>Ga0209101_1000116_pt1 | contig 64829 bp, 46 predicted proteins | sample ConPoolayeCmetaG_FD_185481 | JGI IMG/M metagenome (GOLD analysis project Ga0209101, IMG submission 185481) | Hot spring microbial mat communities from California, USA to study Microbial Dark Matter (Phase II) - Cone Pool mat layer C metaG... ... | reverse complement strand
ACGACCGTAGGCCGCCACCGCCATGAGCAAAGGGTTGCGCGCGATGTTGGTAACGGTTGTTTGATGCCAAACGCCGCTGACCATTGACGTTGGCGAAAGGTAGCGCCCGCCTGATATAAGGTTTTTCCTGATGTGGCGTGTCGCCGCGGTTTGCCGATGTCAATAGGTTCTTGACGCCTCTGCTCGTCGATGGTTTCCCACAGGCAGGGGAAGGGCAAGAACCCGGAACGGTTTTCCCCATCTTGTCCCGACGGTACGTGGTTGGGTGGTCGGCCCTTACCAAGGGGCAGAGGTACTCAAGTTCTGGACCGGCAGAAGGCGCTTGATGTAAATTTCGAATTGTGATCCGTGTGCTAAGCTGCTGTTTATCCCCTCGACATGCGGTATTTAAATGGATATTCTGACGACGTTTACCGATTCGTGCGTTCAGCCGCAGTTGTATGCCGCGTGGGCCTGGTTCACGGAGCAGTTGGAATGGCTGAAGAGAAACTGCCAGACGGTTGGGAGCTTATCGTGAAGCGAATTGCCAGGTAGGTGGCCCGGCGGCGGTTCCCGAAAACTCAACTCGCCCAAGACCTTTGTGACAACGCGGCTGGCCACGTCTGGGAGCGGCGCAACTCATACGACCCAGAAAAAGCGCCTTTTGAATCGTGGTGCTACACGGTCGTTCGTAATCTGGCCACTGACTTGCTGCGTAGTCTGTGTCTGCGAGTGCAAGTCGACGGGCGGACCGGCACGGTTGTGTCAGGTAGCGAGGCCGAAAAACCGCGCCGAGAAGATCCCGAAGACCACTCGTCACACCTTCCGTTTAAGCATCTTGAGTACCAGCTTGATCACCAAACGGCGTTCTGTAAGCAGGACTTGGCCGCGCTGGAGGAGCTTCCGGCCCAACGCAGGGTGATTGCTTTAGCCGTGGCAGGCTTGCACATCAAGGTGCCGCCTGATCTCTGGGGACAATGGCTGGCCGATGCGAACGTCGAGCCGCCTTTTCCATCTGCGGATCTTTCCGAATGGGCGAACATTATCGACCGTTGCCAGCAGATTGCCGACGAGCTGTCGATGAGTCGCGAAGCCGTTAGGCAACACTGGTATCGTGGCCTAGACACAATTCGTAGCCTGAAATATGTCCGCGAATAACTTTGAAATGGCCCAGTCCAAGACGGTGGTGTGGCACGATTTGCCCGACCCCCGCGACCCCAACGCTCCCGGCGGAGCGCGCACGCAACTTATGCTTCAGCGCTACTCGTGGAAGCACATTCTCGACAAGCAGGTGCTGCCCGGTCGGGAACCTTGGGACGATATTCTGTCGCCCGACATCCTTCGGAATCTTCATCGCTCGCAAACTCCTGCCAACTTTGCCGATCCGGTGGTGGCCGACGCGGTGGCACGCCTTGAGGCGCAGGTTCGCCAGACGCCCGAGCGCCCTCTGGTCTTGCTGTTGGAAGTACGCCGCTTGGGGCAATCCAGGCCGAATCCTTGTCGCGTGTGGATGCTGGTGCTGCCGTCGGGCGCGGTGGCGTACGTACACGAATCGAAAAAGGGCAACCGGCTGGCGACTTGTTACTTTCCTGCCTACTCGCTTGTAAATATCAATAGGTGATGGCGATGGCGTCGAGTGGCAATGTCCGTGGTATTGCGGTACGCCAGCTTCGACACCCAACGGAACGCACTCGTGTTGCCCACGGCAGATACAGTGAGGTTTTGGCCCCGCAAAGGGCCTGTCAGGCAGCTGCATTCGGCGATCCGGTTTGTGACTCCGGCAAGCTGGGGTTTTTGCCCGGAGCTGGACGGCTGCCCCTGGCGAGGGAGGCTGGGCGAGTGGGCCGCCGCCGAAATACCGAGCCGGCGTCCCCGGCGCAGGCTGAAACCGCACCGTCCCCGCCCTGCGGACGATGACCAACAGGAACCACACACATGAAAGAGTCTGCGAGCAATTTCGACCCCACCGGTTGGCGATACGAGTTGGAACTGGCCCTGGAGGCGCCCGAGCTGGAGGCGTTTGACAGTGCCGAAGTTCCGGGGCCTGAAGCTGCCGCAGCCGCCTTTCGCCTCGCACTATGTTTGGGTTACTGCCGTCTTTTTGGGGTCGAGCTGCCTGCGGACATCGACGGCATATTGCCCGCCCGCGAAGCCATGGCGGCCGCCGAAGAACTGATCGCACATATCAACCACTGGGTTCAAGAAGCCCGAGAACTGCCCTCCCGCTGGGATACCGCCCCGCCCGGCACTAGCGAAGACTATTGTGCCGACCTGTTGCAGGCCTGCATGGATGGCTGGGCTGCCTTTCTGGCAATCAGCGAGGCCCATGAAGATTGCGTAGTTCGTAAGGAGCCAGCAGCTCAGGACTTCGACCGTGTAATGGACCGCCTGCTGGACGCGCTGGACCGCTTCGACGACACCCTTCGGGAACCGGAGATAATTTCTTTGCTATCCACCTTGGCCGGGACGGAGCTACTGGAAAACTGGCGCAAAATGTTGGGCATACCCGGCGAAAAGTTTCTCCCCTGGTGGCTCGATGGCACATTAGAGCGTGAAAGCCAACGGATCGAGGCCGAATCGTTGGCGGCCTGGCGGCAGTTGCAGGCGCTGGGCAAGGTTCCTGCCCCTAAGCGACCGGCTGATCTACCGACCCCTTCCACCATCCGGCGGCATTCTGCCGCGGCCATCTTGGACATTCCGATCGGTGTGGCATTGGCTGCTCAGCCGGCCGAAGAAGCCCCGCCGGTTCGCGCGATACTCCAGTGGGCTTCGCCGGACGGCCGCTGGGTTGCCCGGCTATCTTGTCCCCGGCAAGTGCCGGCTGGCGGCCGCGTGCCGCTGGAGTTCTTGGACTCCGCCTGGCAGCCCGCCGTGGACTTGTCCGGCCAACCGGTATGGCTAGCCGGACAGCAAGAGACGATCGACGCCCACGCCCGGGCGAGCTTCGATGTGCAAAGCCTGAAAAGCGCGCTTTCGGCAGCAGACCAGCCGCTGACGCTCGAGGTAGGCAAGGATCGGACGGAATGGCAGGCCATCCAATCCGAGTGACCGAGGCTTGGCTCCGCCAGCGCTGCGCCGGCTCACCGGAGCAGTTGCCCCCGGCCAGGGCTTACGACCTCGCGGCCAAACTGAAAAACCTGGCCCCATGGTGGCTGCGTCCCGAGGTACTCCAGCAAGCCGCCGGGCACGCTAGCAAGCTGGGACTAGACTACGCCGCCAGGCAGTGGAACCGATCGCCGCAATTGCCCACCGATTCCGGCGCCTGTTGGATCGCCTTAATCAACAACTACCTGGAGGAATTGGCCCTGTTGCGGCCGGCCTGGGCGCTGCCGCTCCGCTGGTCACAGGGAAAAAAACACGACACGCGACTGCCGGCAGGTCTGCTGACCATGGCCGACTAAGTCCGCAGTGAGCTAGCACGCTTTGGAGAAGTTGTCGGGCAATGGGGACTGCTGCCAGGCTCCCCTGGGCTTCTGGACGGACTGGACCTCAGCCCACTGGAAGCACAGCGGCATTCGGCGTGGGTGCCGCTGGCCGTCGGGCTGTTGCTGGCCGCCTGGGAAGGACAGCCCGATCGCACCCAAGGTCAATAGAATCGCACCCAAGATCAATAGATACGATAAGGCCCTCACAAGGGCTTCGATGACTATCAGCCCCACCACTAACGATCCTATCAGGCAGCCCAGCGATGCGGCCGGGTCTTCGTCACGCCGCGCCATGATATTACTCCGCTGCGCGAGATGTCATGCTCCAGCACACCACCTCAGCCCCGTAATTGCCCATGATGCTATGCCGCTGGCCATGTACAACAAAGTGGGATGTCCGGTGACTTGGCCCGTGCCGTTTGGCCACGATAGTGGGTGCCTATTGGCTACTACGGTTGCCCTGCGCCGTTTGTGACAGACAATATGCCGGTGTGTCTGCCCGCGGCGCCGCGGTGGTCCGAAGGCTTTTGTGCAATCTTGTCAGAAACTTCCGGCGGTGGGTTGCACGTTCTTGCCGAAGGCGGAAAATGCTCAGACCGAAACGCTAAGGATATGCCTGCGTTTTTCACAGTCCACCAACAGGGGTAAGAAACCAGGGGGTTTGCGCAGCAGGCCGCTTGTGCCACAACCGATTTACCGACAAGAACTTATGAATATCGCACCCGACCGCTTACGCTTTGCTGGCTTGATCGTACAGGACAGACTAATGGTGGGTATGTGAAAATGGCTTGCACGCCCTACAATTTGCTTGGCGAAAAGGCGGGTCGGGCGCAACGCCTTGGCCAGCGCGAGCCGGGGGTGTAAACGCCCGGCTCAGTCGTTCAGTAGCGGCATGTAGGGGGATTGGCCGGGGGTTGACACCCCCGGCTCGCGACACCCCCTGGTCACCACACCCCCGGGTCGCGACACTTCCGGGCCGGCTGCCCGACAGATGAACCTCTCGCCCGATAGGCCCCACACTCACGGCGTTGCACTGCTTGACAATTGACAAGCCACTGGTTGCAACCTGTTAGTGACCCTGTTTCCGCGATTGACCGAGCTAGTCGTTCGTCAGATCTCTAACTGCAAAACCGACGCACACACTTCCGCTCGGCGATCATCAATCCTGTGGGATGCTCGGCTAGATGCCGGCAATGAGGGTTCCTGGGAAGCACCTCGGCGAACTGTTACACCGCGTCGGTAACGGCCCAGCGAAACTGTACGACCGCTGGGATTATCGCACCATCGCCGGTTGCCCAGCGCCAATTCATACACCAATCGATTAGCCCCTCGACCTGCGCATCGAGCTTGGCAAATAGCACTTTGCAACAGTTGGGTGATTTTCAGAAGTCGTGTAACACCGGGCAAACTTGGAACGTACTGGCCTTGTGTAGAGCGATCCGTTGACAGCCCGAGGCGACTTTAAGTATAAGATATTATGGGTGAGTTTCATACACTACACAGAGGGGGTACAGAGAAAGGCGTTTTCTGGTTCAAGCACCGCAGAGGGCGAAAGAAGACGCTGGGATGATAGGCTGGCTTGGGTTCGTTGTTTTTGCACAATGGGGTGCTACATGCGTGCCGTGAAATGGGTGTGTATTTCGTTCGTGCTGCTTATCCTACCCGTGCTTTTATGGAGCAGCAGGGGAGTCCCGTCTGCGGATCATTCCGCCACATGCCCGCAGGGCAACGATTTGGACTGGGCCCAAACATGTGTTACGAACGGTGCTGACGATGCTCTCCGCGAAACCAGGATGCGATTGATAAAGCAGGGTTTGTCCACGGGAGCTTCCCAGGCAATCGTGGATCATAATGCCAGATATTTTCAAATCGTATGGGATGAGGATCGACAACAATGGGAGCGGACTGTGGCCCTGTTTGCTCGTCTTGGTTCACAGCCTGAGCCGGTGCAAGCGAGCCTGGAGCGGTTTCCGGAACTGGCAGGACTGCTTGCCGGATCGTTGGAGGCGCATCGGGACGGCCCTCTGCGCATTGTGCAATCGTTGCCCGAACGTAGCGAAGACCGACACGCCATACTGAGCCTTTATGCGCATTTTTGCGATGCGTCGGACGCTACCAGATTGGCGGATCTATTGCGCCGGGATCAAGGTTTGGTGTTACGTCTGATAGCCCATGACGCTCTGTGGCCGTTGCTGCCCTGGCTGTTGACTGTGCCGGACGATCCTGCGGTGCAGAAAGTTTACTATGACTGGCTTCGGAAGGTTTTTGAAGAAGCCCTGGAATCTGCAAGCCACGGCGACACAGCGGCGCTGGATCGGGCCGCGGCCCTGCTGGAAGCTCACGCCCGCAGAGTGTGCCAATTGCTGAAACAGGACGTGGCTTTCCGCCGGGCGTTTTTGGAAAAGTACTGGCCGCGTTTTGACGCCGCTGTTCGCAATGCCGTGAACAAGACGCCGCCACAGCCGGGCGGAAGCAGCCAGGAGGAAGTGACCGAAAGGGAATTGGCCTGGTTCAGCTACGTGGCCGATCCGCGCGTTTGGGACTACTTCCATCAGTTGGCAGGAGAGGGCGATCTTGTATTCGAAGTGTTCGATCGCTGGGGCCTTGTTGCCGTGGACTTGGCTTTGGCGCCCGAATACCAGGATGTAAGGAAAAGGGTTTTGGAGGCATTGCAGAAGGCCGACGAGTTGGTCATTGCAGCTTTGTGCGACGAGAACCTTCGCAAGCAGCCGCTGTTTGTCGAACTGCTGAAAAGGGATATCAGGGGAGGCCCGCTGGCCAAAGCTTTGCACGAACTACAGGCCGCGCCGGCCGAGGCGCCCCGAAAGCTGGCTTATTGGCAGAGGCTTTCCGACCAGGCGTTGATAGAGGAGTTGGGGCCGCCCCCGGAGGGACCAGAAACTTGGATACCTGGGTACGACGTATATCATTGGCTGCGAAAGTCGTCGCAAGCCAGAGAGATGGGCTGGATGGATCATCTTTGGGCAGCCGTTGATGTGGCTGAAATGTTGCTAATAGTCAAAGGAACGAAGGTTGTTGCGTCCCTGGGCCGTTCGGTCGGGAAGACTCTGGCCCGCAAGGGCATTCAGGAAGGGGCCGAATTGGCCGCCAAGGCCAGCGCTCGCAAACTTCTTCCGTTGACGTTCCAGCATGCTGCCAAGACCCTGCGCATCACACTGCGGAATGTAACGTCGCACAAGCTTCTTCAAGCCGATATTACCCCCATAGTGCGATACACCTTTCAACGCCTCCAGCAGGTGGGATTGGGCCGGAAGACGTTCAGATACCTTACAAACTTGGAAGCGCGAGTGTTCATGCGCGGGGACCGCCGCGTAGTGTTTCGTTTTGCGGACTGGTTCGAGAAAAACTCGGTTATGGGGCGACTGTTGCGGGAGACGGCAGAAACTTCCGGAGTCGATATGGTGTTGCGCACGCAGCCTGGCCAGGAGGCAATACGAGCGGGGATTCACGCCGCAGAGGTCGGTTCCGAGGCAGCCGCCAGACAAGTGCAAGCCTGGCGTGAACATCTTTCCTTGTGGTGGATTGCTGTACATACCGGGGCGGTAGACCAGGATATCACAAACAACAAGGCCAATCGCCAGTAGAAGCCGGCCTCTGCCGCAACCGACAAAAGATAGGCGTCAGCATCAGGATATTTCCGGGCAAGTCGCGCCGGACAAAGGGCGACACATTTCTGCCAGTTGGAGGGAAGGTTACATGGTTTGCTGTTCGACTTTCGGATACCAGAAAAGCCGGCGTCGTTTTCTGTTATGCTCAGCCGCTTTGGCTATCTGGGCTTTTTGGTTCCCTGAGCCGCTACAAGCGGCAAACTTAGGACGCATAGTGCGCCGGGCGGCGGACGTGGCCGACGACGTGCCCGTTCGTCGGCTGGACGATGTAATGGAACAGACCGCCAAGAGCCGCGCGGGGCGTGAACTACTGGAGAAGCTCAGCGGGAGCAAACATCTGGACGACGCCTTGGAACATAGCAAGGCGCTGCGCAAGGCAATGAAAGAGGTTCTCGGCTCGGCCGACGGCGCCGTGCTGAAAGAGCTAGACGCGCTGCCTCGTGCCACACAGGAGGCGGCGCTAGTGATGGCGCACGGCGGAAAGCGACTGAAACAAGCGGTTCCTGATTTGGCGCTGCGCAGCCGTCTGATTCGCGAGGGCGGGGCAGAGACGCTCAGCGCGCTGGGCAGATTCGACGACCTGGGCGACGACCTGGTGCGCTTCGATTCGGCCCTCAAGGCAGGCAAGCTTCCCTCGCCGCCAGGAATGCGCGGCGTGACGGTGGAGGATTTTGGGAGCTTCTTCCACAGGCAAGGTGAGCGGGGTCATAGTTTTTGGCAAAAATATGTCCGGCCCCACTGGAAGCTCTGGGTTGGCACAACGGCACTGGCGGCCGTGCTGCTGGCCCCGGACGAATACCTTGACAAGGCAGGTGACCTGACCCGCGAAGGCTTGCAGAAAATCGGCCGTCTGGGAGGAGCAACCCTAGCAGGCGCCCTGGCTGGCGCGATAGAAGGAGCCGGCGAAGCGGCCAAAGAAGTGGTAGAGGAAACTGTCAGCTCCATCAGACGCACTTTTTTTACGAGCCTATCCGGAATCATTGCAGCCGTGTTGTTGGTGTTAGTAGCAATGCTGCTGGTGCCTGCAACCAGGCGAGTTCTCGTTGCTGTTTGGCGATTACCTGTCACCGTGTGGCGGCAGAGGCCCAAGACTTCGCCCGTAAAACCTGCTGAAGGGGAGCATTCCTGATGGCACGCGACGCGCGAAAGATGTATCGCTTTGCCCTGTACGGCCAATCCGGCTCCGGCAAATCATGCCTTCTGGGAACAATGGCGTTGGTGGGCGCCAGTAGCCGGGACCTGACTTGCGAATTTCTGCCCGTGGAAGTCCCAGAACCCAAAGAAGGCCCAGATGGCCAGATGCAGCCGTCGCGGCGGGAGGCCCTCAGTTTGCATCGCGGGAAGCAATGGCTCACAGAAGTCCAGGAGCGACTGCGGCAGAACGACGTACCAAAACCCAATCCACCTGAGTTCGATGCCGCGCCGCCGATGTTTGACTTCCGGATAGGCGATCCCCGGCAAGGCGACCGTCTTGTCCGACTGATCGACTACTCGGGAGAATTGATCAACCCTGAAATGGAGCACGATCCCGAGTCCTTCGTGCGCAAGTTGCGGGACCATCTGAGCGACAGCGACGGGTTCCTCATTCTTGCCGAAACGCCGCGAAGCAAAAGCGATGTTTCACAGAGAATGTTGCACCTTAAACGCCTGCGCGAAGCCTTCAAGTCGCTCCAGGAGGCCAGGGACGATGCGTTGCGGACGCCCGTCTGTATTGTTCTGACCAAATGGGACCGGCACTCGAAAATCGAACGTGAAAAACCTGAGAACGAACTGAACAAGCTGTTGCAGTTCTTTGACCAACATCCTGAGTTCGACGGCCTGGTCAATTCCATCGGAAACGCACTGGCGCCCCAGGAAGCCGCGGTCAAATCAATTCAGTGGACCGACTTGGATGTTGCAGCTGATACGGCAGGAAATCCTGCGATTGACTCAGCCTCTCGCGCTACTGCGCAAACCAGCGGCCAGGGCGAGTCAACGGCACAACCTACCGCTCAAAGCAACACGAGCACCGCTGATAGTCTTGCCAATCCTGACGATGTGGAGCACTGGGGACGTCAGATCGGCAACGTTTGGGTTTTTCCTGCCACCGCTTTCGGCGCTGCAACCGGACAAGATGGCAAAGAGGTGCCCAACGGCTTACCACGGCCTTTCGGAATCCTCGAGCCTTTCGTCTGGCTGGCACAGCGGCGCGACGTTCTGGACGCAGCATCTGTCAAAGAGGATTGGTCCCGGCATGCGGGGTGGGCCTGGCTGCCCTTTGCATTTGTGACTGGGGTCCATCGACGTTTGCGGCGCCGGGTGGGACTACTGACTCGCCGTGTCCCGCCCTCCTCCAGGCTTGCTCGCCCTTTGGCGCAGCTTCGCAGAAGACTGTTTTGGGCCGGAACGTTTGCGTCGTTTGTAACGTCGCTGGCACTGACTGTATTGTCCGTCGCGGCGATCGGAACGATCAGTTACAGTCGGATTCGCTACGACCAATTTGCTTATTGGCGGAGCGTGGTAGAAAATCCCGCCAGTACTGGCGACGAGCTGCTACAGGCCCGCGACTTCTTCGACCGGTACGCGAGCCATTGGTGGAACGGTTTGCTCGTCCCATCACCCGATGACGCCAAGAACCTGGTTGGCCAAGCCGACGAAAAAATCGACGACATCCTGTGGCAAGACGTGGATAAGGCTGTTCCAGGTTCCGCTGAGCAGCGTGAACAAGCGCAAAAGTATTTGGAAGCCTTGCCCGCCGGCCGGCACGCCGAAGCAGCAAAACAAATAATCGCCGACGTTAAAAACAAAGAAGAGGCACACAAGAATGCTCATTGGCTTTCGGAATGCGAACGAGAATTGGCAAGCGCTGGCAACGCCGACGCGGTAAATGAAGTGCGCCGCAAGCTTGACAGCGGCTTTCCAGCTCCTGCATCTGCAAGCAACGAGCAGCAGGACAAGTTGCAACAGCTCCAAAAGCAGGCAGAAGACAAATGGGCAAAATTGGACTGGGCCGAGTTTCAAAACCAATACGGGCAGGCGATGAGAGGAGAGGACTACGTCGTCGCGGCCGATCTCTTGGCGAAGCGGCAACCGCGCGACGACCGCTGGCGACAAATGGTCGAGACATTTTCAAAAGAGATTGCGCAAAGTGCCGAAGCCCGCATTAACAAGCATCTGCGAGATGCTAAATTTGACGACGCACGCAAGGAGTTGGACAAGGCGGAGACCGCCCTGAAGCAGCTTGAGTCCTCCGTCCGATTTGACCGCCGGGAAAGCGCTGCTTCTGTTTTGGAAACACTAAGGACGCTGGAACCCAAAAAGCGTCAGATTGATGAAGCTCACGACCGCTTCGAGTATAGCGAAGTACATAACCACCGAACGGCGCAGGCTTGCGAGCGTTACTTGAATTATGCTCCGCTAAAGACTATGGAGCGTCCGGTAAAAGCCTATTTGGACTATCTTCGCAGCCTGGAAAAACCAATTTCAGTCAACATCGGGATCAAGATTTTTTGGCACGAGAACTACAGCCCGGATAAACTGAGCAAGGGAGATAACTATATTCATGTCTGGGTCGATGACACAAAAGTGTTCGAATCGCGCGAGGCTATTGCCGAAGACCCCGGTAACCTTTCGGGCGAAGTTGGCAAGTTCCCAATAAGAGGGAAGCGTATCCACGACAGAGTAACCATTAGAGTAAAAATCGTCGAGGATGACTCTTGGGGTACGGCCGGCGACGATGATGGCGGCACCGGGGAGCAGACATGTTCCCTGAAGGAACTTCACAAGGGAATCCAAATTCCGCTGCGTCCTCAAGATGGTAGCAATTTCGAGAATCGCGCAGACCTGGAGATTACCAGCGGCTGGCCCGATGAGCCGAATCTTCCAACATGGCGGGAATAAAACTCTTCGTGTTCGCGTTGACCCCACGAGCCGGGGCCAGAAACCATGTGTTTCTGGTACCGCGGGATGATACCGCCATCAAGCGTCGGATCGACCAACTGGCGCCGGAAGTGAACAAGGTGGTTGCCTCTGCTGCTGATGGTTTCGCCGCCAGGCCGGGCTTTTTAGTTGCCTGGCGAACTGTGCAACAACGCACTACTGGCCGAAGCGGCGCAGAGTGGGTGTGCGTGGCTTCCCTGTGGCCCTGCTCGTTCGAGCCAACTGAACAGGCCCGGGAATTCCTTGGCCAGAAGCTCAGCGAACTTGATCTAATCGTTACCGGTCGGCAATGGGGCGACGCAGGCGAACTGTTCGAACAGCTACCAGAGCTGCTAAGCTGGCAGCAGGAGGCCGAGGAAGTGATTCGCTTTAGCCCCGCAGTCGGGTTGGCTGATTCAGGACCGGCGGCGCGGCCTCGGAGGCGGCCAGCCCAGTTAAGTTTTTTGAACGTGCTGTTACTGGCCGGTTTCGTACTCTCGCTATTTGTGATAGTTTTGCGTGCCGCTGATTGGTTAAAGCGGGCTTTGCCAGGTTCCCCGCCGCCAGATATTGCCTGGCACGGCCTGGCCGAAGCCGTCGGCGTGCCGAAGAACCAACCCCAGAACAAGCTTAAGCAGGAAATACTTACAAAACTGCAATTGTTATTCGAGTGCGACGAACCCAATACTCCCTTCCCCGAAAGCCCTGAACGGAGTATCGAAAAATTTCTCCAGGCTTTCGAAAAGGCCATGGGAAGAAGGGGAACGGAAAGGCTGCACACCTTATCTCGATCACCGCAACTACTAAAAGAATTAAAGTCTTTATTTCATGACGGAAACTTCGTTCCAACCGGTTTGGTAGAGGGGCTTTCCGAAGAAACCGCGCAGTTTTGGCAATCGTTGCCTGCCCGAAAGTTCCATGAGCTGGATAACTCTCTCGTTCAGGCTACGGAAGCGAATTGGATAAGTGGCCGCCCCTGGCGTTTCGAGGAGATCCAATTACAAACTCAACAGGCTGTGGACATAACAGCCCAATGGCCTTCCCTCAAAGAGGTCTTTATGACTCTCGACAAGTGGTCTGATGCGGGTTCTGGCGGCCGACCGAGGGCAAGCCAGCACGACACATCCTCGCATACCCAACTCGGCCACAATATCCGGCCGAATTTTTACCTCAACAGGGAAAAGGATTCCTTGGAAAATCTGGGGAAGCTTTTACAGCATATTTGCCAGGCGTGCAACGAATTGAAAAAGAATTTTTCAGACCCTCATCAACAGAAACATCCCTCTAGTCAGCCCAAGGGCACTCCGTGCGCAAACGCGGAAGGTTGCATTAAAATGGCCGTGGAAACGTTGATGTGTAAAGCCCCGAACAAGGAAAGTACAATCCTTTCCGAGGTGGCGGCTAAGATTAAAAACCTTCCCGGCCCACTACAGGCCGTGGAAGAGCTGCAAAAACTACTACACAAGTGGGCAGAAATCGTGAAGTCGGAGTAGAACTCGCGGTGTTATTTTCGGCTCGTGTTAGTGACAAAAGTCTGCCGGAGAATGGCTTCTTGGCAAGGTGGTTGTGCGCCAGCTTGGGGGATGGGTTGACTGACCAGGAGGGCTAGCGGCAGGTTGATAAGCCGTCTGTGGCAACAATGCGGCTTGCACACGTCGCTGGTGCAGTTTGCGTTAGGATCAGCGAATTGAGTCCCTAAGCTTGTCTTTTGACTGGGCCGATCTGATCTTGGCCTATTTGCACGACCCACCCGACAGAGCGCTGTCGATCCGCGGACAACACGACCGCGCGCTCCGTTATGCAAGGCTCGCCCTAGCGCAGGAAAAAGTGCAAACAGAGGATCTTCGTCGGGTTAGGGAACAGCTCGCCCCATATATGGAACACATCCCGTTGCCTTCGGGTAAGGAAGAGGCCGGGCTAAGGATCGATCCGGCCGACGGGCAGCTTACCGTAATCCATACTCTATCCGGGGATTGCCATCAATTGGCCGTCGACGTGGTGGACGAACCTCAAGTTGAAGAAGTCATCCAGGACATCGTTGACGGTCTGGACACCCGCCAAAAAAATTTCTGGCCCTGTGGCGGTTCCTGCGTGACAGCCTTGCGGAGAAGAAACCCTTTTTCGCACTCCTGCCGGCCGATACTCGTGTGCCCGACCACACGATCTGGCACCACCTGGACATTGCCGCGGGCCTGAAGGCGGCGCTTTCCGGCGCGGGCGGCCCAGCATTGCTTTCTTTTGCACTGGCGCCGGTGCAGACTTTCATCGAAGCGGCCCGCAGTGTGCGCGACTTGTGGTCGGGCAGCATGATCCTGTCGTGGCTGACCCTTTACGGCATGTTGCCGGTCATCGAGCGGTATGGCCCGACGGCACTCGTCTTCCCGTCGTTGCGCGGGGTGCCGTTGTTAGATCGCTGGCTTATGGAGCAGATAGGCCAGACGAAGGTCCGGCGACCATCGCCCGAATTGTTGCGTTCGCCCTGCCTGCCGAACCGGTTCTTGGCCGTGATTCCCTGGCAAACCAATGGTGTAGAAGCGCACAGTGTGGCCCAAAAGTGCCGCGACCGCGTTCATTCTGCCTGGGCTGATCTGGCCGGCAAGGTTCGCGCGGAGATCGAACAAAAGTTGGGCGATGCGGCAGCAGAGTTCGCCGGTTGGGACGCTTTATGGCGCCAGCAGATCTAGGGCTACTTTTCGGTCACCACCACGGTGTTGCCGCTGGCCAGTTGCGACGATCAGTAGATTGCTTGCCTTCCGGGCGGCGATAGCTTTGCAGCGGTCTTTCCCGAGGCCGCGAAAGTCCGAAGGCTGGCCGAAGCGATTCGCGAGTCGGATCGGCCTGCTTACGGCCAAGCCAGAACTTCGGATCAGGCCACGGCAGGGCGCTGGCAGGCCCAGTTGGAGCTATCAACCCGGCTGATGGGAGCCAGCCGCAACGTGCGCCACGTTCCGCCTTCCACTGAAAAGACCCCTGTGCCGGCCAAATGCAGCCTAATGAGTATCTTCGAGCAGATGGGGCCTGCGGTGTTGGTGCAGTCGCGCCGGTTCTGGGAAACGATGGCTGAGAGGGTGCAGATAGGGTTGGACCGTATTCGCAAGCGGGAACGGCTATGTGCCGTGGCCTTGACCAAGCGATTTGCGCCGTACTTCTTGGCGCGCGAGCTGGGAATGGCTGTAGAGGAGCTGCGCACGCCCGACACGGCCACCGTCGCAGCAGCGAAATGGCTCGACCAAGCTTGCCAGTTGGGAGATCCGCTCGATCCCGACGATATCCGGAGGCGCTGCGGCACTTGGAGCGGCCAATGGCTCTTCGCGTCGAAACCCGATCAAGAGGATGTCGAAGATCCCGAGCCGAAAGATGTGTGGAGAGCCATCTTGCGGACTCGCGACGACCCGCGGCTGGACTCGCCGCCGGCCTATTACGCGATCTTGATGATGGACGGCGACCACATGGGGCGGTGGCTTTCCGGCGAGATGTTGCCGAAGGTCGAAGCCGTGCTGCATCCCAGGGGGGTAGAGTATTTCCGGCAGTTGAACGATTCCCTGGTTGAACGGGCGCTTACGGCCCGGCGGCCGCTGGGGCCGGCCTGCCACGCCGCGATCAGCGAGGCCCTGGCCAACTTCGCCTTGCACGTGGTGCCGCAGATTGTCCGGCAGCACCACGGATTTCTGGTTTACACCGGCGGCGACGACGTGCTGGCCATGTTGCCCACCTCCGAGGCCGTATAGTGCGCACACCAGTTACGCCTGGCCTTCAGCGGCGACGCGCAAGTCAATGGCTGCGCCCGGGCCGGTACCACAAAGTGGGCGAGCGTGAACTGCTGATGATGGGTGCCAAGGCCACGGCCTCTTGTGGACTGGCGGTGGTGCATCACAAGGAGGACTTGCGGTTCGCCTTGCGCGAAGCGCGCCGCGCCGAGCGCGCCGCCAAGGATGCCGGCCGCGATGCACTGCAAATCACCATCTGCCGCCGATCGGGCGAACATACTTCGGTGTTCTGCCCGTGGAACTTTGTTCCCACCCTCCAGCGCTGGATCAAGGCGTTTCTGGGAAGGCCGAAAGCGTCGGACCGCTGGGCCTACCGGCTGTGGGCCGATCGGGAAACCCTTGCCGCGTTGCCGCTGGACGCAATGCGAGCTGAACTGGTCCGCAAAGTGGAACGCTCCGACGAATCTACCAAAGCGAAACTCCGGGCTGGCAACTCGAACTCCGCGGGCGAAGTGCTTCGAGAGGATTTCGACCGGTACTTGTCACAGCTTGTGTGTCCACCGCGTAACCTCACAGGGAAGCAGGCTGCGGAGAACTTCATCCTGCTGTGTCAGACCGCCTCCTTTTTGGCTCGGGGGAGAGCTGAGTGATGAACGGGTCTATTACCACATCGGGCACGCGGACGTTAGCCTTGCGGTTCGAGCCGCTCGATGTGCTGTTTTTCCGCGACGGCAGGCCGTTCACGCAGGCATCTTGCGCACAGTCGGGGTTCCCCTTGCAACAGACGTTGGCCGGCGCGCTGCGCACTCACTTGTTGCGGGCAGCCGGCTGCGATTTTGACCGCCTGGCAGAGCGACTTCGCGCCAAAGCCACTTTCGGGCAAGCCGTGACGGAGGTGTGCCAGGCCGGCTGGATCGCGCAGGTCGAAGTTCGCGGCCCCTGGCTCTGCCGCGACGTCGACGGCAAACTTGAAGTGCTCATCCCCATGCCAGGCAATCTGCGGCGCATCAAGGAGGACGCTGAAACACAGGACAACGCCACAGCCGCCGACCGGTGGGTGCGGCTCGATCCGCTTGCCCCAGACCACGAGTTGCCCGGCTGGAAACCGCTCCAGGACGATATGCGGCCGCTGTGGTTGCGGGGGAGAGTACAAGGCAAGCGCGCCATCGGATATCTGACAACTGCCGGTCTGGAGAAGTATTTGGCTGGTGATGTGCCGGCCCAGGAGATGGTGATACGGCAACAGGACCTTTACGATTTCGACCATCGCACCGGCATCGCCATCCAGCCGGATGAGTTGACTACCGAAGAAGGACTGATCTACGCGATCAGCCTGTTGGCGCTGCGGAGCGGGGTGGGCTTCTATGCCGAGCTTAGCCTCCCTGCCGATGCGCCTGCCGGTGTGCTCGGTGAAGAAACCGTTGTGGATTTCGGCGGCGAGGGGCGCAAGGTGCGCGTCTGCCTGGCGGAGCGGTTCGCCTGGCCTGCCTCGCCGGCGCCCCAAAATGGCCGGGTGCTGCTGTTGCTTACCACGCCGGGACTGTTCGCTGGACGTTGGCTTCCCAAGTTACCTGATGGCATCCGCCTTGTAGCGGCCGCCGTAAACGGCTACGAATCGTTCTCCGGTTGGGACCTGGCCCTTGGCGGACCTAAACCTGCGCGATTCGCCGCCCCGGCCGGTAGTGTGTATTTCCTGGAGTCGGTCAACGGGCAAGCTATTGGCGGCTCACTGGCCGAGTCTTACGAAGACCGCCGGGTGGGCTGGGGCTGCGCTTTGCAAGGAGTTTGGGATTATGTCTAATGCTGCCGTCAACGGCCGCGCTGCGGCTGTTCTGTTCTTGCACGCTCAAACGGGACTGCACCCCGGTTCAGGAACCGCCTTGGGCGTGGTCGATCTGCCAGTTCAGCGGGAGCGGCACACGCAGTGGCCGACAATCGCTGGCTCTGCACTGAAGGGCTTTCTGCGCGACCTGTGCCGCGAAGTGGCGAAGGCCGAGTGCCCCGCTGGGCAAACGCAATCGCCGCGCCGCTGGGCCAACCAACACCACGCCAAGTTGGTGGCCGCTTTCGGCCCAGGCACGCCTGAAGAAAGCTCCGAGCACGCCGGCGCGGTAGCGCTTACCGACGCCCGCATTCTGGCCTTTCCGGTGCGATCGTTGCGCGGGGTGTTTGCCTGGGTTACATGCCCGGCCGTGCTGGAGCGACTCAACCGCGACCTGTCGCTGGCGAAATTAGGCCCGCTGCCAGCCAGTGCGCAGGTTAATGACAACCAAGTCGCTTGCGCGACCGACTCGCCGCTACTTGTGGGGCAGAACCGCGATCAGATGGTGCTGGAAGAGTTCGAGTTTACCCGGGCCGCCGACTGTGCTTCGGTGGCCGATTGGATCGCAGAGCATGCCGTGGCAGACGAAAGCACGCGGCAGCGACTCCGGTCGCACTTGGCGGTGTTGTCGGACAACGATTTCTGCCACTTCGTGCGTCACGCTACGGAGATTGTCGCCCGCATCGCCTTGGACTACGAGCACAAGACCGTCAAGGAAGGAGCTTTGTTCTATCAGGAGTTCCTGCCTGCCGAAACGATCTTCTACACGCTGGTTGTAGCCAGCGAAAGCCGCAAGCCGGACGCCAAGTTCTCTGCAAGTGAAATCCTGGATTACGTGCGCAAGTGCGTCGGGCACACCGGCATCGTGCAGATCGGCGGCGACGAGACCATCGGTAAGGGACTGTGCAATCTTAGGTGGTACCACGAGAACGGGAGGACGCGGTAATGAATCAAGCCACTGGCCGAACGAGCCCCAGCCTCGACCAGCAGCGCGCCCGCCACGCCTGGGACGCCGTTGAAAGGCTCAAAGTCGGCTCGGAGGAGGCCGACGATTACGCCCGCGAGGCCAAGAAACTGCCGGTGCGAATCATCACTGCCGGGCTGGGCCAGGCTTTGTCGTTCATTCATGCCAAGAAAGACAAGAAAAAAGGTCTGGTCGATCTTCACGAGGACCTGACCGATTGGGCGCGGCAGCGTCTGCCTGCTGTGGCCAAACATCGAAGCCTGCTGGAAGCCGTGATCCACTCCGACAGCGAGTTTCTTCGCCGCGCAACCGACGAAATCATAGCCTACCTCGGATGGCTCGACCGCTTCACCGAGGCAGGGATTGCCAAAGAAAATGGAGAGCGACTGATGGCCTTGTTGCCGATTCCGCTGCCGGCTACGGAGCGTTCAAACCGGCGGATACAGAACCGTTGCCCCTTATTTCCCAAAAACTGGCCACCTACGAGACCACCTTGGAACTTGTCACCCCTGCTTTCCTGGCTGGTGCCAACCAACAAAAAGAGGATTGCCAGCTCCGTTCAGCCACACAGCGGGGCCTTTTGCGCTGGTGGTGGCGCACGATGCACGCCGGCCATGTGGACGTGAAAACCCTGCGCGCGATGGAAGCCGCCATCTGGGGCGACAGCAACACCGGCGGCGCGGTACGAATCACCGTGCAGCGCGCCGAACAGTCGCCCGGTACGCCGGTTCCCATGCCGGGCAAGAAAATTCGCAAAATCGAAAGAAACCGAAAAAGCACATTTGTGCTTCGGGCCGACCCCGATTTTCTGAAAACCGTGGGCCTAATTGCCCCTCCGAACAAGAAGACAACCCAGGGGCTGTTCTACATTTCGTAGGGCATGGACGAAATGCCGCTCGGACGGCCGCAAGAGCGAAAACAACGGTTTATGATGCCTGCCGGCGCGACTTGGCGCGTGCAGTTCACGGCGCGCGACGGCTTCTATAGACCGCCCGACTCCAAATCGTCCGCCACCCATGTGCGCATTCCCGCCGAGCTGGTTCTCCAGCAGGCCCGCGCGGCGCTGTGGCTTCTGTGCCAATACGGCGGCGTGGGATCGAGGGGTCGAAACGGGTTCGGTTCCTTGGCGCAGCTTGGCGAGTCGCCCGACGAGGGCAAACGCGCCGTTATCGAGAAGGCGGCGGCAGAGTTCCGCCAAACGTGCGGCGTACAGAGCCGCGGGGATGCTCATCCCCAAGTCCCGGCCTTGAACCATGCGCTGCCGGTTCTCTCGATTTCCACCCCCTGGAAAAGCTACTGGTTCGTCCTCGACCAACTGGGCTATAGCATCCAGGCGTTCGCCCAGAAGCACAAGCGCAACTGGACCAAAGAAGCTTTAGGCCGTCCGCGGAAGATTGGCACATTCAATACCGATGGCACGCGCGATCGAGGATACGGCAGGGAATGGGAGGAAAAGACCAAACAAACAATCGTGTGGCTGGGCCAGAAACATCCTTATCTTGCCAGAAGGGAATTTAAGGACATGCGTCATGCGGCGCCGGTGCACTTCCACATCGAACGCAAAGCCGACGGAACACACCTCGTTCGCGTGATCGCCTTTCCCTGCGCTGTGGTGCCGGATTGGGAGACCAGCAAGGAAGTGTTGCGAAAGTTGCTAGACCATCTGAAGTCGGACATCGCCCAGCGCTGCAAGGACCATCGCCAAGGACCGCCGGCTCCGCTTGCACCTTCGAGGGGCGCTCGGGCCACAGCAACCAGCCAGCAGCGTCCCTTTGGAACTCCGGTTCGCGTGAAGATCATCGCTTCGCGCCCCAACGGCGGTTACGATGTGCAGGAGGAAGGCAAGCCGCAGCGAACGCTGACGGTCGGCACGCCGCCGGCAGTGCTGCCGCAGATCGGCGAGATGGTCGATGCAGAAGTCCACAACGACGACCCGAAACGCCCGCAATACCGTTGGCCGCAAGCAGGCCCGCCCAAGAAGCCGGGCGGCCCTGGCAGGCAACATCCGCAACGTCGCTGAGATTAGCGCGTTCACGGCAACAGGGTGATTTGCCAGCAGCCGGCACCTGCCACGCGATGGTTGCCCACGCCCAGCCGTTCGCCCCAGACCAGCCAGGGCAGAAGCCGTCCGCTGCTGCTTAGCTCCATCGTCCACACGCGCGTGGCCACCACCATACACACGGCCCGCTCTCCCCGTCGATCAGGCCAGCCGCGTCAGCAGCGCCAGCTCGAACGGCATACTCCGCATTTCTTCTGCGCCCAGCACCTTACCTTCCGGCAAGCGCTGTTTCAATAGTAGAACCACCGCCCTGTCGCCCGGCCGCATTTGCGCCCTGATCCGGTTGACCGCCACTTCCACGCCCAACAGTTCGCTGAGGAACTCCGCCGTGCCCGAATGCCCCACCGCGGAGACGAACCCGCCTGCCAGCCGCCGACGCGCTTCCTCCACAGAAAGCGGCCCCTCCAGCCGCCAGTCGCCGTAGTCGGTAAGCACCGGGCTGTTGAGCAGATACACCGTGCTGCTTGCGCGCTGCTGCTGCATCGGTCGGTTTGCCTCGCTGCTTGCGGGACAGGCAACCCTGGCAGGTAAAGCCCCGGGGATTTCACCACCGCAGAAGCCGCCGCCACCACGGCTTGCTGGCTTCGGCCAGTTCGCGCTTGCAGGCGCGTAGCTGTTCGGCCAGAGCATCGGCGGTTCGCCGTTGCTGTTCGGCGGCGGCCCGCTGGGCGTCAAGCCCGGCCTGTAAATGCCAAAGCCACTTCTTCAAATCCTCGCACTGCTGCGTCGCCTGTGCAACTTGGTCCTGAAGCTGCTGGCTCTGCTGGCGAAGTTGCTGGTTCTCCTCGCGGAACTGCTGATTCTGCTTCTGCAAGTCGCCCAGTTGTTTTTCGGTCTTCTCCCAGGCCGCCCAGGCCTCGTCTCTTTCTTTGGCTACCCGTTCGACCGTAATCTGCTCGGGCGTGCGGAAATAATTCGGATCGCGCAGCCACTGGCTGAGCGCCGCCACCGCCGCGCTGCGTTGACCCGCCGTCTGCGCCGTGGTCTCTACGCGAAATCTGACGCAGTAACCCCCTTCGGAGAACTGCCCGATTATTTCCCCGCCGCTAAGCCGGAAGCGGGTCCGCTCGGGCAGATCGGGATTGTAATACTCCGTCCCGCAGTGCACTACAAACGGCACTTCGTCGGTTACACGCTGCATGAACTGCTCGACCTTCGGATGCTTGCCTGGCCAGCCCGACTGCTCCAACCGCGGCGGGCGCTTCGCCGGGGCCGGCGGCGGCAGGACCAGGTCGCGCACGCTATTGAACCGGTGCTGTAGAGTCTCGTGAAATATCTGGCCCGTCGGCGACAGCTCCAGATATTGCTCGCCGTCGATCTCCACACGCTACACCAGGTTTTCGTACCGCTCGTCCCACTCCTCCTCGAAGCTGGCTGCCGGCACAGGCTCGTCGACCAGCGCGGCCAACTCGCCCAGCATTCCGCTGGCACGCATCCACAGCTCCAGGTCAAGCGCTACCGGCAAGGGCGGAAAGGCAATGACCTCGCTGAACAGTTCATGCTTGTAATACACCGGCACCCCAAGCGCCTGACCCAACACTACGGCGATGGCAATCTGCGCCTTGTAGCCTCCGGTGGCATTGATCGCGCAGGCTGTCGCCCCGTGCCGCCGCACCACCGCGGCCAATTCCCGCGCCAACTGCCGCAGACCCTTGCTGCGGAACCGCTTGGGGTCCTCGTCCTGGAGATCGGGCACTTCCACCGTTTCCACCGGCCGATGGCCGCTGTGGTGGTAATACTGCCCCAGAATGCCGGCAATCTGACGCCCATGCGCGGTCTGCGAATGCAGGAAATACAGTGCGCAGTCCGGCTGAACGTAGCCCTTTTCGATCATGCTGGCGATGGAGTTGATTTCCGCCCCGCACAGTCGGTCGGCGGGCGGCAGCTCACGAAGTCCCCTGGCCACTGCGGACCAGTCGCCCCGCGCATAGGCTTCGGCCAGACGCCGTTGCTGCGGAGGCAGAGCGCCTTTGTCCGCCTGCCCCTTCAACCCCTCCAAGTTCGGCCTAAAAAGACTCGTGCCGGCTGTACAGATCAGAATCGGACGCGGTGCCATAGCTCCCTTCCTGATTCGTCGCAGGCAGTCGCGGCCACGTGGAAGTAATAACCTGCACGCCGGGAAGGCTTTCCATTTTCGGCCAGATCGGGGCGAACATCAATGGTCAAGCCACGACTGGTGCCGAGCCGGGTGTGCGTGTGGCGAGCCGGGCGTATCAACCCCCGGCCAATTGCCGGACCCCCAAAATGCCGCCACTGAACGACTGAGCCGGGGTTTTACACCCCCGGCTCGCGCTGGCCCTGTCGGGGGACTGTGATAAAAGCAGGCATATCCTTCGCGTTTCGGTCTTAGCGTTTTACCGCCTTTGGCCAGGACGTCCAAGCCGTTTCCAGGGGCGCCGGTATACCCAATCCTGCGCCCCGGCCGGGAAGAATGAACATTTGTGCGTCGGCTCGACTGTGCTGCCGCGAGTTGTTCAAGGCCGAATTGGGTGTAGAGTGACTCGTGTGGCAAATTGTTTGTGCCATTGCTTTTCAGGTGTGGGGTCAGCCGGGCGGCGATCCAGGCGTCCAGGGCGGCGAATAGACCATCGACCTGGCAGTGCTGGTAGAAGGAGCGAAAACTTCGGATCAAGGGATTGATCTGGGCAATCAGCTTCGCCAGTGGGAGTGTCGAGTCGGCAGCGATCAGGTCGCTGAGGGTTGCCCGGAAACGTTGGATGTTGGCCCCCGAAGGCCAGAGCCAGTTCGGTGTGACGAGGAAGCCGAGGAACTCGAAGGACTCCTGCCAGGTGTTAAGGATGCGACTCTTGGCGGGATCAGCGGTGAGCTTTAAGCGGGCCAATTGGCTGATGACTTCATCGAGGGCTTGCTGGGCCTGATGGCGGGTTGGGCAACAGACTAGCAAATCGTCGGCGTAGGTCATTAGCTCGTAGCGGGCCCGCTGGAGCCGGTGGTCGAAAGGATTCAGGTAGAAATTGGCCAGCAGCGGCGACACTGGGCTGCCTTGGCAGAGGCCGCGGTGCGAGGGAAACCAGCGGCGTCCCAGGCGCACACCGGCCGTCAGGAAGCGCCCGATGAGGTGCACCAGTTCTGGCTCGATCTTTGCACGGATGAGGGCAGCCTGTAGGATGGCATGATCGACGCTGTCAAAGAAATCTTGGATATCGGATTGGACGATCCACGCCATGCCGCTGCGGCGATGCACAAGCAAGGCTTGGAGAGCGGAGTGAACGCCGCGGCCGGTCAGCTTCATCTGCGTGCCGCAGTGGGGGCGGATCAGCGTTTTCGGCATTCGGTTCGGTTGGAAGGCGCGCATAGCTCGTCTCATGGAAATCCGGTTTTTAGGAATCGACTTCACAGCGGCCAATAAGTGACCGGTGCTCTTCAATCAATTACGACCGCGCCGGGACGGCTGTAACAGAAACCGAAGAAAACTCTTCGATGCCGCGCCGGAAATAGAAATGTCGCCGCAAATGGCCCGGTATTCCATTTTCAATGAGTATCACTATGAGCTTCGAATCGTACCATCTGTGGATTGTCGTTGCCGCAATACCGGTTGTGCTGGCTCCCAGAGGGCAGTACAGATGCGAGGAATTTCACTTCGAAAAGCACACCAGAGCGTTGGGACGCCACCAAGACACAAACACACGAAGAGTGAATTAAAGATACAAAATTGGAAAGGCGTTTAGGGGATTGTTGTGCAGCCGCTGTATGCCAATTGCTAAAGCGTCAATTGCCCCTGGCAACGCATACGCCGCTGCTGGGGCAACGGGGCAACTGTTCCCAATAGGTGCTTAGTGCTTTGGTGCTTAGTCGATACAGATGGGTTACACTTATGGACAAGGCAGCCAGGAGTGGTGGGATGCCAGTCTGCGGGGCGGTATCTGGCCTAGGGCGCCGGAGGTAATATCATTTGCCTGCGCGGAGCGACTGGATTATCTGGTCCAGCTTCTCTCGCGACAGGTCCGTGTACACCGTGTCGTTGACCAGCATCGCCGGTGCGCCGTCGCACAGTCCGAGGCATTCGGCCGCTTCCAGCGTTATCATACCGTCGGGCGTGGTCTGGCCGGGACGGATGCCCAGGCTTTGGCAAAGATACTCCAGCAGTTCCTCGGCCCCGCGGGCAGCGCAACTGATGGAGTGGCAAAACCAAATGCGGACGCGTCCTTGTGGCTTGTCTTGTTTGAAAAAGCCGTAGAAGGAAAGCGTGTCTTGTATTTCAGCCGGCGCTAGTCCCAGCAGTGCGGACAGTTCCTCGACGGCCTGGTGTGGGACATAGCCCAACTGCTCGTTGATGATGTGCAGCGCCGGCAATACCACTGCTAGGCGCGTCGGATAGCGCGGAAAAAGTGCTTCGATGGCCGCTATGGTCTGATCGCTAAGCAGGCGAGAGGCTGTACACATGGTTATAGCAACACGTCCCGGCGTAATTGGCCGATCGGTGGCAGTGCTCCTTCAGCGGTCGAGTTCCGCAGCGATGATGTTCAGGCTGCCTAGCACTGCTACCACATCGCTAAGGTTATGTCCACGGATCAGGTGTGGGAACAAAGCGAAATGGATGAACGATGGCGGTCGGCATCGCGCCCGGTAGGCCCGGGGGCTGCCGTCGCCGACTATATAAAACCCCAGTTCGCCGTTTGGCGACTCGATGGCGGAGTACACTTCTTCGCAGGGAACTTTGAAGCCGCGATTGGTCATCACCAACTCGAAGTGCGAGATGAGTCCTTCGATTGTGGAGAACACCACGCCTTTGTCGGGCAGGACGGCTCGTGCATCTGGCGCCACGTTTACCGGACCCGGCGGCAGATTTTCCACGGCCTGGTGGACGATCTTCAGGCTTTCCTTGATCTCTTCCACGCGAACCAAAAAGCGGGCCAGCGTGTCGCCTTCTTCGCAACAGACGACCTGAAAGTCGAAATCGCGGTAGCACAGATATGGTTCGTCTTTGCGCAGATCGCGGGCCACGCCGCTTGCTCGGGCTACCGGCCCGCTACAGCCGCGGTTGATAGCTTCTTCGCGGGTCAATACGCCGATTCCTTTGGTGCGCTCGATGAAAATCCGGTTGCGGTTCAGCAGCGCTTCCATGTCGCCGACGGCTCTGGGCATCTGGCGGAGAAACTCGCGGATCATCTGGATGACCTTGGGCGAGGCATCGTTCATCAGCCCGCCTACCCGAGTGTAGCTGTTGGTGAACCGCGCCCCACAAAGGCCCTCGAAGATGTCGTTTATCAACTCCCGCGGATTGAAGGCGTACATGAAGTAGGTGAACGCGCCGGTATCCAGGCCCATTGCGGCCACGCACAGCAGGTGGTCGCTGATTCGGGCCAGCTCGGCAACGATTACCCGCAAGTACTGGCACCGCGGCGGCGTTTCGATGCCCAGCAGTTTCTCTACCGCCAGGTGCCAGGCCACGTTATTGGCCATGGGCGAGATGTAATTCATCCGATCGGTGACCACCACGTACTGGTTGTAGTCCAAGTGTTCGGCGATTTTCTCGAAGCCGGAATGCAAGTAGCCGATGTCGGGCATGGCATCGACCACCCGTTCGCCGTCCAGCTTCAATACCAGCCGCAACGTGGTGTGCGTGGCTGGATGCTGTGGCCCGAAGTTCAAGGTCCACAGATACGGCTGCGGCTCGTCGTGAGCCAGATCGCCCCCCGTCTCTACTCGATATAGTGGCATTTCAGGCACTTCTTCCGTTTACAAATCAGTCCCGGTCAAAGCAGGTTTGCTCGCTATTCGGGCAAACAGATGCCTTAACCAAGCCCGCGCTGCTTCCGCAGCGCAGCAGTCCAGACGCTACATATGTGATCAAGTTGTGCGGCCTGTTGGGCCGTCTAACCTTCGGCTCGTGTTATCACCGGAAAGTTATGCCGTTCGCCGCGGCCTTGCAGCGGATAATCTTTTCGCAAAGGATGCGCCGTGAACTCCGGCGGCAAGACGATGCGGCGCAAATCGGGATGTCCGGCAAAACGCACTCCGAACAAATCCCACACCTCGCGTTCCAGCCAGTTGGCTGCCTCCCACAAATCGACCACCGTCGGCACAGTAGGTTCAGGATCGTTGACGAAAGTGCGCACAATCAGCCGCTCGTTCGTCTCCGTGTTGGTGAGCACGTACACCAGCCCATAGCGGTCCCTGGCGCCGCGGTAGTGCAGGTAGTCCACGCAGGTCAGGTCGGCCAGCATGTCGAAGCCCAATTGCTCTTTGGCGAAACGTAGCAGTTGATGGGCTTGGTCGGCGGGGACCACTACGCGAACCTGCGAGCGGAACTCGCTGTGGGATATGGCAGGGAACGCTGCCTTGAGCTGATCGAGCTTTTCCGCAGAGATCATTCTCGTGCTGTCCCGAAAAAAGGTACTCTCCCGAAAAAGCACCATTTCGTCGGCCCGTTGCCCACCGGCCTGACGGCGGGTATGCAGTCCTGGCACGTTAACGTGTAGCCGATATATACACGTTAATGTGTAGCCGACACGTTAATGTGTAGCCGATATGTAGCTGTGTTGTCGGGTTGCACTGGCAATGCAGGTTGTTTGCCCAAACGCATCACGGTTGCAAGGCCGGTTTGGGCTGCTGGCGCGATGGCGCCAGGAACTCCTTGCCGCGAATGGTGCCCTCGGCCTGTATCTTCGCCTGGAGGTCGATGATCGCCTGAATGAGTTGTTCCGGGCGCGGCGGACAACCCGGCACGTACATGTCCACCGGTATGAACCGGTCGATCCCTTGCACCACCGAATAAGTGTCGAACACGCCGCCGGTCGAAGCACAAGCGCCCATCGAAATGCACCATTTCGGATCGAGCATCTGCAACCAGATGCGCTGAAGCACGGGCAGCATTTTCATCACTACCCGACCGGCGACAATCATCAAGTCGCACTGCCGGGGACTGAAGCGGAAGACCTCGGCGCCGAAGCGGGCCACGTCGTGCCGGCTTGCGCCGGTGGCCATCAACTCGATCCCGCAGCAAGCCGTGGCAAAAGGCATCGGCCAAAGACTGTTCTTCCGGCACCAGCTTACCAGTGCATCGAGCTTGGTAACGACCACATTGTCGGGCAATTCGACTATCGCCACTGGAAGATTCCTTTGCGCCAATCGTAAACAAGGCCCAGTGCCAGCAATCCCACGAAAACCATTGCTCCCCAGAAGGAATAGTCGCGGCTTGGTATAACGCCGGAGGCTACCGCCGCCTCAATTCCTACGGGGCGGCTGTCCGCTGCTCCTTGATGACCGCTTTGCGTTTTGCTCGCACCGCCCGGCGTGTCGTTGCTTTGTGCTACCGGCCCTGGCGCTGCTGCGGCTTCGGTTTCTGGCACGGGTGCCGTTTTCGTGGCGGCCAGAGCCGGTGGCAACTCCTCTGTGACGGCCGTGGCCGCTGGCCGCGTGGCAACCGCCCAAGGATACAGGAACAACAGCTCCACATCAAAAAGCAGAAAAGCAATTGCCAACAGATGGAAACGCACGTGGAACTGGCGCCGCGTGTCGTGTATAGGGTCCATGCCGCTTTCGTACGGCATCTGCTTGACCGGGTTGGTTCGGGCCGGATTGGCCACGGCGGCCACCAGCAACAACGCCACTGCCACCGCCGAGGCACACAGCACAAACAACAGCACTGGCCAAACGGCCGTGGGAACTTCCATCGTCCTGCTCCTGTCGACTTCCTCTCGGTCGCCTCGGTTTGCTTCAGTCCCTTTTTGTCTACCTTGTGCGCATCTGGCGCATGTTTCTATTGATCTTTGCAACACGTAAAGACTGCCTGATGTACTGATGTAAAGTCTTTCCTAGTGTTGTGTGTCGCCACCTTTTGCGAAGTTCAATAAGTGATCGGAACGAACTGCTCGGCAGTGCCTCTGTGCCCATTGGTTGTGGACGCGACCGCAGAGCGTCGCTCCATTTGGCTGTGGCCACACGCTACTTTAGGTCCCACACGGGCAGTCTGAGCTTTTTGCAAACGCTTGGACCGTAGCGTGCAATACATCAGATGACAGCTATTGGCATTGTAGCCCTGGGCACAAGACCGTCAATCCGGCCTGCGACCGCAGGCAGAACACCCTTGCCGCCGTTTTCAAACAGCCAACGTCGTTGTCTTCTCTCAAATTGCAACTGCCTGCTCCCCCGGGTTGCGCGGTTTGACTTTTCCCGGTGGTTTCCGTACAAACGCTTGTGCGGCAAATCCAAGCCGTCTGCGAAGGTGGGAGTAGTCTCGTTTTGCCAAAATTATAGAAAACCAGACGCGATTCCAGCTTTTGTCAATTGCCGGCTTGAACCCTATGCTTGCTTAGGGACCAGGAGGACGACATGACCAGGCTGCACCTGATCGCTGGTCTACTGGCCATAACCTCGTGCGCCTGGGCTGAGCAGCCAGCCGCTTGCCAGGCGATTCTCGGTGGTACCGGTATCAATACGGGCCTCGCGGTACATCTTGGCGCCAGGGATGGGCAACTTGAGATCGAGATGGCCCGCAGTGGGCGTTTCTTGGTGCACGGCTTGGCCCTTGACGAGACTGCGTGCCAGCAGGCGCGACGTGCCATTGCCGAGGCCGGCCTTTACGGGCTGGCATCGGTAGCCCTGTGGTGCGACCGCAAGCGGCTTCCCTATGCCGACAACCTGGTCAACCTGCTGGTGGCCGATTGCGATGCGCTTGGTCAGGCCGTACCAGACCAGGCCGAAATTCTCCGTGTCCTGGCGCCGGGCCGCGGGGCCGCATGGCTCAAGCGACAGGGCAAGTGGGAGGCGCTGCACAAACCAATGCCCGAGTCCATGGATGGTTGGGAGCAATACTGGTACGATGCCACCGGCAACCCGATCTCGCGCGACCGAGCCGTTCGGCCGAGCACGGGGATACAATGGATCGCCGGCTCTCAGCAGATCGCCGACGACAACGGCTATCGGCTGTCTGGCGGACGGCTGGTTTACAAACGGCGCGTTAGCGGCCCCAGGGGCGACGACTGGGTCGTGCAGCTTGTGTGCCGCGATGCCTTCAACGGCCTGCCTTGCTGGACGCGCCAGACGGTGCGGAAGGGCCACTTCAACATTCCCCTGATGGGCAAGCTGACGCCGCTGGTGTTCACGGGCGGTCGCGTATACACAGTCTTGGGCGCCGAGGGCGAGCCGCTGGTGGCCATCGACGCCGACACGGGCGAAACGGTACATATCTACGAGCAGGCGGGCACTACCTTCAGCCAGGGCAGCCCCCGCAGCGAACCGTTCCGAAAGGCTGGCTTTTTCGGAGCCAACTATGGCAAGGGCAACCTCGTTTACTTCGATGGCCTTCTGATTCACACGGTGGGCAATGAGCTGTTTGTAATAGATGCGGCCACGGGGACACGGCGATGGTACTTTAAAACTCACGATTACCTTCAACTCGAGAAGCCAACGGTCAACCCCGACGACGGAGAACTATACTGCATCGGCTGTAACCGGGAAGCCGAACGGGGCCGCGGTGGCGGCCGCAACCCTGGACAGTTGGCCGCTGCCGTACTGGCCTTCGACCTGGCCACTGGCGCGCGCAAGTGGACAACGCCAATCGACAATCGCCATATCACACACGCTGTTTACGGGCAGCGCACGCTGGTGGTTTACTCGGCGCAAGACAACGGGCCGCGCGACGACCAGTGGATATTCGGGGCGATAGACACGACCAGCGGCAAGTTCCTCTGGCGGCATCCCTGGAGCCGCGAAAAGCCTCTGTGGGATATGCAGCGCCGCGAGGTTGTTATCAGCGACGGCAAGCTTTATCTGCTGTCGCATGGCTTGTCGGTCTTCGACCTGAAAACGGGCCAGGCCACCGGACACTTCGTCGGCGGAAACAGCCGTTGCGAGACAAGCAAAGCCACAGCCAACTACCTGATCCTGGCCTTCAGCCAGTTCATCGACTACAAGGCCGAGCCGCCGCGCGCCATCCGCGTGGCCCTCAGCCGCGGTTCGTGCGGCTCGGGTTTCTTCCCGGCGTACGGAATGGTCCATTACTTGCCCAACATGTGCAACTGCGACAACTGGATCCGCTTCCACGTTACCGCCTCCAGCGAACCGGTCCGCGAGCCATTGCCCGACGGCCAGCGACTAGTCCGCGGTCCCGCCTACTCCCAGGGCCAGAACACAGAGACAGAACCTAGTAAGGCCGCAGACTGGCCCATGTTCCTCCAAGGTCCGCAGCGCGGCGCGTGGACCGGTTCGCACTTGCCACCCAAGCTTGCTCATAAGTGGAGCACGCTAGTTCAGCCTCCGCCGAAGACCGACGGCCCGATTGCATCCGACTGGCTCGACACCAATGACTACATCGGCCCGATCAGCGCACCCGTGGTAGCCGAAGGGCTAGCCGTGGTTGCAGTACGCGAGCAGCACCGCGTCGAGGCCCTGGAGGCCGCCACGGGCGCCAGGAAATGGAGTTTTACAGCGGGCGGTCGGGTGGTCACGCCGCCGACGCTTTTGGGTGGACTGTGCTTGTTCGGCTGCCGCGACGGCTGGGTCTATGCCCTGCGGGCCGACACCGGTCGCATGGCCTGGCGGTTCTTTGCCGCACCCTACGAGCGGAACATCGTGGCCTTCAGTCAGGTGGAGTCCTCCTGGCCGCTGCTTGGCTCGCTGCTGGTCCACAACGGGCTGGTCATTGCTGTGGCCGGCTACCATCCCATGGCCAACGGCGGCATCCACGTGTGGGCGCTCGAGCCGCAAACCGGGGCGATCAAGTGGCACACCACGCTGAGTCGCACACCCCAGTGGGTTGACATCTCGCAGCCTAAGGCTCGTATTGACCAGCCACACCCTACGGCCAGGAGTGTCGGCGGTTTCGAGGCGAACTTCGTCATCAATAACCTTGCCTATGGAGATGGCCCGTACGTTCGCTTCTCCGGCGCAGCGTTGTCGGCCGACACGGGCGAGCTGTTCGTTCCGCCGCCAGCCGAAGGCAAGCCCAAGCAGTTCGGGGGACTTTACGATATGCCGGCCACGCCCACCCGGCTGCTGATCAACTCCGACAAGTACCCGCAGTTTCGCCGCCACTACTCGACCGAGGGCTACTTCGGCCCCTACGGCTCAGGCTCGCAGATATTCGTCGTGTTTCCAGAAGCTAAGGAGGCCCTGCCCTGCGTTGCTTGCGCGTTTGCTGGCACTGATGCTGTGGTGCTCCAGGGCAACCGGGGCGAGGGCGTGCTGCGGCGCTACGATACACGGAAACTGGATAGTCGAGATGCCGTGCGAAGCGACGAAACGCCACTGTGGAGCCGCCGGATCGATGGCGACCCTCGCGCGTATGAGAAGGGCCAGAAGCTTTACCACTACTCGTCGCTCATCGTGGCAGGAGATACCGTAGTGGTGGGCGGCAGGCTTAAGGGCCGCGCCCACCAGTCCGACCCGGTTCCGGGCGTGCGCGAAGTCGGAGAAGGAGTGATCAAGACCTTCGACCTCCGCACTGGCGAGCCGCGCCAAACGGTCCAGTTGGAGGCCGCTCCCGTGGTCAGCGGCCTTGCCGCCGCGCAGGGACGGTTATACGTCGCCTGCGAGGATGGTTCGCTCCGTTGCTTCGCCGCCGAGGACTGATACGCCGGTACCCCTTCCGACTGCGTGCTGGACATCGTGTAAGCTGACCAAATTTGTGCCCTTGACAATAAGGTTGGAGCCAAGACCCCAATAGAAAAACTTATATTTACATCAGCAATACGTGGTGGCCGCACTTTGTCAGAAAACCGGAGGCTGAAGACATCTTTTTTTCGTGCGGTTTCTTGAGCTTCTTGGGCCCGTGACGCTCAAAACGAGGTTGAAAAAGGGCACTGTTGGGATCTCCCCTCGAGTTTCCCAAGAATTTTCTTGATGTCGGTGCATCATTTCCGGGAAAGTTAAAACGGGACACACAAAACCTTATATCAAGCGGTTACTAAGTTTCGCAAAGGTCAATAGGTCCGCATTAATGACTGGCGAAGATCAGACTGCGGTGTTGTCCAGCAAACTGTTATGGCTCTTGACGGGCGTGATGTTGCTGGTGGCCGATGGCCGTGGGTTGGCTCAGCAGGATGCGGGGAAACTGCTTTTCTTCGACACGTTTGAGTACGAAGTGAAGCGCGACGTAGTGGAGGAACGTCCCGCATTCCTCACACAAGGAAAATGGTCGGGGGTGAAGGCGATCAATACCGGTCGAAATGCGGCGGGGTACTTGTACACCGTCGATCGCATCCCCGGCTACGAGGGAAAGTTTCCTGGCCGCGATTCCAAACGAGTTTTGGCGATCGAAGGCCGCCCGGGAACGTTCAAGACACAAACCGACTTTTACCTCCAGTTGGGCGACGCCAGAGGAACGGCCGACCAGATTCCCGGAAATGTCTGGTTTCAGTTCTGGATATACCTCAACTATTATGACGACCCGCAGGAGAAGGAAGACCAGCTCAGCGGGGTCACGGACGGCAAGTGGTTGTATCCCAGCCCCGATGGTTTTTATCCCACGTATCCGCGCCGGCTGTTTACCATCCACCACAGCAGCCACGTCTGGCCCAAGGGCGAAGAGAAACCACGCCACTACGAGGCCCAGTCGTATCAGGAAATCCTTCTCCAGACCGAGGGCCTTAATCCGGGAAGGCCGCCCGTCCCATTGGCCAACATCAAAAAAGCGCCACAGTGGGACCGCTGGAAGATGAAACAAACCAACATCGACACCCGCATTGTGGCCAACCGCTGGACCCTGGTGAGGCTGCACTTAGACACGTCGAGTACTTCCGGCCGATATGAAGCGTGGCTTCAGCCTCTTGGAGGCCAGATGGTGAAGGTGGCCGAGTATATTGATGGCGTGACGCCCGATTGTGAGTGGAAGATTCCGCTTGAACACGTCGTGGGGCACAAGACGGTTCGTATGCCGACGACCCTTGGGTCGTTCACGCCGGAGCGGGCCAAGAACAGCAAGGATTGTTGGATTTACCTGGACGACTTCGCCATTGCAACGTCCGAGGACGCTCTGCCGAAATACACAGACTAACTACAACGAATCGTACTGAGCTTGATTTTGTGTGGGCCGTCTGTACCACTCGTGGACAGGAGGCGGGCCTGACCGCCAAATATCCGTAAGTTACGCTGGAACAGGTCGCAAGAAAGCCGTGACATTCATTTCACAACCTCTTCGAGGACGGCACAGTCGGACAGGCGTCGTCTACTGGAACGTGGTCGACCGCTGCAAAGGCCGCTGAGCCGGTCAGGAAAACCAACAGGGAAATCGGAATGCTCGATCCGCTGGACTTGCTGGCACGTTTGGTGGCCATTCCGAGCGTCAATCCGCTCAGCGGGAACCCTAGCAGCGATATTTGCGGCACGCAACGGCTGACCGAATTCTTGGAGCAGTTGTGCAGCCAACTCGGCTTGACCGTCCAGCGGCAGCCGGTCTGCGACGGACAGCAGAATTTGCTTGCCCGAGTGGACGGCGATCCTCCGCTTGAGGAAGGTGGAAAGCTATTGCTGCTGGACGCGCATCAGGACACCGTGGCGGTAGAGGGGATGACCATCGATCCGTTCCGGGCGGTGGTGCGCGACGGGCGGGTTTACGGCCGTGGCACATGCGATGTCAAAGGCGCCATGGCGGCGATGATCGCTGCGGTGGCCAGGCTGGCCCAACATAAACCCGCGCCACGGCCCACCGTGGTGCTGAGTTTTTCGGTCAACGAAGAGCAAGGCTTTGACGGCGCGAAAGCTCTGGTCGGCTCTTGGCAAGAAGGGACGACGAGTTTGCTGCCGCGCAGGCCGGACGCTGCGATCGTAGGCGAGCCGACCGATCTGGAGCTGGTAGTGGCTCACAAGGGCGTGGTGCGCTGGCAATGCACTGCTCGCGGCCGTGCCGCCCACAGCTCGCAACCCCAAGCCGGCCAGAACGCAATCTACCGCATGGCGCGGGTGCTGGTGGCCATCGAGCGTTACTGCGAAGAGGTGTTGTCGGCGCAACCGGCGCATTGGTTATGCGGGCCGCCGACGTCCTGCGTGGGTCTGATAAGCGGCGGCGTGAGCGTGAACACCGTCCCGGATCAGTGCACCATTTCGGTCGAGTGCCGCGTGCCGCCCGGCAGCAGTCCGCTAACACTGCGGCAAGAAATGATCGACTACCTGAGCCAAGTCGCCGAACTTGCGGGGGCCGACTGGTTGGAACACCACAAGCCTTTCCCGGCGGCGCCGCCGCTGGACGAGTCGACCAACAGCGTCCTGTCCGCCCGGCTTTGCGAGGTTTTGCGCAGACTCGGTCGAAACGCAAATATCAAGGGGGTGCCGTACGCCACCAACGCGGGCTTTCTGGCCGAAGCAGGCGTTCCCACTGTGGTATTCGGCCCTGGCTCGGTGGCCCAGGCGCATACGGCCGACGAATGGATCGCCGTGGACCAGTTGCGTGCCGCGGTGGAAATCTTCTACCAGTTCTGCACAAGCGCGCTTCAATAGTGCGCCAGGGTGCTTCAACGAGGCGCTGCAACACAGTTGAGTCTGACAACGGCCGGCTTCGGCGCGGCTTGCGGTAACGCGCCGGGTCATGCACATTCGTCGACCGGCGGGGCGATATGCATCGCGAAACCACCGGACCTCGGTGCGAAATCAAGAACTAGAACACGTCCATTATAAAGTGGTGGCCCTGATGGTAGCGGCGCAGTTCGGGATAGTAGTTGTGCCACCGCTTGTTATAGACCGGGATGCGCATTTCCGGCGGATAGCGGAAATACAGGTCTTCGGAACTGCGGTAATAATCAGGACCCCAGAAGTTCTGCGGATAATAGACGTACGGATAGTGGTATAGCCGGTTCCAATCCTGGGTGCTGTAGGTCCGGCCCCACTGGCGGCCAAATGCTTGCTGGGCCTCGGCCGAGGCTGCCAAGACCGCCGTCAGCACAAACGCGCAAAGCAAGATCACTGCGAATCTACGAAGCATGAGCTAAACCCTCCTTAGAGTTTGTCAAGCGGAAGCGGGACAGCGCGGCGATGACGCAGCGGCCGCCGGGCATACTTCCTGCCCGACCGGCTGGGTCGTCAGTTTACTGCATCGGCTACTGTTAAAGCCGGTATTGAGGGAATATTCGCTACAGGCGCTACAACCGGCGCTTAGCGGTCCGGAAAAGTTTACCCCGTTTGCGCTTTCGGTTGCTTAGTCGGGAACGGTTTCCCAGTTGGAGATGCTTCCGCAGTTGGAGCGGGTGCCCCAGTTGGAGCGGGTGCCCCAGTTGGAGAGCGTTCGCCGGTGGCAGATGGTTGCCCGGAAGGAGAGGGGCCGCCACTTGGAAACATGCGCGGCAATAGCATTCCCGCGCTACATCGGTCTGTGGCGAATGTGATCCAAGTACGCTGCCAGAAGAATCTGGGCCGCCACTTTATCGACGCGACTTTTGCGTCGCTTGTGCGTCAACTCGGCGCCGGCCAGAAGCTGTTCGGCCTCCACAGTGGTGAAGCGCTCGTCGAAGAACTCCACCGGCACGCCAGTGACCTTTGCCAGCCAGCGGCCGAAGGCCCGCGCTTCCCGCGACTTGGCCGTCTCGCATCCATCCAAGCCCACCGGCAAACCGACCACGAAAAGTCGCACATCTTGCTCTGCGACCAGCCGCTTCATGCGTTGGGCATCCTGATCGGGGCTGCGGCGGATGTAAGTTTCCCACGGGCTGGCGATGGTCCGTCCGGAGTCGCTCAGCGCAATGCCGATCCGCTTGGTGCCATAATCGATGCCCGCCACCCGGCCGCTCGGCCCTTCGGGCGTGCGGTGCTGGGCCGCATCGCAGGAATCAGACTTCCCGGATTGCACAGAACTTACCCTTCATGCTTCGGGCGGGCTGGAGTGAGACGTTTCTGCCACGAATACATCCCGTTGCTGCCCGCGCGTAGTATACACAAAACTTCGGCCATGTTGCTGCGCTTCAGCCCGCTGCGTACTTCTACAACGCAACCGCTGCGCTTCAGCCGCGGCGAGTTGGCCGAGCCATCCGTCAACTGGTTGCGATACCCGCAGGTTCGCAAGCGATACACGGCGTTCGTCTTGTTTTGACCAATAGCAGTCAATCCCCAATGCCAAGTGGGGCCACGAGAAAGCATGGCCCTCCGAATCGATTCAAAAGGCGCTTGGTAAGAGGCGCACATGCTCCGCCTTAAGGGACTGGCGACGTGATTTTACTGCTTGCCAAAGTTTACAACAGCCGACGCGCACCACGCCAATCCAGTGCAAGACAACAGCAGCGACAAGCTTGACGCTCCGACGGCAGAAAACTACAGTGGTAAACAATAATTGAGCGTGTGGTGATCCGGTAAAGCGGCCTAGGGCCGCAACCAATTTGGGGTACGAGCTGCGGTCGCGGCCGCTGGCCGCGTCAGTCGATATGCCGGCCGCTGGCGACAAGTTCGATTCGTACCGCGAGGCGTTGGTAGTCGAATGCGACACGCTTTGGTCTGAAGACGCAGCCCAACTGGTCCCCGACCCGACCGTCCGCGCACAGATCGAACAGCGCCTGCACGCCGAGCCGGCACAGGCGGCCGTGCTGCACTACTTGCGGCTTTACACTGGCTTTTGCCGCCGAATCACCGTGACCGTCGATGACCTGAAGCGTCTGGGAATCGTCCAGGGCGGCGAGGTACCTGCTGGCGAGGCCTCACAGGACGGTTGAAAGCCCCCGGCTACCGGCGCCCTAGCCGGGACGGAGTTTGCTGAACATCGGCCAAGGATCGTTTAGTGTCTACCGATTCGCAAGTCGTTCACGTACAGCTTGGCCCGCGGAGTTACGACATCCATGTTGGGGCCGGCAATCTATCGGAAATCGCCAGCCTGCTTGGCAAGCGCGGGAGGATCGTCCACGCGGTGCTGATCACCGACGATAACGTCCGCCAGCCCCATGCCATGAAAGTGGCCCAGAGGCTGGCCGAAGCCGATATCCGAGTGGACCTGATTTCCATTCCGCCCGGCGAACAGAGCAAGTCTGTATCCCTGGCTGCCGGCTTGTGGAACGGGCTGCTAGAGCTTGGCGCAGACCGCAAGACGCTCGTGGTAGCCGTGGGCGGCGGTGTGGTGGGCGATCTGGCGGGGTTCGTGGCCGCCACCTATGCGCGCGGCCTGGCGTTGTTTCAGGTTCCTACCACTCTGCTGGCGCAGGTCGATAGCTCGGTCGGGGGCAAGGTGGGCGTGAACCTCGAGGGCGGCAAGAACATGGTGGGCGCTTTTTTCCAGCCGCTTGGCGTGTTGATAGACGCCCAGACGCTGCAAACCCTGCCGGCCCGCGAGTATCTTTCCGGATTGGGCGAAGTGGTCAAGTACGGCGTGATTATGGACCCCCAGTTGTTCGCACATCTGGAGCAGAACGCCCCGGCGCTGCGCAACCGCGATCCCAGCGTGCTGGTGCCCATCATCGCCCGCTGCTGCCGCCTGAAAGCCGACATCGTCGAGCAGGACGAGCTGGAGCTAAGTGGGCTGCGCGCGGTGCTGAACTACGGGCACACCTTCGCCCACGCTTTCGAGATGCTTACCGGCTACACCGAGTTGCTTCATGGCGAGGCGGTGGCCATCGGGATGATGTGCGCCGCCCGGCTCGCACGCCAACTCGGCCGCATCGACCAGGAGCTGGTCGACCGCCAGCAACGGCTGCTAGAATCGCTTGGGCTGCCGGTAGCGCCGCCAAAACTAGACCCCGAAGATGTGCTGGCAGCAATGCGAACCGACAAGAAGACCCAGCACGGGAAATTGCGATTCGTTCTGCCCACGCGATTGGGGCATGTGGAACTGGTGGGCGATGTCGCTGCGGCCGAGGTTCGCCGGGCGTTACGCTGCGACAAGTGAACATTCACCCTCATAAAACCAGGAGACGACCGCATGTTTGACAACAATGTCCGCGTTCCCAAGCAACCCGCATTCTCGCGGCGGAGTTTGCTGGCCGGTGCGCTGGCTGGCAGCGCCGCTGGATGTCTAACGACAGCCGGAATCCGCCAAGCGCTGTTCGGCGCCGAATCGCCGCCCAAGCTGCTTATAGGCTCGTGTACCCTGAACCTCGACGAGGCTAAGAAGGCCGGGCTGGACGGCGTGGAAGTCGGCGTGGGCGGCGCCGCCGATCGACTCCAGATCGCCGATCCCCAAGTGCGCCAGCAACTGAAGGAGAAGATGAAGGAAACCGGGCTGGTGATCTCCTCGTTGATGATGGGCTTGCTGAACTCCTATCCGCTGGCCTCCGATCCGCGCGCACCGGCCTGGCTGGAACAATCGATCGAGGCCGCCAAAGACCTCGGGGCGAAGGTGATTCTGGTGGCCTTCTTCGGCAAGGGCAGTCTGCTGGAAGGCAAGGAGGTCAAGAAAGCCGATGTGGATGTGGTGGTCGATCGGCTGAAAGCCGCCGCGCCCAAAGCCAAACAGGCAGGGGTGATTCTTGCCATCGAGAATACCCTATCGGCCCAGCAGAACATGGAGATACTACAGCGGATCGACAGCCCGGCCGTGCGGATTTATTACGACATCTACAACCTGGTGGGCCAGGGTTACGATCCGCCGGCGGAAATTCGCTTCCTCAAGGACCGCATCGCCATGTTCCATTTCAAGGAAGGACCGAACTACCTGGGCGAGGGTAAGATCGACTGGAAGCCCGTGGCGGCGGCAATTCGGGAAATCGGTTACGAGGGTTGGATCGTGCTGGAGACCTCCAGCCCGTCGAAAGACCGCGTGGCCGACGCCCGACGCAATGCCCAGTTCGTCCGCAAGCTGTTCGGGATTGAAAGGGCGGCCTAAGATATGCACAAGTCGGGTTAAGATCGCGCAGTGGGGCAGCGCCCCGGGCTGTCGGTCAATGCAGCAGATGCTGGTTGCCGATGCGCACCCGGGTAAGTCCTGCCTGGCGGGCTGCGGCCAGGCACTCCAGGGCCTGCTTTCGGGAAGTGGGGGGCAGGTCGATCATCTCGAAATCGGGATGGAAGGCCAGCAAGGCGTAGGGAATATTCGGGTCAAGTCGAGCAATGAACCGAGCGATCTTGCTCACCTGATCGGCTTCCACATACCCGGGAACCAGCAACGTGGCGGCCACCAACAACGGAGGATCGCGCCGCTGGGCCACAGACCGCGAAGCAAACGCGAAGTTGCTCAATGTCAGCCGGTTCGACACGCCGCATAACGCACGGTGCAGAGAGTCGTCCCACGCTTTCAGGTCGAACTTGATACAGCCACCGCTAGACAGGGAAAGCTGGAGCATTCGCTTCAGGAATTGCCGAGCGACCGAACCGTTCGTCTCCCAGCAGATTCGCAGTATTCTCCCCTGGCACGCATCCAGGGCGTACTCGGCTGCGGCCAGAGCGTGCTCGATCTGGCACGCCGGATCGCCGCCGAAAAAGCAGATACACCGCGTGCGGTCGGTTACGGCGCGGGCCAGCTCCACGGCGCTGCGGGCAGCCTGGTCGAACCGCCGCTCCCGGAAATGCCAGTTCTGGCAAAACAGACAATCGAATGAGCAAGCCTCGTAGAACACCGCCAGATTGTAGTAGCCGTCTTCTGAAGATGTGGTATCGGTAAACTGAGGATAACCGGCAGCGGTTGAGGCCGGGCAGACCCAATCGGCCACGCAATTGGTCGGTAGCGGATCATGGTACCAGGATACACCGGCTCCGGCGGCGTCGCCGCCGGTTATCCGGATGTCGCTAGCCTGGCGTATCCCGCAATACCCTGAGCGCCCCGGGGCGATTCGGCACAGGTTGCAGCACCGGTTGCACTGAAGGCCGGCGGGATCGCGCGGCGGGGCGGCAGGCAGGCCAAACCGTGCGCGCGATCGGCGATGCGCTTCTGCCACGGTGCAACGGGCCGCTTCACTGTCGGCAAGGATGCACTGTTTGCACACTCCCACAGCTTGGGATACCAGATCCGATCGTTGCTGGCAAACTCGGCAAATGTTCATGCCCTGATTGTATCACGGCACTGCCAGTGCAAAGCGCAGGGCCGTGCGCCAAGTAGTCACGGCTGGCACACAGTAGCGACTTCGCAGCGCAATTGTCATCCTCAGGGATGCCCAGTGGCACGCAAGTACTGTTTGTGGACCGGAAAATCGGTAGGCCTGCACGCTGAAGCTGACGCAATTAAATTTTCCATATACAATCAAGATGCACACAAGATGCACACAGTGCACCTGCGTCCGAGCGTCTTGACGCCATTGGGCTGCTGTCTTAGTATTCGTTTGCCAGTTATCAGTAACCTGTTGCGAGAACTTCTGTGAATCCTGTTGCACATTCCGACATTGTGGCAAGTAAGTCTGTGGGCAGCCTCGAGGAGCAGCAGGCCGAAGTCGGCAGTACGCACCGCGTTTTCCGCGTGGACCGGCAGCGGATCGAGCGGGCAGTGCGGGAAATTCTGATTGCCATTGGCGAAGATCCGGACCGCGAAGGGCTGCGCGATACCCCGGCTCGGGTGGCCCGGATGTACGACGAACTTTTTGGCGGTTTGCACGAAGACCCGCGCGTCCATCTGCGCAAGTTCTTCACGGAAAAATGCGATGAAGTGATTCTGGTGCGCGACATCAGCTTCAACAGCATGTGCGAGCACCACATGATGCCTTTCATGGGAAAGGCTCACGTGGCCTATTTGCCGCGGGAGCGGGTGGTAGGACTGAGCAAGCTGGCACGGGTTGTGGAAGCGGTCGCCCGACGCCCCCAAGTACAGGAACGAATGACCGAACAGATCGCCGACATTTTGGAGGAGGAACTTGGGGCCAAGGGCGTGGCGGTGGTAATCGAGGCGGTGCACACCTGTATGACCATTCGTGGGGTGCGGAAGCCGGGGTCCCTGTGCGTTACTTCGGCAATGCGGGGGTGTTTCCGCAACCGTCCTTCCACCCGGGCGGAATTGATGACTTTGATCTACGGCGATCGGCGATAATGCTCCTATGGAGCCAACCGAGCAGCAGCGCAGCCGCGTGGCGGAGGACCTGCGGGGGATCGTATCTGGCGACGTGCGCTGCGACGACGTCTTTCTTCAGTTGTACGCCAGCGATGCCAGCGTTTATCAGATTCGGCCGCTGGGGGTTGTTCGGCCGCGCTCGACCGACGATGTTATCGCCTGCGTGCAATACGCCGCCGATGTGGGGATTCCCTTGCATCCTCGGGGTGCCGGCACGGGCGCGGCCGGCGAGTGCATCGGGCCGGGGCTAATAATCGACTTCTCGGCGTATATGCGGCGGCTGTTGCGGATCGACGCCCAGCAGGTTCGTGTGCAACCGGGCATCGTACACGAACGGCTGAATCGCCAGTTGCGCCGCAGCGGACGGCTCTTCGGCCCGGAATCCTACCGCACCGAAGTGGCCACCATCGGCGGCATGATCGCCAGGAATGACGCCGGGCCGCGCTGGTCGAAGTACGGCGCTACGCGCGATCATGTGCTTTCGCTTCAAGTAGTGCTTGCCGACGGCACTGTGCACGAGTTCTCCCGCGAGGTCGTCGAATCGGCCCAGTCGGGCCATCTCCACCCACGCAAGCGGCAGATTCTTACCCGACTGGCGCAAATGCTGGCAGACCACAGCCAGTTGATCCGCCAGCGCCGCCCAAACTGTCCAGTGTATCGCGGCGGTTACGACCTGGATGGCCTGTTGTGCCAGGGCGCGGTCGATTTGGCGCGGTTGATGGTCGGGTCGGAAGGCACGTTGGGCATCGTAACCGAAGCCACCCTAGCCATACATCCTGAGCCGCCGCATCGCAGCGTGGCGGTCTTGCTGTTCGACAGCTTGGATAAGGCGGTTCGGGCGGGACTGGAGACTGTGGCCCTCGGGGCGACGGCCTGCGAGTTGGTCGATCGGCGCTGCTTGACGCTGGCCCGCGAGAGTCAAGTGGAGTACGAGTTGCTCATTCCACCCGAGACGGAGGCACTGCTGGTTGTCGAGTACCAAGGCGACGATGCGCCGCAGGTGCGCCAATGGATTGAAATGCTCATCGACAACATCACGCACCAGCGGCGCATGGCTTTTTCCGCCCGGCAAGCGCTGGACGACCAGGAGGGCCAGTTGTATTGGGGATTGGTTTCCCGGTCGCCGTCGGCCATGTACCGCGTGCGCGGCCCGAACCGCCCGGTGCCGGTGCTGGAAGACCTCGCTGTGGAGCCGCAGATTCTGCCGGAGTTCCTGCCGCGTGTGCAGAACGTGTTGAAGCGTTGGCAGGTGACCGCCTCGATAAGCGTGCACATCGCACTGGGGCAGTTGCGGATCAGGCCGTTCTTGGACATCGACGGTGCTGGCCAGGTCGATCAAATCCGCCGGCTGGCCGACGAGCTGTACACGGAAGTACTCGACTGTGGCGGCGCTATCTGCGGGGAGCACGCCTGCGGGCTGAGCCGCTCGCCGTATCTGCGGCGGCAAGTCGGGCCGCTGTACGAGGTGTTCGTGGCGGTCAAACGACTGCTAGACCCACAGAATCTGCTCAATCCCGGCAAGATAGTGGGCGAGGAGTTCGACATTCCCTTTGCCAACCTGCGTCCCGCTTTGCCGGTTCGAGCGGCGCCGTCGGAAGCGGAAGTTGCCGATCAGTCTAACGCCGCAGCCGTGGCAGCGGCACCCAGCACAGCGGCCGTGGCCGGCCGTGGCATGCCGCCAGCGACAGGGGGGGCGGAGGAGCCTGTCGATCGGCCGAGCCAGTTGCGCAATCTGGTGGAACTGCAACTGAATTGGCATCCCGAACGTCTGATCGACCCAGTAGCCGATTGCAATCGCTGCGGAGAATGCCGTACCCAGGCTGGGCCGGAACGAATGTGCCCGATATTCCGCTTCGCCCCGGCCGAGGAATCTTCTCCGCGTGCCAAAGCCAATCTGGTGCGCGGGTTGCTGACCGGCGAAGTGCCGCTCAGTCTTCTCAGCAGCGAACCGTTCAAGCAGGTATTGGACTTGTGCGTCCACTGCCACTCGTGCCGCTCGGAATGTCCGGCTCGTGTCGATATCCCGCGACTGGCCAGCCAGTGCAAAGCTTCGTACGTGACCGTCAACGGATTGAGCTGGGGTGAATGGGTTGTCACCCGGGCCGAGCTGCTGCTGGGGCTGGCAAGCATCTGCCGTCCGGCAGCCAATTGGGCGCTGGGCAACCGATTCGTGCGCTGGTTGATGGAAAAGGTGCTGGGCATCGAGCACCAGCGCAAATTGCCCCGGCTGGCGGCAACGAGCTTCATGCGCTGGGCGGCCAAGCGCAAACTGACCCGGCCTGCGCAGCAAACCGGCCCAAAAGTAGCCTATTTCGTGGACTTGTATGCCAACTACTTCGATCCCCAGTTGGCCCAGGCCTTCGTGGCAGTCTTGGAGCACAACGGGATTGCAGTCTATGTTCCGGCCGAGCAAGTGCAGTCGGGCATGGCCGCTGTGGCCGCAGGCGACCTGGATTACGCGCGGCGAATTGCACGGCACAACGTGGCGCTGCTTGCGGAGGCGATCCGGTCGGGCTACCAGGTGGTGGCCACCGAACCGGCCGCGGCCGTCTGCCTGACGCACGAGTATCCGCTGCTGCTGGACGAAGACGACGCCCGGCTTGTAGCCGGTAACACCAGCGAAGCTTGCACGTTCTTATGGCGGTTGCACAATGTGGGGCGGTTGGATTTGAGTTTCCGTCCGCTGCGGGTAACGGTGGGCTATCATACCCCGTGTCATCTGCGCGCGTTGCAGGTCGGTTTGCCGGGCGAGAATCTTCTCGGCCTGATTCCTGGGCTGCGAGTTCGCCACATCGAAGAGGGATGTTCTGGCATGGCGGGCGCTTGGGGGCTGCTGCACCACAACTACCGCAACAGCCTGCGCGCCGGTTGGCGGTTGATATCGCACATACGCGACGCCGAAATCCAAGCCGGCACCACCGAATGCAGCGCCTGCAAGCTACAGATGGAACAGGGGACGACCAAGCCGACGCTCCATCCCATTAAGCTGCTGGCGCTGTCTTATGGGCTGATGCCCGAGTTGGCAGGACTGCTGGCTAGCCGCAACAAGAGTATGGATGTAGGCTGATATGGAGCACGGATGTAGGCTGATATAAAGCTTCCGATCGCGCCCGATGACCGAACTGTATATCGCACACTGCGATACTCGGTCACCGCGATCGACAGTGCTGCCGCCTGGATGCTATTGATCTTTGCCAAACGTAGTGACGGCTTGATGAAGGTTTTTTAACAGTATTCCATGTCGCCAGGAGTTGCGAAGGTCAATAGCAAGATCGCCTGCGCTGGTAGAGTGTGCCTCGCGCTGCGAGCGACGATGTTGGAGCAGACCGGCTGTTCGAGTGTTCCCGAGGGCTGCTGTGCCGATGAAAGTTACAGTGCGTTTGTTTTCCGTCGTGCGCACCACGGTGGGAAGTAGCCACTTGGAGCTTCAGTTGCCCGATGGTGCCACCGTCGCCCAATTGCGTTCCAGGTTGGCCGAGGAATATCCCACTATGACCGATGTGCTGGGCTCGTGCCTGTTTGCCATCGACGGCGGGTATGTGCCCGACAGTGCGATAATCCCGCTCGATTGCGAGGTCGCGTGCATCCCGCCGGTTAGCGGGGGGTGACTACCTTGACTTCCAAAAGTAACCCGTCACAGGTTGGATATATGTATGGAGATGTGCAGTATACCCGCTTATAAGGCGATCCTGCCGAGGAGCCGGCTTGCCTCATGATCGAACTGACCGAGCAACCTATCGACGTGGCCCGTGTAATCCAAGCCGTCTGTCGGCGCACTGCCGGAGCCGTTGTATTGTTCCTGGGCGTAGTCCGCGAAGATGGCCAGACGGCCAAGACGGTGGCCCTGGAATACGAGTGCTACCAACAGATGGCCGAAAAGGAACTGCGTAAACTCCAGTCCGAGGCTGCCAGTCGTTGGCCGGGAACCAGTTGTGCCATAGTTCACCGTGTTGGCAAAGTGCCTTTGGGTGAAGCGACGGTAGCTATTGCGGTTGCCGCACCGCACCGGAAAGAGGCCTACTCGGCCAGCCAGTGGTTGATCGACGAGTTGAAGAGCCGCGTGCCCATCTGGAAGCAAGAGCATCTGTCCGACGGCTCCAGCCGCTGGCTAGGAAAACCACCCGGCAATGAAACCCGATGATTTTACAGCTTCCGCCGCCGCAACGCGGCAGATGCATCCCCGAGAAGTTGGCCCGGCGTTGTTGCCTGCCGTGAATGCCTGCCGTTGTTGGCCGCATGAAGCGGATAGCAAGGCTTGTTGGACTGCCCGGCGAAGTGTTGCATAATACGCACATCCAGCGCCGGTGCGGCAGCGTGAAGCAGTGCCGAAGCGGTACGCCGCAGCAGCTCTTGCGACGACAAGCCGCGAGCCAATCCATGTTATTGAAAGGACCTTAGATGTTGATCGAAGCCATCGATTTGTATCACGTTTCATTACCCCTGAAGCGGCCCTGGCAAACTCCGCTGCGCACCTTCAGCACCTTGGAAACGGTGTTGGTGCGGATGCGCAGCGATGGGGTATCCGGTTGGGGGGAAGCTTCTCCGGGCAATGCACCTCACGCCAGTTCGGAATGGGCGGCCGGCGTAATGCTCGCCCTGCGCGACTGGCTCGCCCCGCTGCTGTGCGGCAAGGCCATCGATCGCGGCGAGGAGATAGAACAACATCTGAGCAAGTTCCGCGGCAACCGTTATGCCAAAGGCGCACTGGATATGGCCTGGTGGGAACTAAGCGCCCGCTTGCAGAACCGTCCCTTGCATCAATTGCTCGGTGGCACGCAGGAGCACATTCCGCTGGGAGTCACCTTCGACCAGATGGAATCGCACGAGGAGTTTCTGGCGGCCGTCGGCCAGGCGTTCGCCGATGGATTTTCGCGGGTCAAACTGAAGTTCCGGCCCGGCTGGGACGTACGCATGGTCGATGCCGTACGAAAAGACTATCCCGACCAGACGATACACATCGACGTAGAGGGCGGCCTGAACCTTTCTCACATGGAAATGCTTTGCCGGCTGGACGACTTCATGCTGGCGATGATCGAGCAGCCGCTGGCCGAAGACGACCTGGTCGCCCACGCCATGTTGCAAGAGACCATTCGCACGCCGGTTGCCCTGGACGAAAGCATAACCACCGTCGGCCAGGCCGAAATGGCTTTGGACCTGAAGAGCTGCCGGTACGTCAGCCTCAAGCCGGGAAGGGTGGGCGGACTCAGCTCGGCATTGACCATTCATGACTTGTGCCTGGAGAACCACGTGGAGTGCTTCCTGGGAGCGATGCCGCAAACGGCCATCGGGGCACGGATAGGCTACGCTTTGGCCTCCAAGACCAACTTCACGTATCCGGCCGACTACTTCCCCGCCGAACAGTATCTGGCCGCCGACCTTGCCGAACCGCTGCTGCCGCAACGAAATCCACATTCCGGAAAACTACAGATCGAATTATGGACTACCCCAGGCATCGGTGTAGAGCCGGATATAGAAGCGATTGAAAAATACGCCCTGCAAAAAGCCTCGGTTTGATGCGATAGGCTCGCCACCAACTTCCTTCGTATTTGGAGTCTTACGCTGTACCCTGTGCGCGGGGAGCGCATGTTACAGGGCAGCTTGGAGGGCCAAGATCCGTCGTGGCCGTATTCGGCGCTGGTGACTCGATGGCCCATCGACGGAAGCGCTACGGACGCGACCGCAGCGCGTCCCTCCATAAGACCATTTGGCCCGGTCCCTCCATAAGACCATTTGGCCCATAACAGCATTTCGTCTTGGTCCCTGACGCCAACTGGTCCAGGACACAAATTGGTTGCGGCCGTAGGAAGAATTGGTGTCCTACCAATGTAGCTTTACACTGCACACGGGCTGAAATGAGATGTCTTTCCCAGCGAGAATGATTTGTTCTTGCCCGCGCGAAGTACAGCATCTCACCCATGTCGCTTTATGATCTCAGCGGCTGCGTTGGCTAGTTGCCGGGCCTGCTCGGCCGTAGGCGCCTCGGCGATCACCCGAACTACCGGCTCGGTGTTGCTGGGACGGACAAGCAGCCAGCGGTCGGGCCAGTCCAGACGCAGGCCGTCGAGCCTGTCGGGCACGGATTCGGCGAAGTGTTTTTCCAGGGCGTCCAAGGCTGCTGGCACCTTTTCTGGCGGCACAGTCGCTTTGCTCTTTACGATATGATATCGGGGCAGTTCATCCGCCAATTGACTTAGTTTCATACCGCGGGCAGCCATAGCATCCAGCACAAGCGCCATGCCGACGAAACTGTCGCGGACCAATCCTACCTGCGGGTCGATCGGCCCGCCGTTGCCTTCGCCGCCGAAAACCGCATTGTGCTCCAACATGCAATCGACCACGTTCGGCTCGCCCACCGCCGATCGGAACAGCGGCACTCCGTAGCGGCGGGCTATATCGTCGTTTACCCGGCTGCTTGCGCAGTTGACGACGATCGGCCCGCGCTGGCGCTGCAACACATGGTTGATGCAGATTGCCACCGTGTATTCTTCACCGACGTAACGGCCGGTTTCGTCGATCAGCGCCAGTCGATCGGCGTCGGGGTCTTGACAGAAACCGGCATCTACTTTGTGGCGGGCAACCGATTCGCAGACGGATACGACGTTTTCGGCCAGGGGTTCGGGAGGATGATCGAAGCGGCCGTCGGACAAGCCGCCAAGCACTATCACATCGCAACCCAGACTTTCCAGAAGCCGCTGGCCGAGCGCCGCCCCTGCACCGTGGTTGGCATCCAGCAACACCCGAAACCGCCGCTGACGAATACGCTCAACCTCCACTCGCTTCAATATCGCCAGCAGATGGTGCTCATGCTTTTCGGTACATGTGGTGCGATCTCCAACATCCCAATGCGAAACCCAGGGTATATTGCCCTCGCGATAGGCTTCGAGTATTTGAGCGCCCAGGTGGTTGGGTACGACGCGGCCTTGGGCCGAAAACAGCTTCAGACCGTTGTATTGCATCGGATTGTGGCTGGCGGTGATTTGCACGCCGCCGGCACAGCCAAGCCGTCGCAGCAGAACGCCCGTGGTCGGCGTGGGGAGCACGTCCGCATCCACTGTAGTGCGTCCCAGGGCGTTGAGGGCCGCGTGTACAGCGTCTGCCAGCATGCGTCCACTTTGGCGGCCGTCGCGGGCGACAAGGATCTCCCCTTTCGGCACTACGGCAGAGAAAGCAGCCACGTATCGCATCGCCGTCAACGGAGATAGCGACTCGCCGATGACTCCCCGTAGGCCCGATACGCTAATAATCGGTTCTGCCATGGTATTTGTGTCCGGTATCGGTCGTATTCGTTACCGCGAATGTGCGGCCTCCCGACGGCTGCACTGCCCAGAAGGATTTCAGAACAGTTGCTTCATGGGGTTGCCCGGCAGGCTGTATTTCGTATTGTAATTTATCGGTTTCATTTCAAGCAGATCGTAGCTGTCACAGAATACAGAACTATCATGGCGCGACGATAAAAACAGCTATTGGCAAGCAACAGTAGAAACGTTGGCAAGCAACAGTAGAAACGGAAGGTCGTTATGTTAACAACCGAAGCTGCGTTACAGAGTGTGCAACAAGCTTTAGCCGAAGGGAAAATATCTCCCGCCGCGGCCGCAAATATCCGCAGCTGGCTGACCGAGCCTTATCTGGAGGAGTACCGGCAGCAACTGCTGGACCACATCGCGGACGGCAAGTGGGAGCAGCTCAACAACGTCTTTTGGACGGTGATACCCTTTGGCACAGGAGGGCGCCGCGGACGTCTGTATCCCATCGGGTGCAACGCGATCAACGATCGGACCATCGGCGAAAGTGCCCAGGGGTTGGCCGATTACGTCAAGGCAACCAGCGGCAAGGCGCAGCTAAGTTGCGCTATCGCCTACGACACCAGGCACCGCTCGCGCCAGTTCGCCGAACTGTGCGCCGAAATCATGGCGGCCGCCGGCTTTACAGTGTACTTCCTGGACGGTTTCCGCAGCACTCCGGAACTATCGTTTGCCGTGAGGTACAAAAGGTGCGATTGTGGGGTGATAATCACCGCCAGCCATAATCCGCCTACCGATAACGCCGTAAAAGTGTACGGTCCATCCGGCGGCCAGTTATTGGCCCCCCACGACGCCGAGTCTATCCGCTACATGCAACGGGTAACGTGGATTCGGCGAATGCCGTTCGCCGAGGCGTGCAAGGCCGGCAAAGTGGTCTTTTGTCAGGATGAAGTCGACAAGGCCTTCACCGAAGCCGTGCTGCGCCAGCGCATCGCCGGCACCAGGCAGTTGAAGATCATCTATTCCCCGCTGCATGGAGTTGGGGCTTCGGCTGTTTGTCCCGTGCTGGAAGCGGACGGATTCACCGACGTCGAGCTGTTTGGCCCACACGCGCATCCGGATCCAGATTTTTCCAATGTGCCGGGCCGCTCAGCCAATCCGGAAAATCCTGCGGTCTTCGACGTGATTATCCAGCGCGCGCAGCAAACCGGCGCCCATCTGGTGATGGCCACCGATCCGGACTGCGACCGGCTGGGCTGCGCGGCCCCCAAGACGTTCGCGCCGGGCAGTCAGTGGGTGACACTTACCGGCAATCAAATAGGCAGTCTGCTGACCGATTTTCTTCTCAGCCAGCGGAAAGCCGCCGGTACGCTCACGCCGCAGCACTTCGTGGTCAAAACGCTGGTCACCACCGAGCTTATCCGCCGGATCGCCGATCATTACGGCGTGCAAACCGTGGGCGATTTGCTTGTGGGATTCAAGTACATTGCCCGAGAAATCGACGCCCGCGGCCCGGAGCGCTTCGTATTCGGCGCCGAAGAATCATACGGTTTCCTGGCCGGTGACCACGTGCGCGACAAGGATGGTGCGGTAGCCGCCATGCTGCTTGCCGAGCTGGCTGCTCGGCTAAAAGCCGAAGGCCGCACGCTGCATCAGCAACTGGACGATCTGCTGGTCCGCCACGGCTGCCACAGCGAAAGCCAATTCTCCCAACAAATGCCCGGGGAAAAAGGCATGGAAAACATGGCCAGCCTGATGGCCGAACTGCGCAGCCGACCGCCGCAGAGTTTAGGCGGCTTGCCTGTTGCGGGCGTCCGCGATTACTTCACCGGCACGGTAACGCTATCCGATGGCACGCGCCAACCGCTCCCCGGCCCGCAAGGCGACATGCTGATCTTCGACCTGCTGCCGCAAGGCAACTACGTAGCGGTGCGGCCCTCGGGCACCGAGCCGAAAATCAAGTTCTACCTGTTCGCGTACGATCCCCCGGCCGACCGCGAGCATCTGGAAGCGACCAAGGCGTCCCAGCAGCAGCGGTTGCAGGCAATGGAGAATGACCTGCGAAACATTGTCGACTCACATCGTGCCTCCTGACCATTGTGCATCCGGCCGGTTGCTTTCGCCCGAGAGGTTGCCCGCGAGCATCGACTACGATGCGTTGCAACTCCTCGTCGTCATCCAAAGCGGCCTTGGCCCCGCAACCGAACGGAGCGAAGTGCGGCTGTCGCGTCCGTTGGCACTGGGACCGCGAACACCACGGAGCGCCGCACTCCAAACCTTTCGGAAACATGCACACACAACGCGCACATCTGCCGGCATAAGGGGCAAAAAGCTTTCTCCCAATATGAGAATACTGACGCGGTAGTACGCAATAGAAAGCGGTCGCAAGACGAATTGGTCTTTCCCGATATAGAATCGTCCTTCGGGGTCTGAGCCAGGAATAACCCCGGCGCGTACTGCGAGCCGCCACGTTTCGCCTTCAAAGCCCCAAAACAGCCCCTGCGGCCCTCCCTTATCGCACAAAAACCTGTCGAGCCGCGCACGATTGCCATGGCAATGTAATTTGCGCCCTGTAACTTGCGACGCGCACGCGGCGTGAAGGACTGGCGTTTCTGAACCTTGTGCGGCGCGATCGACCTGCTGCCAGAATGGCTTGCGCGGTGACACAGATAATGCAAAAATGCTTGCATAAAAACGCCATTTCTGCATAATTTAATCTGCCGGAGCAGGTCGAGGCACGTGCTGTCGGTGTTTACCGGTCGGTGACTTCTCGTTTCCGAAGGGGAGTTCTATGCCAATGCCTCGCTTGCCCGCGCTCGTCTGTGCCCTGCTGCTGGGGCTTTGCGTTTTTGCTGCCGGTGAACTTGACGCCGGTGTGATACGACTTCAGGCCGAGGACTTCCACGCCGGCGGTCAAGGGGTCGGCTGGAACAATACCACCACCGGGGATGGACGCGCGTACCGAACCGAAGGTCCCGGCGAAGAGCTGTGTAGCGATGAAGGGGGCGGGTACAACGTCGGCTGGACCGCCGCCGGCGAATGGATTCGCCTGACAATCGATCCGGGAACGTGGCTGACCGATCCGACTCTGCCGGTCAACAATTACTATCTGGTTACAGCGCGGGTGGCATCGGCCAGCGGTGGCAATCGGAGCATCCATTTGGAGGTCGGTTCTCCGCCGGCACCGAATGTGACAGGCCCGATCAGTTTCGGCGGCACCGGCGGCTGGCAGAACTGGACCAGTCTGACTGCCATTACCCGCCAAAAACTTCCCAGCGGAGAGCAGCAGGTCCGCGTAGTATGGGATACGGCCGACGTAAACCTCAACTGGATCGAATTGGCCACGGGGACCGAATGGAAGCTCAGCGGCGGCGGCAACTGGCACGTTGCTGCCAACTGGACGGAGGGAATCCCCAATAGCGCGGATGCCTTTGCGATTCTTGGTTCCACCTATGGCACCAGCACCCGGACGGTAACCATCAACGCGCCCACCACAGTGGGGCACATCCTTTTCGACAGTACAGGCAAGTACACGCTTGGCGGCAGCAGCACGTTGACTTTCCAGGTCAGCCCCGGGGTTGATACCGCGCGGATATTGCTGCTTAAAGGCAGCCACGACATCAACGCGCCGGTGGCGCTGGGCAGCACGTTGACGGTAGATGTTGACGATCCGATCCGCACGCTGGCCTTTGGGGGGAACATTTCTGGCAGTGGTGGCCTTGTCAAGCTCGGCCCTGGGACGGTGTCGCTGAAGGGTGCAGCGAATACGTACACGGGCGGCACAACCGTCAACGCCGGCAAGCTGACAGTGCCCAACGCTGGTGGTTCGCTGGGGCCGGGTTTGTTGACGGTCGCCGCTGCCGGGACGGTGAATTTGCAGGTACCCACGGTTACGGTCAGCGGGCTGTCCGGCAGCGGGACGATCAATTTGGGTTTTGCGTCTCCGGCAACCAACACGATCTTGCGAGTGCAAGGCACGGCATCGTCAGCATTTTCCGGCAGGATACAAGATATTACCGGCACAGCTGGCAAGTTGGAAGTTGGCGGCGGTGCCACGTTGGAGCTAAAAAGCGAAAACAGCTATAGCGGCGGAACGACGATCAACACTGGTGGGCGCATCGAGGTGTCACATCCGCTGTGCCTTGGTGCCGGCCCGATAACCATCAACGGCGGTACGCTGGCCCGGCCTCCGCTAGCCCAGGGCTTGCTGGGCAGGTACTACCACGGGTACGACAGTCCAGGCGGTGCTCCGTCTTGGATGAACACCCTGGCCACGGTTCTGAATCATCTGGCCACAGTAACCCCAAACCACATTGCACCGACTACCACCGGCGGGCAGACCGAGCTTTACTTCCGCACCAATAGCCCGGAAGGAGCCATTTACAGCAATCAAGGTTTCACCCGGCAGTACAACTATGCGGTGATATTCGAAGGCTATATCAACCTGCCGGTGCCGGGCACTTACACGTTCACCACCGGCAGCGACGACGGCACGATGATCTGGATCGATGACGATCCCACTCCGGTCGTCTCGAACAACTATTCGCAGGGCTACACCGAACGCAGCGGAACTTACAACAACACCACGCCCGGCTTGCACAAGATCATCATCCCGCATTCCAACGGCGGCGGCCCGGCAGAATTCGCAGTGTACTACACGCCGCCGGGAGGCGTGCGGGAGACCGTTCCTAACGCCGTGCTTTTCCACGTTCCGGCGGCCGGTTCGATGACGGTAGCCAACGACATTTTGCTGACAGCCGCTTCGACCATAGAATCGCCGTTCGATCAATTTATCCTCACCGGCCAAATCACAGGAGCCTTCGGTTTCCGCAAGACCGGTGCCGGCACGCTAGTGCTTCAGAACGCCAATAACACGTACAGCGGCCAAACGGAAGTTGTTGCGGGAACATTGGCACTGGTACACAGCCTACCCAACAGTGCAGTGGTCGTGCAGGATGGCGCAGATATTGCGCTGGGCACGTCGCAGCTACTGGCCCGGGTAAGTTTGCCCGCGCTGACGTTGAATCAATCCACCGGAGTGACCAGCGCCACGTTCAAACTGGCCGCGCCCGACAACAGCGACAAATTGACCGTCGGCGCGCTGGCCATCACAGGGCGAGCCACGATCAATTTGACCGATTACGGCTTGACCGGCCCGGGAACGTTCCCGCTGATTCAATACACCACCTTCTCCGGCTCGCTGGCCAACTTCACGTTGAAAACGACCGACCTGGGCGACTACACTGCCTCGCTGGAGCTGAACGCTGGCACGAAGACCCTGGAAGCAGTACTGACCTATCTGCCCAATCAATGGGCACTGTCGACCGGCGGGCTGTGGAGCTTTTCCGCAAATTGGACCAAGGGCGGTGGGCCGGGCACAATCCCCGACCGCAAAGGCACAGCCAACTTCCTGGGGAACCTGGTTGGCCAGGGCACCGTCGATCTGGTGGGCACCAACCGCACAGTGCGCCTGGTGAAGTTCGATAACACGACCGGCTCGTACACGATCGGCGCTAGCGGCGCAGGACGGCTAGTGATGGATTCCGACTACGGCAACGCGCGCATCTGGGCGGCTAGCGGCAACCACACCATTAGCGCGCCGGTACAACTGAACATCGACACCAGCGCAGTGGCCGACGCCGGCGCAAACCTTACAATCACCGGAACGGTTGTCGGCACCAATCGTACGCTGCGATTGGAGGGTGTTGGCAGCGTGAACGTAGTCGTTGGGTTGGCTGGCACCAATACCGTCAATTTCGTAGGGGCTGGCGCGGGTGAGAAGAAGATCGGCGCGACGGCCTCGGGAACCACCACTTTCACCGGCAACCTTGGTCTGGAAACCGGCTTGACTTTGCACGCCGGCAACACCGACACTACGGCAGTCTTCGAAGGGGCGATCTCAGGCACAGGCAGCGTGGGCATCAACAAAACCGGCCCGGGCACCGTGCAGCTTGCTGGGGGCAACAGTTCTTCCAGCCCCATCAGAATTAACGAGGGCACTTTGCGACTGAGCCGCTCGGCCTCGGCTGGCAGCGGCGTGATCTACATCGGCGACGCAACTTTCGGCACCGCTGTGCCCTTGCCCGGACTGTTGGCTAAATACTACGGCGGCCACGCCGAGGGCGGCGGCGGCCCGGCGTGGATGAGCAGTCTGGCGGGCGTTCGCAGCCGGTTCGCCGGCGTGGCGCCAGACGTTGTCGCTCCGACAACTACTGGCGGCCAGGAAGTCATAAATTTCACAGACAACACCGTAGAAGGCGCGATTTACCGCTCCCAGGGATTTACCCGGCAATACGACTATGCGGCGGTGTTCGAAGGTTACATCTACCTGCCGCTGGTCGGGAACTATATCTTTACCACCGGTAGCGACGATGGCTCGATGATCTGGATCGACGACAACCCCACCCCAGTCGTTTTTAACAACTATGCCCAGGGATACACCGAACGCAGCGGAACCTACAACAACACCACGCCGGGTTTGCACAAAATCTTGTTGACTCATTCCAACGGTTGGGGACCCGCAGGTTTCGCTGCTTTCTACACGCCCCCAGGTGGAACAAGCACTACTCTTCCAAACAGCGTGCTGTTCCACGGCTACTTTGAGCCCCTGGTGCTGGACAACGACTTCGTGTTGGCCGGCGCCGCGACGATCGACGTCGGCTCGCTGGGTATCAGCATTTCCGGCGATATTTCCGGCGCCGGTGGCTTGACGAAGATCGGTTCCGCGCAATTGCTGCTGGCTGGCGAGGGAACGTACAAAGGACCAACCGTGCTCAGCGAAGGAAAGCTGCGCATCACTGGTACCGCCGCCGGAACAAGTCGCCTTACGGCCGCCGCCGCCACTGAACTTGAGCTGGCCAACGATGTCGCCAGTGTGTTGGCCGCCTCCACGCCGGTAGTCAACCAAGGAAAGTTATCGGTTCTTAACGGCGTTCAACTGATGGGCGATCTGACCGGCAACGGCGAGACGGTGATCGAGGCGGGTACCACGCTGAGCGTCGCTTCGCTGTACCAGAACACGGTTACCATCAAGGGAGAGGTTGACAAGCCGGGAAAGCTGGTGTTTCGCTCTAGCGCCGGGGCCGGCCCGGGCGAGGCGGCGTTCGGCTTGGCTGGCGGCGAGCAGTTCGGCACAACGGCCGTACCTGAACCCGCTTCCGCGGCACTTGCGCTTGCCGCCTTCTTGATGGCTCTGCCCATCGTTCGCCCCTGGCGCAGATGGCGGTGAGGACGACTGCGGGGTCGCGAACCACCCGACCTTACGTACGTTAATTCTGGTCATGTAGCTTCTGATGGCGCGCTTGACTGTGATGCAGCAACACCGTGGCGGGCCAAAAGCAATTCGGCAATCGGAACGGCTCGTCAGCTTCTACTTTTGCTCTTATTCGGATTGCAATCTGCCCCTGCGTTTGGTCGGTGCGGCAGTCAACAACTAGAGTGGTAACAACATCGCCATATACCGATTTTGGGTGGTGGGATGACAAAATGCTTGACGATTTTGCAGTTTGTAACAAAACTAATGGACGTGGGACAATCGCCCGGGTTCTACAGGGCTAATCCGCAAATGTGTACATTATGTGCCGTTCGGCCTACAAGGAGAAACGCTATGTTGTGCGCCGCTAGTGGTTCGTCTTTGCGCATTGCGCGCATTGGGTGGTCCACGAAAGTTTTCCTGATTTTTGCAACTCTGGCGCTCATGCTGGCTGGTTCGGCAACCGTCGCCACAGCCGCCGCGCTGGACTTGGAGTGGCGCCCCGTCGGTGCTTCCACCGAATGGAGCCTCAATCCGGCGGCGACAAACTGGTGGAACGGGGTGACGCAGCAAGGATGGAACAATGGCGCCCAGGACACCATTGCTCGTTTCGTCAACCCCGCTATGGCGACTGTGGAACTTAGCGAGCTGTTCGGCAACGTGGTCGCCGGAAGGCTGGTCTTTCAGACGCCAGGTGTTACCGTCACTGCCTCAGGGACTGCAATACTTAACCTCAACGGTAACATCGACGTGCTGGCAACTGGACCGCTGCCGGGGGTGACCACTATCGCGGCGCCGGTCACGCTCTGGAGCGGGTTGACCGGACCGTCGGTGTGGAACGTGGCCGATGAGTCGCAGACTTTGATCGTCGGAGGGGTCGGCGCACCGATCAATCTGAACGGCAAGGACCTTTCGCTCACCGGCGACGGTGTGATCCAAATCAACGGCGGCGTGACGACCTTGTCGACCGGCATCACCACCATCTACGCCAGCGGCGCAGGACTGAAGGAGTTCAACTCCGTAATCGACAACGGCCCGAACATGCTCAGCTTCAACGTTGACACAGGCGCCACGCTGCGGCTCAACGGCGATCCGGTTCTCGGGCAGAGTATCATCGGGCTTGGCACTATCGAGAAAAAAGGCGCAGGCACGCTAGTGTTGGCAGCAAGCAACCAACTGGGCGTTGGCACTTTCACACTCGATGCCGGCACGGTTTTGGTTGGTCACGAGGATGCACTGGGCGGTTTTGGCGGCCCGGCGATCGAGTTTGCCGGCGGGGTGCTCGGCGCCACCGGGCCGGTTGGTGCCGAGGTCGTTCTCCAAAACAGTTGGCAAGTAAAAGACCTTACCGGCACGGGCAACTGGGCGCCGGTCCGTCTGGGCGGCAACCGCCGGCTGGTGCTGAACGACTGGAGCGCGAAGTATTTCGACAATCAGACGATCGACGTGGTAGACCCACAAGGCCAGGCCGTCATCACCTCGCCGATTACGATGAACCCCGGCAAGACGTTGACGCTGACCGGCCCTGGCAGCCTGACGTTTGAAGGCGATGTGACAGTTGACACGGGTGTGATTATTAAGGCCGACGGCGCAGGGCGATATACGTTTGCCGGCGCTATTACGACCTGGGGAGGTAAAGGCCAGATCGCTTTCACCCCCGGCGGCGGCAGCACGCTGGTCTTGGCCAAAGACAATACCGGTGCACTTACCGGAACGGTCACGGTTCCCACCGGCAGCACGTTGGTGCTTGGTGATACAAACGCGCTGGGCGGCGCAGGCGGCGCCACGCTGAATATGGCCGGCGGGGCAATCGGCTCGATCGGCACCTTGGTCTATCCGCATCCGTGGACGCTGGCCCCTGGCAGCACGTTGCGCTTCGCCGAAGGCGATATCACCTTGCAAAAGAGCTCACACGCCTTCGGCGCCGGCGAGGGAATCGAGGCTACCGTTGCCGGCGGAACCGGCACGCTGTCTGTTCCCACAGTGACCATGGCCGGTCAGCTTTCGTTGCAAGGCCCGGGCAACGTGATCCTCGGCAGCAGCGGCGGCACGCTGGCCGTGGCCGCACCGGCTACATCTTACGATTTCAACGTAACCGGCGGGGGCAAGAAGGTCATCGCCAGCAACCTTACTTCGGCAGTGCCGCTTACCGTAACAGGCGGCGGCACGTTGGTACTGCGCGGCTCCAGCGCGGCCACTTCCGTCACCGTCAATAATGCGGCGCTGGGCATCGCGCACGCCTCGGCCCTCGGCACCGGCAAGGTGACGCTGAACAACGGCACGCTGAGCGTGGGATTCGCCGAGCCAGGTCTGGTGGGTCGGTATTGGTCGATGGCGCCGCAGAACGTCGGCAACCAGAACCCCGACTTCGCCACGCTGGCCGCGCTGAATAGCGCCGCGTTCATGAACGTTACGCCCAACCACACTGCGCCGACCACTTGGGGCCTGAACTTCTCGCAGTACGGCGGCGGAAACATCTTCCAAGATGAAGGGTTCGTTGATCTCGACGGCGACAACTATATCGCCCGGTTCGACGGCTACCTGTGGATTCCCACCAGCGGCACCTACACCTTCGGCACCACCAGCGATGACTGCTCGGTAATGTTCCTCAACAACGAAGATGCTCCCCTAGTAAACAACAACTACTACCAACCGCCCACGCGCCGCACCAGTGCCCCGACGCCCCTGGCCGCCGGGTATTACCCGGTGACGTTCGCCTTCTGCGAGGCAGGCGGCGGCGCCTACTTCACCGCCGACTCGGACATCACCGGTGCTTTGGCCATCCTTTCCAACGAGTACCTGTTCCGCAGCATCCCGGAACGCCTTAGCGGCTTTGCTCACCCGAACGACTTGGATGTCTTCGGCAACTCGACGATCGACATGACCGCCGGGTTCCCGAACGTAACTTATACCCTGGGCCGACTGACGATGGCCGATGGCGCTACGCTTTCCGTGCCCGGCATGACCACCAGGACCCTGGAGTTCTCCACGGGAACAACGTTGCCGGCCGGTGGGTCGGTTACATTCAACAACGTTGCGACCGTCAAGCTAGGCGCAGTGACCGGCGCGGTAGGAAATCTCACCAAGAGCGGCGTTGGCAACTTGGAGTGGACTGGCACGCTTAGCGCCAAGAATATAACGTATGCCGCCGGGCGGCTCAGCGGCGACATCCGGCTTACCGGCACCAGCGGCGATCCGTCCACGTTCAGCTACGCTGCTGGCCCGGCCACCGGCGAGTTGACCGGCCAGTTGGACTTGAATAACCACGTGGCCAACTTCGTGGTCAACCGCGGCGCGGCGGCTGTGGACCTGAAGCTGTCGGGCAAAGTGACCAACGGCGGTATCGCCATGTCCGGCGGCGGCATCCTCGAGCTGGCTAGCCCCGACAACGACTATGCCCTGGGAACCACCGTCAGCGGTGCCAACAGCACGCTGCTGCTTACCGGCCAGCTTGGCAGCGGCCCACTGGTGATGAACGACGGCACGCGGCTGGTCCTCAGCGGCCCGCAGCAGTGGGTGGCGGGTTTGCGCGAAATCCGCCTGCCGCAAGGCACCCCCTGGAATGTAGGCATCAACCGGCTGTTCCCGGAACCGACTCCGCTTAACTCGCAGATCACACTGGGCGTGCGTGCCGGGCAATTCAACACTGTGACCAACCCGCCGCAGCCCTATCCGAACCCCAACTGGAGCGACAACACGACCTTTGTATATATAGGCAAGTTTTATGATGCCGATGGCTACTTCGCCTTCGCCGAGAACATCGACGACAACGTGGCCATCTGGATCGACGGCGTGCTGCGGCTGGTAAACACCACGTGGAACGTGCCTACCACGACCGGCAGCAGCACCAACAACCCGTATGGCGGTACCACCTACTTCGGCATGGGGCCTGCTGGCGACGGCTGGCACGACATCGAAATCCGCATGTGGAACGGCGGCGGCGGCGCCGGTGCCGTGGCGGGCAACGGGTGGACGACCACCTTCGGCTTCGGCCTGACGCAAGACCCGGGGAAGTTCACCAGCAACCAGGGTACCGACTACATCAAGCCGGAAGACCCGGGCGACGGCAGCCTGTTCAAGACCTTGGGTTTCCCAGTGCCGTTCGTGGGCACCAACCCGGTCACCTTCAACGGCAGTGTGGAGGTCGATGTGAGCAGGTATTACGTGGGAGTCACCGCCAGCTTCGGCCCGCTTACTCGCTCGGCCGACGGCGGCACGCTGACCGTCAGCGGGGCCAATCGCACGCTGAGCTTCGACAGCACATTGCTGCTGGGCAGCGGCGACGTGACCTTCGCCGGCACTGGCAACCTGAATCTGGGAGCTATCGACCCGGCCAGCTCCAACATCGGCGTGCTGCGCAAGACGGGCACCGGCACAGTCACCTTCACTACTGGCACGATCAACGCCAACACGCTCGTGGCCGATCGGGGCCTGCTGAGCTATTCCGGTACCATCAACGCCGGCAGCGTAGTGGGCGAGCGCGGACGGATCGTCGGCGGTACGCTACGCGCGGGCGAGATCACTCTGCGTTCTGAGAGCATTAGCGGCAATATCATCCTCACTGGCGCAAGCCCGCGCGTGGTCTTCCCGGCCGACGCTCATGGTAATGCCAGGATCGGTGGCACGCTCGACCTGAATCGGCCCAGCGGAACCGACCGCGTGCAATTCGCCGTGGCCAAGCGCGACGCCGGCTTTACTCCTGTTCCAACGCCGCCGTTGTCGAACATGGACATCGGCGGCCCTGGGCTGCCTGGCTCGTACTCCTTCGACGGGGTCATCCATACCGTGCGGGGCGGCGGTACGGACATCTGGGATAATGCCGATCAGTTCCACTTCGCATACATGCCGGTCAGCTTCGACATCGACGCCCGGGTGGACGTGCTGACCATCGAGCAGCAACACGAGTGGACGAAGGCCGGACTGATGATGCGTGAGACGCTCGCCGCCGGCTCGAAGTATGAGTTCGCGATGGTGACACCTTCCGGCGGTACCAACCTCATTGCCCTGCAATGGCGCGATGTAACCGATGGTGCGGCTGGCTGGCCGGGCAGTGGGATCACCGGTAGCGCGCCGGTAAGTTTGCGCATCGTGCGCAGCGGCAATACGTTCACCACTTACTACAAGCCGATCGGAGCTACCCACTGGATACAGGGGTATTCGCATACAAACGCGATGAACACGGATTATTACCTCGGATTGGCAGTCACGTCACACAATAACGCTGCGCTTTCGACAGCCACGTTCCAGAACTTGGTGCTGGGCATTCCGGTGGTGGGGGCCGGCGTCCTGACGGTCGATGCCGCCACTCTGGCCGGCTCGATCCAGAAGACCGGCGACGGTACTCTGGTGCTGACCAACGCGGCCAACCAGCACACCGATACGCTGGTCGAGGCCGGCACGTTGCGCATATTCGGCCCCACCGGGGTGCTGGGCACCGGGCAGTTGACTCTCAAGCCTGGCACTACCCTTGACCTGGGCGGCGGTTTGACGCCGGGGTTGCTGGAAATCCGCCTGCCGCAGGGCACCCCCTGGAACACAGGAGCCAACCGCTTGTTCCCCGTGCCCGATGCTACCAATTCGCAGATCACACTGGGCGTGCGTGCCGGGCAATTCAACACTGTGACCAACCCGCCGCAGCCCTATCCGAACCCCAACTGGAGCGATAACACGACCTTTGTATATATCGGCCAGTTCTACGATGCCGACGGCTACTTCGCCTTCGCCGAGAACATCGACGACAACGTGGCCATCTGGATCGACGGCGTGCTGCGGCTGGTCAACACTTCGTGGAACACGCCTACAACTACCGGCAGCACCACCAACAACCCGAATGGCGGTACCACCTACTTCGGCATGGGGCCTGCTGGCGACGGCTGGCACGACATCGAAATCCGCATGTGGAACGGCGGCGGCGGTGCCGGTCCCGTGGCGGGCAACGGGTGGAACGCCAACTTCGGCTTCGGCCTGACGCAAGACCCGGCGAAGTTCACCAGCAACCAGGGTACCGACTACTTCAAGCCGGAAGACCCGGGCGACGGCAGCCTGTTCCGCGTGCCGGTCTGGAATACCAGCACCATCGCGGGAACCAACCCGGTGGCGATCGAAGGCAATGTGACGATCGACCTGCGGACCTACCAGCCGACCGTGGCCAGCTTCGGGCAGCTTACCCGCGCGGCCGACGGCTCGGCGCTGACCATTCTCGGTGCGGCCAGCAAGTCGATCAACTTCTCCAGCACGCGGCTGACCGGCGGCGGGGCGACGGCGTTCGTCGGTTCGGCCGGTATTGGATTGGGCGATCTGGTACCCGGCGAAAACACCGTCACGGTGCTCGATAAGCTCACCGGCGGCGCTTTGACCTTCAATGGCACCTTGCGTGCCAACCGGGTGAACATGCTCGGCGGGCAGCTTGGCGCTTCCGGGGCTACGCTTCAGATGTACGGCAGCAACCCGAGAATCGAGTACCAGACGGCCGCCACGTCGGCTGCCAACGTGGCTGCGGCGCTGGATGTCGGCTCGCAGACGGTAACTATCGACGTGCCGCGCGTGGCGACGATGATCGGCGCGCCGGATGTTACGCTCTCCGGCGGCGTGATCGGCACCGGTACCGGCGCGTTGCGAAAGACCGGCGACGGCATCCTGGCGCTTACTGCGCCGGGCACTTACGGAGGCGGCACCGATGTGACCGCCGGCCAGTTGCAACTGGCCACGCCCGGCGGCGCAGGCACCGGGGCGATCACGCTCCGCGACGGCACCTCGCTGCGGCTGGGGCAGAAGACTTGGGTGCCGGGGCTGGCGCAGGGCTTCATCCCCATCGGCTTGACGCCGGAAGTCGGCGTGCCAAACCCGCGGAATGCCGGTATTACCTTGCAGCCGTTTGCGGGCAACCGCAGCGACAGCGGCTCGCCGGGCGGCTGGGGTAGCGCGGCCGAGGGGAACTTCGGCACTTGGGCCGGCATCGATTACCGCTCTTACATCTACACCGGCTGGATCTATCTGGGCAACAACACCACCGTGTCGTTCGCGGCCGACATCGACGACTGGGCCTGGGCAAGCATCGACGGAAAGGCCCCGGCGCACCCGGTTTGGCAATTCGGCTCCGGCATCATCGATGTCGGTTTGGGTCCGTTCGGCGATGGGTGGCACTACGTCGAGCTGCGCTTCGGCGAATACGCCGGCGGTGCAGGCGCGACGAGCACCCGAAACGGCTGGGTGGCCAACAGCTACGGCGTCGGCTACGCCTCGCCGGGCGTGGGCGGAAACCAGGGCACCAACCACCGGCCCATCGTCGATCCGGGCGACGGCAGCCTGCTGCGTGTGATCACGCTCGCGCCGGCGTTTACCGGCAACAATCCGCTGGTGGTCCACGGGAACGCCGAGGTGGTTCTCACGGAAATTGCGGAGAACACCATCTCTACCATGGGTCAGCTTACCCGGCAGGCCGACGGCGGTGTGCTGACCGTCACTGGCCCGAACCGGGCGCTGGTGTTCTCCGGCAGCACGCTGCCCAGCGGCGGCGAGCTGCGCTTCGCCGGCAGTGCCAACGTGGCGCTGGGGCAGGTGAACCTGGTCGGCCCGGCGGTCACCGCGACCAAGAGCGGCAGCGGCGCGCTGGTGTTCAACTACAACGCCAGCCCGAGCAATCTGGCCGCCTTGACGGTCAACGTCCGCAGCGGCAGTGCGGTGGCGGGCGTCGGCGGCGGTGCGGGCAAGTACGATCCGTTCGGCGGCCTGACGCTGAACCTGGAAGACAACACCGCGATCGCCATCATGAGCGAGGCTGCCGGCTCGCCGGCCTTCCGCCCGGTGGTCAATAACCTGCTGGGCAATCTGCTGATCCAGCAGCAGGCCATGTTCGGCCAGTTCACCGATACGCTGGACGTGGCTAATCTCGACACAATTAGCTTGCCTGCCGGAAAAGTGCTGCAACTGGAGTCCACTGGCGGGACGTTGGTGCTGGTCGACAACGTACAGGCTGATCTGGTCCGGAAGACCGGCGTGGGCACCGTGCGTTACGCCGGTTCGCAACTGGGCGGCGCGCTGCGGATCGACCGCGGCACGCTCCAGCTTGGGGCCAGCCAGCGCATCGCCAGCTCGGTTCCAGTAACGGTCAACGCCGGAGGCACTTTGGACCTGAACAACTTTACCCAGACTTTGGACAGCCTGCGGGTAAACACCGGCGGCGTGGTCAACGTGGGGACCGGCACTCTGTTGCCGGATGTGCTCCAGATGACCGGCGGCGAGATCCGCATGGCCACCGGCGGCACGCTGTCGCTGTCCGGCAGCGGAGTGCAGTTCCTGGCCGGCGGCAACCGGGCGATGATCGTCGGCGGCCAGGCGACGACGGGCACCGATTATATCTTTGATGTGCCCGACGGCCCCAACCCAATCGACCTGTGGGTTAGCTCCTCGCTGACCACCCCGAGTGCCGCGGTGATCAAAAACGGCCCAGGCACGCTGTTGCTGGGCGGAGTGAACAGCTTCGGCGGCGGCGTGCGCGTCAACGCCGGCGAGGTGAAGGTCAGCCGCAATGAAGCGCTGGGGGCCACCGGTACGACGGTGCTGTTGGGTGAGGGTACCACGTTCGGAGCTGTAGCGACCGCGGACACCCCGGTGAGCTTCTACTGGACCAGCAATGCTGGTGCCTGGCAGAAGCACGTCGTGGTCGCGGCGGACCGTACCATTAAGTTGGATACTGCCGGTGGTGCCACCTACGCCATCATCGACGTTGACCACGACTGGGGCTACCCGCTGACCCGCAGCGCCGGCCAGTTGATCTTCTTCGGCAAGCTCCAGCACAACAACGCCGATCCTGCCCCGGCCGGCACGCTGGTCAAGACCGGCGCCGGCTTGCTCGAGCTGCGGAACACCAGCGCGTACGATAACCGCATCGCGGCGCTGGAAATCCGCCGGGGCGTGGTGGACATCCATCACCGGCTGGCCCTGGGTGTGGCCAACCCGACTATCACCGTCTATCGCAACGCGCAGCTTGTCGTGCGCGACGTCACCAATGTGGATTTGAGCAACGTGACGGTGCTGGGCTACACCAACCGCTTCGCTTCCGGAATGCCTGACATTTACACCGCAAACTGGTGGCGGGGCGCAGGGGCGCTGCGTTTCGACACCAACGTGGGCAGCGACACCGCCTTCGTAGCGCCTACAGCGCCGATCACCGGCATCCTGGAGTTTGCCGATTGGGTCGATCAGGGGACCACCAGCACGCAGACCTTCCGCATGGGCAACCAGAGCATTCTGGTTGTGAACCGCGACGCGGCCTTCCCGCGGTACGAGGTAACCCGGGGCGAAACGTGGGTGACCGTCCAAGGCGCGGCGCGCACCTGGAACACGGCTCGGGTCATCAGCGGCGCTGGCGGCATCATCCGCAGCGGCGAAATGACGCAGAACTTCACGATCCAAGGTGCCCAGACTTATCTGGGCAAGACCTACATCAACACCAATCCGACGGTCGCCACCTTGCTCCAAGGCTCGGCGGCAAGCTTGCGCAGCTCGGAGGTGGTGTTGATGAACGGCCGGCTGCTGTCGGACGATTCGACCGCCGACTTCACCGGTCCCAGCCGGTTCCTGGGTAACGACGGGACATTCACGCCGGGCGCGGCCGACGACTTTGTGATGAAGATCTACAATGGTGAGTACCGCTACAAGGGTAACGGCGCAAACGCTACCAGCGATGCGGTATCGCGGATTGAGCTGTTCGGGTCCGGCATCATAACGTCTGAGCGCGTGGCCGATGGCGGGACGCCGACGTTGACCATCTACGATCTGACGCGCCAGCCCAGCGGCGTGGTGTACTTCGACGGCATTCGCACCGGCGGCAGCGTCAATCCGGTGCTGGGCGGGGCGGCCAGCGGGCAGCCGAAGATCTTCATCGACTCCGGCAGCACCCACGGGCTGAAGACCAACGACGTTACGCCCTGGGCGTACGTGCTCAACAGCTTCGTGGCTAACGACATCCACTGGGCGCTTTACGGGGCCAACGGCGTGATCGCCGCTAAGGAGG
>Ga0209101_1000115_pt1 | contig 65369 bp, 45 predicted proteins | sample ConPoolayeCmetaG_FD_185481 | JGI IMG/M metagenome (GOLD analysis project Ga0209101, IMG submission 185481) | Hot spring microbial mat communities from California, USA to study Microbial Dark Matter (Phase II) - Cone Pool mat layer C metaG... ... | reverse complement strand
CCCCCCGGCCGCGTTTGCGTCCGCGGTCCGCCCCGCGCAAACTGTCAACGCGGTTGCGGAGTGCGGCCATGAGCAGCGGTAGCGCGGTGCCCTCGAAGGTGCTGATCGCCGACGACAACCCGCAGATCCTCGAGTTGCTCGAGGCCTATCTCGAGCCGCTGGGGGTCGCGGTCCGACTCGCCTCCAACGGCGAAGCCGTGCTCGCCGCCGTCGAGGCGGACGAACCCGATCTGATCTTGCTCGACATCATGATGCCGCGCCGCAGCGGTTTCGAGGTCTGCCGCACGCTCAAGGATGACCCCCGTTATCGCGACATCCCGATCATCATGGTCACCGCGCTGCACGAACTAGGCGACCTGGAGCGAGCCCGCGAGTGCGGCGCCGACGATTTTCTCAGCAAGCCCGTCAACAAGATCGAGCTGACCACCCGGGTTCAGAACCTGCTCCGCATTCGCCACCTGAAACGCGCCGGCGACGCGCCGCCCCCACCGCCGGACGCCTGAGCGCTCCCCCCCCTTTCCCGTGCACGAACGGACCGCCCAGCCGCGGAACCGGACGCGGAGTCGCGCGGCCGCGCGGCCCCGCGGCCGCGCCGGCCCGGTCCCCGGGGAGCCTCGGGACGGGCCGTTGCCAAGTCGCCCGCCGCCGCGTACACTACGTGCGGTGGTGGCGGCCGGGACAAACGGCGCGCGGACGGTTGCAACCGCCACGGGGGACGCGGTTTCCGGTCAGCCGGAGCGGCTCACGCGGGTATTTCGGCTGAGTCACAGCGGGCGGCGCCACGGGTCGTAGGTGCGCGCCGGTCCCAGCGCAGCGAGACAGGCCAGTATGCCAGCCAATGGAACCCGGGACCCGGGCGGACCCGCCGACGTGGCGGTCGGGGACGTTAGCGAAGGACTGCTCGAACTGGACCAACAGGGCGCAGGCTTCCTGCGGTTCGCGGCGCGCAACTACGCCGCCCGGCCCGACGACCCGTACGTCTCCCCCGACGCGATCCGCAAGTTCGGTTTGCGGGGCGGCGAGCTGCTCCGCGGCCCCACCGGCTTGGTCGAGGGCAAGGGCAATCGGCGCGTCCGCCTCGTGCGGATCGAGGCGATCAACGGCGTTCCGGCCGACCGGTGGGAGTCGCCCACACCTCTGGCCGACACGGTCGCGATTGACCCGACTCAGGCGCTGCGCTTCAGCACGCCCGGCGGTCCGCTCACAATGCGCGTGGTGGATCTCTTCACGCCGATCGGGCGCGGCCAGCGGGGGCTCATCGTGGCGCCGCCGCGCACCGGCAAGACGATCCTGCTCCAGCAGATGGCCCACGGCATCGCGGTCAACCACCCCGAGGTCTACATGATCGTGCTGCTCATCGACGAGCGGCCCGAGGAAGTCACCGAGATGCGGCGCAACGTCCGCGGCGAGGTCGTCGCCTCCAGCAACGACCAGGACGTCCTGTCGCACGTGCGCGTCGCCCGCCTCGTCATCGAGAAGGCCCGCCGCATGGTCGAGCTCGGCGGGCATATCGTCGTCCTGCTGGATTCAATCACCCGGCTGGCCCGGGCCTTCAACGCCTTCGTCGGCTCCAGCGGCCGCACGCTGACCGGCGGCCTCGACATCCGCGCCCTCCAGGAGCCCAAGCAGATCTTCGGCTCGGCCCGCAACATCGAGGGCGGCGGCTCGCTGACGATCATCGCCTCGGCCCTGGTCGACACGGGCAGTCGGGCCGACGACTTCATCTTTCAGGAGTTCAAGGGCACCGGAAACATGGAGCTCGTGCTCAGCCGCGAGCTGGCCAACCTCCGCATCTGGCCGGCCATGGACCTCCATCAGTCCGGCACGCGCAAGGAGGAAAAACTCCTGCCGCCCGACGTGCTCAAGAAGGCCTACTTCCTGCGGCGGCAGCTCGGCGACCTGCCGCCCGCCAAGCAGATGTTGACGCTGCTCGAACGCATGCAGAAATACGACTCGCTGGAGGGCTTCCTGGGCAGCCTGCGCGCCTAGCCCCAGCCTCGAAATCACGCGGAGCCCAGGGCGCGGCCCCCCGACAGACGGAACTCGGCCTCGTGATCGTCGGTATTCTCTCGGACACCCACGGCCAGGTCCGCCGCACCGCGGCCGCCGTCCGCCTGTTGCGGCGGTTGGAGGCGACCGCTCTCCTGCACTGCGGCGACATCGGCAGCCCGGCCGTGCTGGAAGAGCTGGCCGCCCTGCCGGCCTGGGCGGTCTGCGGCAACACGGACGCGCTCGACGGCGCATGCGCGCAGTACGCCGCGGCCCTCGGCGTGCGGCTGACTCCGCAGGGACCCGCGCGGGTCGTGCTCGGCGGCCGCAAGCTGGCAGTCTTTCATGGACACGAGAACGACTTCCACGACCTGTTGGCGGCGGCCCGGGCCGGCCGGCCCGCGCCGGACGGCGCGCGCTACGACTACGTCCTGCATGGTCACACGCACGTCGCGGGCGTCCGGACGGTCGGCCCGCTGCGCGTCATCAACCCCGGAGCGCTGCACCGGGCGGCGGTCCACACGGTCGCCACGCTCGATCTGGCCCGCGACGACGTGCGCTTCTGGCGCCTGCCCGAGGGACCCGACCGGGACGACGCGCCGCCCACGCCGTACCACCCCGGCGGCTGACCGGCCGTCCCGCCCCGCTCGGGCCCCACGCCGGCGCCGCCGGCGCCACGGATGCCCTGGTCGCCGCCGCGCCGCGTCCGATGTCTGTGCCGGACGCTTCCGCCGCGGGCCGCCCCGGTCGCAGCGCGCTCACGCCAGCGCATCCGCCAGGTACTCCACGACGTGCCGCGCGGGCACGCCCGTGTGATGCTCGATGTGGTGCCGGCAACTAAAGCCCGAGATGGCAATCTGCGCCGCGCCGCGCGCGCGGATCGCCGGAAACAACCGCTGCTCCCCCACCGCCCGCGCCACCTCGTAGTGCTCGACCTCGTGCCCGAACGAGCCCGCCATGCCGCAGCAACCGCTGTCGATCTCGCGGGCCTGTCCGCCGGTGCACGCGGCCAGCACCTGCACCGCGTCGCCCGTGCCCCAGAGCGCCTTTTGGTGACAATGACCGTGGTACAGCAACGGCGGCACGCCGCTCCGGAACCGCAGCGCGCCCGGCCGCTCGGCCAGCGCCCGGGCGACGAACTCCTCGACCGTCTGGGCGGCGGCGGCGATGCGCCGGGCCTCAATCGTTCGCACGAGCTGCGGCAGCTCGTCTCGGAGGGTCGAAACGCAGCTCGGCTCCGTCCCCACGATCGGCACGCCATCCAGCGCGTAGGGTCCCAGCATCGCGGCATTGCGCTCGCAGAGCGCCCGGGCGTCCTTCAGCAGCCCCTTGCTGATCAGCGGCCGGCCGCAGCACCGCGTCGGCGGCACCACGACCTCGCAGCCCAGGGCCTCCAGCACGCGGACGGCGGCTTGTCCGACGTGCGGCAGATAGAAGTTCGTCCACGTATCGACGAAGAAGACGACCGGCCGACGCGGCCCCGACGCCGCGAGCCCGCGCTGGTGCCGCGCGAACCAGCGGCGGAACGTCGTCCGGGCGAACCGCGGCGGCGGCACCCGCCGGTCGAGGCCGTACCAGTGCTCCATCAGCACACGCGCGGCCCGCGACTGCATCAGCCAGTTGCTGAGCGGCGCGAGACGACTGCCCCAGGCGGCCTGGTGCACCGAGGCCGCGATGATCCGGCTGCGCCGCGGCACGCCCTGCCGCTGGTTGCGATGGTGCAGCCACTCGGCCTTCAGGCGGGCCATGTCCACCCCCGTCTGGCACTCGGTCTTGCAGGCCTTACACGCCAGACACAGGTCCATCACCTCGTCCAGCGCCGGATCCGACAGCCCGTCCAGCAGCCCCCGGTTGCTCAGCGCCACGCGCAGCGCGTTGGCCCGCGCCCGCGTCGTGTGCGTCTCGTCGCCTGTCGCCATGTACGACGGGCACATCGTGCCGACCAGACGCGTGCGGCACTGCCCCAGCCCGCTACACATCTCGGCCAGCCCGGCCATGCCGCCGTGCGCGCTGAAGTCCAGCAGCGTCGTCGGCTGCTGCGACCGGTACCCCGCCCCGTACCGCAGATTCTCGTCCATCGGCAGCGGCCGGACAATCTTGCCCGGATTGAGCAACCCGGCGGGGTCGAATGTGTCCTTGATCCGCTCAAACGCGGCCGTGATGGTGCGGCCGTACATCTTTTCCAGCCAACATGAGCGCACCAGACCGTCGCCATGCTCGCCGGTCATCGTGCCGCCGAACTCGGCCGCCAGGCTGCTGACCCGCTCGGCGATGCGCCGCAGGCGCACGATGTCGTCGCGCTGCTTGAGGTTCAGGGCCGGACGGATGTGGATGCAGCCCACGCTCGCGTGGCCGTAGTAGCCCGCGTGGGCGGCGCCCTCCTCTTCGAGAATGCGGGCGAAGCGCACGGCGTAGTCGCGCAGCCGGTCGGGCTCGACCGCGGTGTCGTCCACGAAGTCCAGCGGCTGCCGGTCGCCGGGCCGCGACATGAGCAGCCCCGTGCCGGCCTTCCGCACGTCCCACACGTCGGCCTGCCGCGCGGCGTCGGTCAGGATCGGCCAGGCGTAACCCAGCCTGCGGGCCTGGACGTCGGCCCGCAGCGCCGCGAGCCGCCGCTCCACTTCGACCGCGTCGTCCCCGTAGAACTCGACGATCAGGATCGCGGCCGGATCGCCCTCCAAAAAACCGCGCTTGCGCGCCATCGTCGGGTTGTCGCGGGTCGCGTCGAGAATGAACTTGTCGACCAGCTCGACCGCCGCCGGCTGGTGCGCGAGCAGCGCCGGCACGGCCCCCAGCGCCTCGAGCAAGTCGGCGAAGTGCGCGACCAGCAGCCCCTTGGCGCCCGGCAGCGGCACCAGCCGCAGCGTCGCCCCGACCACGATGCCCAGCGTCCCCTCGCTGCCGACGATCAGCGTCTCCAGGTTCAGCCGGCCGTCCGCGCGGCGGACGCGGTCCAGCGCGTAGCCGCCGTTGCGGCGCGACACCGTCGGGAAGCGGGCTTCGATCTCGTCCGCCAGCTCCGTGACGACCGCCTCGACCACCTCCTCGCATCGCCGGGCCAGCGGGTTGGTCGGCGGCGCCGCGCCCACACCCCAGGTGCAGCTCGACCCGTCCGCCAGCACCACGTCCACGCTCAGCAGGTGGTCGCACGTCCGGCCGTAAATCAGCGAGTGCGCACCGCACGAGTTGTTGCCGATCATGCCGCCGATCGTGGCCCGGCTGCTGGTGGCCACATCCGGCGCGAATTGCAGCCCCAGCGGCCGCAGTTGCGCGTTCAGCTCATCGAGCACGACGCCCGGCTCGACGCGCGCCAGGCGCCGCGCGGGATCGATCTCCAGCACCCGGTCGAGGTAGCGCGACAGGTCGATCTGCACGCCGCGGTTCACGGCGCCGCCGGCCAGGCCCGTCCCCGCCCCGCGCGGCGTCACGGGCACCCCGTGCTGCGCCGCGATGCGGACCGTCGCCGCCACGTCCGCGACCGTCCGGGGCCGCACCACGACATCCGGCACGATCTCGTAGATGCTCGCGTCGGTGGCGTACAGCACGCGGGCCAGCCGATCGTCCCGCACGTCCCCCGTGACAGCCCCCCGCAGCGCCCGTACAACGGCCGCCACCGTCTCGCTCGTCGCGCCCATGTCCGCTCCGCCTGGCGCGGCAGCCCCGTCGGCCCGAGGGCCGCGCCTCAGCCGGCTACAATAACCCCGCGGGACGGGCGTGCAATCGGTGAGCTCGCGCCGCAGGCGGGCGACCGGGTGCGGCCGCGCGTTCCCGGCGTCCGCGAACTACCACCGGCCGACCCGGGCGAGACACCCGATGCTCGACGTTCTGGACCGCGAGTTCTGTGAAATCGACACGCTGCTCGGCCTGCGCCCGCACCAGCGCAAGGCGGTGCGCGCGGCGTATCGCCGGCTTCTGCACGGCGGGCCGCCGACCGAGGGCATCCCGCTCCGCGCCGACCTCCGGCCGGTCGTCCGCACACTCGTCGAAGGCGAGCTCCGCAAGTTCGTGCAGCGGACGGCCGACGGGCTGGAGATCGAGAGCGTCGTGGTGCCGATGCAGCGCCGCGGCGGCCCGTGGAAAACGCTCTGCGTCTCGTCCCAGATCGGCTGTGCGCGGGCGTGCCGATTCTGTGAAACGGCACAGCTCGGGCTGCTGCGCAACCTGACCGTCGCGGAGATCGTGGGGCAGGTCGTCGCCGCGCAGCGCCATTTCGGGAAAATCCGCAACGTGGTGTTCATGGGCATGGGCGAGCCGCTCGACAACTTCGACGCCGTCGTCCGGGCGCTGCGGGTGCTCCGGGACCCCGCCGGCCTGTCCTTCGCCGCCGAACGGCTCACGATCTCCACCGTCGGCCGGATCGCCGGCATCCGCCGGCTCGCCCGCCTCGGCTGGCGACGGCTCAACCTGGCGATCTCACTCAACGCCCCCAACGACGAGATCCGCTCGCAGATCATGCCCCACAACCGCTGCGAGCCGATGGCCGAACTCCGCGCGGCGCTGCTCGATTACCCCCTCCGCCGCTGCCAGTACTTCATGATCGAGTACGTGCTGATCCCCGGCGTGAACGACGCGCGCGAACACGCCCTCGAGCTCGTCGAGTTCCTCCGACCGCTGAAAGCCGTCGTGAACGTGATTCCCTACAACCCGCGCACCGCTTCGCCGTGGCCGGCGCCAGACGAGGCGTCCGTCGCGCGGTTCCTTAGCTGGCTGGAAGCGGCCGGGCAGATCTGCAAGCGGCGTCTGACCAAGGGGCGGAGCCAGATGGCGGCCTGCGGCCAGCTCGGCAACCGGGCTCTGCGCCGCAGGAGCCACCCAGCGGTCCCAAGCCCCCCGTTCCAGGCCGCACGCGACACCGGCGAACGCGAGGCGTGACAGCGCCGCACCCGCCGCTGCCGCCGTCGCGCAATCCGGCGGGAAGCCGTCCCGGGGCTGACGCTCGTCAGGAGGCCGCCAGAAGCCGCCGCTCCAGCTCCGCCCGCAACTTCAGCATGGCCTGATTCTGAATCTGGCGGACGCGCTCCTTGCTAACGCCCAGCGACAGGCCGACCTGATCGAGCGTGCGCCGGCGGCCGCCGGACCGTGCGGCCTCTTCCTCGGACTGCCCCAGGGCGAAGCGCGCGTTCAGCACGCGCCGCTCGACGGGGCTCAGCGCGGCGGAGTTCTCGAACAGGATGCGCTTGAGCTCGTCGATGCACTCGTGCTCGATGCGTTCACGCTTCACGTCGAGATAGTCGCTACGTTCCAGCGCTGGATCGTAGGGCGTGGGGAACTGCACCCGGTAACGGGTCGACTTCGCGGCCGCGCGCGAAAAGCTCGCCAGGATCGCCCGGCAGGCATACGTGCTGAACTTGAAGCCGCGCGACACGTCGAACTTGTCCACGCACCGGAGCAGCGCCAGGTTTCCCTCGCACACCAGCTCGCTGATCTCGGTGTTCGAATTCCGCGAGCGCCGGGCCATCGCCAGCACCAGCGACGTGTTCGCCCGCACGATGTCGCCGCGCAGCCGGTCCGCCAGCCGCGCCCAATGCAGCAGATCCCGCGTCGCCGTCAGCGTCAGCCGCCGCCCCCGAAAGGCGTGCAGCACCCGCATCACCCGGTACCGGCAGTAGTTATACCGCAGAAACAGCGTCCGCTCGGCGCGGGCCGTCAGAACCTCCGTCGGAGGAACGTAGTCCGGATCCTCTACCATGTCCACATCCAGCGGCGTCGGACGCGTCAGAAAAGCCGGCAAGTCATCATCCGACCCGGGCCACGTCGAGCGTCGGAAAATCGGATCGTAAACGCACTCGGCGGGAGCGGTGAGCAGCGACGTCAACAGCGTGCGGTCAGCGGGACTGAGACGCGCAAGGACGGATTCGACCGGCGGGCGCGCCGTCGGCCGAATGCGCCGGACGTTGGCGGCCGGCCGGGGCTTGTTGGCGACCTTGCTGGCGACGTTGAGGGTGGGCTTCTTCATGGTTCGCACTCCCTCGGCTTCCTTGAACGAGGTCGCGGTCGAGGCGACGCTCAAAGGCATCCCCAACTATTCAAACCGGACCCCGTCGGTCCCGATTCCGCTCCTAACACGAAAGTAGAACGGAAAATGTACCAGATAGTATAACACCGCTTTCGGGAACTTGTTAGACCGGAATACAGTTTTTCCGGCCTTCGTCCCCAATCTGATACGCCGCCGCCCCGCGAAAGTGCTCCCCACCTCAGAGGAGAACATATTTTTGAAAGGAATGAACTTGCGTCAATAGATGCGCGAAATCCGCGTCTCCGCCCCCGTACGCGCCCCGTCCGGCATACGTTTCCTTGTCCGTGCACACTCCCGGACAGGTCTGGGGCCGTTTCCGAGTTGCGGTTCACATCGCTCACCAGCCGACCCGGTAGTCCCGAGTGGCCGTATAATCCGCCCGGATGAACGCTGGACCCGCCGCCCGCGCCATGCTTTTACCGGTCGCCTGCGCGCTGGCCGCCGCCGCCGGATGCCAGTCCGATATCCCGAACTGCGCGCAGTTCCAGGCCACCAAACCGCTGGACCGCGCGAAGCTGGCGGTAACCGCGGCGGAACGAAAGACCCGGACGCGGTCCGGGCGTTGATCGGCCTGCTGGACGATCCCGACATCGGCGTGCGGCTCTACGCCATAGCGGCGCTCCGACGCCTCACCGGCAGCGACTACGGATACCGGTACTACGCCGCGCACGCCGAGCGGGCGGCCGCCGTCGCCCGCTGGCAGGCCGCGGCCCGCGCCGGCGAGCTCAAAGTCGGCAACGCGGCCGACCCGCCGCGCGCCTCCCCCTTTCCAGCGCCAGCGAAACCCCGCCCGGCGCCCTAAGTGGCCTGCGGGGCGCTCGCCGGGTGGGCGAGGCTGGCGTCACGAGCGCCGTACGGCGACAATCGCGGGCAGCTTGCCGGCACAGGTGCCGCGCCGGAGGTGCAGTTGAGCCGCGACGGGCCCCCACCGCTTGAGATTGAGCGTGTGACGCTGGCCGGACGGGAGTGCTGCGGGTTCGCGGGGAGGTGGACCTGCGAACCGCGCCCCAGTTCCGTCCTTTTCTGGCCGAAGAAGTGCGGCGTCCGCGGAGCGGGCGGATGAAAACCCATCTCTGTGGCGCCGACTGTCTCTTCGTCGTGTCCTACGCGCTGGGGTAGTGACCGTGCCGCTCGTGCTCGGCATCGACGAGGCGGGTTACGGACCGTTGCTCGGTCCGCTGGTCGTCGGGGCGACGCTGTGGCAGTGCGCCCCCGATCCCCGCGGCGACGACCTGTGGCAGCGTCTGGCGAGCGCCGTCGCCCGCGCCGCCAGCCGCCGGGACGGCCGGCTCGTCGTGGACGATTCGAAACGCGTGTTCGATCGCGCCCGCGGCCCCGCCTCGCTCGAGCGCACGGTGCTGGCGTTCGCGGATGCGGCCGGCGTGCCACACCCGACGCTCGGCGTGTTCCTGGCGGCCCTGGCGGGCGCGCCGCTCGGCAGCGTGTGCCCGTGGTACGCCGACCTGAGTCGGCGCCTGCCGGTCGGCGGCGCCCCGGACGCCCATGCCGGCGCGACGCAGCGGCTCGCCGCCGCGATGACGGCCGCGCGGACGATGTGTATCGGCTTGCGGGCCGAGGTCCTGCCCGAGGATTTCTACAACCGCCGGGTCGCCGCGACCCGCAACAAGGCGGCCGTGCTGCTCGAGTCCGTGCTGCGGCTTGTTCATTGGGCCGGGGTCCGGGCCGCGCATCAGGACCTGCACGTCTTCGTGGACCGCCTCGGCGGTCGGACGGACTACCGCGGCGTGCTGCTGGCCGCGTTCCCCGAGCGTCACCTACACGTCGTGACCGCGGAGGAGGGCCGCAGCGCCTACCGGCTGGCGGATGCGACCAGCGACTGGCACGTCGCCTTCGTCGTGGACGGCGACCGGCGGCACCTGCCGATCGCGCTGGCCAGCATGCTGGCCAAGTACGTCCGCGAGCTGCTAATGCATGAGTTCAACGCCTATTGGCGTGGGCTGGTACCGGGCGTGCCGCCCACCGCGGGCTACGCCACCGACGCGCAACGCTTCCTGGCCGCGATCCGACCGGGCCTGGCGCGGGCGGCGGTCGCCGAGCGCCAGTTCGTGCGGGTCCGCTGACGGCTCTCCCGGCGGAAACGGCTCCGTACAATGCGGCGCGGCGCGCCGGTACGCGACGCGGCGCGCCGACGCGAGGAACGCCATGCGGCCCGGCTATGGTCGGATCCGATGCCAAGCGGCGGGCGGGATCGTCGCTGCCTGCGCAGCGCTCGCGGGCCTGGCGACGGCGGCGGCGCGCGGCGCCGGGGCGGACGTTCCGCCGCCGCGCCACTGGTCACCGGCGGTCAGCGCCGCGCGCGCCGCGTACGACGACGGGCGTTATGACGAGGCGCTCGCCTTGCTGGCCCGCGTCCTGGCGGACCAGCCTGACCTTGCCGCGCGGCGCGACGCCGAGCTGCTCCAAGCCCTGTGCCTGTTGCGGCAGCCGGACCGCAACGAACGCCTCAGCGGCCGCGCGCTGCTGGCCGAGCTCGCCCGCGCCGAGCCGCACCTGAACGACGACCCCGACTGCCTGCTCGCCTACGGCCTCGCTCAGACCGCCCTGGCGGAAACCGGCAGCGCGCTGGACGCCCTGACGCGCGCCGCCGACGGCTTCGCCGCGCAGCACCGCCCCGCCGCCCGGCTCACCGCGCTCGAGGCTCTGGCCCGCGCCTGGGCCGTGCACGGCGAGTGGTTCGCCACGCCCGCGCGGTTCCAGATCGCACCGCCGCCGGATCCCGCCGCGGCCGACGCCATCCGCGCGCGGCAGATCGAGGCCGTGTGCGCGGCCGCCGCGGCCGTTCCGGGCAGCGCGGCGACGGTGGCGGCCATCGAGCTGACACTGGCGCAACACCGCCTCAGACGGCCGGAGACGGCAGAGGCCGGGCGAGCCCTCCTGGAACGCCTGGCGGAACGCTCCGCGTTCGCGGAAACGGCCGCCGCAGCCGCGTCCGCGCTGGCGCGTCTGGCCGAGGACGAGGGCCGGGCCAGCGCGGCGCGGCGCTGGTACGAGCGGGCCGCCGAGCTGGGCGCGGGGCGGGTGCGCGAGGAGGCCCTCGAACGCATCGCGGCGCTGTCCCGGCCCGACCTGCACATCGCGGCGCTCGAGCCGGTCGGCGGTCACGCGGCCGCGCCGCTGCCTGTGACGGCGCGCGGCCTGGAGGCGCTCCAGCTCGAGGTGCGGCGCGTGGATCTGGAGGCGTGGCTGGCCACGCCCACGCAGCGCGGCAACGACGCCCGGCTGCCGGAGTCCGGTTCCGTCGCGATGACGCGCGAGTTTCGGCTCGACGGCGCGGCGCCCACCGCGTGGCGCAGCACGGAGCTCCAGCCGCCGCTGGAATTCCGCGGACCGCCGGGCGCGTACGCGGTCATCGCCCGCGGACGCACGTCCGACGGCCGGGAAGTGACCGCCAAGCGGCTGCTGATCGTCACGGATCTGCTCGGTGTCGCGTGCGTCAGCCGCGCCGGGGGCGCGGTCTTCGCCCTGCCGCGGCCGGGCGCCGCCGCGCCGCCGGACCTGACGGTTCTGAGCGGCCGCTTCTGGATGCTCCCGTCGTTCACGCCGACGGAGATCCGGCTGGACGGGGGCGCCGGACTTTTCACGCTGCCGCCGGAGGCGCAGATCGCACGCGATCCGCGCTGGCTGTGCCTGCTGCGGGCCGGCGAGCACGTCGCGCTGTGCCGGGGCGAGCTGCCGGACCCGACCGCGGCCGAACCCGACGGTGCCGTCTTCTTCGCCGGACCGGGGGAGGCCGCGCCGGGCGCAGCCGTCGCCGTCGCGGGCTGGATCGCGCCGAGCCCGCGCGGCGCGCCGCCGCCGCAGCCGGACCCGCAGCCGGCGCCGCCGCCGGCCCTGCGGATCGAGCTGGTGGACACGTTCGAGCGCGTGGTGGCGACCGCGCCCGTCACGCTCGACGCCGCGGGCGTATTCGCAACCGAACTGCGTGTGCCGCCGGAGACCCTGCCGCAGACCGTGCGCGTGCTGCTGCGCTCGGCCGGCCACAGCCTCGAGAACCTCGCGCCACCGCAGACGATCCGCATCGTCGCGCCCGGCAGCGCGGCGCGGCTCGCCGGCGACCTGCCGGTCTGGAGCACGCCCGACCGACCCGCGCCGCGGGCCGCGGCCGTCCACGCGCTGTATCCGTGGGGCACGCCGGCGACGCTCCGCGGCGGGCAGTTGCGCATCCGCTTGCACGCGCCGGCGGCGGAGTCCGACGACGCGTGGATGCTGCCGGTCGGCAGTGTCACGCGCGCCTTCGAATCGCGCCACCGCCAGTGGCTGGTCGACCTGTCCGCGCTGGATCCGACGCGGTGGCCGCTCCCGCTCGAGTGCGGGCTCGAGCTGACGGGCCGGCTGGCCGACGGCCGCAGCGCGCGGCGGCTCCACGGCTGCGCGGTCGCGAGCGGCTCCCGCGCCGCGGCCCTGCCGCCCGCAGAGCCTCCGGAGCCGGAGCCCGTGCCGCGCTCGTCCGTCGCGTTGCGGGGGCGGCTCCGCACCGATGCCGGGCGGCCGCGCGTCGTCCTGACCGCGGGCTCGCGCGACCGACACCCGGTCGGCGTCCTGCTCGAAGGCGGCGCGTTCCGCCGCGCGCTCGTCGTGCCGCCGGAGGGCGTGTCCGACCTCGAACTGCCGGTTCCGGCCGACGTCCCGGCGGCGAGTCTGCGGTTGCACGCCTTCGGGTCAGACGGCGACGGCCTGGCGTGGATCGCGCCGCGGGCCGTCGATCCGCCGGACCGCGACCACCCAGGCCCGGCGGTCACCATCGAGCCCGCCGGTTGGTTCGGCGACGCGCGGCTGCACCTGACCTGGGAGGCCGGGTCTGAGCCGGCGGACGAGCTGACGATGCTGCTCCGGCTGGCCGACCTGCCGACCGAGCGGTGGCGCCCCGCGTGGGTCGCGCGCCGCCCGGACACCCTCGCCGTCGCCGCGTCCCTGCCGCTCGTCTCGCGCCTCGCGGAGAACGACGCCGCGTGGCCCGCGGCGCTGCCGACGCAGCGCGGGCGCGCGCTGGCGGGGCCGACCGCCTGGTGCGCGGCCGTGTCCCGGCCGGGGCGTGTCCGCGAGCTGTCCGTGACGCTGCCGGAGGCCCGCTTCACGCAGACCGTCGCGCTGTGGCTTTTCAGCCGTCACGGTTGCGTCGGTCACGCCCGGGTCGCGGTGCCGGCCGTCCCCGGCGGCGCTGCGTGGCTGGACGTGCCGCCCCGCTGGACCGTCGGTGACCGCGGCCGCCTCACGCTCGGCCTCGCGCGCCCCGCGGGCTCGGCGGTGACGGCCCGGGTGACCTTCGAGCCGGGCGAGCTGCTGGCCGTCGAGCGGGTGCTCTATCGCACGAGTCTGACCGGCGAGTGGCAGGCCGGCGACGCCGACGGCACGGTGCCGCTCGCCGCCGACGCCACCACTTGGGTGGCGGTCGTGGGCGAGGCGGTGCGGGCCGGGGCGGGCACGGTGCGTGCCACTCTGGAGCTCCCGGGTGGCGGCCTCCGCGCCTGGTCCGGGCCGTACGAGGTCTCAGCCGCGCCGGCCGCCCCGACAGCGCCCGACGCGCTGCGAATGCGTCGCACGATTGAGCTCTGGGTGCCGGACGACGAGGACCACCCCGCCCCGCCGCTCACGCTTTCCAACGAAGAGCCCTCCTCGGATCCCGCAGCGCCTCGGTGGGCGGCCGACAACCCCCCGGGGCCGCGGGGTGAGGGCACCGGCCCTGCGCCCGCGCCCACACGTCCGCTCACCGCGGATTCTCCGGCAGGGACGGCCGCGGCGGCCGCGGCGGGACGCTGGGTGGCTGTTGCGGCCGGCGATCACGTCCCGCCCGAGCGCTACCTGCGAATCCGGGAAGAGTTCGAGCTGCTCCGGTCGGACAACGTCATCCTGTGGTCGCAGGTTCTGCCGCTGACCTGCACGAGCCTCGCGACGGACCCGCCGGAATGCAAACCGCTCGGCCGTCGGCTGCCCGGACCGGCAGACCGGCTTGAATACCGGCTCCCGCTGCTGCCACCGGGGGTGCACCGCCACGAATACGTGCTGCTGACGACTCGCCCGGGCAGCGCCGTGCTGCCACCGCCCCAGCTCCGGCGGGGCGACACCGTGCTGTCCGTACGCGTCGAGCCGGCCGAAATCCGCCTGACCGTGCGGCCGCCTTGACCCGGCCCCACACCAGCCCCGCACCGGCCCCGCGTCGGCCCGCACCAGCCCGCACTGGCCCGCACTGGGCTCGCACCGGGCTCACGGCGCGCTGGCGGTGCGCACGCCGCGGCGGCGCATCAGACCGCGCGGCGCAGGCGCAGCGCGTTGCCCACGACCGTCAGCGAGCTGAGCATCATCGCCGCCGTGGCCAGCGACGGCGGCAACGGCGCCAACGCCGCCAGCGGCAGCATGACCAGGTTGTACGCCAGCGCCCAGAACAGGTTCTGCTTCATGACCCGACTGCTGCACCGCGACAGGCGGATCGCGTCGGCGATGCGATCCGGCGCGTGCCCGACCAGGCAGATGTCGGCCGTCTCGCGGGCGACGTCGGCCCCGGTCCCGATCGCGATGCCCACGTCGGCCGCCGCCAGCGCCGGGGCATCATTGACGCCGTCGCCGACCATCGCCACGCCCCCGTCCCGACCGGCCCGCGCCTGCACGCGGGCCAGCTTCTCCGCCGGACTCAGCTCCGCCTCGTACGACGCGATGCCCAACTGCCGCGCGACGTGCCGGACCGCCGGCTCGCGGTCGCCGCTGAGAATGTGTGTCGCCACGCCCAGCGCACGCAGCGCCGCCACGGCGGCGGCGGCCGCGGGGTGCAGCGTGTCGGACAGCACGAGGAGCGCCGCAACGCGCCCGTCGAGCCCCACCCAGACGACAGTGGCCCCCGTGGCCGCCGCCTCGTCCGCCGGCCGCGCGCCAGCGGCCGTCGCGATGCCCTGCTCCGCCAGCCACGCCGCCGTGCCGACCACCACCGCCCGGCCGGCCACCTCGCCGCAGAGCCCCGCCCCCGGCCGCGACCGCAGGCGGACCGCCGCCGGCCACGTCAGCCCGCGCTGGCGGGCCGCTGCGACCAGCGCCCGGGCCAGCGGGTGTTCGCTGTGTTGCTCAACGGCCGCCACGAGTTGAAGCAGCGTGTCTTCACCCGCGCAGCCGCCCGGAAGCGACACGACCGCCTGCAAACTCGGCCGCCCGAGCGTCAAGGTGCCGGTCTTGTCGAGCAGCACGGTCCGCACCCGACCGGCCGCTTCGAGGGCCGCGGGGTCGCGCACCAAAATGCCGCGCTCGGCGGCGCGCGCCGTGCCGACGAGCACGGCCGTGGGGATCGCGAGGCCCAGCGCGCACGGGCAGGCGACGACCAGCACGGCGATCATGCGGGTCAGCGCGGCGGCGGTGTCCGCGCCCGCCAGCTTCCACCCGATCAGCGTGAGCAGCGCCAGCGCCAGGACCAGGGGCACGAAGACGGACGCGAGGCGGTCGGCGAGCCGCTGCCAGGGCGGCTTGGCGGCCTGGGCGTCGGCCACCAGCCGCGCGATCCGCGCGGCGGCGCTGTCCGCTCCGGTCGCGGTCGCCCGCACGTCCAGCATTCCGTCCAGCAGCCGCGTGCCGCCGAGCACGCGATCGCCCGGCCCGCACGCCCGCGGCAGCGACTCGCCGGTCAGGAGCGACTCATCGACGGCGCCGTGGCCGGCCACCACTTCCCCGTCCACCGGCACGGGCGCATGCGCGGGCACGCGCAGCACGTCGCCCGGCCGGATTTCGTCGAGTGCCACCGGCTCGACCCGCTCCGCCGTGACGCGCTGCGCGGTCTGCGGCAAACGAGCGGCCAGCCCCCGCAGCGCCGCCGCGGCCCGACCGCGGGCCCGTCCCTCGAGGTGCTTGCCCACCGCAACGAACAGAACGATCAGTGCGGCCGCGTGAAAAAGCTTCAGCTCGTGGATGTGCAGCGCGACCCCGAACAGGCTCGCGACCAGCGCCGTCAACGCGCCGAGGCTGACCAGCAAATCCATGTTCGCCGTGCGGCGCAGCAGCGACCGCCCGGCCCCGAGCAGCATGGGCCCGCCCGCCAGGATCACGACGGCCAGCGCCAGGGCCATCTGGACCGGCCAACCGGCCACCAGCGACAACACCGCCGCCATGGGGACCGGTACGAGCCCAAGCGGACCGGCCTCGGCTAGATGCACGCCGAGCAGCGGCATCCCGAGCGTGACCGCCAGCGCGAGCCGCCGTCGCGCGCCGGCCTCCGCCACAGGTTGCTCGCCCGGGTCGGCGGGCATCGCCCCGGCGGCAATCGGCTCGGCTTCGTAGCCGGCCTGTCGCACCGCTTCGAGGCACAGAGCGGCCCCGCGGGGCGCGTCGGCTGCGAGCACGATGCTGGCCTCGGCGGTCGCGAGATTGACGGCCACCGCGCGCACACCGGGCACCCGACGCAACGCCTGCTCGACCGACGCGGCGCACCCCGCGCAGTGCATCCCCCGGATGCGAAACCGGAGCCGATCGCCGGGTTCGAACACGGGAGACATGCGGGAATCATAGACCCGGGGCGGCGTCCGCCGCTGCGGGCCGGGGCCGCGCGGCCGAGCGATGGCCGCGTGGCTGAACCGGAGCCGCGGGGCTAGTCCGCAGCCCGCCCGCGACGTCCGGCGTGCCCCGTGCCCGAGGGGGCGGATTTTGGCTGGACCGGCTGCGCTCCCGCCGTTGCGGGCGCGCGGGGACGGGGCTACACTGCCCCCTCGTATGAGGCAGTGTGACCTCCAGCCTGGCTTCATTCGTTCATCCATCCCGACTGTCGGTAGTTGTTTGACAGAGGATGGCCGCGCGCACCGCGACGCGGTTGCGCGGCGGGTGAGCTGATCCGCCGCCGCGGGTCGGCGTGAGATCGGAGGAACTCCGAATGCATTCAGTAGTTCGAGTCTGGAGCGGAGTCGCGGTGTCGCTGGTGCTGAGCCTCGTTCCCGCGGCGTTGGCGCAGAGCGCGAAGCTCCGGGAGGCGGCCGACCTCTTCGAGCGTCAGGAGTATCAGGCCGCCCAGCAGGCCCTCCAGGAAGTCCGGCGCGAAGAACTCTCGGAGGCCGAGCTCGCCCGGCTGGATGAACTCCTCCGGCTCGTGCCCGAGGCGATCCGGGCGGCCGAGAAGGCCGCGCAGGACCTGGCGGCCGCCGGACAGGCGTACGACCGGGGCGAGTGGGACACGGCCGAGCGGCTGTACCAGGCGGTCGTGGACAACCGCTACGCGCGGCCCGCGCAGCGGCAGACGGCGGCGGAGCAGCAGGCGCGCATCGCGGAGAAGAAGCGGCTGGCCGAGGCCGCCAAACCGGGCGGCCTGGTGGAGGAGCCGCCGGTCGAGCCGCCGCCCGCGGCGAAGGCGGCCGAGCCGCCGGCGCCCGCCCCGACCGAGGGACCGCGTCGGCTGACGCCCGCCGACGAGATGCGGATGCGGGACGACCTGCTCTGGCAGCGGGCGGTGGCGCGCGCCTTGGCGGCGGCGGACGCGGCCCGCGAGGCGATGAGCGGGAACCGCTACGACGAGGCGCGCAAGCTCGTCGACACGGCGCAGCAGGTCATCGAGGCGGCGCGGCGGTACGCCGAGCCGATCGCCAAATACGAGGCGATGAAGAGCCAGATCCTCCAGCTCCGTGAAGAACTGGACGCGCGGGCCCGCGAATACGAGCAGCAGAGCACCCAGCAGCAACTCGAGCAGATCCGCGCCCGCCAGGCCGCGCGGCGGGAGATTCTCGAGCGCCAGAAGGCGGAGACGATCGAGCAGCTCTTCAACAACGCGGATCAGCTCCGGAAGGAGCGCAAATTCGGCGAGGCGGCCGAGACACTGCGGCAGATCCTGCGGATCGCGCCGGACAACGCCCGGGCCCGCTACGAGCTGTCCTGGGCCGAGGACCTCGAGTCGTACAGTCAGCAGGCGGACTGGTACCGCGATGTGCAGACCCAGCAGCGTCAGACGCTGATCGAGACGGACGAGGCGCTGATCCCCTGGTCCCAGGAGGTGCTCTATCCGCGCAACTGGCTCGAGATCACCGCGAAGCGGTCGCCGCTGGGAGTGGCCACGCGAGCCGGCGCGGCCGAGGACAACGAGCTGAACCGCAAGCTGAGCGAGACCTTGCCCGAGGTGCGGTTCGAGCAGCAGCCGTTCGAGCAGGTGGTGGAGTTTCTGGCGGAGATCACCAAGATCAACATCGCGGTGGACTGGACCGATCTGTCGGACCACGGCATCGAGAAGGACAAGCAGGTCACGTTGCGGCTGACGAACCTGACCTTCCGGACCGTGCTCCAGGAGCTGATCAGCCAGGTCGGCGGCGACGTGGAGCTGGCCTACGCGGTGGGCGACGGACTGCTCCGGATCGCCACGAAGGCCAAGCTCGACAAGGACAAGTTCGTCCTCATTTATGACATCCGCGACCTGCTGATCACTCCGCAACGCGCCATGCGGCCCCAGTTCGACGTCACTCAGGGCATGGGGCAGGCCACGACGGGCGGCGGTGGCGGCAGCGGTCTGTTCGGGCAAGGCCAACAGCAGCAACAGCAGGAAGACCCCAATGCGCCCGGGGCCGGCGGCGCGCTGGTCGAGCAGATCATCGATATCATCCGGCAGACCGTTGAACCCGACTCGTGGCGCGAGACCGGCGGCGGCGACGCCTCGATCCGCGAACTGAACGGACAGTTGATCATCTACAACACCTCGAGTGCCCACCGGCAAGTCGCCGACCTGCTGAGCCAGCTCCGCGAGCAGCGCGCCTTGCAGATCGCCGTCGAGGCGCGCTTCCTGAACGTCGTCTCCAACTTCCTGGAGCAGTTCGGGGTCGACCTGGACTTCGTCTTCAACTCGGGTTCGGCCGGCTATGATCGGGCCTTCACCCCGCAGGGCGATCTGATCATCGACCCCGCCACCGGGGCGCCGGTCCTGATCGACCGCCGCTACTCACGGGCCGGGGTGTTCCCGAGCCCGCCGCCGTTCGGTACGCCGCTCACGCCCGGCCAGAACCCGGCGCAGCCGTACAACCAGGCGGGCTTCGTACCGCGGGGTACCGGCGTGGTCCCGCAGTTCGACGACATGACGCCGATCGGCGCGCAGCAGGGCTCGTTGAACCTGGTCAACCCGGCCAGCATCAACACCGGCGTACCCGGCTCCTTCGCCGAATCCGCCTCGCTCAACCCGGCCCTGAACATCACCGGCTCGTTCCTCGACAACCTTCAGGTCGACTTCCTGATCCGCGCGACCCAGGCCAACGGCCGGTCCAGTGTCCTCCAGGCCCCGCGACTGGTGCTGTTCAACGGGCAGGCCGCCGTCATCGCGGTCGGGCGCACGCGCCAGTACATCAGTACGCTGCGTGCCCGGATCGCGGAGGGCGCCGTCGGCTTCGAGCCGCAAACCGCCAACGCCGACAGCCTCGTCTCGTTGTTCGTCGAGGGAACCATCAGCGCCGACCGCCGGTACGTCACCCTGAACCTGTCGGTGGACTATCGGGACGACCCGATCCTCACCCAGTTCGAAACGCAGCGCGGCAGCGGCAACTCGCCCAGCGGCTTCATCCAGCTCGTGAATCAGGCCTTTATCACCGTCCGAACCACGGCGTCCGTGCCGGACGGCGGCACCGTCCTCCTCGGCGGCCTGAAACAGGTCGGCGACGTGGAGATCGAGGCCGGCGTCCCCGTGCTCAGCAAAATCCCCGTGCTCAAGCGGGCCTTCAGCAACGTCACGACCGTCAAAGACACGCGTACGCTGCTGATCCTGGTCAAAGCCAAGATCATCATTCAGAAGGAGGCCGAGGAGGAGGCCTTCCCGACGTTCACCCGCGCGGGCCTCTGACCGCGCCTGCGATCCGCGCCGCAGCCCGACGCCTCCCGGCGGTTTTCCGGCGGGCCCGGCCGTCTGCGCGAGGGCTCGCATGACCCGCCGCATCGCGCTGCTAACGCTGGCAACGCTGGCCGGTACAACCCCGCGCAGCGCGCCCGTCAGCGCCGGCGGCCGGGCCGACGCCGCGCCGCCGGGCGTCGCGTCCGCGCCGGTCGCGCACTCCGCCGGCCCCCGGCCGTTTCAGCCGGGCGTCCAGATCGACTGGACCCGCCGCGAGGTGCTCGTCGTCGCGCGCGTCGTGCTCCGCGCCGGCCCGCTGGAACTGCTGGCCTGCGGACCCGGCAAGGAACACGAGAGCATCCTGCGACTCGACGCCGCGGCCACCCACCTGTTCCTGGCCCTCGGCCTGCTCGGCGTGCAGGCCGGGCACCCGCCCCGTTGGGACGACGAGCGCCAGCGGACCGTGCCCGCCGACGGCGACCCCGTTGACATCCTCCTCCGCTGGACGACCGACACCGGTCCGCAAACCGCCTTCGCGCACGACTGGCTGATCGACATCGAGTACGGTCACCCGCCGCAGCCCCGGCCGTGGGTCCTCGCGGGCTCGCTCGTCCGCCGGGACGGCACGCTCGCCGCCGACGCCAGCGGGACCGCCATTACGCTCGTGGACTTCGCCGACGCGCTGCTCGCGCCGCGCCGGCCACGCACCAGCCGCGACGCGGAGCTATGGGCGCGGGCCAACACGCCCGCCATCCCCCCGCTGGACACCCCGGTCACGCTGGTGCTGCGGCCGGCCGTCCACGCCGCCGGCACCTGGCGGCTGGACTTCCGGGGCGCGCTGGCACTGGACGGTCGGCCGGTCTCCTGGCTCGACGCCGCCGAGCGGATCTGGCTGGCGCGACGGACGGACCCGACGGCGGTGATCCGCATCGGCGCCGCGGACGCACTGCGCAGCGACGTGGCGGCCCTGCGTCGCGTGCTGCGCGACGCCGACGTTCCGGCCGCGGCGGTGGTGTTCGTGCCGGAGCCGGGCGGTCCCTGAGGCCGCTTCGGCCGGGTGTACTGACCTGCGCCGGCCCGCGGCGCCGGCCCGCGAGCCGGCTTGCGCGCCCGTCCCCTGGCCGCCGCGCTCGGGCGAGCGGCTCCCGGAGCCGCGCCGGTCAGGGAGCGGCGGTCGGACCCGCCACCGAGTTGGTCAGCGTGCCGATGCCCTCGATTTCGACCTCGATCCGGTCACCGGGCCGCAGAAAGACCGGGGGCGTGCGGGCCATTCCCACGCCCTCCGGGGTGCCGGTCAGGATCACCGTCCCGGGCAGCAGCGTGAACTGATGCGACAGGTAGCTGACCAGCGCGCGGCACGAGTGGAGCATCGCGCTCGTGCGGGCATCTTGCATGACGCGGCCGTTCAGTCGGCTGCAAATGCGCAGGTCCCCCGGGTCGAGCGCGTCGGCCGTCACGAGCCAGGGGCCCAGCGGGCAGAAGGTGTCGAAGCCCTTGGCCCGCGCCCACTGCTTGTCGCTCCGCTGGCAGTCCCGGGCCGAGACGTCGTTGGCACACGTGTAGCCGAGCACGTAGGTCAGCGCCCGCTCCTCCGGCACGCAGCGCGCCGGCCGGCCGATGACCACCGCCAGCTCCGCCTCGTAATCCACCTCGTCGGGCGCGGCCACAGGCAGCACGATCGTCCCGCCGTCGCCCAGCAGGGCCGTCGTGGGCTTCATGAAGATCATCGGCCGCTCGGGCACCGCCGCGCCGGTCTCGGCCGCGTGGGCGCGGTAGTTGCGGCCGATGGCGAAGATGTTCGGGGGCTCGACGGGCGGGAGGAAGCGGGCGACCGCGACCCGGGCGGCGGCGAATTCGAGCGTACCGAACAACGCGCCGACCAGCGGCTCGGCTGTGCGTTCGTCGACGAGCCGTCCGGTGACGGTCCGGCCGTCGGGCGTGACGAATCGGGCCAGGCGCATGATTCCTCGTGGGCGGCGACGGCGGCCTCAATAAAAGACCGTGACGATCAGGTGCGGGTCCTGGTGCTTGCCCTCGACGACGCCGATGCAGGACGTGGCGAACTTGATCTCGATCCGCTCATCCGCGTCCGCCCACTCGTTGATCTGGGCGTTCAGATGCGCCATGGCGGCGTCCGTCAGCTTGCAGTGGAACGTGCGGCAGCGCGTCGCGTTCGGACTGCCGGTCAGCAGCGGGCGCTTGAGGTTCAGTTGCGGCCCCGGCGCCGGCTCGCCCACGCTGCCCGGCCCGCCGCCGAAAGAGCGGATGACCCGCGGACTGCGCGACGGCGGCAGGCCGAGCACGTCCTCCTCGACAAGCTGGATCGGCTCGGGCGCGACCGGCGCGCCGGACTTCTCCCGCGCCTCGCCCACGCAGTGCCGACACAGCAGCTTGCCGTCGACCTCCGCCGCCAGATGCTTTTCGACGTGCTCCGGGTAGATCGTCGCACCGCACGCGGCACACTCGACGACCGTTTCCTCGTCGCCGGCCATGGCTGCCTCCTTGCGCTCCGCCGCCCGGCGGAGCCCCGCCTGTCCTGCGCCGCGACGCGGGCGAAACCCCGTGCCCCGCAGCGCACGCGAGAGTTCCGACGTGTCGCCCCTACTATAGGCCCCCGCCGGCACGCGCCAAGCCTCACCCGGCCGGCCGCAGCCCGCCGGCAGCGCGGCCCGTACAGCTCGACGCTCGGCGGCTCATCACCCGTGTCGGCTCACCGGGTCGGCCTCAGCCCGCCGCCAGCGCGGCCTCCAGCCGCGCGAGCACCGCCGCGTCCGGCTCGCCGGCCGCGACGTCCAGCCACTTCACCCCTGCGATCCGCCGCAGCCACGTCCGTTGGTGCTTGGCCAGCCGCCGCGAGTTCACCTTGATCTGCTCGACCGCCTCCGCGAACGACAGCCGCCCCGCCAGGTGCGCCAGCAGTTCAGCGTAGCCGACCGCCTGCGATGCCTGCGCGCTCAGCCCCCGTGGGTCGGCCGCCAGCCGGCGCACCTCGTCGAGCAGCCCGGCCGCGACCATCTGCCGCACGCGCAGGTTGATTCGATGGTTCGCGTCGGCCCGCTCCCGCCGCAGACCGAGCAGCCGCCAGCACCAGTCCGGGCGCCGCGCGGCCCCGCCCGGGCCCCACTGCCGTTGCAGGCTGCTGATCGGCCGGCCGGTCAGGCGGTACACCTCGAGCGCGCGCTCGATCCGCCGCAGGTCGTTGCGGTGAATGCGGGCGGCCGCCACGGGGTCAACCGCCGCCAGCTCGGCGTGCAGGGCGGCCGGGCCCTCGGCCGCCGCCCGGCGGCGCAGCTCGGCCCGCACGGCCGGGTCCGCGGACGGTCCCGCGAACAGCCCCTCATACCAGCACTTGAAGTACAGGACCGTGCCGCCGACCGCGACCACCGGTCGGCCGCGGGCGTGGATGTCGGCGACGGCGCGGTCCGCCCGCGCGACGAACTCGGCGGCGGAGAAGGCCTCCCACGGGTCGGCGACGTCGATGAGATGGTGGGGCACGGCGGCGCGGTCGGCGGCGGACGGCTTGGCCGTGCCGATGTCCATGCCGCGGTAGACCTTCATCGAGTCGATGCTGACGATCTCGGCCCCCATCCGGGCCGCAAGGGCGCGAGCCAACGTCCCCTTGCCGGAGGCGGTGCAACCCAGGATGACCAGCACGCGGTTCTCCACGCCGCCGTTGTATCGCGGCTGCGGGGCCGGCCTCAAGCCGACCGCCGACCGCGATCGGGCGGGCGCGGCGCGCCCGCCCCGGCCCGGCTGCAACTTCGCCGGCGCGGGGCTACACTACGCGGCCGCCACGGGCGCCGAGGAGAGACCCGATGTCTTCCCGAGTGATGCTGTTGGGAGTGCCGGTCGTGCTCGCGGGCCTGGCCGGATGCGTCCACGTGAAGGCGCCGGAGCGGATCGTCATCAACGGCGAGCCGCCGCCGGTGGACGCGCAGCGCGTGCCGGAGACCGCCTCGCACGAGGACTGTCGCGCCGAGCTGCTCCGCGCGTACCAGAACATCCAGTACCTCGAGCGTGAGAACGCGCGCCTCAAACAACGGGCGGACGAGTACAAGCGCCAGCGTGACGAAGCCCGGCAGCGGCTCAAGCGCTACGAGGATTGACGCCTCCGCCGGCGGCGGCTATTCGACCGTCCACGTCTCGCCAGCGGCGAACAGGGCGGCGAGCTGCCCGGGGCCGCTCTTGGCACGGGCCGCGTGGATCTGCTCCATCAGCAGGTCCTCGTAGACCGGCTTCTCTCGTGCCAGGAACACGCCCATCGGCTCCGGGAACTCCGGGTAGTGCATCCGCGCCAGCCGGAACGCCATCGACGGATCCGGATTGCGCTCGTCGTGGATGATCAGGTCGTCGCGCGGCACCTTGTCCACCGGCACCACCTCGAGCAGGTCGCCGTTCAGCCGGATGCCCTTGTCGCGGTTCCTGCCGAAGATCAGCGGCTGGCCGTGTTCCAGATACAGCACGTTGTCCGCCTTGGCGGCGCGGTCGGTCGCGAAGCCGAACGCCCCCGGGTTGAACACCTGGCAGTTCTGGTAGACCTCCACGAACGCCGTCCCGCGGTGCTCGCTGGCGCGCTTCAGCACATACTGAAGGTGCTGGACGTCGGTGTCGATCGCTCGGGCCACGAACGTGACCTCGGCGCCGATCGCCACCGAGATTGGGTGCATCGGGTGGTCGATCGAGCCCTGCGGCGACGAACGCGTCCGCGTGCCGAACTCGCTGGTTGGCGAGTACTGCCCCTTGGTCAGGCCGTAGATGCGATTGTTGAACAGCACGATCTTGAGGCCCACGTTCCGCCGCACGGTGTGCAGAAAATGGTTGCCGCCAATGCTCAGCGCGTCGCCGTCGCCCGTGACGACCCACACGTCGAGCTCCGGATTCGCACACTTCACGCCGGTCGCCACCGCCGGCGCGCGGCCGTGAATCCCGTGGAACCCGTACGTCTCCATGTAGTAGGGAAAGCGGCTGGAGCACCCGATGCCCGAGACAAACACCGTGCGGTCGCGGTCGGCACCGTTGGCGGCGAGCACCTTCTGCAACTGCGTCAGGATCGAGTGGTCGCCGCAGCCCGGGCACCACTTGACCTGCTGGTCGCTCTTGAAGTCCTTGGCGGTCACGCCGGTCGGCGGGGTCGCGCTCACGCGGCACCTCCCAGGATCTGATCGATCCGCGCGCGGATCTCACTCACCATGAACGGCCGGCCCTGGACCTTGTTCAGGCCCTCGGCGTCGACCAGATACGCGGCCCGCAGCAGTTGCCGCAACTGGCCCATGTTCAACTCGCACACCAGCACACGCCGAAAACGCCGCAGCACCGCGCCCAAGTTGGCGGGCATCGGGTTGAGCCACCGCAGGTGCGCGTGCGAGACGTTCTGCCCGCTTTCGCGGGCCTGCTCGATGGCCGTGCGCACGGCCCCGAACGTGCCGCCCCAGGACACCACCAGCAGCTCGCCCTCCGCGTCGCCGAAGACCTCCTGCGGCGCGATGTCTTGCACCACACGGGCGACCTTCTCGGCCCGCAGGTGCGTCATACGCTGATGATTCTCCGGGGTGTAACACACGTTGCCCGTCCCGTCCGCCTTTTCCAGCCCGCCGATCCGGTGCCGCAGCCCCGGCGTGCCCGGGATCGCCCACGGCCGGGCCCCGTTCGCGTCCCGCGCGTATGGCTGGAACGTCGTCGGGTCGGTCGCGTGACGGATCGGAATCGGTGCCAGCTCCGACAACGCCGGGATCCGCCACGGCTCCGAGCCGTTCGCGATGTACCCGTCGGTCAGCAAGACTACGGGGGTCATGTACTTCACCGCGACCCGCACGGCCTCGATCGCCGCGGCGAAGCAGTCCGCCGGACTTTGGGCCGCCAGAACCGGCAGCGGGCAGTCTCCGTTGCGGCCGAGGATCGCCTGCCACAGGTCCGATTGCTCGGTCTTGGTGGGCAGGCCCGTGCTCGGCCCCCCGCGCTGCACGTTCACGATCACGCACGGCAGTTCGGTCATCACGGCCAGCCCGATCGCCTCCTGCTTCAGGGCCATGCCCGGCCCGCTCGTGCCGGTGGCCGCGATGGCCCCCGCGAACGCCGCGCCGACGACCGCGCACATGGCGGCGATTTCGTCCTCCGCCTGAAAGACGCGGACGTCGAAGCTCTTGTGCAGCGACAGCTCGTGCAGAATGTCGCTGGCCGGCGTGATCGGATAGCTGCCGTAGAACAGCGGCTTGCCGGCGAGCTGCGCCGCAGCGATCAGCCCCAGGGCCGTCGCCTGATTGCCCGTCAGGTTCCGGTAGGTCCCGGGCGCGAGCTGCGCGGGACGGACGCGAAAACGCGTCGTGAACATCTCGGTCGTCTCGCCCAGCGCGTAGCCGGCCTCCAGCGCCAGCGTGTTGGCCCGCGCCACGGCGGGCACCTTCGCAAACTTGTTGGCGATCCAGCGGCGGGTCGGCTCCAGCGGCCGGTCGTACAGCCAGTATGCCAGCCCCAGCGCGTAGAAGTTCTTGCAGCGGCCGGCGTCCCGCGGCCCCAGCCCCGTCTCTTTCACGGCCTCCAGCGTCTGCTGCGTGATCGGAATCTTGTAGAGCTGGTAGCGGCTCAGACTCCCATCCTCCAGCGGATTCGACTGATACTGCGCCCGCTGGAGATTCGACGGGTCAAACTCGTCCGAGTTGACGATCAGCACGCCGCCCTCGACCAGGTCCGGCAGGTTGACTTTCAGCGCCGCCGGGTTCATCGCCACCAGCGCATCCACCCGATCGCCCGGCGTGTGGATGTGGTAACTGCTGAAATTCACCTGAAAACCCGACACGCCCGCCAACGTGCCCATCGGCGCCCGAATCTCGGCCGGGTAATCCGGAAACGTCGCGATGTCGTTCCCGACGATCGCCGACGTGGCGGTGAACTGGCTGCCGACGAGCTGCATCCCGTCGCCGGAGTCCCCCGCGAAACGGACCGCCGCCCGCTCGATCTCCCGCGTCGGTGCCGGCCGGCGCGGCTGCGCTTTGTCGCTGGTCACCGTGCTCATGAATCCTCACTCGCGCTCGGTCGGCGGCCGCGACATGAGACGGCCGCCACGGTCGCCAAGCTCCACCGGACCGTATACCCGCCTCGGCAGCGCCCGGCCCCGCGCGGGCCGGCCGCGCCGGAGCGGCTCACCGGCGCAACACCGCGATTCTACGTCCCGACCGCACGCCGTGCCAACTGCACCCCGGCTCAGCCCCCGGCCGGCGCGGCGTGCACCTCAACCGTGATCAGGCCCCCGGACGTCCGCGGCAACTCGAACAGCAACCGGTCGCCGCGGTCGCGGTGCAGCGACTCGACCGGCCGCCCGCGGGCGTAGACCCAGCACGCCCGTCCCGCCGTTCCACGCACGCGAAACCGCGGCTCAAACCGCACCAACTTGCCGGGGTCGTACGTGAACCGCAGCACGTTCTCGGCCAGTTCCAGCTCGATCAGCCCCTCTCCCTCGTTGAACCCGTCGCCGTCCCGGTCACCCGCCGCATCCGGCACGAGGCGGCCCGCCAGGACACGCACGCGCGCCGGCCGGGCGAAGTCCGCCGCCAGGCTCGCGGCTTCGACCGGTCCGTCGACGTCCGCCGGCCAGACGCGCAGCAGGTGTACCGTACGCACCTCGGCGGCCGCCGGAACATCGCCCACCACGGTCGCGATGCGGCGCTCGTCCTGACTCGCGAAATCGCGCCGCAGCGGGAGCGCGCTCTGCTGCGGCCAGGTCCAGAGGAGATCGGCTCGGCCGGGCTGCGAGCGGGCGAGCAGGACCAGCGCAGGAGCATCCGGCACCGTGTCGATCCGTGGGGCGGTGAAGCCCCGCCGTCCGTCGAGTCCCAGGGCGTAACCGACGCGCGGCCGCCCCCAGCCGCCCGGCGGCGCGGTGCTGTCCACCTGCACGTGGAGTGCCCCGGACGGATACACCGTATATGCCCAGCGATGCCCCGGCTCGGGCGCAGCGGACGCGTCGGTTCGCCCGACGTCGGGGCCGGCAACGTTCCGCCAGCGCCACTCGCCCGTTACGACCACGCGCGCCGGCGAGGCCTCGACGAGCGTCTGGCTGGCGGCCACCACCGGCCCCCACGCGGCGAATAGCTGCGGATCGTCGTACGCGATCGAGGGCGCGTCCGGCGCAGCCCAGCCCTCCGGCAGCGGCACTGGCCAAGGCCCCAGGCCCCCGACGTCACAAAGGTTTTCCCCGGTCGCGTCCTGCCACCGCACGATGACGCCGTCGGCCCAGGCCAGTTCGAACCGGTCACGCGCGCCGACGTGGAGCCGCCGGCCGCGGGAGTACGCGTACAGCTCGCCGGGGCCGGCGTTTTCGCCCATGATGACGCGGCGGTTGTCCGCCAGGATCACGTCGTCCACGTACAGCTCCAGCGCGCCGGTCGCTTCCGGCGCGCGCCACGCCACCGCGCGGATGTCGCCCAGGTCGACAGAGTCCCCGATCGTGGCGACGTCCAGTGTGACCAGGTTCCATTGCGGCTTGAGCCGCAGGGTGCGTCTCCAGTACCGCGGCTCGGTCTCACCGCTGGCGACGGTGCACTCGAGCGTCACGCCGCCCGGCGGGCCGTAGAGGCTCATGAGCAGCAGCGCGTACGGTCGCCAATCGCGAATGAGTGCCAGCTCCGTGGACCGCGCGCCGTCGAACACGAGCCGGTCGCCCGGACCGCGCAGGACGGCTTTCAGGCCGCCCGCCCCCGTTTCATTGCGGCTCCGCAGGATGCTGAGGGTCGGCTGGTCCTCCGGCTGCGTCCCGTCCGCCCGCACCGTCCGGAACAGCAGCACCTGCCCCGGCGACTCGAAGTCCGCCAGACTGACGAACGGCCCGGCCTGAAGGTCCGGGTAGGTCTGCCGCATGCGCTCGAGAATCGGCGACAGCTTCGGACGGTTCACCCCCGGTGCACTCGTCGGCGGAGCCGGCGGCAGCCACTCGCACCCCGCCAACGTCCCCAGCAGCGCCGTCCAGACGAGCGGGGTTCTCCGCGGGCTATTTCCGCAACGCGTGAATCGCCGTTCCGAGCACACTTTCGGCCGCCTCCATGAGCGTCTCGGACGTCGCCGGGTGCGGGTGAATCGTCAGCGCGAGGTCCTCGGCCAGCGCCCCCATTTCGATCGCCAGCACGCCCTCCGCGATCAGGTCGCCCGCATGCTCCCCGACGATGCCGACGCCCAGCACGCGGTGGGTCTGCGCGTCCGCGATGACCTTCGTCAGGCCCTCCGGCCGGCCCATCGCGATCGCCCGCCCCGACGCGCCCCACGGGAATTTGCCCACCTTGATCGCGCGGCCGGCGGCTTTGGCCTCGCTCTCGGTCAGCCCGCACCAGGCAACCTCGGGGCTCGTATACACCACCGCGGGAATCGCGCGGGCGTCGAACGCGGCCTTGTGCCCGGCGATCACCTCGGCCGCCACGATCCCCTCGCGGCTGGCCTTGTGCGCGAGCATCGGGTTGCCCGCCACATCGCCGATCGCGAAGATGCGCGGGTCGGCCGTGCGGCGCTGCGCGTCCACCTCGATGAACCCGCGGTCGTTCACGACCACCCGCGTGTGTTCCAGCCCCAGGTGGTCCGTGAGGGGCTCGCGGCCCACCGACACGAGCACCTGCTCGAACCTCAGCACGTGCCGCGCGGGGCCCTTCGTGAACGTGACCTCGACCTCCGCACCGACCCGCCGGGCCCCCTCCAGCGTCGCGCCGACGTGAACGGCCTCGAACTGTTTCGTGAGCCGGGCGGTGAGCGGCCGGGCGAGATCCTCATCGCATCCCGGCAGCAGCCGGTCGAGCGCCTCGACCACCGTGACGCGGCTGCCCAGCGCCGCGTAGACCTGGCCCAGCTCGAGGCCGATGTAGCCCCCGCCGATGACCAGCACCGTCTGCGGCACACGCGCCAGCTCCAGCGCCCCGGACGAGTCGACGCAGCAATCGGCCGGGATGAGGCTTTCGGGCAGCTTCTTGGGGCGCGAGCCGGTGGCGATGATCGCGTGCTTGAACCGCAGCCGCACGCTCTGCGGGCCGTCCACGCGGACGGTGCGCCCGTCCTCGAACCGGGCCAGGCCTTGCAGCAAGCGGACGTTCCGCTTTTTCGCCAGGGTGTTGATGCCGCCGCAGAGCTTGTCGACCACGGACTGCTTCCAGCCGCGGACTTTCTCCACGTCGATCTTCGGCCGGCCGAACGTCACGCCCCACTCCGCCGCGGCCTGCGCGTTTTCGATCAGGTGCGCAACGTGCAGCAGCGCCTTGGACGGGATGCAGCCCTCGCGCAAGCACACGCCGCCGAGCACGGGGTGGGCGTCGACGAGCGTGGTGGGCACGCCGAGGTCGGCGGCCCGGAACGCGGCCACGTAGCCCCCGGGCCCGCCACCGATGACGACCAGGTCCGTTTCTTCCAGGAGTTCGCCGACCACCATCGCTTGCTCTCAGTTCCCCGGGGTTTTCGCCGCCGCGCGGCCGGGAGGCAGAGGCGCAGCCCGGGCACGCGCCGGCCGCCCCCTCACGCCAGCGCGATCAGCCGCAGCGGGTTTTCCAGCGCCCGGATCACCGCCGTCACGAACCGGGCCGCGTCGGCCCCGTCCACCACCCGGTGATCGAACGACAGCGACAGCGGGAGGATCAGCCGCGGCACCACCTGCCCCTCATGCACCGCCGGCTGCAACCGGGCCTGGCCCAGCCCCAGAATCGCCACCTCGGGAAAGTTCACCATCGGCGTGAAGAACGTCCCGCCGATCGCGCCCACGTTCGTGATACTGAACGTCGCCCCGCGCAGGTCCGCGATCTCGAACTTCACCGCCCGCGCCTTCTCGGCGATCGCCTGCAACTCGGCCGCGATCTGCGGCAGACGCTTGCGATCGGCGTCCCGCAGCACCGGCACCACCAGCCCGCGCGGCGTGTCGACCGCAACGCCGATGTGGCGGTAATCCTTGTGGACGATCTCCTCCGTCGCGGCGTCGTAGCTGCAATTCAGCGCAGGATGCTCGCGCAGCGCCAGGGCCACCGCCTTGATGACGATCCCCGTCATCGTCAGCTTCGCCTCGCCCTCGCGGAGCGTCGCGTTGTAATCCTTGCGATGCCGCTCGAGCTCCGTCACGTCGGCCGTGTCCGCGTGCGTCACGCGCGGCACGTTCTGCCAGGCCCGCGTCATCTGCCGCGCGATCGTCTTGCGGATCTGCGTCGCCGCCTCCCGCCGGACCGGCCCGTGCGCCGTGAAGTCCGGCAGCTCGGCCCCCACCGGCGGCACCAGCGGCACCCCGGCCACCGCCGGTGCCGGCGCAGCCGCCGCGACCGCCGGCCCCCCGGCCGCCGCCCGCTCCACGTCCTCCCGCAGCACCCGCCCTCCGGGCCCCGTGCCCACCACCCGATTGATGTCCACGCCCAGGTCCCGCGCCAACTTGCGCACGGCCGGCGCGGCCGGAACCGGGCCCCCCTCCGCGCCGCGGGCCGCGGCCCCAGACGCCGCCGTCCCCGGGTGCACTTCCGGTCGCACCACCGACGCCGGGGCACTCGCCGTGACGGCCGCGCGCGCTGCGGCCCCAGCCGCAGGCGCCCCGACCGCCGTCTCGCTCGCCGGCGGGGACGCGGCCGGAGCCACCGCGCGTGCCGGCGTAGAGACCGTCTCCGCGGCCGGCGGCGCCGTCTGACCGTTGCCGCTTTCCTCGATGCTGATGAGCACTTGGCCGACCTTGACCGTCTGGCCGGCGCTGACGTGCACCTTGGCGATGCGGCCGCCCTTGGGCGCGGGGATCTCGACCGCGGCCTTGTCGGTTTCGATTTCGAGCATCGGCTGGTACTCGGCGATCGAGTCGCCCTCCTTGACCAGCACGTTGACGATCTGTCCCTCGTGCACCCCTTCACCCAGGTCCGGCAGCTTGAACTCGAACATCGCGTGATCCTGCTCCGCAGGCCTCGTGCCCACACCCGCTCGGACCGGGATTGTAGCGGCCCCGCGGAAACGGGTGAACCGGCGCCGGCGCGAATAGACGGCGGGAGCGGCGCGCAAAGCCGCCGGGCACCGCACGTGCGCCATCGGGCGCCGGCCGACGCGCCCGCCACCCCGGCGCTGCCGGGCCTCCCGCCGCAGGCGCGGGGTCACTCCACCGCACCCCACGGCGACGCCGCGGCAGGCGAGGAGCCTTCCTCATCCGGGCTCGCCCGCTGGACGACGGCGATGCCGTAGCGCGACGGGTCGATCCAGTTTGCGGCGCCCCCCGTCCACGCGGCCCGCCGCCCCGGCGCGACGCCCAGGGGCACGAACTCGTTGCGGTCCAGGTCGTTGAGCGTCACATCCAGCGCCAGCACCGTGCCGGGCCGGAACTGGTCGGCGCGCAGCCCGATGTCCGCGAGCGGAATCGCGGCCTCCAGCACGTAGCCGCCCGGGAGTCGTCGCACCGCCAGCCGCGCCTCGGACAGCACACGATCGGGACCGAACCAGAACGCCACCGGCGGGCCGTCCGCGTTGTGGCCCGGCGCCAACCCGAAATGCACCTCGCAATCGCGCCGGATGACCGTGCGCTCCGTCGGCCCGCACACGCCGAGGAACACCTCCAGCCCGTCGCCGCGCCAGATCTCCCGCGGCGGATGCGGATTGACGACCGGGTCCTGGTCACGCACGTCCGCCCGCACGTACAGCTCCTCCGGCCCAACTTCCAGCCGCACCTCCGCCGACGCATCCTCCGCCGACCACGGCCCCGCGCGGTAAAAAAGCTGCTCCGCGCGGTCGATGCGCAGCGCCGGGGCCCGCCATCCCCCCTCGGCCGCAGCGACCGCCGCGCGCAGGTCCGGTCCGCCCGCGTCCGACCACACCACCGGGATCACACCGATCCGGTGCCGGGCCGCACCGTACTCGACGAACCAGTCCTCGGCCTTCGCCACCCGCTGCAAACGCTCCAGCGGAACCGACAACGCGACCGAGTGCGTCTCGCGCGCCGCCGGCGCCGCCACCGCCAGCCGCGCCAGCACCTCGGCCGCGCCCGCCCCGGCCGCGCCCGCCCCGGCCGCGTTGGCTCCGGCCGCCCCGCGCACGAGGCGCAGCTCGCCGCCCGTCGGCCGCTCGGTTTCACTGGTAATCCCGACGGCCAGGCGGAGCCCATCGGCGGTGACCGCGCGGCCAACCGTCAGTGTCAGTTCCGGGAGCACCTCGACCTCGCTGTACAGGTCGAGCGTGACCGGTTCAACCGCGGAGCGGTCCGCGGGCCGCACGCGGACGGTCGCCGTGAGCGTCAGGTTTCCGGAGGGCGCGCGCTCCAGCGGCGTCAGCGTCAGCCGCCCCTGGTCGGCGTCCCACGCCAGACCCGGCGCGCATGTCACACGCTGCACGTCCACGCGACAGTCCGCCAGCAGCGGATGCTTCTCGATCGTCAGCGGCGCTGATTCGCCCGGCGCAAGCAGCGTGAGCGCTGTCGAGAAGTGCACCCCCGCCCGCAGCGCGTACCAGCGGTCCACGCCGCGGATGTATCGCGGGTGCTGGTCCAGTCGGACGGTTGCGGTCCGCAGGCCGCCGCCCCTGACCGCCGCGTCCGCCGGCAACGTCGTGACGTCGGCGTACGGCCCCACGACGTGCAACGCCGCCCCCGCCGCGCGCACCTCCAAAGTCGCCGTGCGGCCCAGGTCGTGTGTCCAGGCCGCCAAAACGTACTCGCCCGCGTCGTCATCGTGAACGAGCACCGCCTCCACGCCGTCCCCCAGCCCCGGCACTCGGCCGACGATCGTCTGGTAGTCCACCTGCCCCACGAGCGTGCGATACGCCGCGAACGCGGCCTTCTTGCGCCCGCCCGCCGTCACGAGTCCCAGTTGTGTGCCCCATTCCTGCGGCCGATCGTCGGCCCAGTTCTGGAGGTCGAACCAGAAGATCCGCTGCACGCCGGCGGCCAGGCACAAAAGCTGATTGCGCACGACCAGCGCGGCCTGGCGCTCGTCCGGGCCGGTGCGTCCGTCCACGATGCTTGTCACGCCGCACTCACTGATATGGATCGGCTTGGCGGCGTCGCCGTAGCGGGCCATGACGGCCCGGATCTCGGCGATCTCCCGCGGGACCTCGCGCTCCGGCGCATGATTCCGATAGTAGTGATAGTCGAAGACATCGAAGTAGTCGCGGGCCCCGAGGCGGTACATGCCTTCCACGAACTGCCGGTCCCACGCGCCCAGCGGCGCGATGGCCGGCGCACAGACCAGCGCAGCGGGATCCGCCCGCTTGATCGCCGCCGACGCGCGCTTCAGCAGCCGGACGTAATCCGCGACGCGCGGCTCGGGCGACCAGAACTCGTGGATGTTCGGCTCGTTCCACACCGACCAGTGCGAGATGCGCCCGCGAAACCGGCGGACGGTCTCCTCGACGTAGCGGGCGAAGTCGTCGTAGTCGCGGTCCTCGAGCGGCGCGGTCCGCCCGGGCGGATACCACGCCGCCCCGTAGCACAGGATCGGATACCACCGCAGGCCCGCGCGCTCCAACGCCGCATAGACGTGCTCCGCCCGCTCGAAATCAAAACGGCCACGCTCCGGCTCGACCACGTGCCACCACAGGTCGCAGCGGTCCCAGGTCACGCCCAGTTCGCGCATCCACGCCGCCCGCCGCGGCACCACCGTGTCGAGTGCCTCCGGAATATGAAACGCCTTCGTGCCGTTCAGACCGAAGTAGCTGCGCGCCGGGTCTCGCGCGGGGCGCGCGGACAAGCCCGCCTCGGGCCCGGCCGCCCCGCCCAGACCGGCGGCATTGCGCCTCTCCGACACACATGCCGTGGCCAGCGCCAGCACCCCAACCGCGCCGAGCAGCCGCCCCGCGCGCCACCACGCCGCGGGCGCTGGCTCGCAGCAAGCACCGCTGAGCCGCATTGCGCCGCCGGCATCCGCACCTGGTCTCATCACGTGTCTCCCGTTGCAAAGGCGTTCCGCGCCTCGCGGGCCGATTCTACGAGCGCGCCCGCCGCGCGCCGACCGCGCCAAATGTCATAGCATTTGAGCCCCGCGCCGCACTCCCGACGCATTGACAGCGCCGCACCACCGCCCGACATTCCGGAACCATGAATGCGTACGAGCGCACCTTCGCGCAGCTCCGCGGGGCGCCCGTCGATCAACTGCCGGTCGCGCCACTGCTGATGGTTTTCGCGGCCGATCACGTCGGCGCGCGCTATTCCGACTACGTCCGCGACCACCGCGCGCTGGTCCGTGCGCAGCTCGCCGTGTGCGAAGACTACGAACTCGACCTGGTGTCGTGCTGCTCGGACGCCTGGCGCGAGGCCGCCGACTGCGGCACGCCGCTCGAGTTTCCCGAGCACCAGCCGCCGCACGCCGCCGCACGCCGCCTGACGTCGCCGGCCGACCTCGCCGCGCTGCCGCCGCCCGACCCGCTCGGCGGCGGCCGGATGACCGACCGTGTCGCCGCCGTGGAGGCCTTCGCGACCGCCGTGAAGGGCCGCGTGCCGATTCTCGGCTGGATCGAAGGTCCGCTGGCGCTGGCCGCGAACCTATACGGGCTCAACGAGTTCCTGATCGCGACCCGGCGCGATCCGGCCTTCGCCGCCGCGCTGCTCGACTGGTGCGCCGCGCTGGGCGAGCGCTTCGCGCTGACGCAAGTGGCCGCCGGGGCCGACCTGATCGGCATCGGCGACGCGGCCGCCTCGCTCGTGTCCCCCGCCTGGTACGAGCGCGAAATCGCGCCACGTGAGCGGCGGCTGGTCGTTGCGATCCACGCGGCCGGCGCCGCCGTGCGGCTCCACATCTGCGGCGACTTGCACGGCAAGTTCGCCGCGGCCGCCGCGACCGGCGCTGACCTGATCGATGTCGACTTTCCGCAGACGCTGGCCGAAGTCCGGGCGGCGGTCGGCCCGGACGTGTGCCTGGCCGGCAACCTGCATCCGGTCGAGCAGGTGTTGCACAGCGATCCGGAGCGGATTCGCCGCGATCTGGCGGCGTGCCACCGGCAGGCCGGCCCGCGTTACGTGGTCGCCGCCGGGTGCGAGGTGCCGCCCGGCACGCCGTCCGCCCACCTGCGGGCCCTGGTGGAGTACGCCCGGTCCGCCGCCTGAGGACGCCGACGAGGACGAGCAAGCCGCGGCCGCCAAAGGTGTCGAAACGAGAGGTACCGAACGCATGGCCGACCTGACCCCGCGGGAACTGGTGATTCGCACGCTGCGGCACGAGCCGACCCCGCGCCTGCCGCGGCAGCTCTGGGCGGGCAAGCTGGCCGAAACCCGTTACCCCGCCGAGCTGGCGGCTCTGCGGCGCGACTATCCTGACGACATCCGGGGCCCGAACATCGTGCTGCCGCCGGTCGCGGGCATGCGCGGCGACCCGGACGCCGTCGGCACCTACGTGGATGAGTGGGGCTGCGAGTTCGTCACGCTCGAGCCCTTCGTGATGGGCGAGGTTAAAAACCCGCCGCTGCGCGATTACGCCGCGGACCTGGACCGGGTCCGGCCGCCCTGGGAATGGGTGGACATCGACCCCGATCCGGTCAACCGCTCGTGCGCGGCCAGCGACGCCTTCATGCTCGCGCTGGCGCCCATCCGTCCCTTCGAGCGGATGCAGTTCCTGCGGGGGACTGAGGCGCTGATGCGCGACCTGTACCGCGACCGGGCCAACGTGCTGAAGCTGCGCGACCGCATCCACGAGTGGGCCTGCGCCCTGCTGGAACACTGGGTGCGCACCGACATCGACGGGATCGTCTGGTTCGACGACTGGGGCACCCAGACGGCCCTGCTCATCCGCCCGGCGCTGTGGCGCGAGCTGTTCAAGCCGCTGTACGCCGACTACGTGCGGATCATCCATGCCGCCGGCAAGTTTGCGTTCATGCACAGCGACGGCTACATCCTCGACATCTATGAAGACCTCATCGAGATCGGCCTCGACGCCGTCAACAGCCAGCTCTTCTGCATGCCGATCGAGACGCTCGGCCAGCGCTTCGCCGGCCGGATCACCTTCTGGGGCGAGATCGACCGCCAGCACGTGCTGGCCTTCGGCACCGTCGCAGAAACCCGCGCTGCCGTCCGCCGCGTGGCCGCCGCGCTGTACCGCGGCCGCGGCGGCGTCATCGCCCAGTGCGAGTTCGGCCCCGGCGCCCGACCGGAGAACGTCCGCGCGGTCTTCGAGGAGTGGGAGCGCGTCGGCGCCGAATGGGACGCCCGGAATCCGGCCCCCACCAGCGCGGTCTGACCGCCGCCCGGCGAAACACCGCCGCGCGACGCAGCCGCGCCATCCGATCCGGCCGCCGCCCCCCAGGGCTGTGCCGCCTGCCGCCGTATCGACCGCGCCGCGCCGCGCAGTAGTCTGCGCCGGTCGGCGCTTCGTACCGACACCGTCCCATCCGCTCGGGAGTCCGCCCATGCTCGTCCGCCGCACGGCCTTCGTCGCCCTGCTCCTGTCACTCGCCGGCTGCGCCACCACGCGGCCGCCCGTCACCTCCCGCGCCCTGCTGCGGGAGATGACGGACCTGGAGGGCCTGACCGTGTACCCCGATCCGCCGTTTCGAACGGCGCAGAGCTCGAGCTACGACCGGCGCTCGACCGCCCCCTCCCAGCCCGAGCCGCCCGAGCAGGGCTGGTTCGCCAACAACGACGCCGGTCACTTCGTGCGCACCGAGACCCGCGCCGGCCGCACCGAGTACGTGCTCCTCGACGTGGCCGGGCCGGGCGCCATCGTGCGCATCTGGTCCGCCAATCCGAAGGGCACGTTGCGCATCTACCTCGACGGCGCCGCGCAGCCCGCCCTCGAGGTGCCGATGGCGGAACTGCTCAGCGGCCGGACGCCCGGCGTGCCCGACCCGATCGGTTACGTCCGCAGCCGGGGCGGCAACTGCTACCTGCCGATCCCTTACGCGCGGCACTGCCGCGTCACCAGCGACCGCGATCAGTTCTACTACCACGTCAACTATCGGACCTACCCGGCCGGCACGCCCGTGGAGACCTTCTCGGCCGCGCAACTCGCGGCGTTGGCGCCGGACCTCTGGCAGACGACCGGCCGCCTCGCCGCACCGGCGCAAGGCGGCACCTGGCCGGGTCCCGAGGTCACCTCGTCCCAATCCAGCGGCGCCCGCCCCGGCCCGGACGGCAAGGCCGACGCGCTGGCGTGCCGGCTGTCGCCCGGTCAGACGGCCGGCTCGGCCCGCCTCACCGGCCCGGCGGCGGTGCGCCGGCTCGCGGCCCGCGTGACGGCCGCCGATATGGACCTGGCGCTGCGGCAGACCGTGCTGATGATGACCTGCGACGGACAGCGCACGATCGAGTGCCCACTGGGCGACTTCTTCGGCGGCGGGCCGGGCATCAACGCGTACGAGTCGCTGCCGGCCGGCGTGGACGCCGACGGCCGGCTGTGGTCCCACTGGGTCATGCCGTTCGAGAAAACGGCGGAGTTCGTGCTCCGCAACTTCAGCGGGCAGGACGTGCAGGTGACGCTGGAATGGAGCGTCACGCCATACCGCTGGACCGACCGCGCCATGCACTTCCACGCGGGCTTTCGGGCCGAATACGACGTGCCGACGCGGCCGCTGCGCGACCTGCGCGTTCTGGAGGCCCGCGGGCGCGGGGTCTTCGTCGGCGCGGCGTTCTCGATCAGCAACCCCGTGCGGCATTGGTGGGGCGAGGGCGACGAGAAGATCTGGGTAGACGGCGAGTCTTTCCCGAGCTTCTTCGGAACCGGCACGGAGGACTACTTCGGCTATGCCTGGGCCAGCAACGTTCCGTTCCGCCACGCCTACCACAACCAGCCGCGCAGCGACGGGCCGGGCAACTACGGCGGAACCGCCAACAACCGCTGGCACATTCTCGATCGCATCCCCTTCGAGCGCGATTTCCGCTTCGACCTAGAGCTGTGGCACTGGCACCCGCAGACCCGCATCAGCTACGCCGTGACCGCCTACTGGTACGCCCGCCCCGGCGCCACGGACGGCTTCGCGCCGCTGACGGCCGCCGACCTGCAACTGCGACCGCTGCCCCGATACGTCGTGTTCACCGTGCCGGGCGCAATCGAGGGCGAGAAGCTCCGCGTGCTCCGCAAGCGCGACGCGGCCCGCGTCGATCCGCACCTCCAGGAGGGCGCCAGCGGCGACGAGACGCTTTTGTACCACTACGACACAAACCTGGGCGACCGGCTCGAGCTCGGGTTCGACGTCCCGCAGGCCGGGCGCTATCGCGTCTTGGCGCGCTTCCTCAAGTCACGGGATTTCGGCATCGTCCAGTGGTCGGTCAACGACTCGCCCGCGGGCCCGCCGGTGGACCTGTACGCGCCGGAGCCCGTGCTGACCGACGAGGTGCCGCTGGGCACGTTCGACCTGCCGGCCGGAGAGAACCGGCTCGGCGCGGAGCTGGTGGGCACCAACGAGCAGTCGATCTACCAGCGCTATATGCTGGGACTGGATTACATCCGGCTCGAGCCGGCTCCGTAGCGGCCGTGGCCGACCGTCTCCGAGTAGGCCGCCACGCCCCCCGGCGCGACTGGCCCTCTTCGGGCGGCGGCGTCCTCTTGAACCCCGTCCCCGGTCAGCATAGGCGACCACGAGCGCACCTCCGCGCAACCGGTCCGCGAGCTCCCGCCGGACTGCTCAAAGCGTGATGACCTTCTCGGCCCCGTCGAGCACGCGGATGATCTCGTCCATGTTCGAGACCGGCCCGACGGCCGGCTGCACGCCGAACGCCTCCAGGCACGTCCCGCACGGCAGCAGCTCGACGCCGCGCTCATGCAACGCCCCCAGCTCCGCCAGCACGGGCGAATCGGCGGCCACGAGTTTCACGCCGGCGTTGACCAGCACGATCGCGCCAAGGCTCTGAAACGCGATCGACTTGCGCAGAAACGTCGCCAGCAGGCGGCGACCCAGCGCCGCATCGCCGTGTCCCAGCCCGTCGTGATTCAGCAAAATGACCGTGCGCATCCGAGGCGGCTCCTTTCGCGCGGCTCAGCGCGGCGCCGGACCGCTCGCCGGCGCATCGCCGCGCCCTGCGGTGCATGGAAGAACCGAGACGAGTTGCGGGCTTCGCTGCCGCGGCGCCCGGTACGCATGCGCGACGCGACCGGCGGCCGTCCTCGCGCCTGCGCCGCGCGTTGAAGCTCCGCCCCGAGGTCCGGGCCCTGCTCGAGCAACTTGAGCCGCTCTCGCCCCCCGTCCGAAAAGTGACCGGCGCTGCGAACCACCCGGCCCCGCGGGGCGGGGCGCCCGCCCGGGCCGAACAGCGGCCCGCAGTCCGGTTCGCTCAACGGTGCGCCGCTCATCCCCGCCATTTTCAGTCAGGCGATGAACCGCCGCAACGGTGCAGGGCCGCCCGCTCGGACGTGGCAGGCGAACCGGAACCCGCTGCGCCACGTCCGTCAGCCGTCCGCGGCGTCGCGGCCCCGCGCGGAGCCCGGCGGCCGCACCGACCCGGCCCGCCCGAAACCCGACGGGTCCCGGCGTGGCCGGGTCGGGCTCCGCCCCCGCGGCCGGCATCACCCGATCAAGTGGGCGCCTGAGTATTCACCAGTCCGTCAGTCGATCGGTCCCGCGCTCCGGGTGGATGTCCCGCGCACGACGTGCGTCGCCGACGGGCCGGTCTGCTGCCCGCCCCTCCGCGCAACAGGGGGGCCCGACGGCGCGGCGGCCACCGTCGCAACGCGACCGTCGGCCACCCGCTCTCTCGCGCCCGCCTCCGGTGCGCTCCCCGCCAACCCCACGATGCGCGCCAGAGCCTCGGCGGCCCGCGCCACGCCCTGCGCCTGCTGATTCAGCTCCTGCACCGCCGCCGCCGACTGCTCGGCGCCTGCCGCGTTCGACTGCGTAACGTTGTCGAGCTCGGTCATGGCGGTGTTGATCTGGTTGACGCCCTCGGCCTGTTGCCGACTGCTCTCGGCGATCGCGCGCACCAGCTCGGCGGACTGCGCCACGTCGGTGCCGATGCGGCCGAGCGCCGCGGTGACCTGGTCGGCGACGCCGACACCGTCGCGGGCCCGCCCGGCCGCCTGCTCGATGAGCGCGGTGGTCTCACGCGCCGCCGTGGCCGCACGTTGGGCCAGATTGCGGACTTCCTCCGCGACGACCGCGAAGCCTTTGCCATGTTCGCCGGCCCGGGCCGCCTCGACGGCCGCATTCAACGCCAGGAGATTGGTCTGGAACGCGATCTCCTCGATGACCTTGATGATCTTCTGAATCTCGCGCGAGGATTCGTTGATGGCGGCCATTGTGGCGTTCAGCCGCTGGACGGTCTGCTCGCCCTCGCCGGCCGCCGCCCGCGCCTGCGCGACGAGTTCCGCGGCCTTGCCGGCATTCTCCGCGTTGCCGTGGGTCGTCGCGGCAAGCTCCTGAATGGCGCTGGAGGTCTGCTCCAGGGCGGCCGCCTGCTCGGAGGTCGACGAGGCGAGCTGGTTGACGGCCGCGTTGATCTGCGCCGCGGCGTTGGCGGCCGCCTCCGAGCGCTGCGTCAGGTCGCGCGCGATGCGGCTGACGGGCCCCGTGATGCTGCGGCTCACGAGCAGCGCCACGAACGTCGCCAGGGCCAGGACCGCGACACCGACGCCGCCGCTCCACGCGACCGTCGCGGTCTGCGCCCGGCGGTTGGCATCGCCGACGGCCTGGAGGGCGGTCGCGGCCACGCGCTCCATCTGCTCGACCGGTTCCGTGAACTCGTCGACGTAGCTGCCCACGCCGATCACCCAGTCCCACGGCGCGAAGTACGCGATCTTCGCGATCTTCTCGCGCGGGGCCGGGTAATCCGGGTTTTTCCAGGGATAGCGGATCTCGCCGATCTCACCGGGCTTGAGCTTCAGCGCCAGCTCGCAGATGTCGCGGATGATGTATCGCCCCGAGGCGTCCTGGACGTCCCAGACGTTCTCTCCGTCGCGCTTGCCGACGCCCGACACCACGTAGTGGCCGCGCGTCGGTCCCGTCGCATTCAGGATATACACGTACCCGGTCTTGCCGATCTTCATCTGGTACAGCGCTTCGCGCAGCGTGCGCGTGCTCTCCTGCGGCACGCCCACGTACACCATGCCGACCACCTCGCCCGCCGCGTCGCGCAGCGGCTCGTACGACGTGATGTACCAGCGGTCCACCACGAACGCCCGCCCGGTGTACGTTTTGCCCGCCAGCACGGCCTGCACGACCGGGTTCGGCTGGCCGTCGGGGTTCGTCGCCGGAATGAACGTGCCGATCGCCCGGGTTCCATCCTTCTTCAGGACGTTCGTGCACACCCGCAGCATGTCCCCGGCCGGATTCATGCGCTGAAAGAGCGTGCAGCTGTCGCCGGTGAGCTCGCGCACGTAGTCCACGATCGGCGCCGGCTCGGACGCGCTCGCGACCGGCTCGATCACCGTGTCACCGAACTGGAGTTTGGGCAGCCGGACCGTGACCTTTTCGCCGCTGAACTGGTTGGCGGCCTGCCACTCAAACGTTGCGTCGGACCGCTTCAGCTCGCCGGCCCGCCGCAGCGCGTCCTGCGCCGTCTTCAGATCGGCCGCGAGCTTCTGCTCGAGCGTGGTCTGCTGCACGGCACACAGGTTGTAGAGAATGCCGGCCTGGTGCGTGAGATCCAGCTCGCTGACCTCAAGCAGCGACTTCGTCGCGTGCTGCGCGACCTCCTGGAACCCTTTCTCCGCTTCGGCGGCGCCCCGCTTGAACCCGTTCGACGCCTGCCAGAGGCAGATGACCGCCACGATCACGACCGGCACCGTGGCCAACGACACTTGCGAGATGACGATTTTCTTTCCGAGCGACATGGCACCCATCTTTCCCCCGGACGCGACTCGAGCCCGGCGCACACGCGCCGAGCGTGAACCGGCCGAGAATCTTTCGGGGAATCGGACCGGGGGCTCGGCTGCCACTCCGGCCTTCGTTTTACCGTCTTGCCGGTAGTTCATCGACGCAATCGGGCAAAGCCTTAATCCGTCCACGTGCTGCGGTGAGGAAGCCCCGGTAAGTCGTCCTTCGCCGAGGACGGGGCCCTTGTCTTCGTCGCCAGCGCCGCCGACCGATTCCCCGGCCCGCTGCGAGGCCACGTTGTCGCGCGCGTTTCGAGGGCTTACAGTGCGCCGCCAAGAGAGCGATTACCGGGGCGGAGAAAATACGATGGTTCAGGCTCAGATCGCCACCCCGCAGTTCGTGCACCTGCACCTGCACACCGAATACTCCCTGCTGGACGGCGCGTGCCGGGCGAAAGACCTGGTCGAGCGGTGCCGGCAGCTCGGGATGCCGGCCGTCGCCGTGACCGATCACGGCAACCTCTTCGGGGCCATCGAGTTTTACTCCGCGGCCAAGGCCGCGGGCGTGAAGCCGATCATCGGTTGCGAGGTCTACATGGCCCCCGGCGACCGGCGGGCCCGCGAGACGGGCGGCCTCGGCGAGGCGAGCTACCACCTGCTCCTACTGGCCGAGAACCTCACCGGCTACCACAACCTGATCAAACTCGCCAGCCTCGGCTACCTGGAGGGCTTTTATTACAAGCCCCGGATCGACAAGGAGGTGCTGGCTGCGCATCGCGAGGGGCTGATCTGCACCAGCACCTGCCTCGGTGGCGAGATCCCGCAGGCGCTGCTCCGCCGCGATGCGCGGTTCGCCCGGCAGGTGGCCGAGACGTACGCCGGCATTTTCGGACCCGACCGGTTCTTCATCGAACTTCAGGACCACGGGCTGGAGGAGCAGCGGGCGCTGAACCCGGAACTGGCCGAGCTGGCGCGGAAGCTGGGCGTCGGCCTCGTCGCCACCAACGACGTGCACTATCTGGACGCCGAGGACTACGAAGCCCACGACGTGCTCTGCTGCGTCGCGACCCGGGCCCGCGTCAGCGACGAGAAGCGCCTGCGGTTCGAGCGCAACGAGTTCTACCTCAAGTCGGCCGAGCAGATGGCGGCGGCGCTGGGGCGCTGGCCCGAGGCCCTGGCCAACACGGTCCGCATCGCCGCGCAGTGCAACGTCGAGTTCGACTTCACGCGCCGCTTCGCGCCGCGGTACGACCCGCCCGCAGGCTCCTCCGCGGACGACTACCTGCGCGAGCTGGTGCTGGCCGGCGCGCGGCAGCGCTACGGCGAAATCCACGCCGAGTTGCGCGAGCGGATCGAGTACGAGCTGGACGTCATCCGCAGCAAGGGCTTCAGCAGCTACTTTCTGATCGTCTGGGACTTCGTCAAGTACGCCCGGGACCACGGGATTCCGGCCGTCGCCCGCGGCAGCGGATGCAGCACGGTCGTCGGCTACTGCCTGGGCATCAGCGGGGTCGATCCGCTGCGGTACGGGCTGTACTTCGAGCGCTTCATGGACCCGGAGCGCGACGAGATGCCCGACATCGACATCGACCTGTGCCAGGACCGCCGGGCCGAGGTGATCGAGTACGTCCGCCGCAAGTACGGGCACGTCGCCCAGATCATCACCTTCGGCCGACTCAAGGCCCGGGCCGCGATCCGCGACATCTGCCGGGCTCTGGACGTGCCGCTCGCGCGGGCCGACGCCGTGGCCCGGCTCGTCCCCGAAGAGCTCAAGATGACCATCGACAAGGCGCTGCGGCGGGAGCCGGAGCTCCAGCGGCTTTACGACAGCGACCCGACGATCCGCAAGGTGCTCGACATCGCCCGCAAGCTGGAAGGTCTGGCGCGCCATGCCAGCGTGCACGCCGCCGGCGTCGTGATCGCTGACGTGCCGCTCGACACGCTCATCCCGCTGCACAAACCCGCGGATTCGCGGGACGTCACCACGCAGTTCGAGGGCGGCACGGTCGAGCGGGTCGGCTTGCTCAAGATGGACTTCCTCGGCCTCCGCACGCTCTCGCAAATCGACCTCACCCGGCGGCTCATCCGCCGGAACCACGGCGTGGACGTCGACCTCGACCGGCTGGACCTCGACGACCCGCGCGTCTACGCCCTGCTGTCCCGCGGCGACACGAAGGGCGTCTTCCAGTTCGAATCCGGCGGCATGCGCGAAGTCCTCATGAAGATGAAGCCCAACCGCATCGAGGACCTCATCGCCGCCAACGCCCTCTTCCGCCCCGGCCCCATGGAGTACATCGACGAGTACATCGCCCGCAAGCACGGCCGCAAGGCGTGGGACACGCCCCACCCGATCATGACCGAGGTCCTGCGCGAGACCTACGGCATCATGGTCTATCAGGAGCAGGTCTCACGGCTCGTCCACCGGCTCGGCAATGTCCCCCTGCGCCGCGCCTTCCGCCTCGCGAAGGCCATCTCCAAAAAGAAAGAGGCCATGATCAACGCCGAGCGCGGCCCCTTCCTCGCGGGCGCCCGCGCCAACGGGCTGTCCCCGGAGACCGCCGAGGCGATCTTCGCCGACATCCTCAAGTTCGGCGGCTACGCCTTCAACAAGGCCCACTCCACCGGCTACGCCGTCGTCGCCTTCCAGACCGCCTGGCTCAAAACCTACTACCCGGCCGAATTCATGGCCGCCCTCCTCACCTACGAGAGCGGCAGCACCGCCAAGGTGGCCGAGTACATCGAGGAGTGCCGCCGCCTGGGCATTCGCGTCCGCCCGCCGGACATCAATCAGAGCGACGAGGCCTTCACCGTCGTCCCGGCCGACGGCCCCCTCGCCCCCGCCGCCGACGCGCCGGCCGGCCGCCCCGCACCGCCCCGGCGCAGCGACATCTGCTTCGGCCTGGCGGCCATCAGCGGCGTCGGTCACCGGGCCGTGCAGGCCATTCTCGCGGCCCGCCGCGCCGGCGGCCCCTTCCGCGACCTGTACGACTTCTGCGAGCGGGTCGACCTGACGCTGGTCAACAAGGCGGTGATCGAGGCCCTCATCAAGGCCGGCGCGTTCGACTGCACCGGCGCGATGCGACGCGCGCTGATGGACGTCCTCGAGACCGCCATCGAGTACGGCCAAAGCGTACAGCGCGACCGCCGCGCCGGCCAGCTCAACATGTTCGCCAGCTTCGGCGCTGCGGCACCGCCCCCGCCCCCGATCGGCACCGCCGAGTGGAGCGACAGCGAGATCCTGGCTTACGAAAAGGCCACGCTCGGTTTCTACATCACCAAACACCCCCTCACCCAGTATGAAGCCTTGGTGCGCCGTTTCAGCACCACCGATACCGCCGGCCTGCTGCGCCTCTCCGACGGCACGCACGTCGTGCTCGGCGGCCTCGTCGCGCGCGTGCGGCCGGTGCTGATCCGCAACGGCCGCTCCGCCGGAAAGAAGATGCTCGTGGCGACCGTGGAGGACTTCGCGGGCGCCACCGAGGCCATCGTCTTCCCGGACCAGATCGAGGCAGTGCAACCGCTGCTGCGGCCGGACACCGTCGTCTTCGTGGAGGGCGCGGTGGATCGCCGCCGCGAGGAGCCGTGCATCCGCACCGCACGGATCGTGCCGCTCGACCGGGCCGAGCGCGAATACGCCCGCGCGGTCGTCATCCGCCTGCGGACGCTCGGCCGCGAGTCGGCCGCGCTGCCGGAACTCCAGGCGCTGTGCCGCGCGCACCGCGGCCCTTGCCCGCTGTTCCTCGAAGTGGTCTCGCCGGAGGGGTGGATCGCGACGCTCAAGCGGCGCGACGGGCCGGGGGTCGATCCATCGCCGCAGTTTCTCGGTGCGGTGCGGGAACTGCCCGGCGTTGATGACGTGCTGTGCTGCGGCAGTCGCGGCCCGCGGGGGGCTGGGTAGCTCGCAGGCGGCACGCGCTCCGCGGTCGCAACCGGTGCCGCGCGCCGCATCCCGCCCGCGCGCCGCACGGCTCGAGCCGCCGACGCGCAGGCGGACCGCCACGCCTTCGCCCACGAAACGTACCGGCGCGTCGGCAAGCGGCCGGCGGCGCTGCGCGCCGCCAGCGGCACCCACCCGGGATAGCGCTGAACCGCGCCGCCGCCGCACGGGGAACGGGGCTCGGCGGCCGCCGGTTCTCGACCGCCGGTTACGTAAAGAGCATGCCGAGGAAGCCGAGGATCCCCGTCAGGAACGCGCCGAAGATTCCCAGCAACGGCTCAAGCCACCTCAAGAACGCCATGTTACGACTCCTTTCGCGGGTCATCGTTGGCCGGCCACCGGCGGCGGCAGGTTCGTCTCATTATCGGACAAGTACGCCGCCCGGCTTCAAGGTCCGCCGCCGAAAAGCCCCCGGAGAATCCGTACGATCAGCCCCGGCGGCGGCGGCTGGATCGGTCCCCCATCGCCCCGGAACGAAGGCCCCTCTGGCGGCTCCGGCGGACGCTGCCGGCCGGACGGCCCCGGCCCCGGTTGGCGGGCGGACGCCGGCGCGTCGGCCCCCAGCCGGTCCACATGACGCTCCCAGAAGATCTGGCACTTCTCCAGCTCGCCGCGATCCAGCCACAGCCCCTGACACTTCGGGCAGTAGTCGAGTTGAATCTCACGCCATTGCCGAAAAGGCTCGCGCTCCATCGCCGTGCCGCAGGTGAAGCACCACAGCCGTTGCACACTGTCCGATTCGGCTGCCATTTCGAGCATCCGCGCCTGCACGGCCGGTGGCATGTGCAGCTCGCGGCGGGCCACGATCGCATCGAGCTTCGCGCGGGTCAGCCAGTGGCCGCCGCACTCGCCGCAGTGATAAATGGGAACGTCCTCGTAGCGGACCAGGCCCGTCAACGTCTTGCACCGCGGGCACCGGGGCATGGGGCGCCTCCTAACTTGAGAGTGTACCACACGCTGCCGGCGTGAGGCCGGCCGGCGCAGCGGCGACGGCAGGCGGCTCTTGCAATCCGGCACCGGCCGGCGGTTATACCACCGACGGGGCCGAGCGCGGCTCGCCTTGCGGCGCGTCCGGCAGTGTGCCGACGGAGCTGTCCGCCGCAACCGGTTCCGGGCTGGGCTCGGCGGCGCTCGGCTCGCCGAGGACCGCAATGACCCGCGGATGCTTGCGGTTCAGTTTCGCGCCGGTCGCGGGGAAATGAGGGTTTTTGGGGTTCGGCACCTTGGTCATCAGCAGGATGCCGTCCAGCCGCAGGCGGTCCAGCACAACCTTGGCTTCCGCGTCGGGGAAGCCGACGCGGGGCAGCAACTCGCGGACGATGTAGCCGGCCCACATGAACTCGTGCCGTTGCTCGAGGCGGGCGAATTCGCGGATGAACTGGTCGCAGCGGGCCTCGGCCGACGGCTCAGGCGCCGGCGGGGCGTCGCCGGGCTGGAAGCGGGAGGCGCCGCTCCCGGCGGACCGCGAGCCGACGGTCGGCGGCCCGGAGACCTGCGTCTGAAGCTCGATCACGACCTCGCACGGGCGGTCCAGGACAGCGCGCAGGGTCAGGGGCTCGGCGCGGCGACCGTTCCCGGGGAGGACGAAGCGCACGGACCGCGCCTCGAAAACGCCGGCGAGAATGCGTTCGATCTCCGCCAGGGGGGTGTCGCCGTGCGTGTCCGCCAGACGGCGGAGGACGGCCGTCAAATGTGTCTTCCAGGTGTGCATCGCCTGAACACCGACCCACTGAAGGGGCGGGCCCCGCCCGCGCGCACCGCGCAAAAAAAGAGTAAACAGTGGACGAGCCGCCGGTCGCGAGCGACCGGCACGCGGCCCGGGGGGCCGCGTGAAAGTGCGCTGACTCCATCGGCGGGCGGAGCCCGCCGTCCAGGTATCCCCTAGAAAGGAGGTGATCCAGCCGCAGGTTCCCCTACGGCTACCTTGTTACGACTTAGTCCCAGTCACCGGGCTTACCGTCGGCCGCCGCTTCCCTTGCGGGTTCGCTAAGCGGACTTCGGGTACTCCCAGCTCCCATGACTTGACGGGCGGTGTGTACAAGGCTCAGGAACACATTCACCGCGCCGTGGCTGATGCGCGATTACTAGCGATTCCAACTTCATGGAGTCGAATTGCAGACTCCAATCTGAACTGGGGCGTGTTTTCTGCGATTTGCTCCACCTTGCGGTCTTGCGTCGCTCTGTTCACGCCATTGTAGCACGTGTGCATCCCCGGGCATAAAGGCCATGATGACTTGACGTCATCCCCACCTTCCTCCGGCTTAACGCCGGCAGTCTCGCCAGAGTCCCCGGCATGACCCGCTGGCAACTGACGACAGGGGTTTCGCTCGTTAAGGGACTTAACCCGACACTTCACAGCACGAGCTGACGACAGCCATGCAACACCTGTGCAAGTTTCACCCTTGCGGGCAGCCTACCGAGGTTATCCCCCGGAGGCATCCATGCATGTCAAACCCGGGTAAGGTTCTTCGCGTTGCTTCGAATTAAGCCACATGCTCCACCGCTTGTGTGAGCCCCCGTCAATTCCTTTGAGTTTTAGCCTTGCGGCCGTACTCCCCAGGCGGCACACTTAGCACTTTTGCTACGACGCCGACCGTGTCAGAACGTCCGACGTCTAGTGTGCATCGTTTACGGCGTGGACTACCAGGGTATCTAATCCTGTTTGCTCCCCACGCTTTCGCGTCTCAGCGTCAGCATCGGCCCAGTGCCCCGCTTTCGCCTCTGGCGTTCCTCTAGATATCTACGCATTTCACCGCTCCACCTAGAGTTCCAGGCACCTCTACCGACCTCAAGCCCGGCAGTCTATCGTGCAGTTCGACGGTTGAGCCGCCGGATTTCACACGACACTTGCCGAGCCGCCTACACGCGCTTTAAGCCCAGTGATTCCGAACAACGCTCGCCTCCTCTGTCTTACCGCGACTGCTGGCACAGAGTTAGTCGAGGCTTCCTCTGGGGCGGCTCAACTCGGAGGATTGTTCACCCTCCTCGCTTGCGAGCCCCTGACAGCAGTTTACATCCCGAAGGACTTCCTCCTGCACGCGGCATCGCTGGGTCAGGCTTGCGCCCATTGCCCAATATTCGTTACTGCAGCCACCCGTAGGTGTCCGGGCAGTGTCTCAGTCCCGATGTGGCGGGCCAACCTCTCAGTCCCGCTACCCGTCGCAGCCTTGGTGGGCCGTTACCTCACCAACTAGCTGATAGGACATGGGCCGCTCCCAAACCAGTAGGCCTTGCGGTCCCCACCTTTGGTCCCCGGACCATGCGGCCCCGGGACTTCATCGGGTATTAGCAGCACTTTCGCAAAGGGATTGCTCCCGCTGTTATCCCCGTGTTCAGGGTACGTTACCCATGCATTACTCACCCTTCCGCCACTAACCACAATATTGCTACTGTGGTCCGTACGACTTGCATGTCTTAGCCATGCCGCCAGCGTTCGTTCTGAGCCAGGATCAAACTCTTCAAGGAAATATCAGCCTCTGCGGCCCGTAGGCCGCCGTCTGACTGATGTTGAGAGCTCAGCATCCCGCTGCGTGTCGAGAATGCGCGAGCCGCCCGGTCCGACCACCCACACCGTGGGGCCCGGCCGGGCTCTCGATCTGCCGATGCGCCGCAACCGCCCCCATCGCACGCAGGAGGGCCGCCGCGACGCCGCACTCTCGCGGCTTCGTCCACTGTTTACTTGTCAAAGACCGTCCCGGCGCTCCCACCGGGGCCCCGTATAGTACCACCATTTCAACGCTTTGCAAGCCCCAAGCCACTCGAAAAATCCAGCTCCACTACCTCACAAGCCGTAACCGATTCCGAATCGAAAATAAAGCCGCTGGATTACTTGTTATAGGACGATCGAGCGGAACACCGCCCGAGCGCACGCGTTTTAGGCCCCAGCCCTGCCCCCAATCCCCCTCTCGAATGGACACTCAGAGACCCCGTACAAGTGTCATGTCGACGATTGGCCCGTCGTGACCGACCACGCCGAGGCTTGGTCGGCCGGCCGAGCCGCACTGGAGAAAGAGAACATCACATGCGACGCTCGTTCCTCCTCGGATTCGGTCTCGGCGCGCTTGCACTCCTCTTGCTGGGCGGCTGCCCGGGCCTGCCCGGGGCCAGCGAGGCCTCCCTCCGCCGCTTCCGCCCCGCCGATGAGCTCCTGAGCTATTTCAAGTCTCAGGCCCGCCAGCAGTTGCGCCGCCAGACGCGCGGCGGCTTCGGCGACCCCATGACCGTCTTAGGCCTGGCGCCGTCCGCCGGCGGCGTCGGGGACGCGGCCGGCGAGTCGGGCGGCGCCTCGTTCTCCACGACCAACCTTCAGGAACCCGGCGTCGATGAGAGTGACGTCTTCAAGTCCGACGGCACCCACTTCTACATCGCCCGCGGGCGCACGCTCCGCATCGTCCGCGCAAACCCCACCGCCGCGCTCGCTCAGGTCGGAGCTCTCGAGTTCGACTCGTTCATCACGGCCCTCTACCTCACGGGAGACAACCGGCTCATCGCGCTCGGTCAGAAGGACCTACAGGCCGGCGGCGATGCCGGAATCATGATCTGGCCGCCGTACCACGTCGGCGCGTCCACCGTCGTGTACAGCGTGAACATCGCGAACCCCGCCGCCCCGACGCTGGTCGCCCGCAATGAGCTCGACGGCAGCCTCGTCTCGTCGCGCCTCACGGGCGGGCGACTGATCCTCGTGCTGACCATCGCACCGCAACTGCCCGCCGACCCGACGCCGCGGGCCATCGACGCGCTGACGCTCGACGACATCCTCCCGCGGCAGCGGTCCGCCGGCGCGCGCCGGCCCCTCGTTCCCCCGGAGAACTGGTACCGCCCGGAAACGCCCGACGGCTACTACGCAACGGCGATACTCACGCTCGACGCGGCGGACATTACGCGAACCGTCGGCGCGGTCGCCGTCATGGCGGCCGCCGAGACGATCTACGCGTCCACCCAGGCCGTGTATCTCACCGACTCCACCCACGCGGACGACGGCACCCGCCGCACGCGGACCGCGCTCCACAAGTTCCGCTTCAACGCGGGCGGCGTCGCCGAGTACGTCGCCAGCGGCACCGTGCCCGGCCGCCCGCTCAACCAGTTCTCGCTCAACGAGTTCGAGGGCCACCTGCGGCTGGCCACCCACATCGAACCGGTCTTCTTCGCCCGAATCGGCATCGGGTTCAGGGAGCCGCCGACCGCGGGTGCCACCGCGCAGGCCGCCGCTGACGACGCACCGCACAACGCCGTGTATGTGCTCCGTGAAAACGCCGGCAAGCTGGTGATCCGCGGCCGCGTCGAGGGCATCGCCCCGAACGAGCGGCTTTACGCCGCGCGCTTCCTCGGGCCCCGCGGCTATCTCGTGACCTTCCTCCAGATCGACCCCCTGTTCGTGCTCGACCTGTCCGACCCCGCAGCGCCGGCCGTCATCGGCGAGCTCAAGGTGCCGGGCTTCAGCGACTACCTCCACCCGCTCGGTGCCAACCGGCTCATCGGCGTGGGGCGCACCGTCAGGTCCTTCGGGAACGTTGCGGTCGTCAACGCCGTCCAGCTCTCGTTGTTCGACACGACCGACCCGGGCAACCCGACCCTGGTCCAGCAACTGGAGCTCGGCGGCTCCGGTTCCTGGACGGACGTGAGCTACACGCACAAGGCGTTCACGTTCCTGCCCGAGAGCAGCGAGAGCGGCCTGCTGGTGCTGCCCGTGTGGCTCCAGGCCGGCACCGCCGGACCCGGGCCGGCCGGAGCCGGGTCGAGCCCAGGGTTCGAGGGCATCGTGTGCTACCGCGTCACGCCGTCCGGTTTCAGCGAGCTCGGCCGCGTGCCGGCCGTCCGCAGCCCGCAGTCCTTGCACTGGTGGAATCCCTGGCGCCGCGGCGCGTTCATCGGCGACACGGTGTTCGCGATCACGCCCGCCGGCGTCACGGCCGCGTCCGGCAACCCCTTCAGCACCATCACGAGCGTCAACCTCCCCGATGGACCGGGCGACAACGGAGGCGTCGTGTTCGGCGGCTTTTGACCGCGGCGACCGGCACGGCCTCCGCGCCGCCGGGCGGCCGGCCAAGCCGGGGAGGCGGGTGCCGACGCGCGGGCTGAGCCGATGCGCACCGCCGGCTGGCTGCGGCCCGGCCGCCCGCGACGCCCGACTCCCCACGGAATACCGCCGCCTCGTCGGCGCCGGCCGCGCCGACGGGCACTGCGGGCCGCAGGGCGGCCATCCCGCCTGCCACCGGCGCCGGGGTCAGTCCGCCCACACCCCCGGGATCACCGCCGCGCAATCCGGACACCGCCCGCCGCGCAGCCGGTTCTGCCGCACCTCGAACCCGCGGCGCTCGATCAACAGCGCCCCGCACGCCGGACAGCGCGTGTTTTCGAGGTCGCCGACCCGGCCGGGCAGGTTGCCGGCGTACACGAAGCGCAACCCGGCCGCGCGGCCGATCGCATGCGCCCGCACCAGCGTCTCCGGAGGCGTGGCCGGCGGATCGGCGAGCTTGTAGTCGGGATGGAACGCGGTCACATGCCACGGGATGTCGGGCGACACCCCGGCGATGAAGTCGGCCAGGCGGCGCAGCTCATCGTCGCTGTCGTTGAGCCCCGGCACCAGCAGCGTGACGATCTCGACCCAGTAATCGAGCTCCCGGAGCCGCCGGATCGTCGCCAGCACGTGTTCCAGTCCGCCGCCCAGCCGCTGGTACGTGTCCGGGCTCAGCGATTTGAGGTCCACTTTGTACAGCGACACGTACGCCCGCAAGTACGCAAGCACCTCCGGCGTCGCGTGGCCGTTGGACACGTAGGCCCCCGCCAGCCCGGCGGCGCGGGCCCGACGGAGGATCTCGACCGCCCACTCGCTGGTGATGAGCGGTTCGTTGTAGGTGCTGGTGATCACCGGGCAGCGGTACCGCTCGGCCAGCCGCACGATCTCCTCGGGCGTGACGAAATGCGGGGCGGAGATGGCGCGGGCGTCGCGCAGAGCCTGGCTCGTGATCCAGTTCTGGCAGTACGAGCAGTGCAGATCGCAGCCCAACATCCCGAACGAGAGCGTCTCCCGGCCGGGATACGCGTGAAAGAAGGGCTTCTTCTCGATCGGATCCACCGCCAGTCCCGCCACATAGCCGTATGGCACCCGCAGCGTCCCACCGCGGTTGAAGCGCACACGGCAGACGCCGTCGCGCCCGGGCAGCACCCGACAGCGATGCGCGCAGGCCAGGCAGCGCACGGCGCCGTCCGCCTCCGCGCGGACCAGCTCCGGCGCCGCCGGGGCGGAGTGCTCGGCGAGCAGGTCCTTCAGCGCGATGACCGACGGCGTGAGGCGAGACACGGCGCACCCGACCGCGCGCTCAGCCGCGCCGCGGAATGACCGGCGGGCGGCCCACGCTGTAGTACTCGATATTGTACCGCCGCATCGTCGCCGGCTCGTACAGATTCCGGCCGTCGAAGATCAGCGGCTCCCGCAAGGCGCCCGCGATCCGCTCGAAGTCGGGGCTGCGAAACTCCATCCACTCGGTCGCGATCACCAGCGCGTCCGCCCCGGCCAGCGCCGCGTACGGGTCGGCGCAGTACGTCACGGCGTCGCCCAGTACGCGGCGCGCGGCCTCCATCGCGCGCGGATCGTGCACGGCCACCGCCGCTCCGGCCGCCCGCAGCGCGTCGATCAGCGTCAGCGCCGGCGCCTCGCGGATGTCGTCCGTCTCCGGCTTGAACGCCAGCCCCCAGACCGCCAGGCGTCGCCCCCGCAGGTCCGACCCCAGTCGGGCCGCGATCCGCGCCCACAGGCTCGCGCGCTGGGCGAGGTTCCGCCGGTGCACGGCTTCGAGCAGCCCACAATCGGCCCCCGCCGCCCGCCCGAAGCGTGCCAGCGCCTGCACATCCTTCGGGAAGCAGCTCCCGCCGTAGCCCAGCCCCGGGTACAGAAAGTGCATGCCGATCCGCTGATCGGTGCCCATGCCCCGCCGCACCTCGTTCACGTCCACGCCCAGCTTCTCGCACACTTCCGCGATCTCGTTGATGAAGCTGATCCGCGTCGCCAGGTACGCGTTCGCGGCGTACTTCGTCAGCTCCGCTGCCGCCCGGCTCATCCGCAGCAGCGGCCGGTTGTTCCGCAGAAACGGCGCGTACAACTCGGCCACTTCGTCCCCCGCGGTCGGGTCGTCCGCGCCGACGATCACGCGGTCGGGCCGGAGAAAATCCGCCACGGCCGCGCCTTCCTTCAGGAACTCCGGGTTGCTCACGACCGGGCAGCGGTGCGTCGTCCGGGCCGCGATTAACGCCTCCAGGCGGGCCGCCGTCCCGACCGGCGCCGTGCTCTTGTTGGCCACCACCGCCGGGCCGGTCAGCGCGTCCGCGACGGTCGCCGCCACCGCCTCCAGCGCCGACACGTCGGCCGCCCCGTCGGACTGGGGCGGCGTGCCGACCGCCAGAAACACGACCCGCGCGCCGGCGACCGCCTCCGCCGGCTCGGTGGTGAAGCGGAGGCGTCCGGCCGCGAGATTGCGACGCACGATGTCGTCCAACCCGGGCTCGTAGAACGGACACGCCCCGCTACGCAACAACTCGATCTTCGCGCGGTCCGCATCGGCCGCGGTCACATGGTTGCCGCTGTCGGCGAAGCAGGCCGCCGACACCAGGCCCACGTAACCCGTTCCCACGACAGCCAGGCGCATCGTGCTTCCTCGCCGGTCGCGCTGCGGGCCGGAGCCGCGGGCTGCGGGCCGCGCCGCCGACCGCCGCTCCCACACCCGGTTCTCGTCCGGATCCGCCGCGCGGACGGCAGTGTACTGCCCGCGCCGCAGGGTGACAAAAAACTCGCCCCGCACGGCCGCCCGATGAACACGCGCACCGATTCACCGCGGCGCGGGCTGACAAGAAAACGCGTCCCCCACGGCCGCGGTTACTCCTCCGGCGCCCCGGTCAGGGCGGCCTGCTCGTGGGCCGTCGCCTCGTCGCTGCGCGGCGGGCCGAGCGTCGCGACGTCGGCGGCGTACTGGCGCTCGAATGCCCGCACCAGGCGCGGCGCCGCGCGCACCTCGACCTCGCCCCGCAGCACGACGTCGCCCGGCCCCAGCGCGTGCAGCGCCACCCGATAGCGACCGGGGATCAAAACGTCCGGCTTGGCGGACGCCCAGCCGCCGATGAAATCCGTGCGACCCGCAAGCTGCCCAACCTCCTGGATGAGCAGGCCGCGACCGGCATCGGGCTCCGCGGGGTGCAGCCGCACCGTCGCCCCCCCACGCGGCAGGTCCAGGTACACCACGAACGCGCGCGGCCGCTCGCGCCCCGGCGGAGGGAACCCGATCACGCACACGAATCGGCCGTCCCGCTCGACGCCCGCCGCGGAGTGCGCCACGAGCGTCAGCCGCCGTTGGGCGGGCGGCGCCGTCGGCTGATGCAGCGTGAACTCGCCGGGGCGCCCGCAGCCGGCCGCGCCCAGCAGCCCCGCCAGCGCCGCGGCCCGCACGGCGCCGGACCGGCGGCGCGGCGCCGGCCCGGGGAGCGGCGGCAGTCGGACGGATGCGAATCGGGCCACAGGCCGGACTCCTCGCTGGACCAGCAGCAACGGACGGGCCGGGGCGCGCCGCCACGCCCCCGGCGGTTACCAGCCGACGATGTTGTACCCGCAGTCGACGAAATGCACCTCGCCCGTCACGCCGCTCGACAGGTCGCTCAGGAGGTACAGGCCGCTGCTGCCGACCTCCGACGGCCGGATGTTGCGGTGCAGCGGCGCCTTGTTGGGATAATGCCGCAGAATCTTGTCGAAGTCGCTCACCCCCGCGGCGGACAGCGTCTGGACTGGCCCAGCCGACAGGGCGTTCACCCGGATGCCTTTCTCGCGGCCGAGCTCGCCGGCCAAATACCGCACGGACGACTCGAGCGCGGCCTTGCACACGCCCATGACGTTGTAGCCCGGTACGACTTTGGTCGAGCCGAGGTACGTCAGCGTCAACACGCTGGCATGCGCATTGAGGTAGCGCAGGCCGTGCTGACACAGGGCGACCAGCGAGTAGACGCTGACATCCATCGCCTGCGCGAAGTGCGCCCGCGAAGTCTTGTAATACGGATTGTGCAGCGCCGCGCGGTCGGCGTACGCGATCGAGTGCACGAGAAAGTCGAGCGGGCCGAGCTGCCGGTTGATCTCCTGGAACGCCGTCTTGATCTGCTGATCGTCCGTCACGTCGCAGGGCACGATGCAGGTCGCGCCGATGGGTTCGGCCAGCAGCCGCACGCGCCGCTCCATCTTCGGCGGGGGCAGATGCGTGAAGGCCAGCTCCGCGCCTTCCGCGTGCAGACGCTCGGCGATCTGCCACGCGAGCGACCGGTCGTTGGCCACGCCGAAGATCACCCCCCGCTTGCCCGTCATTAGCCCCAACGCCATGTCCTTCACTGCGTGCTCCTCCACGCCCGCCGCCGCCCGGGCGGTGCGGGCCCGCCCGCGCAGCACGCCAGCGGCCCGAGCCGAACCGCGTTGGACGCAAAGCTTAGAACCCGCGCGCCCGAAAGCAAGCCGCCCGACCGTCGCCGGCACTCAGCCCGCGCCGCCCACGTAGCGTCCGGCCCAGGCCGCCAGCAGCTCGGCCACGAAGCGCGCATCGGCCTCCCGCTCGACGAGCAGATGGTCCGCGCCGTCCAGCGCCACGAAGCTCTTCGGATGGCGGGCCGCCTCGAAGATGCGCCGCGCCTCGGCGATCTGCACCACGGTATCCGCCGGCGAATGCAGCACCAGGAGCGGACGCCCCAGGGACGCGATCGCCCCCGCCACGTCGTGATGGTCCAGGTCGGCGATCATCCGCCCGCGGATCCGCACGGCCCGGCCCATCACGTCGACCTCCGCCGTCGCCTCCGGTGCCAGGGCCGGGGCCTGCCGCGTTAGGAACGCCCGCATGTGGCCCGTGTCCGCCGGCGCGGCGATCGTCACCACCGCGCGCACCTCGGGAATGCGCGCCGCGGCCACCAGCGCCGCCGTGCCGCCCAGGCTGTGTCCCACCAGCAGGTCCGGGGCCCGCTGCGCGGCCCGCAGCCAGTCCGCCGCCGCGACCAGATCGGCCACGTTGGAGGAGAAGCTCGTATCGGCGAAGTCGCCCGCACTCTCCCCGAGCCCGGTGAAGTCGAACCGCAGCACCGCGATCCGCCGGTCCACCAGCTCGCGGGCGATCCAATTCATGCCCTTGAGATCTTTCCCGCACGTGAAACAGTGCGCCATCAGAACCCAGGCGCGCGGCACGCCCGGCGGGCGGTCCAACCGCCCCACCAGCGCATGCCCGAGGCTGCCCGTGAACGTAACACGCTCCCGCCGCGGAAGCATCGCCGTCTCCCCCGGGCCGGTAGCGCCCGGACACGCATCGTACCAACTCATTCTCGGGCCTTGCACCCGCCCCACGGCCGCAGTCCGTCGGCGCCCCGCCGCCTGTCGGAGAGGCACGGCCCCGCGTCGGCCCCAGAGGCCGGTCGCGAACGTTATCGGCCGGCCGCGCCCGCGTATCGGCCCGCCCCGGAATTGCCGGGCCGCGCTGCTCAACAGGGCACTGCTTTCGGACGATGCACCCCTCGAGGCGCCGCCGGCTGCGGATGCGGCGGCGGCCGAGTGCCTCAACGAGGTGTGCCATGCCAGCCAGCTCGGGTGCGGCGACGGATCCCCGCAACGCTCAGGGCGTGCTCCCCGCGCGGGACGGACCGCAGGCCGAGAGCGTGCCGCGCACCCGAAGCGAGCGCTGGCGGCGGCTGTGCCGCGAGCTGTCGGAGCGGGCCGAGGCCCTGCGGCGGCTGCGCGATGAACTCGGCCCCCGCCACGCCGCCCTGGAACGCCGCACCGCCGAGTTGGACGCGCGCGAAGCCGAACTCGCGGAGCGCATCGCCCAGAGCGAAGCCGTCGCGGACGAACTCAACCGGGCCTCGCAGGAGCTGGCCGCCCGCCACGCCGAACTCGAGGCGCGTTGGTCCGCGCTGGAGACCCGCGAAGGCGACCTCCTCGCCCGCACCGCGGAGGTTGACGAACGCAGCCGCGTGCTCGACGCGCTGACCGACGAGCTGCGCAACCGCAGCCGCGAAATGGACCAGCGCTCCGCCGAGCTGGTCGCACGCAGCGAGGAAATCGCCTTCCGAATGGCCCGGCTCGATGAACGGCAGCTCGAGATCGAGTCGCACGCCAACCGCCTCGCCGCCCAGCAGACCGCGCTGGACGAGCGTGCGGCCGCCCTCGAGCAGCAGAGCCAACGGAATGCGGAGCAGGCCGCCCTGCTGGAGCGCCGGGCCGAAGAGCTGACCGCCCGGGCCGCCGAGCTCGACCACCGCCAGGCCGAACTCGAGCACCAGACCGCCCGCCTCGCTGCGCAACAGGCCGAACTCGCCGAGCGGGCCGCCGTAATCGAGCGACAAGCCCACGAGAACGCCGCGCAGGCCGCCGCGCTGGAGCGCCGGGCCGAAGAGCTGACCGCTCGGGCCGCCGAGCTCGACCACCGCCAGGCCGAACTCGAGCATCAGGCGGCCCGCCTCGCCGCGCAACGCCGACAAGCGGCCGAACGCGTGCGCGCGATCCGCCGACGTCACGCCACCGCGGCGGCCGAACTCGCGGCCGAGCGCTCCGCGCTCGACGCGCAGGCCATGACCGTCGCCGAGCAACAGGCCGAAGCCCTGCGTCAGGCCGGCCTGGCCGAGCGTCGCCTCATCGCCCTCTCTCACGAGGCCCGCGCCCTTGAACGACGTTTGCACGAGCTGGCCGACCGGGAGCGCGCGCTGGCGGCCCGCGAGGACGCGCTCCGACGGCGAGCGCGGCCGCTGGCGAAGCTTGTGCACGAGATACTGCGCGATGCGTCCGAACCCGAGGGAGCGCCGCCTGTCTCGATGACCGGGGCGCCGGTTACGCCGCCCGTTCTAGCGGCGTGCGCGCCGCGCACGCCCGCGGGCGACGGAATCGAGGCCGGGACGCCGAACGCCGACGCCCAAAGCATCGGCATTCCCGCCGGTATGGACCCGACTGAACGCTTGCACGAAAGCGTGACACGGACCCGCGAGGCGCTTCAAGCCGTGCGCCTCCAAACATCGGACTGAACCACTCCCGGTTCGCTTCGAAGCCCGCTTCCCGACGCGCATCCCTGAGCCGTAGAGCGTTCCCCCCCCGGCGGGCACGGGCGGCTAGGCACACCGCGCCGCCCATGCTCACCCGAACGCTCAGCGCGCCGCCCCTCAGCGCCCCGGGCCGCCGGCGCCCTGCCCGCCGCCGCCGCCACCGCCCGACCCGTTCCCGTTGCTTCCGCCGTACGCATGGCTGTAGCGGTTCCGCACCATGTCCCCCTCGTTGGTGCACGACTCGTCACGGAGCCGCAGACGCTCCTGAATCTGAAGCTGATCGCCCCCTGCCAGCTCGGGCACCGGCCCCTTCGCCGTGCCGAGCAGGACCTTGGCCTCGGCCGGCACGTTGTTCAGGTCGCACCCCGCGGCCAGCGCAAGCAGCGCCACGACACCGAGCACACCCAGAACGCCTTTCATGGTCGCTCTCCGACAGGTCGGGCCTCCACGAGCGGCAACGCCCGTCAGGCCCAGCGCCCGGGCCAATTGCCGCGGTCGCGGGAGCCCGTCACAATGCCCGCGACCGCCCATGCAACGCCGCCGAGGGCCGTCCGCCTGCGGCGATTTGTCGGCGGCCTTGCACGGGCAGCGGCGAAATGGCACCGATCGCAACATCCCCCGCGGACGAGTCCGATGAGGAGCTGATGCGACGGCTCGCGGCCGGCGACTCCGCTGCGCTGACCCCCCTCGTGGGGCGGCACCAGGAGCGAGTCGTTCGGCTGGCCCGCCGCTTCCTCGGCCGCACGGACCTTGCCGAGGACGTGGCGCAAGACGCCTTCGTGAAGGTTTATCAGTCGGCAGGAAGGTACCGCCCGCAAGCCCGTTTCACGACGTGGCTGTACCGCCTGGTGGCGAACCTGTGCTGGGATCGCCGCCGCGGTCTCTCTCGCGCGCGGCGTCGGGACCGGGAACACGGACATGCGGACACCGCCCCCGACGCCGCGGCGGCGATCGAAGCCGACGAGCGCAGCGAGCGGGTCCGCGCCGCCCTCGCGTCCCTGCCCGACCGGCAACGCCTCGCGGTGATCCTGCACCGCTACCACGATCTGTCCCATCAGGACATCGCCGCCGTCACCGGCTGGAGTGTCTCGGCCGTCGAGTCGTGCCTCGTGCGGGCTTACGAAACCCTGCGAAATCGCCTCGCCGATCTGATCGACGTGCCGCCGGACCACCGGGAGCCACGGCGTTAATCATGTGGAGGCCGCCATGCCGCACCTGACACCCACCGAGATCATCCGCCTCGTGAGCGGCGAACTGCCGCCCCCGGACGCGGCCGCCCTGGAGACCCACGCGGCCGGCTGCCCCGAGTGCGCCGCCCGCCTCCGATCCCAGCGGGCGTTGTGGTCGGTGCTGGCCGCCGACCGCGACCAGCCCTCAACGGTGGACCTGGCGGCCGCCGTAGCCCGGCGGCTGACCGAACACCCGAGTCGGACCTGGCAGGTCTTGAGCCGCACGCCGGTCCGCATCGCGGCCGCGATGCTCATCGGGATCGGGGCCGGGTACGGCGCGGCACAGTGGACGCTGCGGGGCGGCGGACCGGGCCCCGCTTCGGCCGGGCCGGACCTCGCAGCGGCCGTGCCCGACGTGGAGTTGCTGACGGGGGTGTCGCCGGCCGGGCTCTACGCCGCGCTGGTTGAGCTCGACGAGGATCACGGCGGGACGGAGGACGCCTCGTGAACGCGCCCCGCACGATACTGCTGGCGGCCGTGGCGGTGCTGTGTGCCGCGGCCTCGTATTGGGTGACCGACGCCTGGCAGCAGCCGCCGGCCGCTCCCGTGCCGACCGCGCCCGCCGGGCGTCCGACACGGTTGCTCGACTGGCTGCAACTCACGCCCGCGCAGCGGGCGGCCGTCCGCGACCTGGAGACCGACTTCGAGCGCGACCGCGCCGCGCTCGAAGCCGAGTTGGAGGCCGCCCGGCTGCGGCTGGCCACGGCCTGCGAATCCGAGACCACGACCGACACGGAGCTGCTCGCACAGGTCGAGGCCGTGCTCGCCGCGCACCAGGCCGTGGAGCGCCGCGTCGCCCAATACCTGGTGAGCCTGCGACCACACCTGACGCCGGCGCAGCGTGCGCGCCTGCTGGGCCACTTCGCGACCGGCGTGCGCGCGGCCCACGGCTTCCGCTGGCGGCACGGCGCCCCCGACGGGCTCGACGCCGGCGGCGGACACGGCGCGGGCGGCCCCCCTGCGGACCGCGGTCCCGGTGGCCGCGGCGGCGGTTGGCGCGGTGGGCCTGGTCCGCAACCGTAAACGTGCGGCACCGGCACGTGGGAGTGGCCATGCGCAGGCACATTCTCAACTACATCGTTGACGCGCTCGCCCTGCTGGTCATGCTCGCCATGGTCGTGACGGGCCTGTGGCTGAAGTACGTGCTGCCGCCCGGCAGCCGCGGCGGACAGGGCCTGTCGCTTTGGGGGCTCACCCGGCACGAATGGGGCGATATGCACTTCTGGCTGGCCCTCGCGCTCGCCGCCCTCGTGCTGCTGCACGTTGCGCTGCATTGGGGTTGGGTCTGCACCTGGACGGCCGTGTGCGCGCGGGCCGGCCGCCGGGCGCCCACCGGAATCGGTCGCGGCCGCAAACTGCTATTCGGCGCCGTGACACTGGTCGTCTTGGCAGCCGGCGTGGGCGGGGCGGTGTGGTACGGGCAGCATCGCGTGACGCGCGGCGCGGCGGACGGCGAGCACGAACGCGCCGGGCGCGGCTTCCGCGGCGGACGCGGGGCCTTCGTGACACCCGCGCGCGGCGGCCCGGTCGCAACGCCTGCGTTGACGCCTTAGACCGCGCGGCCGACACTGCCTGCATGACTGTGTGGGCGGTGGTCAGCGCCGCCAACTACGTCCTCGTCCTGATCACGATCGGGTTTGTGCTGCTTCAGCGGCGGCGGGAGCCGGCCGCCATGCTGGCGTGGATCCTGGCGCTGCTGCTGCTGCCGGGCCTGGGACTTGTGTTGTACTGGTTGCTCGACTCGGCCCGCTTGCGGCGCAAGTCCAGCCGGCGTCGGCGACGTGTCGCCCACCTGCTGGCCCGTTTCCAGGATTGGGCCGAGCGGCAGGGGCTCGGCGGGGCGCAGGCGGACGCCGCCGACCTGCCGCCCGACCTGACGCCGATCGCGCACATCGGTCAGCGGCTCGCCGGAGTGCCGGTGACCGCCGGCAACGAGGTGACCATCCTCCAGGAGGCCAACGAAACGTACGCCGCGCTCGAGGCGGCCATTCGTTCGGCCCGCCACCATGTGCACTTGGAGTACTACATCTGGCGGGCGGACGAGACCGGCCGACACTTCGCGGACCTCCTCATCGAGCGGGCCCGGGCCGGGGTGGAGTGTCGCCTGCTGCTGGATGCCGTCGGATCCTGGAGCCTGCGGCCCGCCTTCCTGCGGCCGCTGCGCCAGGCCGGGGTGCGGGTGGCGTTTTTCCTGCCGCTCTGGCCGCTGACGGCCGGTCGCCGGTTGAGCGTGCATTTGCGAAACCATCGGAAGATCGCCGTGGTGGACGGGCAGGTGGCGTTCACGGGGAGCCAGAACATCGGAGACGAATACCGGGGCCGACGGAAGGCGCTGAGTCCGTGGTTTGACACGCACCTGCGGGTCCACGGGCCGGCAGCGGCGTTCTTGCAGGAGACGTTCGCGGAAGACTGGTTCCTGGCGACGCGGGAGTCGCTGGACCGGGAGGCGTATTTCCCGGTTCCGGACCGACGGGGCACGTCGCTGGTGCAGATCGTACCCTCCGGGCCGGACCACTCGGTCAGCGTGTTGGCCCAGGTGGTGTTCGCCGCCTTCGCCGCCGCGCGACAGTCGATCCGCATGGCGACCCCGTACTTCGTGCCGGACCCGACCGTGCGGATGGCGCTGGCCAGCGCGTGTTTCCGGGGCGTGAAGGTTCGCATCGTGGTGCCGTCGCGAAGCGACTCGCGCCTGGTGCTGTGGGCCGGCCGCAGCTATTACCCGGAGCTGCTCGAGCACGGCGTGGAGATCTACGAGTACGACGGCGGCGTCCTGCATTCGAAACTGGTCACGGTGGACGAGCGCTGGGCGATGCTCGGCTCGGCGAACATGGACGTGCGCAGCTTCCGCCTGAACTTCGAGATCACAGCCTTGCTATACGACGCGGCGACCGCCCGGGAACTGAACGCGACGATCGACCAGTTCTGCGCCGGGGCGCGTCCGGTGCGGGCGCGGGACGTGTGGCGGAACCGCTCGCTGCCGCGGCGCCTGGGGGAGGGGGCGGCGCGGCTGCTCACGCCGCTGCTCTGACGGCCGCCGCCGGCGCAGGAGCACGCCGACCCCGACGGGGACCGGGGCCGGCGCGTGGTTCCGCAGGCACGGGAGGCAGAGTCGCGGACGGCGCTCCGTCTACTGGAGCAGCGCGAGGACCTGCTGCGGCGCCGCGTTCGAGAGCCGCAGCACGTTCGTGGCCGACTGGACGAGGATCTGCGAGCGGGTCAGGTTGCTCGTCTCCTCGGCGAAGTCGGTGTCGCGGATCGTGCTCTCGGCCGACGCCACGTTCTCATACTGGATCCGCAGCGAGGCGGCCGTCGTTTCGAGCGTGTTCTTCTGGAAGGACCCCAGGCGGCCGCGCAGGTTGGCGATCTGCTGCTGCGCCGCGCGGACGATCCGCTGGGCGGTGAAGAAGTTCTTCTCGCTCATGGCGTTGGCTTGGCCGCTGCCCAGGGAGTAGAGATAGCCGATGTTGCGGTCGCCGAGGTTCGCCGTCGTCACGGACCCGATCCCGATCGTGGCCACGGAGTTGAGATCCAACCGCGGGGAGATCATGAACTGCGCTCCGCCGCCCGTGATGGCGAACGCCGAGTCGTTCGTCAACTGCGTGGCGAAGGTCGGTGTGAGCGTGATGTCGATATCGAGGATCGAGTTGCGGACGCTGACCCGCAGCCCGTCGCCGGTCACGGCCTCGCCGTTGATGTTGACGCGCACATCCTGCCCGAAGTCCTCGCGCACCGGGCCGCCGATGCCCGTTTGGAAGTTCGCGCCTTGCAGAACGCGAACCTTCACGTACTGCGATGAGCCGTACGCCGTGCTGGTAAACACGGCCGACGTGGCGTTAATCCGCACAGCCGACACGCCCGTCAGGTGCTTGGACATGTTGACAGCGGACACGATGTTGGCGGTCGTGGCACCGGAGGCCAGCGTGATGCGCTCGGAGCCGAGGTTCCCGGTGATCTCGATCGTCTGCGCCGAGCCCACCGTGCCGCCGCGGTAGGTGACCTGCGCCAGCTGGGCCGAGACCAGCACATCGATGTTTACCAGACGCGAGCCACCCTCCGGCACCCGCGCGGAGTTGATCCGCAGGTTGGCCACGTGCGCAGTATTCACCCCGGACGTCGAGTAGTCCAGGTCGCCGCTCAGCAGGCGGCGCCCCTGAAGCTCCGTCGAGTTGGCGATGCGATTGATCGACGAGAGAATCAGGTCGATCTCCTGCTGGTTGGCGTTCCGCTCCTCGACGCTGATGCCGGCCTCGTTCGACGTGCGGTCAACGAGGTCCTCGAGGTCGTTGAGAAGGCGCTGCACCTCGGCCAGACCGGACTCCGCCACCGCCATGACGTTCGTCGCGCGGGAGATGTTGGTCTGGGCCGCCTGGATGGCCCGCATCTCGGCCCGCATCGTCTCCGAAGCGATCAGGCCGGCCGGATCGTCCTTGCCGGTGTTGATGCGCAGTCCCGTGCTCAGGCGTTGCAACGACTGGTTCAGCCGGGTGTTCTGCTGTCCCAGCACGCGCTGCGCGACGATGGATGAGATGTTGGTGTTGATGCGACTCATGAACCTGCGCCTCCACGGGCAGGCACGGGCCGGATCCCGGTGGGGAATCGCAACCCCGTGCCGGCTGACTTCACGTCGTCACGAGCGCTGCCGACGGCTCCTGCGACCGTCCGCTCTGACTGACACTGGGGGCATCGTCGCGACCCGTGACGCGCTTTAGAAAAACACCGCCCCGCCCGGCCCGCGTCCGCCCCCGTCCGGAGC
>Ga0209101_1000114_pt1 | contig 65391 bp, 48 predicted proteins | sample ConPoolayeCmetaG_FD_185481 | JGI IMG/M metagenome (GOLD analysis project Ga0209101, IMG submission 185481) | Hot spring microbial mat communities from California, USA to study Microbial Dark Matter (Phase II) - Cone Pool mat layer C metaG... ... | reverse complement strand
AATAATAAAATCAAACTAATAAAAAGAATCTCTTTTGGTTTTAAAAACAAAAAAGTTTTTATCTACAAAGTAATGCTATCGGTCTTAATAACGAGTATACTTTTACCCCACTTAATGACATAGAACCGAGAATTTTGTATAATTTAACTTTAGGATCGTTAGCTCAGTGGTAGAGCGCTTCGCTCACATCGAAGAGGTCGTAGGTTCAAGTCCTACACGATCCACATTTTAAATTCTAAATCCTAAATTCTAAACGTTATACGTTACATGTTACATGTTTCATGTTACACGTTATATGTTACAAGAAATCAATTTGACAAATAAAAAATGTTTGTTATAATTGTTAATTAAATATTATTAATGGTTTTAAATTATCGAAAAAAATAATGAAAAAGTTTTTTTCGGAAAAACTTCTTTCGCTGATAACGGCTGTTGGAATGCTTCTTAATTCTTTCCAGCCGTTTTTATTTTTACTGACTCCGGCTGTTTCCAATGCCTCTGTCAAACTTGAGTCAAAGATCGAATATTATAATAATACATTTAAATTTAATATTAGTGTTAATAATGCTGATGCTGGTGTCTCTGGTAAGTTGGACTATCTTTTAACTTACAAGACTGATGAACAAATCGAGGCGGTTACTGGAGATGATGTTGATTTAGACAAAAACACCAATTTTTCTAAAGAAATCTATGCCGGTACCTGTTCGGGAACAGGAAGTGATAAGGTTTGTATTCCTCATAATGTTTTACGAGGGATTTTAAAAACCGAAATTAAAGATGCTTTTTGGTTAAAAACCCAATGGTTTAAGTTAGAAAATCAAGAGTTAAAAATAGTTTTGGAAAAAGATACTAATCAGTTAGAATTGAGCGATTTAGAAAACTATTGGCTTGAAAATGGAGTTGAACCAACACCAACTATAACCATTACTCCCTCGCCGACTCCTCAACCAACCATTGAATTAACTGAAGCAAAAGATGATGAAAATAAATCGGATGAGACTAATCCAATCGAGATTGCTCCCACTCCCTCTGCAGTTGATACTACCGAAAAAACATTATCAGTCGAAACTGGTCAAGTTTCGGCAGTTGTTGTTCCGGCTGGCGAGGATGTTGGGTATTATTTTAATCCTTATTTAATTACTGATAAGCCTGATTACTCGCCAACTGATACCGTAATCCTAAGCGGCACTGGTTTTTTACCCACTACCACTTATATATTAAATGTATCTTCTAATGATTATTCCTTACAAGACACTATCACCACCGACTCCCAAGGCAATTTTGTCTATAGCTTTCAACTTGATGGTGTTTATAGGCCGAATTATGAAGTGGTAGTAAAAAATAGAGAGGGCAAAATTTTAACTACAATTAATTTTAGTGATACACCATCTCTTGATTTAGAAAAAAAATGTAAAACAGAAAATGCAGAATGTGATATTAATGCTAGTAAAAAAGAATGCTGTGAGGGGTTAGAGTGTGTTCTATTTAACACTAATCCTAATAATAGTAAGTGTACGTCTATATCAATTACACCATCACCAACCGAAATACCCACACTTACACCAACAATAACAGAAACACCGACCCTAACTCCAACCGAAACACCTACTCCAACTCCAATCGTTTCCCCCACGCCATCTCCTATTTGCGTTGAAGGTCCAACTTGGGCTTCGTCAGTAAAAGATTTTAATCAAGGAAAAAGAAAAGATGGTAACCCGGTTTTGCCCGAAAGATCAAATCCCAATAATGCTTTAGGCAAACCAGATAGTCTTGGACAAACAGTAAAGTTTGTTAGTTTAGGAGATAGGGGGTCTATTGTTTTAGAATTTTCTGGTTATGTTGTTAATGTTTCCGGAAACGATCTTTCTTTTCATGAAATTACTTGGGGTAGTTATCCAGAGGAAAAAGCAAAAGTTGAGGTTAGTCAAGACGGCACGACCTGGGTTGGGAATTGGGAAGTGACTAATAAAGACGGTGGAAACGGGATTGGCTATGTTGATTTTTCTTCTACCGGGCTATCCTGGGTTAAATATGTAAGAATTACCGATACAACCGATTATAGTCTTCATGGTGCTGAGGCTGATGGTTATGATTTAGATGCGGTTGATGCTACAAATCAAGTTTGCGAGAAACCAGTTTCAACTGTTACCCTCTGTAAAACTGACCAAAGTCAAAATCCACTTTCTGGTTGGCGGCTTTATCTTTTAGGTAATAAGGTTGGAAATACTATCAATGTTCCGTCTAAAGGAAATGATCCAAATGTTGGGGTAATTGTTAATGCTGGTAATTATCCTACTGATAACTATGTTCTTTTAGCTTCTGGTACTTATAACTATGGTGACTCAAGAATGATTGCTGATGCAGCCAATTCTTATCGATATGTTGGTTTACCTTGCGCTGGTTTAGCTGATGGCTGGGTAAATGGTGAGGGTTCATATTGTATGAAGAACTATCTTTCTTTGAATTTCTCAACCAGTGGGGGTCCAACCGCGCCTGGTTGGGGGACATATTATAATCCCCAACACAAATATGCCAAAGCATTCTCCGGTGGTGATTTAAGCCTTAAGATTTGGGATACTTGTAGTTTGGATCAATTAGAAGGTTGTTATGGTGATAACGAGGGTTCATTGAAACTTGATGTTTATAAAGGATATGTTGGTGATACCGGCCAAAATGGCTGTGTTACGTTTGAAGACGTCCCTTATGGTGAATATCAGTTAGGTGAGATTTTACAAGAAGGATGGGAAGAAGCCAGTGGTTCAGGAAAGGTAGATATTAATAGCCCTAAACAAACTTTCACTATTGTTAATAACGAACTACCAAAATTTGGAAACTTGGAGGTAACAAAGATAGTTGATTGGAAAAAAGTTAAACCCGATAAATCAAAGAATTTTAAAATCTGTATCACTGGTCCATCTTATCCTTCTGAAAATTGTAAAACCAGTGATTATGATGGTGAAAAATTGGTGTGGGACAATATTCAAGTTGGTCAATACACAATCACAGAAACTAATCCCGGACAAAACTGGATTGTTACCAGCTCTCCACAAACTGTAACCATTAAAAAAGATCAAACAACTAAAGTTGAAATAAAAAATGAAGTTAATCCGATAACAATTAAAGCTTATAAGGTTGTATGTCCCAAAGAGGCTGATCTTCCCAACTGGTCTGGAAATCGTCCTATTACACCGGAAAAAATAAATCAATTTTTAAGCTCTCATCCCCAATGTTCTTTATCTTCTGATTGGAAGTTTCAATGGGGTTTTGCCGATAAAAGTGGGCAACAAGGCGTAGATAAATTAATTGGCACCCATATTGGTGAGGCTGATGGTATTCCTTCAAGTTGTTCTTCTAATTGTGGACCAAATACAAAAACCGGTAATAATTATGAGGACTGGAAAACTTTTGGTCCAACCGGAAACGACGGTATTGCTGAAGCTCAAATTGGCGATTTACAAGGTGCCCCTGGAGTCTGGGTAAGAGAGGTTTTAAAGGAAAACTATATTCCTTTTACCTATCCACCTCAAGATAGTCCTGGAAGCGATGTTTCGGCCGAGATGTTTTGTCATAATGATGTGGGAAAGTATGACAATTTTGATTTAGTTGGTTCACCGCAATATGGCGGCACTTATTACTGTGTTTCGTTTAATGCTTTAAAAAATACTGAAATTAAAGGTAAAAAGTTTAACGATTTAAATCGCAATGGAGCTGATGATTCTGAACCTGGGCTTAAAAATTGGAAGATTTTAGCTGCGCAGAAAGTGGATGAAATAAACGTTGCAGCACAAAATATGCGAACTGTGACTTCAAATATCTCTCTTGAATCCGGTCAAAAATATCTTTTGCGAGTTTCTGGAACTTTTGGCGCTGGCGATAGTATTACTGCTGATGCCAAATATTCAGTCCGCGCTCCAAATACCTATTGGACCGATTATGTTCAAAACTATGAATCTTATGGTCCAACTCTTTTAGATCTGCAAATCAATAATTCTTCACCAAACTGGGGTTCGTATAATCCAAGTCACGTCTATTGGCTAACTTATAACGGCGGAGGTTCAACAATTAACTTCCGCATCTATGATATTTATCCTTCAAATAATAGTGGCAGTTTAAATGTAAAAATTTACAAAGTTTTGTCGGAAACAACCACTGCTGATGATGGAAGTTATACCCTAAGTTTAACCGGTGCGATTGGAAATGATGTTATTGTCGCTGAAGAAACTCAAGAGGGTTATGTTCAAACTGCTCCTACTGGTGAAAACTTTGGCTATTGTAATGTTACTCCTTATCAAACCACAACCTGTAATTTCGGCAATTTTAAGTTAGGTTATATTCAAGGTAGAAAGTATCAAGATTTAAATCAAAATGGGAGCCGGGATGATAATGAGCCGTGGCTTTCCGGTTGGACAATTAATCTTTACTCTAATTCTTGGCAATATATTACCTCTGCCACAACCAGTGGTTCAGGCGGACTTTATCGCTTTGAAAATTTAGGTCCGGGCACATATTATACCTGTGAAGTTCTAAAACAAGGATGGAAACAAACCGGTCCTACTTTAGGAGGAAATCGTGTTGCTAACCAATCGCCAAATAAAAACAATGAAGGATCTGTTTGTTGGCAATCAGTAATTAACAATTCCGGTCAGGGAATTGCTGGAAGAAGGTTTGGTAATATAAACTATGGTTCAATCTCCGGTTATAAATACGAGGATATCAATGGCAATGGAAAGGATGACGATGGGACAGAAAATCGACGTTCCGGCTGGACTATCTTCATTGATACCAATGAAAATGGAACCTTAGATGATGGCGAAACACTAACTCAAACTAATGGAAATGGAAATTATACTTTTAATAATCTGCTACCTGGCGATTATCAAGTTTGTGAGGTTCTAACAGCTGGTTGGATAGCAACTGATCCGGCAGAAGGAAATTGTAAGAAGGTAACGGTTGAAGCTGGAAACGATACTAAAGTAAACTTTGGTAACTTTGAGTTAGGAACGGTGACAGTGACCAAGTTTCATGATCGCAATCAAGACGGCACAAAAGATAGTAATGAAGAAGTACTTGGTGGTTGGACGATTAACTTAGCCTCTGATTCCGGTACCTTAACCCAAGAGACCGCCTCGCCTTCCGGTCAGGTCACCTTTAATGGTTTGCTCGCTGGTAATTACACCTTAAGTGAAGATTTACAAACTGATTGGACACAAACCAATATTTACTGTGATAACTATAATGGCAGTTATCAAGATAATACCTATTCGTTAACTATTTCCTCAGGCGCCAATTTAAATTGTTACCTTGGCAACTATCATCAACCCTATCAAACTATTGCTAAAGCCAACAATGTTTATCCATCCGGTACAACACCTGGTTCAATTGTCACTTTTACTTTAAAACTTAAGGTTTACAACAACAATCTCTACAATGCCTTTATTAAGGACATTCTTCCACCCGGCTTTACCTTTAACAACGTCTGGTCAGCCACCATCAATGGCGCCTCAGTTTCCCTCCCCAATCCCAATTACGCCTCACCCGGCACTTGGCAGTTGGGTGATTTAAAAGAAGGTGATGAAGTAGTGATTAACTATCAAGCCAAAGTAAAAGACACGGCTGAACCGGGATTGTATAAAGATTTAGCTTGGGCAGTTGGCAGCGTTAAAGACCAAGAAGGATCAGAAAAAGTTTTAGCCTTAGCCACTGATTCAGGCAGCGCTGATAGTGGTGTAGTTTCAGAAAACTTTGTTGGCACGAAAATTGCTGTTAACAAAGATACCCAAAACTATACCAGCATTGACATCAAAAAAGAAGAAACCAAAAAAGAACAAGGCGAGGTTTTAGGCGCCTCAACCGGATTACCGGCTACTGGTGGCAAGATTATCTGGATTATCATTGCTACCTTATCTACTTTATTGGGTAGTTTATTGATTTTTGTCGGGCTTTTTGGCAAAAAATTAAACCTTAAAAAAATTACCGGCTTTTTCTTAGCCTTAGTTTTATATACTTTGCTCACCCAAAATGCTTTGGCTGGCTCATTATCAGTCCGTCTCTCTGAACCCAAATCACCAACAAGATTTAACACCTTTGACCTAAACTTTGTTGCTTTAGATTTAGACAATAAGCCAATTACCGTTGACTGTTATTACAAAAAAGGAAGCGGTGTCTATGCCCACTTTGACACTACCAAAAACTTAACCGCCGGCGGCAATGTTGGCAGCTGCCGGGTTACCTCATCGCAAATCAACGAAGACGGAAAAACCTATTACTTTTATGTCACTGCCAGCAATGGCACAGAAACTATTAACAGCGAGATTGTCAGCGTTGACTTTAATACACAAGGACCAGGAACACCAACCAACTACAGCAAAGACAAAACCGGCACCTGCCAGTATAAAATAAAGTTCAAAACCGCTGATGATGGTGGAAAAACAACCAAAGTAGAAGTCTACCGCTCTAAAGAAACTAATTTTGGTTTAGATAGCGGCACTCGGGTTGCCACAATTAGTATTGGTTCTAATACCGAATATACCTATACCGACAATCTTGCCGCTGAATGTGAAAAAGATTGGCATTATGCGGTGCGTGCCTTTGATAACTATGGCAATGGTTCTGGCTGGGTCGGTGATACGATTATTACTGTCATTACTACGACAACTACGACTACGACAACAACCGGTGGTGAAGCCGCTCCGACAAGCGGGGCAATTCCAGTTGCCAATGTTACCTTACCAGCGGCTGAAACAACCGAAACCCCAGAAGTTTTAGGCGAAAAGACTACTACTGGTGAAGCCGAATCTGTTCAAAAAGAAGAGAAGAAGACCGTTAAATCCTTAGGTGAAGTTTTGGGCGAGACGGTCAAAAAAGAAAGTAAAAGTAAAGCAATCTTTGTTGGTTTAGGCATCGTTCTTCTTGCTATAATTGGGTATGCGATATACAAAAAAAATAAATCAAAAATCAAAGATCAAATATCAAAATAAAAAATCAGAAAAAACTTCTTTTATATCTCTTTTACAATTTCCTAATCGACTACCACCATTGCGCCAAAACAAATTCATCAGATCCCGAAACAAGTTCGGGATGACAAGGGAAGATAAGATGACAAGGGAAGATAAAATGATAAAAAGGGGTAAAGTTGAAGACTTCGGGAAAAGAAATTTATTAATTTTATCCGGAATAATCTTTTTATTATTTGGCTTTTTTATATTCTTTTTAACCTTTTATCCAGTAGTAAAGGAAGAAGTAAAATATCAGATAGTAATTAAAAATAATTTTCCAAAACAAAAAGAAATAAAGCCGGTTGATGAGAACTTTGGAATTGTTATTCCCAAAATTGCCGCCAATGCTAAAGTTGTTGTTAATGTTGATCCTTTTGATGAAAAAGAATATCAAAACGCATTAACTAAAGGAGTCGCCCATGCCAAAGGAACGCCGCTTCCTGATCAAGCTGGTAATACCTTTATCTTTGCCCATTCTTCGGCTGACTGGTATATTGCTAATCGTTACAACTCAGTTTTTTATCTTTTGAATAAATTAGAAAAAGACGATGACATCTTTATCTTTTACCAAAAAAAAAGACATCGCTTTCGCGTGTTGGAGAAAAAAATAGTTGAATCCAGTGAGATCGATTATTTAAAGGGCAATAGTCAAGATAAGATCTTAACCCTGATGACCTGTTGGCCGCCAGGGATGAATTTAAAAAGATTGGTTGTGAGAGCAATCCGCCAGCCGGCGGATTAAGTTCCAAGTTCAAAAATAAAATTAAAAATTAAAAATCAAAAGTCAAAAATTACAGTTTAAAATCCAAAATTCAAAGCACCAAATTACAAACAAATCCTAAATTCAAAATCCTAAATCCCAAACAAATTCTAAGTTCTAAATTCTAAACGTTATACGTTACATGTTTCATGTTACACGTTACATGTTATAAGTTATAAGTTCTTCACGGTTTTATTTGGGTAATTAACTCCTCAACCGATCTTAATAAGATTCTTGATAGGGAGTAATTTTTTTGTTGATAGTTGTCTTTGGCTTGGTTAAACTTCTTTACTGCTAATTGATAGAAGTTTAGTTGATAGTTGAGATTTTTGCCTTCATTTTTCCAACGGATTAATTTTTTTTCAATTAAGGCTAACATCTTTTCTACCAGTTTAATTTCAACCTTTTGAAAGTAGCGGTTTTCCTTTGCCTTTTTTGTCACCAGATCGTAATAGTTTTCAAATTTATCAACAATCGAAAGCAGTGATGACCACCGACTTTGATCGATTTCCTTAAGACTGTTAAAAAGATGTTTATGAACAACCAAAAGATCAATTAGTTTTTTAAATTTTGATAGTTTTTTAATTGCCGCATTAAGATTGTTACTGGGTGGATTGTTGATCGCTTTTATCTCATTGATGAGATTTTCCTTTAGTTTGCTGGGATTGATTTCATCAACAAAAAAGTCCTTTGGTTTTTGATTGTCAAACTCAATTAGATAGTTATCTTCTTTTTCCGGTTGAGTTTCGTTTTTGATCGTATTCCAAGATTGACCATTTTCAGTAATCTGACCGATGATGACTTGATATTGACCGGTGCCGCTTCCGATGATTTTTAATTGATAGTTGCCAGTCGGTGGATTTTCAAGAAAAAGGAGACCATCTTGATCAGTAACAGTTGAGTTATCGGGCAGGGTGACTGACATCGTTGCCGGTGAAAGCAGAAGAAAGATCATCGAGGGGTTGGTTTGGGTTCCAGCGCCTTCTTGAACTTGGCTTTCCTGATAATCTAAATTTAATTGTTCAAGAATTTTTTTGATCGGGTCCTTTTTATAGATAATCTCGCCATGGGTAAGATTATAATCGTTAAAGTGATTGCTTATCTGACTACTTGAGTGTAGGACCGTGCCGTCGCCATCGTTATAAATTTGGTTAACCGGTCGACCATCCGGATAGTAGTCCATAATTTGATCGAAGATAGTTCTTGGGCCAATCTGATATCCAAAAAGAGTGGGAAAACTCTTTCCAGAAATGGTGTAGAGATAGGGTATGATTTCCGGGAGAGTTTGATTATACTCAAGCAAAAGATTGTTTTTGATCGTTAAACTTTCAACCGGAATCGGATTACCGCCTTGATCTTTTAAAAATTGATAGGTTGCCAGTAGATCTTTGATTACCGGAATTTTTTCGTTGATGATTTGCCTGTCAGTTTTAACGCCGTCTTTGTAGATTTGAAGGATGAGTTTGAAGATGAGCCATTGGATATTGTTTGGGGTTTCGATCTCGCCGGCTTCAAGGGCTTTATAGACTTGGGCGGTTCCTTGATGGGGTGAGCCGACCGTAATTATTTGATTGATATCGTTTAGTCCGTACTTTTGCCCATAGATTCGGCTGAGCATTCCACCTAATGAGTGACCGACTAAATTAAACTTTATTTGATTGGACTGATTTTCCGATTTGATTTTATTTAAAAATTGATGAAGATCGTCAGCGCTTTGGTTAAGGCTTTTGCGCCAGTCGTAGTTAAAGAAATAAAAGTCTATATTTTCCTGAAGCCCAATGTTTTTAAAGGTTTGAACTAAACCCGAGTACTCTTTAACAATTGGATTTAACTGCCAATTTTCTTGATTAACTGGCTTGTTATAAACCAACGCCTCCTTATTCCACGAGGCAAATAGACCAGGGAGGAGGATGGGGAAAATTTTCGTTTTATAAAAATTAGGATTACTTGAGGCAAGATTAATATTCCATTGATCTCCTAATCCAGAATAGTAAAGCAACAAAATATTATTGTAAAATAGAATCGAAGGACTAGTAATATGCCTGGTATCATAGGTTTTATCACGAACAAGAATAGTTTTTGGGTAACTCCATTGAGTATTACAAGATAATGGTTGATCGGTTTCTACATATTTTATTCCTTGATAATAAGCTGAGTGATAAACTAAGTAGATTTTTCCTTCATTTTTAAAAACATGGGGACCGCCTCCGTATTCAGAATAGCTTATTAATGGTTGAGGACATTTTATCCAATTATTTTGTTCATTAAGAATTGCTAGCCCTAAACGCCAACGATCGTCGCCATAAGCGGTATAAAAAAGATAAGATTTATTATCATCAAGAAAAATAAAAGAATCTGCAACCGAACCTAGATCCCAATTATAATCGCCGCGCTTCAAAATTTTTTTTAATGTTTCTTGTTTGGGATTAAAGTTACTGTCTAATTCCACTTCATAAATTTCAATACCTAATCCAGGCGTTGCCGAAAATGAAAGCCGATACCCATTTTCTGATTTGATTAAAGCCGGACTTTCTTCGATAAGGTTGTCAATAGGATCAATTAACTTTTCAATCTTCCAATTAATTCCATTATTTGAGCTTGCGATAGCAATTTTTTGATTTTCTATACTTGAATAAAGCATTGTGAAGCGATTGTTTTCATATAAAACAAATGGCGCGAGTCGATTATTATCGGTTATTTGCGATGTGTCAAAAATTAAAGGGTTGTCTTCGATTTTAGTTAAATTATCTAATAGATTATTGACTCCGTAAATTTTTTGATTAATTGGTATTAAAAATAGAAAAATAATAATTAAGTAAAAAATTAACTTTTTTTTCATAATAAATTTAACTTACTATGAAGATTGACAACGATCAATTGGTTATAAGATACAAAATTATTATTTTAGATTGTTTTGAGGCGTTTTTTATGAAGATATATAAGAAGAAGAAAAAAGTTTAACCAAAGAAATAATGAAAAGAATATTTGAACATTATTACTGATAGAAATATTTTTGTTATACCAAGAAAAATAGTTAATAAACAGATAGATTGTCGTATTAGCAATAATTATTTTAAAAAACTTTGGCTTTAAGATTATTAAAAATGGCACAAACCACGAAAGATATTGAATTGAAAAGCCAAAGGTAAAACAATAGAAAAAGACCAAAATTTTTAAGAAATACATAATTAAATTCTTTTCCCTTAAAAACCAAGAATATAAAAGAAGAAAGCAAGAAAAAAAAATCAAAAAAATTTTTTGTAGATAAATTGGTGGTTGATCAAAACGACTATAAAAGAGTAAATAAATTAACTTACCAAATCCCCACCCTGAAAAAAGACTTCGATACGAAATTATCGGGTATAAGATGTCAAATATTTTACTTTTAAATATTAACAAGTAAATAATCGTAAACATTATTGGAAGTATTGGAATAAGAGATAGATATTTTTTATTCTTTATTTTTTTTATTACCGGAAAAATAAAGATTATTGGCCAATGCTTAAGAGTAATAGCCAAAGAAAAACTTAATAGCGCCAAGATTTCATCATTTTTTTTAATGAATAAATATAGAGATAATAAAAGAAAAAAAATCACAATAACATCAAACTGTCCGTGGAAACAAGAAATAAGAATAGTAATAGGGTTAAGACCATAGATTAAGGCATTGTTTACATTTTTGTTACTGATTAAATAAACTAAATATAAATTTAAAAGATCAAAAAAAATATTAACTATTTTAAAAAATAGTATTGGATCGATAAAAACAATAAATTTTTTTATTATAAAAGGTATCATTTGAAGATATAAATATAAAGGAAAATATGGATAGTGATTTTTGGCGACTTCGGGATAGATATTTATTTTTTTAGATATTAATTCACCAACTTTTAGATAAGAAATAAGATCATAGTTTATTATGTTATGACTGAAAATAATTGTAATTACTCTTAAAAATAAAGCAAGCAAAATAATTTTTTTCATACTTAATAGTTTAATCGTTTATGATCAATAATTCAGTAGGTTAAAACCGACATTTTTAATATTTTAAGTGAATCTGTGCGGTTAAATTTGAGTGAGATTAGATGGGTATACACCTCTAAGGTGCAAAACGTGTTGTCATCCTGACCCTCCGATTCGGTGGGGAAGGATCTCCTCGCGCCTGTCTGCCGACAGGCAGGCCTGTCTGACGATAGGTAGGAATGCGAGATCGCAGACAAGCTGCTAGATTCTTCCCCCGACGTTACGTCGGGGTCAGAATGACAATAAATAGAGAAATAAAAATTAAAAATGAAAAAATAAAAAATAAAAATTTACCCTCCGAATCGGAGGGAGACAATGAAAAAATATAAAAAGAAATATTGGAAATAGAGTGAAGGAAGAAAGGATGATTTTAAGAGGACAGAAGTTAAGAAGGATAGAACTGGAGATAGAGAGATAGAATCGAGCCATTGTTGTTTAGATTTAAAATTGGCGTGATAAACGGGGCAATTATTTTGTCAAAAAGAAGATATTTGAGTTTTTTTGAAAGATTGGGTTTATTATCAACTCCTTTATTAACTGTTTGACTAAAAACACCGTTAATTTTTTCGGTATCTAAATGATTATACCCAATACACTTAAGTTTACGAATATCTATTTTATTATTCTTCATCTGTTGAAACAAAGAAACAAGACTACTTTTCAACATTCGAAAATGAGATCCTGAAACAAGTTCAGGATGACAAAAAAGAGATTTTGATCCTTTGGTTCGGGGTGTGGGATGACAAAATGTTTGCGGATTGGTATGGTTGGACATATTCCTTATTATCTTTCTAACAATCCCCACCAAATGTTCCGGATAAGAGTAAGTCGATACTTTAACCACCTTTAAAGAAGAGATATTCCTAACCAGATTAACTAAAGCAGTTAAGGAAAAAATCCAGCGATGATCAGGCGGAGTCAAAAAGGTATAACCGTCTTTTTCCGCCCGATACAAAAAACTGTTCAGATTAGGTGTTTCCAGATAAAGAATCCCGTTTTTATTCAACAACGAAGACGCCATCCTTAACCAGTTAAAAGGATCGCTGATATGTTCTAAGACATTAATCATCGTAATATAGTCAAATTTTTTATTAGACCTTTGGTGAAAATACGCCTCAAAAGTTTGATTAACAACGGCTAATTTTTTTTGCTTCGTTGCCGCGGCAAGTTTTAATGACGGCTCTATTCCAATCGCGGTCAGTCCGGCACTTTTTGCCTCTTCCAAAAAAAACCCAAAACCACTACCAATATCCAACAAACTCTTTCCTTTCGGATTGAGCGCCCGCAGATTAATTAAGATTTTTCTGCCTTGATCTTTGAGTCTTTTTTCATTAGCAAGTGCCGCCTGATAATCAAACTCATTTTGATAGTAGTTTTTTAAGTTTTTAAAAGAAGCAATGTCATCAAGAATCAAAACCTGGCAGTGGTCACAGAAAAAATATTGGAAGCGGTTGACTTCGTGTCTTAAGGTTATCCTTCGATTTAAGCAAAGCGGACAATTTTTCATTAGATTAGAGTATAATAAAAATTAAAATGAAATTAAACCTTTCGCTTTTAATCATCACCAAAAACGCCCAGGAGACATTAGAAAAAACCCTTTTATCAGCCAAAGACTTAGTTAATGAGGTGATCATCGTTGATGATAACTCAACCGATAAAACCCGAGAGATTGCTAAAAAATATCAAGCAAAGATCTTTATCCATCAAGAAAAGGACTATGGAAAACAAAGGAGTTACGGACTAAAAAAATGCCAAAACAAATGGGTTTTGGTCTTAGACAGCGATGAGATTTTAAGCCCGGCTTTAAAAGAAGAGATCGGTCGGCTATTTAAGACAAGAAAAGTTGAATCATACGCCGGTTTTTTAATCCCGTTTCAAAATCATTTTTTAGGCAGACCAGTTAATTATGGGGGAGAAAACTACAAAATGTTAAGATTGTTTAAGAAAGAAAGAGTTGAGGTTAAACCGTCCTTAGTTCATGAACGATTTGAAGTTAAAAAAGGCAGAATCGGAGAGTTGAAGAATAAGATCAACCATTACTCTTATCGTTCGTTATGGTCGATGTTTAAGAAGTTTACTGATTATGCTATTCGCGAAGCCGAACAAAAGTTTAAAAGAAATGAAAGGATAACCTTTAAAAAATTGTTTTTATATGCGCCCCATATGTTTTATGCCCGGTTTATCAAAGACAAAGGATATAAAGATGGCCTGTTTCGAATCCCTTTAGATTTGGGATTTGCTTATATGGAGTTTTTAACATATTGGAGATTGTTATATATTAAACTCAAATCTCAAATGTCAAATGTCAAAACTTAAATATTAAAACTCAAATACAAAAACTCAAATGTCAAATGTTAAAACTTAAATTAAAAATTAAAAAATAAAACCACGTCAGACGTGGTAAAAAATAAAAATGAAAAATGACAAGGAAAAATTAAAAATTGGATTTATTTTTGTTCTTTATAAAACCCCAAAAGAAGAAGGGGAAAGATTAAAAAAGGAAGTAGCGGCTTTAGGAATAGGAGATTATAAGATTTATTTGATTGAGAGTTTGTCCGAAGATGAAAGATTTAAACGGATTCCTGGTCAATTTAGGAATGACAACGAAAGCATAAGAAATAAGATAGTTTATTACAACACCATTAATCGCGGGTATGCGGCGGCAGTGAATATTGGACTAAAACAGGCGATAAAAGACGGATGCGATTTATTGGTCATTGCTAATCCAGATATTAGTTTAAAAGGCTTAAAGAATAAAGAGTTATTGGCGGCCGGGGAGCAGTTTGATATTTGGGGTTTGGCAATGAAACAGGCAGGCAAAGTTTATTATGGTGGTCAGTTAGATAAAAGAAGATTAACCGGCGGGTTAATTGACAGAAAACCAATGAAAAGATTTTTTCCGGTTGATTTTGTTTCTGGATCGTTAATGTTTATCAAAAAAGAGGTTATTGATAAAATAGGCTATTTTGATGAACGATATTTTATCTACTATGAAGATGTTGATCTTTGTTTTCGGGCAAAAAAAGCCGGCTTTAGGGTTGGAGTGGATACAAACTATCAGTACCACCACTTTGAAAGATCAAAAACAAACCCCCTAAAAGACCGGTATTTGTTTCTCAATCATCTACGATTCTTATTGTATCACGGGGATTTTTTTCAAAAGTTATATGAGTTTTTTCGGCTGCCAAAGACAGTTTTTGAAGAAATAAGAAAAAGAAATTTTTATCTAAACTTTTTTTCTTATAATCTCTTTTCTATTTTAAGCAAGTTTTTGTCGTTGATTCAGTTTATTGTTTTGGTGAGAATTTTTCCCCCGGCCGTTTTTGGGATCTATTCCTTATCCTGGGCTCATTTAGGAATGTTTTTGCCAATTGTTGATTTTGGGACGACCAACTTTGGCATCATCAACCTTCCCCAAGAAAAAAAGATAAATTTTTCTGATATCTTTTCCTTAAGATTCTATCTTTCCGTTTTAGTTTTTATCCTTTCGATGTTAACCGCCATATTATTACCCTATTCCTTGACGATAAAGATGACCATTTTTTTAGTCTCGGTGGCGGCTTTTCAGGCAAACTTTTTTGGCAGTTTGTTGATTCGGCTGACCAATCAGGAAAGGATCTATCAGATTTCGATTATTAGTTTTATCTTTCAGTTAATTATTACTTCCTTAATCATCTTAACTTCAGTTTTGTCAAGAAGGATTGTTTTTGTCTTTTTGGTAATTTTTGTCGGTTATTTGATTTACGGACTTTGGTGTTTTTTTACATTAAAAAAACAGGAAAAAAAATTGATTATAAAATTTGACGGAGAAAAGTTTAAAAAGATTATTTCATACTCGTTTGTCTATTTATTTATCTCAATATTAGGTCGTTGGTACAGTCGGCTTGATATCTTTCTTCTTAACTTTTTAAAAGGAGAGGAGGCGGTAGGAATCTATTCCTCTGCCTATAAGTTTTTGGAGGCGCTGATGTTTATGATTACTGCCTATAATCTTTCGGCTTTGCCGATGCTGGTCAACTTTTATAAAAATAATCGATTTGACCTGATTCGATTAAAGATTAAAAAAGATGTTGTTTTTCTTTTATTAATTGGCGGGGCAATCAGTTTGACCTTTTATTTTTTTTCGCCATTGTTTTTTCCCTTGCTCTTTAAAGGGCGGTATCTGTTGGCGGTTCCGGTGATAAGGATTATTATTTTTTGTCTGCCGTTGATTTTGTTAACCTCGGTCTTTTTTAATTTTTTTTATACCATCAAAAAGGTTAACTATGTTTTTGGGTTGATGATCTTTCAGTTAATTTTTAATTTTTCATTAAATTTAACCCTTATTCCCAAGTATAGTTATCTGGCCGCGGCGTATATTAGTTTGGCCGGCGAGGTGATTAATCTTTTAGTGTGTTTTTATTTTTATAAAAGGATATATGAAAATTTCAGTTGATTTAGGCGCGGTTGAAGGAGGAGGACTTTTTGGGACGAAGATCTTTAGTTTAAATCTAAAAGAGGCGTTGCTAAGATACGACAAAAAAAATCAGTATTGTCTTTATAATTTTAAAACGGTTAGTCCGAAAGTTTTTTGGATGAAGATTGGTGTTAGTTTCGCTGAACTTCGTTTAAAACCAGATATTTTTTTGGCTTTGAATCAGGCACTTCCTTTTTATTTTCATAAAAAAGCGATTGTTTTTTCTCACGGACTTTCGTTTTATTTTTTTCCTCAATCTTATCCGAAAAATGTTTTAAACCGGTTAAATAATCAATTAAAGGAGATGGTTAAGCGGGCTGATAAAGTTATTGTTAGTTCAGAAAAAGTAAAGGATGAGTTTTTGCGTCTTTTTCCAAAGATTAAAGAAAAAGTTTATACTCTGCCATTTGGGATTCCGTTTGACTGTTTGAGTTATAAGTCCAAATCAAAAAAGGAGAGATTCTTTTTAACCGTCGGCGGCCGCCAGCCAATTAAAAACTATTCCTTTATAAAAACGGTTTTTTTTGAGTTTAAGAAAAAACATTCGCAGTTTAAATTGGTCAACGTGGATAAGGTCAGCCGAAAAAAGTTAATTAATCTCTATCAAAGAGCGACCGCCATTTTAACCGCATCCGATTATGAAAGTTTTAATCTGCCGGTTTTAGAGGCGTTATCTTTAGGCTGTCCGGTGGTGGGATTAAAATCAGCGATTATCCCGGAACTGAAAGAATATGTCAATATCGCTAATGATAAAAAAGAGTTTATCGGATTAATGGAACAATTACCAAAAAGACCTGATAGTTTAGCGATTAAAAAACTAAGAGATGAGTTTAGTTGGAAAAAATATGTTACGGAGTTGGTAAAATTGTATTAGAAGGGTCGGACCCTTTTCAAAAAGGGTCCGACCCTTAATTCACTATGTTATCCGCTGTTGTTTTAACAAAAAATGAGGAAAGGAATATTGAGAGGTGTTTAAGATCTTTGGATTTTGTTGATGAGATTGTTGTGGTAGATGATTATTCCACTGATAATACTTTAAATCAAATATCAAAAATCAAAAAGCAAAATGACAAATCAAAAATTAAAATTCTTCAAAAAAATTTAAATTCGGATTTTGCCGCCCAGAGGAACTTTGGGTTGGAGAAGGCGGAAGGGGAGTGGGTTTTGTTTGTTGATGCCGATGAAGAAGTATCAAAAGAGTTAAAAGAAGAGATAAAAAAATTGGTTAGATGTGCTATTTTAAAACAAAACAACTTAGCGGGTTTCTATATTAAACGACGTGATTGGTTTTGGGGGAGAGAGGTGCGGTTTGGTGAGGTGTTAAAAGTAAGACGAAAGGGAATTTTGCGACTGATAAAAAAAGGTTTTGGGAAATGGGAAGGAAAAGTGCATGAAGAGTTAGAAATTGGAGATTGGAAATTAGAAATTGGAAAATTGAAAAATTTTATCAATCATTATCCGCATCCGACGATTAAAGAGTTTCTGGGCGAGATTAATTTCTATAGTAGTTTGCGGGCGGATGAGTTGTTCCAACAAGGAAAAAAAACTAACATTTTGGAGATTATTTTTTATCCACTTTTTAAGTTTATCTTAAATTACTTTATTTATTTTGGTTTTTTGGATGGAGCGGTTGGTTTTGTTTATGCCTTTATGATGAGTTTTCATTCGTTTTTGGTGCGGGGGAAAATATTTATAAAAAACTATAGTGAAATACATAGAATTAAAAAATAAAAAATAAAAATTTACCCTCCGAATTGGAGGGAGACAATGAAAAAAGATAAAAAGAAATAAAGTAGAAATAGGAAGAAATTAGATATGGTTGAAACTGGTCAAAGATAGTTGAGATTGGTTAAAACTGGTTGAATTAGATAGTTAAAAAAGTAAAAAAAAGAATTAAAAATTAAAAATTTATTGGTTTGCTTCTTTGAATCGGAGGATAGGGTTTAGAATTTATGATTTTGAATTTTGGATGAGGATTTATTCATTTACCATCTTTTTTCGATCGTGAGGCGATGGTTTAAATAAAGTTATTTAGATTTAATAATGGTTAATATAATTTTATTTTTAACTTTTTTTCTTTTTTCCTTTGGCCAGTTGGGGCGGATTTCTTTTTTAGATCAGCAGATAAATGGTTACTTATATGAGTTATTTCTTTTTTTGTTTTTAATCGTTGCCGTTCTCCGTTTTCGGCTGAAACCAATAACCGAAGGATATAAAAGATACCCCTGGTTTTACTGGTTAGTTCTTTATCTATTGATTAACTTTTTCTTTGATTTTAATCGATACCGGCTGGTGGATAACCTGATCTCTTTTTTATATCAAGGGCGGCTGATTTTTTACTTTATTGCGTTTCTATATCTAAAAAAGATTAACCTGAGTCCCTTTTTAAAATTTTTTATCTTTTTAACTATCCCCTTTTCGTTGGTCCAGTTTTTTTTATACCCTAATCTGCGTAATCTTTTATACTTAGGCTGGGACCCGCATATTTACCGACTTTTCGGTCTTTTTTTTGATACCTATGTGGCGGCGGCGATCTACGGAATGATTTTTTTCTTTTTGCTCTTCAATAAAAAAATTTTTTTACGACCCTATCTTTTGTTTTTTTACTTTGTTTTCATTTTATTAACCTATTCCCGGATGGGATTGATGAGCTTTCTTTTAACCCTTTCTATATTTTTTATCGCCCAAAAAAATTATAAAAGTTTGTTTTTGATCTTGGGGGCAGTTTTTTTATTTATCGTCGCTGTTTTAATCACTGATAAAGGCGCCATTAATCTTGATCGGGTTTTTTCAATCACCGCCCGAGTAAACGATTATCAAAAGGCAGTTGACTACTTTCAAAAAAAGCCGCTTTTTGGCTATGGCTATAATCGAATTCGATTTATTAAAAATGAAGCCGTTGGTCATTCCGGGGCTGGTTTTCATTCCAGTTTTTTGATCGTTCTGGTTGGCGCTGGCTTGGTTGGGTTGTCTCTTTTTTTAAGATCTTTCTGGCAGTTGGTGGAAAAAAAAAGACCGGAGTTATTTTTTTTAATCTTTCTTGGTTTTTTTTCTTTAGCTGATAATGTTCTGCTTCATCCCTTTATTCTTTTTTTGTTTTTTTGTTTTCTGGATTTTTTTGATAAAGACGGTCTTTATTAAAGACAATCTTTAAAGATCTTGTTAATGAGTCACAAATTAGAGTGGATTTAGTATAATTAAAATATTAATCAGTGCGGGATTAGTTGAGTGGTTCAATGTATCCTTCCCAAGGATAAGACACGGGTTCGATTCCCGTATCCCGCTCAAAAATGATTATTTTTTAAAATAGATAATTTATCAACACCTTCAATTAAAGTATCTATGAATAGTTTAATTACTCAATACAATATTTATTGTGATGAATCAAGAGTAGAAAATAAAGATTCAAAAAAAATGGTTATAGGCGCTCTTTTTTTGCCAAGAAAAGAAAAAAATAGAATTAATATTAGTTTAAAAAATATTTTTAAAAAATATAAATTTAATCAAGAATTAAAATGGTCAAAAATAAATAAAGAAAAAAAGAAGTTTTATGAATCAATAATAGATTTTTTTGTTAAGGAAAACGAGTTAAATTTTCGTTGTATTATTGTTGATAAATCAAAAGTTAAATACGATCAATATCATAATAATGATGAAGAATTGGCTTTCTTTAAATTTTATTATTTTATGTTAAGAACAAAGTTATTAGATAATAATCAATATTATATTTTTTTAGATAAAAAATCTACTCGTGATAAAAACAGAGCTCGATCGCTTTATTATTTTCTAAAATCTTTTATCCTATATAATAGAATGGCCGTCAATATAAAACATCTTCAAGCTTACTCTTCAAAGGAAAATAATTTAATTCAATTGGCAGATTTTTTAACCGGACTAATTGGATTTGCCTGTAACTATCAAAGTAAACAATCTGATAAATTATCTTTTGTTTTATATTTAAGAAAAAAACTAAGAAAAAATGTTTTATGTAAGACAACGGCTCTTAATGAAGAAAAATTTAATGTATTAGTTTGGAATCCAAAAGAATTATGAATGTTATAAATTTACCAATAATATCGTCAAGTTCTATTGAAGATATTAAATTGATTTTTAAAAAAACTTATCTTTCTAGCTCTTTAACTTTTGAAGGAGTACCATTAAAAATATTTCCTGAAGACTTTAACCATATATGTTACGAAAATAAGAGAGGAGATTTATACAAAAAGAAATTTAGTTTAAGAAAAGCAAGAAAATTATTAATAATAAAAGAGCTTTGCGACAAAAAATTCCTTATATTCTTATATATCAAATTAATCGTTCAAAAAAGACTGTTTGTGTATTAGCGGAATGTGTGGAGTTTGCTTTATTTTTAATACCAAAAAAGTCAAATAAAGGAAACTATCTTAGAATAGGAACAATTATTAGTTATGGAAAAAAAGTCGAATCAAAAATTAAGAGTCAAAAAAATAAAGGAAAAATAATTAAAAAAATTGAGGAAGTTTTTTAGAGGCTGTTATTTTCTGGGCCAACAACCTCTTAGAAATGCCGACAGGTTTACAAATGCAAACCTTAAATAAAGGTTAACAATTATATAATATATTGTCAAGATATTCAATTTGTAGCGCTTTATATCAATCTATATCAAATTTAGACATAACAAATATTAATTTTTTTGATAATGTTTGTTATATAATATTTCTTAGTGAACTATTGATAAAAGATTATAATTTTGTTCACTATCCGCTCACGCTGAGATAGCTCAATTGGTAGAGCGGCGGTATCGTAAACCGCAGGTTCCGGGTTCGATTCCCGGTCTCAGCTCTGATAATATGCGCCATCTTTCATCCCATTACCAAAGAAAACAAACCGAAAAAATTATTTTTTTGTTAATCGTTTTATTAGTCGGTTTTATTTTTTTTATCAATATTGGTTTAAAAATTATTTTGTTTACCTCCTCCACCGTGGCTAATTTATTCCTTAAGAAAAATAACGAGGTAGTTGTCAAGCCGACGGTGGAAGAAGAACCGATAAATGTTAATATTGACAACTATCCTTCAGCAACAAACAGTGCTATGGTAAAATTTGATCTTTCGTTGCGAAACGCTAACCGATTAATCATCTATCTTAACAATAAAAAGATTAAGGAAGAGAAAGTTGAAGACGGATTAAATGAGATAACCGTTGATAACTTGACTGAAGGCGAAAATGAGATCTTTTTTCAAGCGGAAAATAAAAAAACCAGCCGTTCAAAGAGAACCGAACGCTATCAGATTGTTTACAAAAAAACAAAGCCAAAGTTGGAAGTTGGCACACCAAAAGATGGGGAAAAGATTAATCAAGAGGAAGTTAAGATTAGCGGTGAAACCGATAAAGAAACAACCATCACTATTAATCACCAACCGGTAATTGTTAACTCCTTAGGCCAGTTTGAGATGATAATAAAACTTAAAGAGGGTGAGAATAGTATTGAGATTGTGGCGGAAGATATTGCTGGTAATATAGAGACAAAGACCGTTAAGGTTATTTATGAAAAAGATTAATGATCTACTTTAGAGGAATCTTTAAAACCATTCCTACCTCGATCTGCTCTGGATTTTGAAGGTTATTCTCTTTGGCGATTATGGGCCAGGCATTGAGATCACCGTAAACCTTGAGCGCAATTGAAGAAAGACTGTCACCCAACTGAACTAAGTAAAACTGATCCTGATTGGTTACTTTTTCGGTTTGATTGGCACTGATTTCGCCTTTTGTTGGTTGTCTAGGAGTAACCAACGGCAGGATAATCTTTGTTCCTGGAGGGATATTGTTTGGTTCGGTAATATTGTTGACTTGGGCAATGTCATAAGCATTAAAACCTGAGCCATAAAACTCTTCGGCAATCTGCCAAAGATAGTCGCCTTCTTTGGTAATATACTCCTGAGGGAATTTCTTAACTTCTTTTTGATTAGATTTTGATCGATCTAATTTGACTGAACTTTTTACTGGAATTAAAGGAAGATTGTTAACAATAAGAGTAGAGAGAATAACAAAGGCGACTAAGCCTAAAAAAAACTGGCGCCGTTTTTGGATAATCCGGTTTTTAATAAGATTGATTAGATTACTTTTATTTTTAGGTTGTTTTGGTGGCATAGTTGTTGATATTATATCAAATTTTTTTAGAAAAGGGCCGATCATTATCAATTGAAAATTAATTCCAAAGATATTAAAATAATTTGTATACTCGACGTCATTTAAAATTATAAAAATGAAAGGAGGTGAAAAATATGAGTCCAGTCTTAATTGGTGGTGGAATTTTAGTTTTAGTCATTCTTTATTTAATCGGTACCTACAATAGCTTGGTTGTTTTAAGAACCCGAATTAAAGAGGCGTTTTCCGGTATTGATGTTCAGTTAAAAAGACGGGCCGATCTGATTCCGAACTTAGTCGAAACGGTTAAAGGTTATGCTAAACACGAAAAGGAGATTTTTGAGAATGTAACTAAAGCAAGAAGCGCTTTAATGAAGGCCGAGACACCAAAAGAAAAAGCAGAAGCCGATGGGATGTTAACCGGCGCTTTAAAGTCACTCTTTGCCGTGGCTGAAGCCTATCCGCAACTGCAGGCGAACGCTAACTTTCAAGAACTTCAACGGCAGTTAGAAGATACCGAGGATAAGGTGGCTTATTCAAGACAGTTTTATAACAGCAACGTTTTAGATTATAATACCAAAGTTCAGGTTTTTCCCAGCAATTTAATTGCCAACTTTTTTGGATTTAAACAGGAGATATTTTTTGAGACGGCCGAAGAAGAAAGGAAAAAGGTTGAAGTTAAGTTTTAATAATTTTCTATGACTATTTATAACCAGATCGCTTTTAACAAGCGGAGGAGTTTTTTTATTGTTCTTTTTTTTATTCTTTTTGTTTCCTTTATCTTTTACTTAGTCGGCCAGTTTTTTGACCATGGCCGTCTTTATTTTTGGTTTGGTCTTTTATTTGCGTTTCTTAGTTCTTTTTTCAGTTATTTTTTTAGTGATCGAATTATTCTTTTTAGTTTAAGGGCAAAGCCGGCCAGTAAAAAAGATTACTTTCATTTTTATACCGTAGTAGAAAATTTAGTTATTGCCGCCGGTTTATCTATGCCAAAGTTATATGTGATCAATGATCCCAGCCCAAACGCCTTTGCTACTGGTCGTAATCCCAAAAATAGTGTTATCTGTGTTACTACCGGTTTACTTAATCTTTTAGATCGAAGTGAGTTAGAAGGAGTGGTGGCTCATGAGTTGTCGCATATTAAAAACTATGATATTTTACTTGCTTCTTTAGTGGCGGTTTTAGTTGGTTCGGTGGCAATTCTTTCTGATTGGTTGTTAAGAAGCACTTTCTGGTTTGGATCGCCTTCACAACGCGAAGAAAGAGAAAAAAATCCTCTGCTTAGTTTAATGGCCGTAGTTGTTTTAATAATAGCACCGCTGATTGCCACATTAATTCAGTTAGCCCTCTCACGTCAGCGGGAGTTTTTAGCCGATGCCGATGGTGTTCTTTTGACCCGCTATCCGGCGGCTTTAGCTCGTGCTTTAGAAAAAATTAGTCAGACAAATATACCGCTAAGAAATGCTGCCAGCGGAACCGCCCATCTCTTTATCACTAACCCCTTCAAAAAAATAAAGACTAGCTCTTCCTGGTTGGTTAATCTTTTTAACACTCACCCGCCGGTTGAAGAGCGGATTAAAATTTTATCCTCAATGTAAAATTTTATGTGTGGCATTGGCGGTTTTTATGGATTTGAAGACGATCAGCTAATTAAAAATATTTCCTTAGCATTAAAACATCGTGGTCCTGACGGTGAAGGAATTTATACTGACAAACAGGCAACCCTTCTCAATCGCCGCCTGGCAATTATTGATCGGGCGGGTGGCGATCAGCCAATTTTTAATGAAGATCAAAGTTTAGTTGTTGTTTATAATGGCGAGATCTATAACTATCAGGATCTAAGAACCGAGTTAATAAAGAAAGGCCATCGATTTAAGACAAACTCCGACACTGAGGTGATTATTCATGCATATGAGCAGTGGGGAGTTGATGTTTTTGACCGGTTTAACGGAATGTTTGCCTTTTGTTTGTATGAGATCAAGAATAATAAGATGATCTTGGTTCGTGACCATTTTGGCATTAAGCCCCTGCACTACTCGATTATCAGTCGCGAAAATTTAAAACTAATTTTTTCTTCTGAAATAAAACCAATATTTTTTAGTCGCTTAATTGCCCAAGAACCAAATGATCGGATAATCTATCGTTATCTAAATTTTCGGGTTCATAACGATCAACCGGAAACTTTTTTTAAGGATATCTACCAACTGATGCCTGGTGAGATGATGATCATTGAGAATAATCACTTTGAGATAAAAAAATATACCCGTTTAGAAAAGGAGTTATTAAACAACCAAAAAACAAGATTAACCAAAGATGATGCAAGAAAGTTTTATTTGTTATTGGAGAAAGCAGTTAAAATTCGATTGGTGTCCGAGGTGCCGGTGGGCAGTTGTTTGTCAGGCGGATTAGACTCCTCGTCGGTGGTGGCGGTGATTAATCAACTAATTAAAAAACAAATCGCCGAAACTAAGTTAGTAGGTCAAAAACAAAAAACTTTCTCCGCCGTTTTTCCCAAAGGCAATAACAATGAGTCGGCTTATATCGACGAATTAGTCAGAAAAATAACTGTTAATAGTTTCAAAACCGTTCCTACTCCAAAAAAATTTTTTGATGATCTAACTGATTTTGTTAAAACTCAAGAAGAACCAACGATTTCCACTGGTCCGTATGCACAGTACGAGGTAATGAAGTTAGCCAAAGATCGGATAACGGTTCTTCTTGATGGTCAGGGAGCCGATGAGGTTTTAGCCGGATACTACCCATACTACTTTGTTTACTGGCGTCAGTTACTCAAAGAAAAAAAATACCTTCGGTTGTTAATCGAGTTAATTAACAGTGGTGATATTTTATGGCGATTCTTTTTTGATTGGGTTAAGGTAATCCTGGGTTTTAAAAAGAGTTTGAAACCAGAGAGATTACTAAAAAAGGACTTTCAGCAACGATTTAAAGATGAACACTTCCCTGTAACTAATGATAGTTTAAAAAAAAGATTGATTGCGGATACTTTTTACCATAGTCTGCCGGCACTACTGCGCTATGAGGATCGAAACTCGATGCGGTTTTCGATTGAGGGGCGTGTACCCTTTTTAGATCCGGATCTGATTAGATTTATCTTTAGTAAATCCGATGACGCCATTATTAACAGTGGTTGGAATAAATATTTACTACGGCGGGCGATGAAGGAACAGTTGCCGAAAAAGATTGTCGAGCGGCGAAATAAAATCGGCTTTACCACGCCGGAGCATCAATGGTTTTTAGCACTGAAAGAGGAGATCTTCAAAATCTTTCTCTCAAAAAGCTTTGCTCAGCGCCGGTACTTTAATCAACGAGAGGTTTTGCTGGCATTTCAGCAGTTTATTGACGGACAGATTGATGATACTTTAATTTTTTGGCGTCTTTTGAATTTGGAATTGTGGCTACGGGAGTTTTTTGATAAGAAAGATTCCCAAACATTGTCCGTAAATAGAAAAAGATCTTTAGATGGACCTAATCGCGGCAAAAAATTAACCATTAGCGTTAATAAAAAAAAATACTTTCGGTATCCTATCCGGACCGATTTAATTAAAAAAGAAGATGATCTAATAGAAAAAATTAACAGTTATAGTTTAAAGACGATTGATGACCTAAACAAAGTTAATCCATTAAAGGAAAAAAAATTTTTTCTGGTGGTTTCGGAGAAGATTGTTGCCATTACTCAAGGTCGCTCATACTTTATTTGGGAGATTAAACCATCGCTTTGGGCTAATTTACTGTCAAAATTTGTTAAGAAAACACCTTATGGGATTGGTTTAGGTAGTCCCTGGACGATGGAGTTAGCGATCAGAGAAACCGGTTTATGGCGCGTCTTATTGGCAAGCTTAGCGGCGATCTTAACCAAACCGCTGGGAATAACCGGAGTTTTTTATCGGGTTGCTGGTAGAGCGGTGGCGGCCATTGATGGTCCGACCGAGTACTCGGTTTATCCATCAAATATTTCGGCCAAACTGCCTCCAAAAGATCCGCTAACTGTTTGCCGGTTAATTGACAAGGCAATTAATCGCAGTTTAAATTCTGAATATTCGTCTTTGAAAAAAAATTTTTTAGGCTCGGTGATTATTGATGCCAATGATTTAGGTCAAACGGTTTTAGCCAATACGACCAGTCTCAATCGGCAAACGATCGAAAAAATTTTTCAGGATAATCCAATGGGGCAGTCCGATGAGATGACGCCGTTGGTTCTTGTTATTTTTTGATTATTTTTTATAATTTGTTTATGAAAAAAAAGAGTTTAACCAAGGAAGATGTTTTTCGTTTAGCCCGTTTAGCCGGTTTAAGTTTAACTGATGAAGAAGCAGAAAAATATAGGACCCAGTTGGAGCAGACAATCGCTTACATTGAAAACCTAAATGAACTGCCGACCGATGGAGTGATACCAACCTTTCAGACAACCGCATTAGCGAATATTTTTTTCAATGATGGAGAAAAAAATGAGCGACTTCTTGATTTATTGGCAGTATTTCAAAATACAAAAAATAAGGAAGGTAATTATTTTAAGGTTAATTCTAATGTCATTAAAAATGTATACCCATCTTATTCTGGTTTGCAAAGGAAAGCAGATTAGATGGGTATATCCCGACTCCGATGTTCCGACTGTTAACGTCGGAAGTCGGAGTCCGATCAGTCGACGTTACGTCGGATCATCAAACTCATTTTTTTGCATTTTAAATGACGTCGGGTATAAAAAATAAAAAATATGCTTTTAGGTAGATCATTGGTTACCATTGCTGGTTTAATTAGAAAAAAGAAAATTTCTGTTGAAGAAGTAGTTGAGTATTTCTTAAAAAGAATTGAAAAATACAACCCAAAACTAAATGGGTATTTGACGGTTAATAAGTCTTATAAGACGGATAAGACGTATAAGTCGAATAAGACTAAGATAGGATTACCAATTGCGGTGAAAGACAACTTTTGCACTAAAGGAATGAGGACCACGGCGGCTTCTAAAGTTTTAGAAGATTTTATTCCGCCTTATGAGTCAACGGTGACAAAACGGTTACTTGATGCCGGTTTTTTTATTTTGGGAAAAACCAACTTAGATGCCTGGTGTCATGGTTCATCAACCGAAACCTCAGACTTTGGTCCAACAAAAAACCCTTGGAACCTGGAGTATTTACCCGGTGGTTCTTCTGGTGGTTCGGCGGCTGCGGTTGCTTCTTACTTGGCGCCGGCGGCCATTGGTTCAGAAACCGCTGGTTCAATTCGCCAGCCGGCTTCTTGGTGCGGAGTGATTGGGTTAAAGCCAACTTATGGCCGGGTTTCCCGTTACGGTGTAATTGCCATGGGATCGTCGCTTGACTCCCCCGGACCATTAACTCGGTCTGTAGCCGATGCTGCTTATTTACTTAAGATTATTGCCGGTAAAGATCCTTACGATGCTACTTCGGCTAATCTTCCGGTTGATCATTATTTAGACAAATTAGACCAGAAACGATCACTAACCATTGGGATTAGCGATCAATATTTTGATGGGGTTGATTCGGAGATAAAAAAGGCATCAGATCAGGCGGTTAAAATTTTTAAGCAGTTAGGTCATCGGATTAAAAAAATCAATCTTCTTCATCCGAAGTATTCAATCTCGGTTTATACCATTTTGCAGCGAGCCGAAGTTTCTTCTAACTTAGCTAAATTTGACGGGATAAGGTATGGTAATGACCGAGTTTTTTTTGGTCGGGAAGCAAAAAAAAGAATTATGCTGGGAACATATGTTTTATCTTATGGTTACTATGATGCTTATTACAAAAAAGCCCAGCAGATCCGGACATTAATTATTGAGGATTTTAAAACCGCTTTTAAGGAGGTGGACTTAATCTTGGCTCCAACCACCCCGATTCCGGCTTTAAAGTTGGGTGAGTCTGACAAATATCCATTTTTTGGTGAGTTAATGGATATGTTGCTTGAGCCATCGAGTATTGCTGGACTTTGCGCCATTGGTTTACCCGTGGGTTTAACCAAGAAAAACCTACCCATCGGCATGCAGTTAATTGGCCGTTGGTTTGATGAAACAACCTTATTACAAGCTGCTTATCATTTCGAAAAAGAAACCGGATTATTTGGGGTTTTTGATAAGATCTTAGAAAGATATAAAGATGAAGATTAAAGTTAAAAAGTTCTATACCCATCTTACTCTGGCTTGCAAAAGCAAAGCAGATTAGATGGGTATATCCCGACTCCGACGTTCTGACTGTTAACGTCAGAAGTCGGAGTTCGATTAGCCGACGTTACGTCGGATCGTCGAACTCATTTTTTTACATTTTAAATGACGTCGGGTATAAAGGATAAAAAATATGAACCGTTGGCAACCAGTAATTGGATTAGAAATTCATATTGAACTAAAAACAAAGTCAAAGATGTTTTGTCAGTGCTCGGCTGATTATTTTGGTAGAAAACCCAATACCAATACCTGTCCGGTTTGTTTGGGTTTACCGGGCGCCTTGCCGGTACCTAATCAAAAAGCCGTTGAGTGGACGATTCTTATTGGTAAAGCCTTAAACTGTCAAATAAGTCGTTTTTCCAAATTTGATCGTAAGCACTACTTTTATCCTGATTTACCCAAGGGTTATCAGATTAGTCAGTATGATCAGCCCCTTGCTACGCAAGGAAAGTTCGAAATCCGAAATCCTAAATCCCAAATAAAAAAGATAATTAGAATTCGGCGGGTGCATTTGGAGGAAGATACGGGAAAGTTAATTCACTTAAAAAATGGCACTTTGATTGATTTTAATCGCTCAGGTCTTCCTTTGGTTGAGATTGTTACTGAACCGGATTTTGATAATAGCGATGATGTTAAGTCTTTTTTGGAAGAATTACAGGTGATTATTCGCTACCTTGGCGTTTCGGATGCCGATATGGAAAAAGGAACGATGAGAATGGAACCGAATATCTCTATAAGAGAAATCCCAAATCCTAAATCCCAAATCCCAAACCCTGAACTAGAACAAGTTCAGTTCAGGGGAAGCAAATTCAAAATTCAAAATTTAAAATTTAAATTGCCAAATTATAAGGTAGAGGTAAAAAATATTAATTCGTTTCGGTTTGTTAAGCAGGCGATTGATTATGAAATAGAAAGACAGATTAAGATTTTAAAAACTGGTAAGATTCCTCTTCAAGAAACACGAGGTTTTAATGCGGAAAAACAGATGACCTATTCTCAAAGAACAAAAGAAGAATCTCATGATTATCGTTATTTTTCAGAACCAGACATTCCACCTTTAATCTTTACCAAAGAATATATTGACTCAATCTTGGTGCCGGAGTTACCTTCGCAGAAAGTTAAACGATATGTTTCTGACTTTGGAATTCGCTTTGAGGACGCCTTTATTTTGACACGAGATAAGAAGATGACTGAATATTTTGAAGAGATAAATGAAAAATTAAAAATTAGAAATGAAAAATTACAATTTAAAATTAAAAATTTGGAGCAGACAATAGTTAATTATATAGTTAATAAAAAAATTTCTACCGCTCTAACCGTCGATGAGTTTATTAATAAATTAATTGAAAATCTAAAACCTAAAGAGACAGATAAAGATTTATTAAATCAAGTGATTGACAAAGTTTTAAAAGATAACATGAAAGCGGTTGAAGATTATAAAAACGGAAAAATTAATGCGGTTATGTTTTTGGTTGGGCGGGTAATGCGCCAGATGAAGGGTCAGGCCGAAGCAAAAATCGTGAGACAGTTGATTGAAGAGAGATTAAAAAAAATAAAAAATAAAAAATAAAAATTTACCCTCCGAATCGGAGGGAGACAAATAAAAATTAAAAATTTAGAATTTTGGATTTTAAATTTGTTTTGGGTTTAGAATTTAGGATTTAGAATTTAGAGTTTAGGATTTGGACTTTAGGATTTAGGATTTGTTTAGTCCTCCGAATCGGAGGATAGAATTTAGAATTTGTTTATTATATGTCTTTTATTCATCTTCACACTCACAGTGAGTATTCGCTTTTGGATGGTATGGGTCGGTTGGATGAGATTATTGATCTGACAAAAAGGTTAGGAATGCCAGCGGTTGCCTTAACCGATCATGGGGTACTGTATGGGGCATTTAAGTTTTTTCTTAAAGCTAAGAAGGCGGGAATTAAACCGATTATTGGGGCTGAAGTTTATCAGGCGAGAAATTCCCGATACGATAAGGAAACCGATGAGAGAAAGAACTATCACTTAGTTTTATTAGCCAAAGATCTTGAGGGCTATAAAAATCTGATTAAGATTGTTACCGACTCCCATTTAAACGGTTTTTACTATAAACCGCGGACTGACTTTTCCATTTTAGAAAAATATCATTCCGGGATAGTGGCTCTTTCTGGTTGTCTTCAGGGATTAATCAGTAGTTTGTTGGCGGCTGATCAAACAAATCAAGCCGAAGAGATTTTAAAAAAATACTTAAACATCTTTGGTTCGGACTTCTATTTAGAACTTCAACGTCATCCGCAGATTAAGATTCAAGAAAAGGTTAACCAGTTATTAATAAAACTCTCGCGCAAATATGCTGTTCCTTTGGTGGCCACTAACGATGTTCATTATCTTAACAAAGAAGATGCTTATGCCCAGGAAGTTTTGCTTTGTATTCAGATCCAGCGGGTGATCTTTGAGAAAAATCGACCGCTGTCAATGATCGATGTGCCGGACTACTACTTTAAGACTCCGAAAGAGATGATTGGTGAGTTTATTGATCTGCCGGAAGCCATTGAAAATACCATCAAGATTGCTGATCAGTGCAATTTGGAAATTCCTTATGGTCATTGGATTTTGCCTGAGTACAAGACACCAAACAATGAGCCGGTTGATATCTATCTAAAGAAGTTAGTCGATCAACGAATCAGCCGAGTAAGTCAGTATAATCAAGAGTTAATTAAAAAAAGGGTTGACTATGAGTTAAAAATAATTATTAAAAAAGGATACAGCACCTATTTTTTAATTGTTGAGGACTTTGTCAACTGGGCTAAAAAAAATAAGATTGCTGTTGGTCCAGGTAGGGGGTCGGTGGCCGGTTCGTTGGTCGCCTATATTTTGGGAATTACCGATATTAATCCTTTAGATCACAACCTGCCTTTTGAAAGATTTTTAAATCCAGATCGGCCAACGCCGCCAGACATTGATATTGACTTTGCCGATGTTCGCCGCGACATTGTTTTAGACTATGTCACTAAAAAATATGGTGAAGAAAAAGTAGCCCAAATTATTACCTTTGGCAAGATGGAGGCAAGATTGGTGGTACGGGATGTTGCCCGCGCCTTAGGGCATTCATATAGCCAAGGTGATCGAATCGCTAAAATGATTCCCCCGGGACGACAAGGTTTCCCAATGACAATTGCCCAGGCATTAGAAGAGTCGCCATCTTTAAAATTAGCTTATCAAAGTGAAGAAGATACCAAAAAAATTCTTGATATTGGCCGAAAATTAGAAGGGTTGCCGCGGCATTCTTCGGTTCATGCGGCCGGGGTTATTTTTAGTGATAAACCCTTGGTTGAGTATATTCCTCTTCAAAAAGACCCGAAAAACGATAAGGTAATTACTCAGTATGATATGTACTGTTTAGATCTTAATGCGGTTTCCAACAACGAAGCGATTGGGTTATTAAAGATGGACTTTTTAGGTTTAAGAAATCTGACGATTATTGAGGAAACTCTTAACTATGTTAAAAAAAACAGTGGTCAGGAGATTGATATTCATCAGATTAATTTAGATGATAAAAAAACCTTTAAGTTAATTTCCGAAGGTAACACCATCGGTGTCTTTCAGTTAGAGTCGCCCGGGATGCGGCACTTAGCCAAAGAGCTGAAACCGAACAAGTTAAGTGATATTTCGGCGATGGTGGCTTTGTATCGACCTGGACCCATGGATCTAATCCCTTCTTTTTTAGAAGGAAAAAAAGACCAGCGGAAGATTCGATATTTACACAAAGATCTTAAACCAATTTTGGAGGAAACCTATGGTGTTTTAGTTTATCAGGAACAGGTGATGGAGATTGCTCACCGGTTAGCTGGTTATACGATGAGTGAGGCCGATAATCTGCGAATGGCAATGGGAAAAAAGAAAAAGGAGTTAATGAAAAAAGAAAAAACTAAGTTTATTGCCGGTTGTTTAAAAAAAGGCTACAAAAAGGATTTGGCCGAAAAAATCTATAACTTTATGGAAAAGTTTGCCGCTTATGGGTTTAACAAACCGCACTCGGCTTCTTATGCCTTAATTGCTTATTGGACCGCTTATTTGAAGGCAAACTTTCCGGTTGAGTTTATGACCGCTTTGCTTTCGGCCGAACTAAAAGGCATTGCTGGACCAAACCGTGAAATAAAGATGTCACAGACGATTGAGGAGTGCCGACGGATGAAGATTGCGGTGCTTTCACCTGATATTAACCGTTCATTTAGCGATTTTACTATTGAAGGTGAAGCAATCCGTTTTGGTTTATCGGCAATAAAAAATGTGGGTCAGGCAGCGATTGAGTCAATTTTGTCGGCACGAAAAGATGGTCCTTTTAAAGGTTTTAAAGACTTTCTGTTTCGAATTGATCTGCAAAAGGTAAATAAAAAAACCGTTGAAAGTCTGATTAAGGCAAACTGTCTTTCTTCTTTTGGTAATCGGGCGACTCTTCTTTCGGTTTATCCTAATTTAGTCAAGGAGATTATTAATTTAAAGGAAGATTATCAGAAAAATCAGTATCGTCTTTTTTATTCTAATGAAGTGGTTGACTTAGCTGATAACTTTTCACCGATGCCTGAGTTTGATAGTAACCAGATCTTATTAATGGAGAAAGAAATTATTGGTTTTTCCTTAACCAACAATCCATTAAAACAGTTTAACCAAATCTTTAAAGAAAAAGTGTCGAAGAAGATCGGCGAAGTGGTGGGAACGGATAAAGGTAAAGAGTTAGTTTTAGGAGGAATTATTAGCGCAAAGAAGATCATTAAAACAAAGAAAGACAACAGTGAGATGGCTTTTATTAAGGTTTACGACGATACTGGATCGATTGAGGTGACGGTCTTCCCAAAAAAATATAAGCTTTATCGTGAAATTCTTAATCTTAACAACATTATTATTTTTAAAGGCCGAGTTGATGACGGATTGCGGGGAGTTAATATAATTCTTGAAGCGGCTAAAAAAGTATGAAAAAAAATTTTTTTATTATTAATAATGATTTTGATCTAGAGAATCAAAAAAAATTTTTTTTGAATAAAAAAGAAATAAAAATAAATTTTTCTAATACTCTTGACATTTATTATGAAATTGGTTATTATATTATTACGCCACTTTTAGTAGGACTTTTTTTAGGTTTGTATTTAGATAAAATTTTTGATAAGAGATGTTTTTTTGTTTTGTTGTTTATTTTTTTTGGCGCTCTTTTTACTTTTTATAATCTTTATCGAATTTATAAGGATAATAAAAAAAAATAATGGAAAGAAAACCCCATATTAGTCTAAAAGCCGAAAAAATTTTTGAGATTTTTGGGATTCCGATTACTAACTCTATCTTATCTAGTCTTATTGTTTTAATTCTTTTTTTAATTCTTGGTTTAAATTATTTTCGTGAATCAAAAAAAGATCCATTAAAGCGAAATAGTCTTTATTTCATCGTTAATTTTTTATTAAAGTCGTTATACAATTTTTTTTATGGAGTTTTGGGAGAAGAAACGATAAAATATTTTCCTCTTTTAACATCTTTTTTTCTTTTTATTTTATTACAAAACTGGTTTGGTTTAATTCCGGGAGTTGGTAGTATTTTAATTAAAATAAATGCGCATAATACACACCATTTTATCCCTTTATTAAGGGGTGGCACAGCTGATCTTAATACTACTTTGGGTTTAGCAATTTTTTCAGTTATTTTTACCAATATTGCTAGTATTAAAGCTTTGGGAGTAAAAAATTATATTGCGCGATTTTATCGAATTAAAGAACCAATTTCTTTTTTTATTGGTAGTTTGGAGATTATTAGCGAATTTTCAAAAGTTATTTCTTTTGCTTTTCGTCTTTTTGGTAATATTTTTGCTGGAGAAGTATTATTGACCGTAATTGCCTTTTTATTACCAATGTTAGCGTCATTTCCTTTTTTAATACTTGAAATATTTGTTGGTTTTATTCAAGCTTTAGTATTTACGATGTTAACCTGTGTTTTTATTAGTTTAGGAATTAGTAAACATCATTAAAAAAATTTTAGGATTTTAAAATAAAATTTAAGAAAGGAGGTGTTTTTTATGAATATTGAAGTAATTAAAATAATTATGATTAGTTTAACAATTACAGTAGGTTCAATAGTACCAGGTTTAGCAATTGGAAAAATTGGAATTCAAGCAATGGAGTCAATTGGGAGAAATCCGGAAGCCGAAGCCGGAATTAGAACGACAATGATTTTAGTAGTTGCTTTTGCTGAAGCTTTAGCAATTTATGCTTTAGTTGTTGCTTTAATATTAAAATTTACTTAAAAATTTTTTTATTTTCAATAATTTATGGAAAATTTAGGTATAGATATTAGATTATTAATAGCGCAGTTAACTAATTTTATTATCTTTTTTTTGATTTTTAAAAAATTTTTAGCCGTGCCATTTTCAAAATTTATTTTGACCGCTAAACAAAAAGAGAAAGAAAAAATTGAGATAGATAAAAGAATGCAAGAATTAAATAAGTTAGAACAGGAGATAGAAAAAAAAGTTCGCGAACAGATGAACAATGAGCGAAATGAATTAATTAGAAAAACAAAAGAGGAAAATGAAAAAATAAGAAATGAATTAATAAAAAAAACTGAGAATGAAATAATCTTGATGAAAAAAAAAGCAAAAGAAAAACTTCTTAAAGAACAAAAATTACAACAAGAAAATATAAGAAAAGAAGTAATAGATTTAAGTTTTTATTTAATTGAAATAGGGTTAAAAGAAGTTTTAAGTCCACAGTTGCAAAAAGAGTTAACTAACTATATTCTTAAAAATTCTAAAAAAATTAATTAAACATTTTTTTTATGGATAAGAACAGTAAGATTATCATTTATTCCTCTTATAAACTTTCTGAAGAAGAAATAAAAGCAACTAAAGAAAAGTTTAATTTTCCTTTGGATCGTCAAGTTGTTAATTTAATTGATAAAACGATTATTAGTGGTATGGTAATTATTTTTGATGGTATGCGAATTGATCTTTCTATAAAAACAATGTTAAAAAATTTGGAAAAAAAACTTTATGAATTTAGTAAATGATTATATTGCTAAAGTAAAAAAACAAATTAAACCTCAAAAATTAAATTATGAAGTTAAAGAGGTTGGTTTAATTTTAGTAAATGATTATATTGCTAAAGTAAAAAAACAAATTAAACCTCAAAAATTAAATTATGAAGTTAAAGAGGTTGGTTTAATTAAAGAGTTAAAAGATGGTGTTGTGGTTTTAGAGGGATTAGAGTCGGTCAGTTATGGTGAAATGGTTGTTTTTGATAATGGGTTAAAGGCGATGGTGATTGATATCGATGAAAAAACAGTTGGGGCGATCGTTTTGGGTGACTACTTAAAGTTGAAAGTGGGTGATTATGCTTACTTAACCAATCTTCAGGCTTCGATTGGTGTTTCAGAAGAAATAATTGGTCGGGTAGTTGATCCGGTGGGGAATTCTTTAGACAGTCAGGGTAAGTATAAGATTGATAAATACTACCCTTTAGAAAAGATTGCTCCGGGAGTGATTAAACGTCGACCGGTAACTGTACCGCTTTTAACTGGTATTAAAAGTATTGACGCACTAATTCCCATTGGTCGGGGACAACGGGAGTTAATTATTGGAGATCGATCAACTGGAAAGACAACAATTGCTGTTGATACCATTCTTAATCAAAAAAAACAAAACGTTATCTGTATTTATTGCGCTATTGCTCAGAAAAACTCAAAGGTGGCGGCGGTGATCGAGACCTTTAAGAATTTTGGTGCTTTTGACTATACGATTGTTGTTAATGCCTCAGCCTCTGAGTCGGCTGCTCTTCAGTACTTAGCGCCTTATTCAGCCTGTGCTATTGCTGAGTATTTTATGGATAAAGGAAATGATGTTTTAGTGGTTTATGATGATCTTACTAAACATGCTTGGGCATACCGTCAACTGTCATTGATTTTACGCCGACCGGCTGGACGTGAAGCCTATCCCGGTGATATCTTTTATCTTCACTCAAGATTATTGGAAAGAGCCTGTTGTCTGGATAAAAAATATGGTGGTGGGACAATTACTGCTTTACCGATAATTGAGACATTGGAAGGTGATGTCTCTGCTTACATTCCTACCAATGTGATTTCAATTACCGATGGTCAAATTTTTTTGGAAACAGATCTTTTTAACGCCGGGATGAGGCCGGCGATTAATGTAGGTATCTCGGTTTCCCGGGTTGGTGGTAATGCTCAGGTTAAAGCAATGAAACAAGTGGCGGGTAAGTTAAAACTTGACTTAGCCCAGTATCGAGAAATGGCTGCCTTTTCACAGTTTGAATCGGAATTAGATGAAGAGACGAAAAAATTTCTTAATCGTGGCGCTAAAATTACCCAATTATTAAAACAAAACAAGCATAAACTTTATTCGTTAACTGAACAAATTGTTTCTATTTGGGTAGCAACTAATGGTTATTTTGATCACGTTAATCAAAATGATATCTTAAAAAAAGAAAAGGAGTATTTAGATGCTTTAAAAATAGAGATACCGGAAGTTTTGGAAAGAATAGAAAAAGAAAAGATAATTGATTTGTCTATTGAAAATGAATTGAAACAAATAGCCGAGTTAATTTTTGCCCAAAATCAATATGAACCTAAGACAACTGAAGAAAAAAATAAAGTCGATTAATAACGTTAAAAAGATTACTCACGCGATGGAGTTGGTGGCGGCGGCGAAGATGAAAAAAAGCCAGTTAGAGGCGATTGAGTCAAGACCGTATCAAGAGATGTTAGAAGCGGTAATTAAAAGGATCAGCTTTGTTCTTAAACCCGAACACTCTTTTTTATTAAAGGAAGGCAAAAACAATCAAAAACTGATAATTTTAATTTCAACCAATAAGGGTCTCTGTGGTTCATTTAACCATAATCTGTTTAATTTTTTGTTGAAACGGTTAACTTTGAAAGAGGAAGGGTTTATTACCATTGGCAAGAAAGGAACGATCTTTGTTAATCAGATAAAACGGCCACTGTTGGCTGATTTTTCCACCAAGCAATCACTATTGATGGTGTCGGCGGTAATTGAGATGTCATTAAAAAAATTCTTCAATGATGAGGTTGGTGAGGTTTTAATTGCATATAATAAGTTTATTTCGGTTTTTCGTTCGGAACCAACCATTGAAAGATTGTTACCAATCAAAAAGGTTGAGGATTCGGTTAAAGAGTTAGGCGAAGATTATTTGATTGAACCAGCACCAGAAAAGATTATCGACTCACTTTTAAAAAATTTTATTGAGACGAAGTTGAGTCAGGCAATTATCAGTAGTCAGGCGGGTGAACACTCAGCCCGAATGATGGCGATGAAAAACGCCACTGATAATGCTAATGAATTGATTTACGATCTAACTCTAACCAGTAACAAACTACGTCAGGAAAAGATCACCAATGAGTTGTTAGATATGATTACGGCTAAGGAGTCAGTCGAGATTAAAAATTAATATTATATTTTTTCAATATGAATCAAGGAAGGATTAAAACCATAAAATCAGTGGTGGTTGATGTTGAGTTTTTACCCGAACAGACACCAAAGGTTTATAATGCCTTAGTTGTTAAAAATAAAGATGAAGTGCTTATTTTAGAGGTTGAGGCAATTATTCGACCCGGTTTGGTGCGAACAGTGGCTTTAGGAAGTGTTTATGGATTAAAAAGAGGAGTGTTAGTTTCTGATACCGGTGCGCCGGTAAAGGTACCGATTGGTGAGAAAACCTTGGGCCGGATTATTGATGTAATTGGTCAGCCAATTGATGATGCTGGAGTGATAAAGACTGACCTTTATGAGACAATTCATAAAAATCCACCTAGTTTAGTGGAGCAGTCAGTTAAAGAGGAGGTTTTTGAAACCGGTATTAAGGTAATTGATCTGATTGCTCCGTTTATCAAAGGGGGGAAGGTAGCGGTTTTTGGTGGCGCTGGTGTTGGAAAGACAGTGATTATTCAAGAATTAATTCATAATGTGGCGGTTGCCCATCAGGGGGTTTCGGTCTTTGCTGGGGTTGGTGAGCGATCACGGGAAGGAAACGATCTTTATCGGGAGATGAAGGAAAGCAAGGTTTTAGATAAAACCGCCTTAGTCTTTGGACAGATGAACGAACCGCCGGGTAATCGTTTAAGAGTGGCCCTAACCGGAATTACTTTGGCTGAGTACTTTCGGGATGTTAAGGGAATGGACTGTTTGATCTTTATTGACAACATCTTTCGTTTTGCTCAGGCAGGATCTGAGGTTTCCGCCTTGTTGGGGCGAATTCCTTCAGCGGTTGGTTATCAACCAACCTTAGCTTCAGAGATGGCGGCTTTACAGGAACGGATTACCTCAACTAATAAGGGATCGATTACCTCAATTCAGGCGGTTTATGTGCCGGCCGATGACTATACCGATCCGGCGCCAGTGGCAACCTTTTCACACTTAGATAGTTCTTTAAATTTAGAGCGATCTTTAGCCGAACAGGGGTTGTATCCCGCCATTGATCCTTTAACCTCAACTTCACGAGCAATTGATCCGGACATTGTTGGTGTCGAGCATTATACAGTTAACCGTGAAGTAGTTAGAGTATTACAACGATATAAAGATTTACAGGACATCATTGCCATTTTGGGAATGGAGGAACTATCAGAAGAGGATAGATTAACCGTTACTCGGGCACGTAAGATTCAGAAGTTTTTAACCCAGCCGATGTTTGTGGCTGAACCGTTTACTGGTCGCCCGGGAAAATATGTTTCGATTGAAGAGACGGTTCGTGGTTTTAAAGAGATTTTGGATGGAAAACATGATGATAAACCAGAAAATGCCTTTTATATGATTGGTGAGATTGATGAGGTGGGGAAGGGATAAGAAACATGTAACATGTAACGTGTAACATGTAACGTATAACGTTTAGAATTTAGGATTTTGGATTTAGGATTTGTTTGGGATTTAGAGTTTGGGATTTGTTTAGGATTTAGAACTTAGAATTTAGGATTTGGGACTTGTTTGGGATTTGTTTAGGATTTAGGGTTTAGGATTTGGGGTTTAGAATTTGGGATTTATTTCATAGTTATCTATTTTGGAGGATAAATTAAAATTGATTAAAATATAAAATGGCGGTTTTAAATTTAAAGGTGATTACTCCTAAAAAAGTTGTTTTAAAAGAGGAGATTTTGTCGATTACGGCACCGGCGGCTGATGGCGAAATTACAATCTTACCTCATCATCGGTCATTGTTTACTTTATTAAACGAGGGAATTGTTAAGATTAAGAAAAAAGACACCGAAGATTATTTAGCAATTGGCGGTGGTTATTTGCAGACCGATGGTGAAGAAGTTAATCTTCTTGTTTCTCGCGCCTATGGGCAGACTGAGATTAATGAAAAGATGGTTGAAAAAGCGATTGAGCAGGCAAAAAAGATTATTAGTGAGACAAAGGATCAGAAGCAGCGAATTGAAGCAACCGCTCTTCTTCGCCGCTCTATCATTGATTTAAAACTACTGAAGAAAAGAAGAAGATAGTAAAGATAAATCCTAAACTCTAAATCCCAAATCCAAAACAAATTCTAAATCCAAAATCCTAAATTCTATCCTCCGATTCGGAGGACTAAACAAATTCTAAATTAAAAATGAAAAAATAAAAAATAAAAATGACAGTTTAAAATTAAAAAAAAATAAATAAACATTTTGAAATTTTTATTTGTCATTTTTCTTTTTTCATTTTTATTTTTTAATTATTTTTATATTCATAGTTTTACGGGCTATCAATTGTTTTCTCTTTACAGATTGTGAATTAAAGTTTAATATTAGATAATTAAAAATATTCTATGGCATTAATTATTGTTGAGTCACCGACTAAGGCGAGGACTTTTAATCGGATTGTTAAATTGGCTAAATTAGACCACTTTGTCTTTGCTACCTTTGGCCATATTCGTGATCTGCCAAAAAACGAGTTGGCTATTGATTACGAAAAAAATTTTAAACCAAAGTATCAAATTATTTCATCAAAGACCAAGGTTGTTTCTTCATTAAAAAAGATAGCTCAGGACAACAATGAAATAATCTTAGCGACGGATTTGGATCGTGAAGGTGAGGCAATCGCTTATCATATTGCTTATATTCTTGGATTTATTAACGAACACTGGCCAGATTTTATTCTTAAATCTAATGAAAAAAAATTATCACGAATCGTTTTTCATGAGATTACCCCAAAGGCGTTGATTGAGGCGCTTAAAAATCCTCTCAGTCTGCGTTTTAGTTTAGTCAAAGCCCAGAATGCCCGACGGATTCTTGATCGGATTGTTGGATATGAGATTTCTCCGCTTTTATGGAAAAAGTCGGGCAAAAAATGGTTATCGGCTGGACGGGTACAGACGGTGGCTTTACGATTAATTGTTGAACGCGAAAAAGAGATTGAAGCTTTTAAAAAAGAAAAATACTGGCAGATATATGGTTTCTTTGAGCAGAACAAAACAAAGTTAAAATGCCGATTAGTAAAAAAGGGTGATAAAAGTTATGATCAAATTATTCGGATAAAACTCTTTGATGGGGTTTATCAATTCAGCAAAACAATCATTGATCAACTCCAGGCGAAGATAATCACGGCCGATTTAAAGTCTGATCGGTTTACTATCTTCAATCTTGAGGAGACCATTGGTTATCGTTATCCCCCGCCGCCGTTTATCACCTCAACCCTTCAACAAGAAGCCTTTCAAAGATTTGGTTTTTCGGCCAAGATGACGATGAAGTTAGCCCAAGATCTTTATGAGCAGGGTTATATTACCTATCATCGGACCGATTCTTTTAATTTAGCCACTTCTTTTGTTTTTGCTTGCCGTAAATACATTGAAAAAAATTATGGTAAGGACTACCTGCCGGAAAAACCGCGAGGGTTTAAAACCAAATCCAAAACAGCCCAAGAAGCCCATGAGGCAATTCGGCCAACTGATCTAAAAAAGGAGTTAAAATACGAAAAAGAAGAGACAAAAATTACCCGCAATCATAAACGCCTTTATCAGTTAATTTATAATCGGGCCTTGGCAACTCAGATGAAAGAGGCAACAATAAAGACAGTTAGGATCTTAATTCAAAGTGCTAAGGGTTATCTATTTGAGTCAGAAGTTACCCGGGTACTGTTTCCCGGGTTTTTCCTTATTCTTAATCCCGACTATGTAAAGGATAACCGGCAAGATTTAGAATTTAAAAAAGGTGAAAAGATTGATCTTATTGATTTGTTTAGCGAAGAAAAAGAGACACAACCACCTTATCGTTATAACGAGGCGAGCTTGATCCGTTCTTTAGAAGAGAAAGGAATCGGCCGGCCGTCGACTTACGCCTCAATTATTTCTTTGATTCAGGAAAAAAACTACGTGGAGAAAGAAAATCGCTATTTTAAACCAACAAAGGTGGGAACGGTTATTTGCCAATTTTTAGTGAAAAACTTTTCCCAGTTGTTTGACTTAGGATTTACTGCCGCGATGGAGGACCAATTAGATGAGATCGCGGCCGATAAAGTTGATTTTATTACCGTGCTTAACCAGTTTTATCAGCCTTTTCGTCAGATCTTAGAGGCGGTTAAAAGCAATCACCAGTTAATTAATATTGAAGAAGAAATTAGCGGAAAGGTCTGTCCTCAATGCCAGAGTCCTTTGGTTGTTCGTTATTCTAAATTTGGTAAGTTTCTTGCCTGCCAGCGTTATCCGGACTGTAAATTTACCCAATCGCTTTTTCAGACGGTGGCTAACAAAAAATGTCCAAAATGCGGTGCCGAGATTGTGGTAAAATTTAGCAAGAGCCGGAAACGTTTTTACGGTTGTGCCAACTGGCCAAAATGCGACTTTGTTGCCTGGAGTTTGAGAAAGATTGATAAAGAAAATTAAAAAATAAAAAATAAAAATGAAAAATGACAATGAAAAAAGATAAAAAGAAATAAAGTAAAAATTAATAGAAACAAGGTTGAAATAAAGAATTTTTTTTACACTTAGAAGTGTGAAATAATAAAGTTAAAAGTTAAAAGTCAAAAATTACAATTAAAAATTAAAAATTTGAATTTGCCTGCCCTGAACCCTCCAACGTTCGTCGGAGTAGTTTAGAGTTTAGGATTTAGAGTTTAGAGTTTAGGATTTGTTTGGGATTTAGGATTTAGGGTTTAGAGTTTAGGATTTAGGGTTTAGAGTTTAGGATTTGGGATTTATTTAGTCCTCCGAATCGGAGGATAGAATTTGTTTATATTTTAGGATTTTTATTTTATGCCAAAGTATATCTTTATCTCCGGTGGGGTGATTTCGGGTATTGGCAAGGGAACAACGTCGGCGGCGATCGGACTGCTTCTTAAACAAGCCGGTTATCGGGTGGCGCCGATTAAGTTTGAAAACTATCTGAATATTGATGCTGGAACCATTAATCCGATTGAACACGGCGATCCTTTTCTTTGTGAAGACGGAACTGAAGCCGATATGGATATTGGCACCTATGAGAAATTTTTTGGCGAGGAAATGGGTCGGGAAAACTTTGTTACTATTGGTCAGATTTATAAGACGGTAATTGAAAAAGAACGCCGCTTTGAGTATGTGGGTGAGGATGTTGAAGCCATTCCCCATATTACCAACGAAGTTATTCGGCGAATTAAAGACTTGGGAAAAAAGAAAAAGGCGGAGATTGTTTTGATAGAGTTGGGCGGAACTGCCGGCGAGTATCAGAATATTTTGTACTATGAAGCGGCCCGAATACTGACGGTTAATGAACCGGAAAATGTAATTCATATTCATGTCAGTTATGTCCCAACCCCGACTCATTTAGGTGAGCCAAAAACAAAACCAACCCAACTTTCCATTCGCACGCTAAACTCAATGGGTATTCAACCAGATTTTTTAATTGTCCGGTCGGACCGGTTTTTGGATCAGAGACGAATTGAGCGACTGGCTTTGTTTTGCAATTTGCATCCGGAAAATATTATTAATAATCCTGATGTAAAAACAATTTACCAACTGCCACTAATTTTTTCTGACCAAAATCTTGAGATTAAAATTCTAAAAAAATTTAACTTAAAGGAAAAAAAGGCAGATTTAACCCAATGGCAAAGATTGGTTGAGGCAGTTAATACCAAAGATAAAAAAAAGACGGTGACAATCGCCATTGTTGGCAAGTACTTTGGTACTGGTAGTTACCAATTAAGAGACTCATACGCGGCACTTTTTGATGCAATTGATCATGCGGCATACTTTTTAAATTATCGAGTTAATACCAAATGGATTGACGCGGAAAGATTAGAAAGAGAAGCTGACATTGACCACTTTTTTGACGATGCTGATGGAGTTGTTGTGCCTATTGGTTGGGGACCACGAGGAGCTGAGGGGATGATTAAGGCGGCCGGTTATGCCTTAGAAAAAAAGATTCCTTATTTAGGACTTTGTTATGGAATGCAGTTAGCCTGTGTTGCCTTTGCTCGCTACCGATTGGGTTTAATTAAAGCGAATACGACTGAAAACGATCCCCATACTCCTGAGCCTGTAATTCATTTAATTCCTAAACAAAAGGAGTTTTTAGCCCGGCGCGCCTATGGTGGGACCATGCGATTGGGATCATGGCAGGCAAAATTAGTCAAAGACAGCTTTACTTATTATGTATATAAACGATTTGATCAGTTTATCGATAAAGAAAACGCCATTATTGCTGAAAGACATCGTCATCGTTATGAGTTTAATAACGCTTATTGCCAAAGATTTGAAGAAAATGGTTTTCATATTGTTGCCCGCTCCACCATTGAAGGTTTGGTAGAAATTGTTGAGATGGATAAAAAAATTCATCCCTTTTATATCGGTATTCAAGGACATCCGGAGTATAAAAGTCAGCCGTTTAAACCGCATCCGTTATTTGTCACTTTCTTAGAAGCAGTCGGTTCTTATAAATGACCGTGATGCATAACTATGACTTTACTATTTGAAGTTTAATTTGTATAATAGTTTATCTATGGCTAATCATTTTATTTTCAACAATCAAACATTTCGGATTGGTGACACAATTTCTTTTGCCCACATCCTAAAAGAAGGTGATAAAGAAAGAAAGCAGATCTTTAAGGGAATTTTAATGAAGATAAAAGGCAACAGGTCAGAGACAAAGATGATTACCGTAAGAAAGATTAGTCGATCTGGGATCGGCGTGGAGAAAATTGTTCCCTTGGCGAGTCCTTTAGTTTCTGATTTTAAAGTTGTTAAAAGAGGTTTTACCCGTCGGGCAAAGATCTATTTTATTCGTGATCTTTCCGCCAAACAGTTAATTCGAAAAATCTATCGGAAAAAACAATCTTAATACCGGTAAGGTAGGAGAAAAAATTGCCAAAAAATATTTAGTTGATCAGGGCTATCAGATTATTAAACAAAACTATCGTAGTCCTTTTGGTGAGATCGATCTAATTGCTAAAAAGAATCATTGTTTATACTTTTTTGAGGTAAAGACTCGTTACCAAGATCGATATGGTAAACCATATGAAGCCGTTAACCATCAGAAGATTCGTCACCTAAAAAAGTCGATTGATTTTTTTCTCTTGCAAAATAAATTTAAAGATTATAAACTTTGTTTAGATGTTATTAGTATTATTTTAGATTACAATAACAAAATTATTGAGTTAAAACATTTTAAAAATATTCTATGTTAGATCCGGTGGAGAGCGTTTTAAGATCATTTTGGCTAAAGTTAGCCAACTTTATTCCTGATTTTTTCGGTGGTCTTCTTATTTTGTTAGCGGGTTTGTTAATGGCGACGTTTATTAAAAAATTTTTAAAGACTTTGTTTCGATTTTTTAAGATTGAATATCTTATAAAAAGATCGAAGATTCTTGTTTCATTAAGATGGGAGGTTTGGATGGAAATATTATTAGAGATTATTGGTTGGATTATTATTTTACTTTTTCTTATTCCAACTCTTGAAGTTTGGGGGTTGTCAAAAGCAACTGGGGTGATTAATCAGTTTCTTTTTTATCTTCCTAATGTTATTATTGCGATCATTATTGCTTTTATTGGTGGAGTGGTGAGTAATATTGCGGCTGATTTAGTTCATCATAGCGTTGGTGGTTTTGATAAAAAGTTAGCCAAAACATTATCGTTTCTTGCCAAGGCTATTCTTGTTTTCTTTACCAGCCTGATTGTTTTAAACCAATTAGGCGTGGCTCAGGATCTGATTAGAATTCTTTTTACTGGTATTGTGGCGATGTTAACCATTGCCGGTGGTTTGGCTTTTGGGTTGGGTGGTAAGGATCTGGCCCATGATCTTTTAGAAGAGTTGCGAAAAAAACTTCAGAAATAAGCCTTTTTTTATAGTTTTAATATTGAATTCATCTCTAATTATTGGTTTGTTATAATTATTGATATTAACTTTGCTCCCATCGTCTAGCGGCCTAGGACGACTGGTTTTCAGCCAGTAAATCAGGGGTTCGAATCCCCTTGGGAGCACAAATAGGGCTTATAAGACCTATAGGATTTATAGGAGATATAGGATTAATAGGCAGAGTTTAAGGAGTTGGCCGGGTTAAGGTAGGGAGTTGTGTTTAAGTTTTTTCGGTTAAATAACTTTTTGTTGCTTCGTGATTTTTCATTACTCCGATTAGGAAACATCGCTTTCTAAAAGCTTTAACCATAGTTTATTATCGAGATAGGAGATATAAGTCGTATATGACGCAGTCGAATTAAGGACCCTCTTTAATAAGATTTTATTTTTTGATAAAATTATTAGTTTACCAAGTCAGACTTGGTTTGCTTATGTTTAAGTTAAAATCATCATTTGCGCCAACCGGGGATCAGCCGCAGGCGATTGAGAAGTTGGTAAAAGGGGTTGAGTTTGGATTGAAAAACCAGGTTCTTTTAGGGGTGACCGGCTCGGGTAAGACCTTTACCATGGCTAAGGTAATTGAAAAAACCAAGATGCCGGCGTTAATTATTTCTCATAACAAGACTTTAGCTGGTCAGTTATTTCAGGAGTTTCGCGAGTTTTTTCCTGATAATGCCGTTTCCTACTTTATCTCATACTACGATTACTATCAGCCAGAAGCCTATCTGCCGGCAACCGATACCTACATTGAAAAAGAAGCAGAGATAAATGACCTAATTGATAAGCTAAGACTTCAGACAACTGCCAATATTTTGAGTCGGGATGATGTCATTGTTGTTGCCTCGGTTTCCTGTATCTATAATATTGGTTCGCCAGACTCATATGAGAACTACCATTTGGAATTAACGAAGGGCCAACCGTTTAATTTAAAAGAGTTATTAGTAGGCTTAGTCCAGTTGCAGTATGAACAAAATCAGTTGGAGTTTAGACGCGGACGGTTTCGGTTACGTGACTACTATCTTGATCTTTATCCGGCCTATGAAGACAGTGGTTACCGAATTTATTTTAATGACCAGCAGGTGGAAAAGATTGTTCTCATTGAACCATTGAGCGGAAAGGAAATAAAAGAAATTAATTATTCGTTACTAATTTATCCGGCAAAGCACTTTTTAACTAATCGTGAGGATTTTTTAGCGGTTGAAGCGCAGATCCGAAAGGATCTTATGATTGAGACAGAACAGTTAAAGAAGTTAGGGCGATTAACCGAAGCCGAACGGCTGGTTCGGCGGGTAAATTATGACTTAGAGATGATTAAGGAAGTCGGCTATGTTAATGGGATTGAGAACTACTCACGTTACTTTGACGGACGAAAACCAGGTGAAAAACCATATACCTTGATCGATTATTTCAAAAAAAGATTTGGTGATCAGTTTATTACCTTTATTGATGAATCGCATATCACCGTTCCCCAACTGCGGGGAATGTATAACGGCGATCGGGCAAGAAAGGAAACCTTGATTAACTTTGGTTTTCGTTTAAAGGCGGCCTTAGATAACCGTCCCCTAAGATTCGATGAGTTCTATCAATTAGTCCCAAGATTAATCTATGTTTCCGCAACACCGGATGAATGGGAGATAGGAAAGTCAAAAATTGAAAGTCAAAGGTTAAAAGTTATAAAAAATATCTATCAAAAAGAAGCGGCGGTGGTAGAACAGTTAATTCGACCAACCGGAATTCCTGATCCGCAGATTGTTATCCGACCGGCTAAAAACGAGATTTTAGATCTTTTAACCGAAATTGAGAAAACCATTGCCAAAAAAAATAAGGTTTTGGTAACTACGTTAACTAAAATAACGGCTGAGGACCTAACCGAGTATTTGAAAGAAAAAAAGATTCGGGCTGAGTATCTTCACTCTGAAGTGGAAACATTAGCCCGTAGCGATATTTTAGATAACCTAAGAAAGGGTGAGTATGATGTTTTGGTCGGGATTAATCTTTTGCGGGAAGGTTTGGATCTGCCGGAGGTGGCGTTAATTGCTATTCTTGATGCCGATCAAGAAGGGTTTTTGCGATCACGAACCTCACTGATTCAGATTATGGGGCGGGCGGCCAGAAACATTGATGGTCGGGTGATTATCTATGCCGATAAGATAACCAAATCAATTAAAGAGGCGGTTGATGAAGTTAATCGGCGCCGTCAAATCCAGTTAACCTATAATCAAAAACACAAGATCAAACCAAAAACGATTTATAAACCAGTGCGGGAAAAAATTATTGAAGACAGTTCTCTTTGGTACGCCTTTGATAAAAAAAATGATATTGATCACCACTGGTTAGACTCAATTAATCCTGATGATCTAACCGCTTATGATAAGAAAAAGTTGATTAAACGATTGGAACAGGAGATGAAGAATCAAGCGCAGATGTTAAACTTTGAGTTGGCAATAAAGATAAGAGAGAAGATAAAGAAAATTAAAAAATAAAAAATAAAAATGAAAAATGACAATGAAAAAAGATAAAAAGAAATAAATGGAAATACAAATAAATCTAAAATCTAAAGCACGAAGCACGAAATAAATTCGAAATTAAAAATGAAATACATAGAAATAAAAATTAAAAATGAAGATATATGTCTATATCAGTTATAAAAGTTCGGGGAGCGAGACAGCATAATTTAAAAAATATCAGTCTTGATATTCCAAAAAACAAATTGGTGGTCATTACCGGGATTTCTGGTTCTGGCAAGTCATCCTTAGCCTTTGATACGATCTATGCCGAAGGTCAGCGCCGGTATGTGGAGTCGTTATCAGCCTATGCCCGTCAGTTTTTAGGATTAATGGAAAAACCCGATGTTGATTTAATCGAAGGGTTATCCCCGGCAATCTCAATTGATCAGAAAACAACCACCCATAATCCTCGCTCAACCGTCGGAACGATTACCGAGATCTACGACTACTTTCGTCTTTTATATGCTCGGATCGGCCATCCTCACTGTCCGCATTGTCAAACTGAGATTAGTCGTTTAAGCATTGATGAGATGGTTGACCGAGTGATTGGTGATTTGATGGCAGCTTTAGCCAAAGATAAGATAAAGCCATTAAGGTACTTCCTTCTTTCACCGATTGTTCGCCAGAAAAAAGGCGAGTTTAGGTCGCTTTTTGATAATTTAAGAAGTAAGGGTTATCAGTGGGTTAAGGTTGATGGCCGTTTGGTCAACCTAAACAAAGAGATTAGCTTAATTAAAACCAATAAACATAACATTTCTTTAGTGATAAAAGAGGGAGCGATCACCAACAAGAGCATTAACGATGCCAGTTATCAAAAAAATTTAAAGGATGAGTTGAAGCGATTAATTGAACCGGCTTTATTACTAAGTGACGGCTTATTGATTTTGGAGATTGCCGAGAAAGAAAGGCTTTATTCCGAGAAATACTCCTGTCCAAACTGTAATCTGTCGTTGCCGGAATTGGAGCCGCGAATGTTTTCTTTTAATTCGCCGTTAGGCGCCTGCCCGAAATGTCATGGCTTAGGAACAATTTACCAGATTGATCCCGAACTGATTTTGAATAAAAATTTAACCATTAACGAAGGGGCGATTATTCCATTCAGCCGGTTTTTTTATCAGGATACTTGGTATATTCGTTTGTTAAAAACGGTTTGTCAGCAGGAAAAGATTGATTTAAACCAGCCATTAAAGGATCTGCCTAAAGAAAAAATTAATCTGATTTTGTATGGCAACAGCAAAATTTATCAAGTGTTTGGCACTAACAGGTTTGGTCGGGAAACGGTTATCTATGAGAGGTTTGAGGGAATTATTAAGGAATTAGAAAAGAGATTTTTTGATAATCAGACAACCGAAATTGAAGATATTAGTAATTTTATTCGCGAAAAAACCTGCCCCCAGTGTCGTGGATTACGATTAAAAAAAGAAAGTTTATCGGTGACGATTGACCAGATGAATATTGCTCAACTTTCTTCGTTGTCGATTAGACGCTTAAAAGAAAGATTAGATGGTTTATTTAATCGTTTAGAACAGCGATCAGAAAAAGAAATTGCCAAGCCAATATTAAAGGAGATTGGTAATCGATTAGATTTTTTAATTAATGTTGGTCTTGATTATCTGACTATTGATCGACGTGGAAGAACCTTATCTGGCGGTGAACAGCAGCGGATTCGATTAGCCTCCCAAATCGGTAGTGGTTTAACCGGAGTCTTATATGTTTTGGATGAGCCATCGATTGGTTTACATCCGCGGGATATTCAGGCATTGATTGACTCATTAAAAAAATTGCGCGATTTAGGTAATACGTTAATCATTGTTGAGCACGATGAAAAAACAATTCGCAATGCGGATTTTTTAATCGAGTTGGGTCCGCGGGCTGGGAAAAATGGCGGCAGGATTGTTTTTCAGGGAGCAGTTAACCAGATGATTAAAGATTCCCACTCATTGACCGGTGACTATCTTGCGGGAAAGAAGCAGATTAAACCAATAAAAAGAAGATTAAATTTTAATTGCGGCCAGTTGACTTTAAAAAAAGTTAAAACCAACAATCTGAAAAGTATTACCGTCCATTTTCCGTTAGGTAATCTAATTGGGGTGACCGGCGTTTCTGGTTCGGGTAAGTCGAGTTTGGTGACCGACACGTTATATCCGGCGTTAAAGTACTATTTAGATGGTTTTTATCAACAAGAGATTGGTGTGTTTGCGGCAATTGATGGTTACCAATACTTAGACCGGGTTTATTTAGTTGATCAGTCGCCAATTGGTCGGACACCGCGGTCAAACATTGCTACTTATATTGGTTTTTTTGATGAGATTCGTAATATCTTTACCCAAACCGTTGAGGCAAAGGTTTTTGGGTTTTCTAAGAGTCGGTTTTCTTTTAATGTTAAAGGTGGTCGTTGTGAGAAGTGTCAGGGTGCCGGCGTAATTAAAGTGGAGATGCAGTTTTTGGCTGATCTCTATGTTACCTGCGATAGTTGTCAGGGCCGCCGGTACAATCAACAAACGCTTGAAGTGCGCTATAAAAACAAAGATATTGCCCAAGTTTTGGAGTTGACAGTTGATGAAGCCATCGAATTCTTTGGTAGTTTTCCGAAAATTATTAAAAAGTTGGAGTTATTACGTCGGGTTGGTTTAGGTTACTTACAACTGGGTCAGCCGGCGCCAACTTTTTCTGGCGGTGAGGCACAAAGGATAAAATTAGCCAATGAGTTAACCAAAAAATCAACCGGTCGAACCCTATACATCTTAGATGAACCAACCACCGGACTTCACTTTGATGATGTTGACAAACTGATTAAGGTGTTGGTTGACTTAGTCGGGCGGGGGAATACTGTTATCGTTATTGAGCATAATTTAGAGGTAATTAAAAACTGTCAGTATTTGATTGATCTTGGACCAGAAGGGGGTGATAAAGGTGGTTATTTAGTTTATCAGGGTCCGATTAATGACATTGTTAACTGTTCGAATTCATATACGGGAAAATACTTGAGGGACAAATTCTAAATTCAAAGCACTAAGCACCAAAGAAATCTAAAATCTAAAATTCGAAATTCGATGAGATGGGATATAAGACGTATAATACGTTATATAAAGACTGTCTTCTATTTTAGAAGACAGTCTTTTCACGTTGCACGTTACAAGTTATAAGTTCAATCATTATTTACAAATTAATGAGGGAACAGTATAATAATATTTTATGAACGATCAAAGTTTAGACAATCTTCGTCATACAACGGCTCATCTTTTGGCAGCGGCCGTCTTAGCCCTATATCCTAAAGCAAAGATAACCTTAGGACCGCCAATTGAGAATGGTTTTTACTATGATATTGACTTTGGTGATGAAAAAGTTTCTGATGATGATCTGCTAAGGATTGAAGACAAGATGCGAGAGATCATTAAGCGATGGAATCGGGTTGAAGGTAGAGAGATAAGTTATCCGGAAGCATTAAAATTGTTTAAAAATAATCAATATAAAATTGAACTAATTAAGGAGATAAGATCTCGTGGCGAGAAAATTACTGTTTATCAAGCCGGTGATTTTATTGATCTTTGCCGTGGCGGACACGTTAAAGATCCAAGTAAAGAAGTAAGATACTTTAAATTACTTTCAATTGCCGGCGCATACTGGCGCGGTGATGAAAAAAACAAGATGTTAACCAGAATCTATGGAACAGTCTTTGAAACTAAAGAAGAACTTAATAAATATCTTTGGCAGCTTGAAGAAGCAAAAAAACGAGATCATCGCATTTTAGGGAAACAATTAGATTTATTCTTGTTAACTAATGAAGTTGGGAGTGGTCTTTTGATTTGGACGGAAAAGGGAGCGATTATTCGTCGGCAAATTGAAAACTTGATTATCTCTGAACAAACAAAGCGCGGATATGTTCATGTTTATACTCCCCACATCGGTAAAAAATCTTTATGGCAGACGTCCGGTCACTGGGATTTATATCAAGATAAAATGTACTCCGCGATGAAAATTGATGATGATGAGTATTTAGTTAAACCAATGAACTGCCCGTTTCATATGATGATCTATAAATCAAAACTTCGAAGTTATCGTGACCTACCAATAAGAATTGCGGAAAATGCGACCGTTTATCGTTATGAAAAAGCCGGCGAGCTTTCTGGAATGTTACGGGTACGTTATATTACTCAAGATGATGCTCATATCTTTTGTCGTGAAGATCAGATTGTTGATGAGTTTTTAGGTGTTTTTGATTATACAATTTTTCTTTTAGAAACTTTTGGGATAAAAAATTACCATCTTCGTTTAGGACTGCGATCACCAAAAGAAAAGTATTTAGGGAATGACAAAGTTTGGGAAAAAGCCGAGGAAGAAATTGTTAAAGCCATTAAAAGGAAAAAACTTGACTATATTAAAAGCGAAGGTGATGCTGCTTTTTATGGGCCAAAGTTAGATATTATTATTAAAGATGTTTTGGGTCGGGAATGGCAATGCGGGACGATTCAGGTTGATTTTATGCTTCCGCAAAGATTTAAATTAGAATATGTTGATAAAGATGGAAGCATAAAGACCCCGGCTCTTGTTCACCGCGCGCCTTTAGGATCGTTAGAACGGTTTATGGCTATTCTTATTGAGCACTATGGCGGCGTCTTTCCATTATGGTTATCGCCGGTTCAAGTAGCGATTTTACCGGTTTCTGATGCGGTTGCTAAATATGCCAGAACCGTTTATAATTTACTGATTGAAAATGGCATTCGAGCCGAAGTTAACCGAGATAACAAAACCTTAGGGGCAAAGATTCGTCAAACAACCTTGCAAAAAATTCCTTATCTGGTTATAATTGGAAAAAAGGAAGAAGAGAGTTATCAATCCAATAAAGTCTGTAAAGTTTCGGTTCGCACCCGTGATGGAAAAGATCTTGGTCAGATTGAAATTTACCAGTTTATCACCAATTTAAAAAGGCAAATTGAGAAGTTTCAATAAGAAACAGTTTCGACATAAGTTTTATCAACTTAATTACCGGATTAATGCGCCGATTTTAAGAGTGATTAACAATCAAGGAAAACAGATTGGTATTTTAAAAAAAGAAGAAGCAATTAAGATGGCGCAGGAGCAAGGGGAAGACTTAGTTTTAATTGCTCCCAATGCTAATCCGCCGGTGGCTAAGATTATTGACTTTTCCAAGTTTTTATATCAGGAAGAAAAAAAAGAAAAAGAGGCAAGGAAAGGAATTAAGAAAAGTATCACTAAAGATTTAAAGCTGTCTTTATTTATCGGTCCGGCTGATTTAGAAAGATTAATTAATAAAGGCAAGGACTTTCTTAAAGCCGGTAATCAGTTAAGAGTTAATCTAAACTTAAAAGGACGTGAGATTGCGAAAAAAGAGATGGCTTTTGCTTTAATCAATCGTTTTTTAACTCAGTTGGGTGAGGTGAATGTGGTTAAGGAACCAAGACTTGAAGGTAGGGTTCTGCGAACTGTTGTTTCTAAAAAAAAATAGTCTATGAAAAAAGCAAAAACTCATAAATCAACCGCCAAACGGTTTAAAGTAACCAAGACCGGAAAAATATTATTCCGACAGCAGGGTTTTCGGCATTTGCGATCAAAAAAAAACAAGAAATGGCTAAGAAGAAAGAAACAAATGAAGGTTGCTAAAGGAATGGTGGCTAAAAAAGTTAAAAAGATGTTAGCGGTTTAAAAAATAAATATTTATGACACGGGTTAAATCTTTAGAACAAAAAAAACATCGAAAGATTCTCAAATTAGCCAAGGGTTATTGGATGACCCGGCATAAGCAGTTTAAAAAGGCAATGGAGGCGGTGCTTCATGCCGGTGAGTATGCCTTTGCTGGAAGAAAAAGAAAGAAACGTGATATGCGCCGACTTTGGATTATTCGTCTAAATGCGGCTCTTCGCTTGATGGGAATAAAGTACTCTTCGTTTATTAAGATCTTAAAAGATAAAAAGATTGAGATTGATCGCAAGATTCTTGCTAATATCGCGGTTAACTATCCTCAGATATTTGAAGCAATGGTGAAGAAGATTACTACTGATTGATAGACATTGAAATAAATAAAAAATAAAAAATAAAAATGACAATTTAAAATTAAAAATGAAATAGAAATAAAAAATCAAAAATTAAAAAATAAAAATTTAGAATTTTGAATTTTGAATTTGTTTAGTATTTAGTATTTAGGATTTAGAATTTGATTTTTTTATAAAAGCGTTTCTTTGAGATGTTGAAGGGCTTTTTGGGTTAACTGACGGCCGCGGGGCGTTTTTTTAATAAAGCCAATCTGAATTAAATACGGTTCAATAAACTCCTCAACCGTTCTTTGATCTTCGGCTAAACCAGAGGAGATTGTTTCGATACCCACCGGAGTCTGAAAAAACTTTTCCGACAAAAACTTAAGATACTTAAGATCAATACTGGTTAAACCTAAAGAGTCGATCTCCAACAACTTAAAAAACCGCTTAATCTGATCGATGGTCAGTATCCGAAAGTTCTCCACCTCATATAGATCACGAAGACGTTTTAAGATGCGATTGGCAATTCTTGGGGTTTTCCGCGATCGATTGACTACTTCTTTGATTATCGAATCGGTTAATTTTAAATTAAGAAGATTGGCGGAACGTTTAACTAGTGAAAACATCTCTTCGTTGGAGTAGTAATCCAATCGAAGAACCAAACCAAATCGATCACGTAATGGCGCGGAAAGTAAAGCTAATTTAGTAGTTGAACCGATAATGGTTATTGGCGCGATGGGTAAACGAACATTACGAGCGGTTGGCCCTTTACCGATTACCAGATCAATAACCGACTCTTCCAAAACTGGATACAAGATCTCTTCTACGGGTTTAGGAAGACGGTGAATCTCATCGATAAAGAAAACATCATTTTTATTTAGGTTGGTTAATATCGCCGCTAAATCGCCGGTTTTCTGAATTGCTGCCCCGGAGGTAACCCGCATCTCACCTCCCAACTCATTGGCAACCACATAAGCCAAGGTTGTTTTACCAATACCCGGTGGCCCATAAAATAACAGATGTTCATTTGTTTGTCCTCGTTTTTTTGCCGCTTCAACAAAAAGTTTAAGACTTTCAATAATTTTTTTTTGCCCAAGATATTCATTAAATCGCTTTGGTCGAAGATGATTAATATCCGGTGACGGTTTTTTTACCATACTTTATTTTAACATTTGCAGTGCCTTTTTTATTCGATCTTCTAAAATAAGATTGGCTGGTACTTGAGTGATTATTTTTTTAATTTCTGATATTTTATAACCTAATGTCTTTAAAGCTTCAATTAACTGACTGTCTTCTTTAGTGAAATTTATCTTTTTTAGGTCAACTTTTTCTTTGAACTTCTGCGCCAGTTCAACAATAATTTTTAAGGCGGTTTTCTTTCCTAAGCCCGGAATAGTTGTTAGTTGGGCGATATTGTTTTCTTTAACCGCGTTAATTAACTGATCGGGAGTAATCGCGCTAATAATATTAAAAGCAGTTTTTGGACCGATTGAATCAACATTAATTAAGTCAAGAAATAGCCGATACTCATCCTTAGTTAAAAAACCATAGAGGATTGGTTGATCGTCACGCAGTTGAAGATAGGTGTAAAGTGAAACTTCATTATTAAGAGATGCTGGAAGTTGTAAGGTCTTTGGTAAAAAGACGTTAAAAAAAATTCCCGCTTTAGTTTCAATTAAACCCTGTTGGTTATCAATCTCAACCAGTTTGCCTTGGATACGACCAATCATAGCTTTAATTATTTTAATTCAGTTTTTTCAATTTGCAATAACCGATTGTATTTTGCCACCCGTTCACCGCGGCAGGGAGCACCGAACTTAACAAAGTCCGCCTGGACAGCAAGCGCTAAATCGGCTAAGAAAGTTTCGTTTGATTCCCCGGCACGGTGAGAGATAATAACATTAATTTTATTTTTTTTAGCTAAATTAATCACCTTAAGGACCTCGGTGACGGTACCGATCTGATTTGGTTTAATGGAGATGCTGTTGATTAACCGATTTTTTATTGCTTTTTCTAACCGTTCGTAGTTGGTAACCGTTAGATCATCACCAATAATATAAATATCATTTCCATATTGTGAATAAAACGACTGCCAACCTTTCCAGTCATCGTCGGCGAATGGATCTTCAATGGCTAAAAAGTTGTATTTTTTAAGTAGGTTGCTTAGATAGTTTAAAAAGTCATTGGTATTTAGGGGGCGGGCTGATTCTTTAAGAAGATAGTGATTGTTTTTAAAAAATTTATTTGCGGCCACGTCTAAACCAAAAAAAACGTCCAAACCAATCCGCAAATTTTTTTTGCTGATTGTTTCGAAAATAATCTCCAAAGCATCGATGTTACTCGATAAACTTGGGGTAAAACCGCCTTCGTCACCAACAGCGGTGCTGGCGGCATACTGAAGAATAGTTTCCTTTAATTGATTAAAGATGATAACCGCAGTTTGATATGATTGAGAAAAACTAAAACCGGTTGAGGGAATAATCTGAAACTCCTGGATTTCAAGATTGTTATTAGCGTGTTTACCGCCGTTAATCATATTAAAGATAGTTGAGGGTAATCGTTCGATCTTTAGTGACTGATTAAACAGTTGATTGTAGTACTGATTTAAAAAACGAAATAACGGTAGATTTTGGCTGGCAGCTGCGGCTTTTGCTATTAACTGGGAGATTAACAAAACTGTATTTACCCCTAACTTAGATTTATTTTTTGTTCCATCGGCTTTAATTAACCAAAGATCGATTGCGTTCAGTTTTAGTGGATCGACATTAGTTAGTTTTGGGCTAATACCATTATTAATATAACTAACAGCGGTTTTTAAACCAAGACCGTCGTACTCCTGGGGATTATTATCCCGAAGTTCGATGGCTTCGTATCGGCTGGGATTGACATTGGTAGGGACTGAAGAAACCACCGAAATACCATTGTCTAAGGTTAATACCCCCTCCAAAGTGGGGATGGCGTGTGAGTCAATTACTTCATAAGCAAAGATCTGTTTTATTTTTGCCATAACTATTATCTCAGATTAATTTTTTTTCTAAATTAAAAACTAGTTCTCGTGTTCGAATCACCGCGTCTGGGTTAACAGAAAGACTGGTAATACCAGATTTAATCAACGGTTCAACCACCTCGGGGTAGTCTGAGGCGGCTTGGCCACAGATTGAAGAAGTAACTTTAAACTTCTGACACTGCTCAACAATGGAACAGAGTAACTTAATCATTGTTGGGTGGCGTTCATCGTAAACATCGGCTACTTCCTGATTATCACGATCAACACCGAACATCAGCATGGTTAGGTCGTTAGTGCCGATTGAGATACCACTGACACCAATTTTAAGAAACTCGGTTAGATTTAAGGCAACGGCCGGAATCTCAACCATAATCAAAAGATGAAAGTCTGGTATTGAAAGAAGCCCAGTTTTATTGATAATTTCCTTGATCTTAATCAGTTCCCAACCGGTGCGGACAAATGGAATCATTAGATGGAGATTGTGAAAACCCTTATCCCAGATATTAGCGATCGCCTTTAACTCTAAAAGAAAAACTTCCGGATTTTTAATATAACGTGATGCGCCACGAAAACCAAGCATTGGATTTTCCTCATTCGGCTCGTAGCGGGCGCCACCCTTAAGATGGCGATACTCATTAGTTTTAAAGTCTGTGGCACGATAAATGACCGGGCGAGGATAAAAGGCGCGGGCAAACTTCATCAGATCAGTGGTTAGATAATGAACAAAGTTAGTTTCTTGGTGGTCCTTGATAAATTTTTTTGGATGGGTGCCGATGTTGGCAATCATAAATTCAGCCCGTAATAAACCAACTCCATCAACTGGTAACTTTGCCACATGGTTTGCCTCCTCTGGTTCGGCTAAATTGACGTAGATCTTGGTTTTAGTCTGGTGATTTTTAGCCGTTGATTCTTTGGAAGATGATTCCTTCATCTTAATAACACCTTTATAGATATCACCGGTTAAGCCGTTAACGGTAATGACTTCACCATCCTTTAATTTTTTAGTTGCCCCTTCGGCACCAACGACGGCCGGAATACCTAACTCTCGCGAAACAATAGCGGCATGCGAGGTGCGTCCTCCTTTTTCGGTAATAATGGCGGCCGCTTTTTTCATTGCTGGGACATAGTCTGGATTAGTCTGCGGAGCAACCAAAATATCGCCGGACTCAACCCGATTAATCTCCTTAGGTGAGTAGATAATTTTTACCGGTCCAAAACCAATACCGGGCGAGGCCGGGCTACCGGTGAGAATAGATGGTTGATTTTGATTGAGAACAATGAAAGGTTGATTAGCATTAGTTTTTTGATGGTGGGGAATGGTGGTAATTGGACGAGACTGAACAATAAAGGGTTGTTTATCTTCAATTGCCCATTCAATGTCTTGTGGAAAGTAGTAATGTTTTTCGATTTCCTTTACCAGTAAACCAATCTTTATAATTTCTTCATCGGTTAATTTAAATGAGTGACCGTAATTAGCGGTTAATTTTATCTCTTTATTGCCGCGAGCACCGCGAGTGAGCATTATTTTCTGCTCGGCTAACTGTTTTTTAAGGATTACCAGTGAGTGTTTGTCTAGTTCATAGTGGTCTGGTGTTATCTTGCCGGAAACAATGTACTCACCTAAACCAAAGATTGCCTCAATAACAATTTTGTTTTTATCATTGGTAACCGGATCAATGCTAAAGGCGATACCAGATTTATCGCTTTGAACCATTCGTTGACAGACAACGGCTAAACCGACTTTTTTGTGGTCAAAGCCTTGCTGATGACGGTAATAGATCGCCCGCTGGGTAAATAAAGACGACCAGCAAAGTTTAACCTTCTCAATAAGAGCGCTTTCACCATAGACATTAAGATAGGTTTCTTGCTGTCCGGCAAATGAAGCCGAAGGCAGATCTTCGGCAGTAGCTGAGGATCGAACGGCTAAGTATGGCGGATGATAGACGTGTTTTAATCGGTTTTTAATTTTTTTAATTAAATTGAGATGTTTTTTAATAATCTTATCTTCTTCGTCTAAGAGATAATAGTAGTAGTCAATTATTTTTGCCGCTAATGCTTCTGGAAATTCGGACTCATCGATTAGTTTTCGAATATGGGTTGAAGCGGTTTCTAAATCTTGTGGATTATCGTAGTTAATTAGGTTAATAATCTGATTAATCTTTTTGTCTAATTTATTGGCGTGAATAAAGTCAAAGTAAGCAGTTGAAGTGATAACAAACCCATAAGGAACCGGTAGGCCGGCATTGACCATTTCGCCTAAATTGGCGCCTTTGCCACCAACTAAATTAACTGAGTGTTTATCAACCTCTGAAAACCAAACAATGTCTTTTTTAAGCATATATATTAATGTTAAAATTTTAATAGCCCAACCATTTCCGATGCGCTCGGTGATTTGAATAAGATGGGTATACATTAATAATAATAAAAAAAAACTTAATTATGCAAGTGGTATCTTTTTCTGCATTGGTATTTTTCTGATTGGATTTGGAGTGTGATAAAATAAAGTTATGATTCAGGTTATTACTGGTGAGGACTTTGTTAAATCGCGGCGCTTCTTTGTTGAGTTAAAGGATAACTATCGTCAAAAAGGTTATGAGATTAAAGAGATTATACCGGAACAGATTACTGAGTTTTATCAAAGTTGGAAAGATCAACCAAATCTTTTTGGCCAAAAAATCTGTTTTTTTACCCAAAATCTATCAAAAAAACTAATCAATAAAAAAGAGTTTAAAAAAATTATCAATTCAATCGCTGAAGATAAAAAAACCATCGTTGTTATTTGGGAGGAAAATAAGTCACCGAAGGAGTTAAGTTATCCAAAAAATACCCAGATAACTGAGTTTAAACCAGAGACTAATATCTTTAAGTTTTTAGACGGCTTTTACCCCGATAATAAAAAGTTTCTCCTTAAAACTTTAGCCCAGATAAGTGAGACTAATGATGAAGGTTTTATTTTCTATATGCTGGTTAAACGGGTAAAACAGTTGTTGGCGGTAAAGCTCAATCTGAACTTTGATAATTTACAACCCTGGCAGTTGAAAAAAATCCGATCGCAGGGATATTTCTGGTCGGTTGATAGGTTGATAACGGTTTATGAAAATCTCCATCGAATTGATCTTCTAACTAAAACCAGTGATAATCCCTTTTCCTTAATTAATTCACTTGAAATTTTAATCTGTTATCTGTTATGATTAATTTATGCTTAATCCAAAGATCTTTAAGGCATATGATATTCGGGGTATTTATGGAGTTGATTTTAATGCCGATGACTTTTATTTGATTATTAAAGGAGTAATTACTTATATAAAAAAAGTCTTAAAAAAAAATCAATTAAAACTAGTTTTTGGTTTTGATGGTCGAAAAAGCACACCGTTTTTAGTCGAGGGGGCTAAAAAGGCATTGATTGATCAGGGAGTTACCGGAGTAGAGATTGGTCAGACAACTACCCCCACCTTTTATTTTGGCGCGTTAAAGTATGGTTATGATGGGGGAATGATGATTACGGCTTCGCATAATCCAAAGGAATACAACGGAGTAAAAATGGTCATTCGTGACGGTGAGAAGATTATTAAGATTGGTAGCGGTTCCGGAATGGAAACGATAAAAGAGATTGTTCTTAACCATCGTTTTGCTCCAGATCAGTTTAATGGAAAAATTGTTCAAAATCAAAAGGTGCTTGAGGATGAAGTTAACTTTGCTATAAAAAAAATTAACCCTAAAAAAATCAAAAGATTTAAGGTGGTGACTGATACCGCTAACGGAATGGCGATCTTATATCTGAATAAGTTTTTTGAAAGGATTCCGACCGATGTGGTGCGACTTTTTGATGAAATTGATGGTAATTTTCCTAACCATGAAGGCAACCCGTTAAAGTTTGAGACCTTAAAGGATCTTCAACAGAAGGTGGTTGAGCAAAGGGCTGACTTGGGTATTGCTCCTGATGCCGATGGTGACCGAATTTTTTTTATTGATGAAAAAGGGCAGATTGTGCCCGCAACAATAATCACCACGCTAATTGCCAAAAGATTTTTGGAAAGAAATCCTCAGGAAACAATTTTGGTTGATGTTCGTTATATTCGAAACGTTATCAATTATGTTAAAAAAGTAGGCGGTCGGGTTGATTTGACTAAGGTTGGTCATGCCTTTATAACAAAAAAATTATCTGAAGTTAATGGTATCTTTGCCGGTGAGTCGTCCGGTCATTTTTTCTTTCGTGATACCGGTTGTGCTGAAAGCTCAATTAGTATAATTGTCTTGATGTTTGAAATTTTATCAGAAGCGAATAAACCATTTTCTGAAGTTGTTAAAGGAATTCAGTCTTCGTACGAATCAGGTGAGATTAACTTTTCTTTACCTAAAAATATTGATAAAAACGTGATAATGAATCAGATTGCTAAACAGTATACCGATGGTAAAATTAACTGGTTAGACGGGATTTCGGTTGATTACTCAGACTGGCGATTTAACATTCGGGCTTCAAACACAGAACCATTAATCCGTTTAAACGTTGAGTCGGATCGATTAAAATTAACCCGGGAAAAGACTAAAAAACTTACAGAGTTGATTCTTTCATTTGGGGCTAAAACTTCGTAAGACTTCTTTGGCAAAAATTTTTTTAAATTAGTATAATATAACATTAATAATAACTCAGAACTTGTAACCTGTAACGTGTAACGTTTAGAATTTAGAATTTGTTTGGGATTTAGAATTTAGGATTTAGGGTTTAGAGTTTCGGATTTAGGGTTTAGAATTTAGAACTTAGAACTTAGGATTTGCTTGCCCTGAACTCTCCGACGTTCGTCGGAGTAGTTCAGGGTTTCGAATTTCGAATTTTCGATTTTAGATTTATTTAGAATTTGGTACTTTGAATTTGGGATTTATTTGGGATTTAGAGTTTAGAGTTTAGAATTTAGAATTTAGGATTTGAATTTATCACTATGATTGATTCGGTTAAAAAGGTTGAATTGATTGATTTATCGCCTTATACAAAGGCACTAATTGAGTCATTAAAACAAATAAAACCGAAAAAAAGGCCTGATGACCTTTCTAAAATTACGGTTTCACGAACGGTTTCTTTTTTTGCTTTAGCCTACGAAAAGATTCGCAATGCAGTTGAGTATCGGGAAGACCACCAGATTCGTCGGGCAGCAATTGAACGGATTCTAAAACGATTATTAATGCTTAATCCTGATGGACATGATGTGGCTGATGGTCTAATTCGCGAACTACTCTGGGCGCGTTATTTTGATGTTGATAGTTTGGGGGTTGAGGATATCGAAAAAACCCAGCTAATTATTGATAGGTATCTTTATTTATATCAAAGTTTAGTTGTTGGTCGACCGGCAGAAGAACGAGAGTTTTTTAGTAGCTATATTATTGATCTTTTGACCTGCGAAATTGAAGAGTATCTTAGCCCGTTTAGTAGTCAGTATTCAGCCACTCTTTCTTATTTTATCTATCAGGTTTTACGGAAAAAAATAAAGTTAGTTGAAATTAAAGAAGAAGAGAAAGATGCCTATCTTTTAGTGGCGATTGAAAAGGCTTATCGCCGTAGTGATCGATCTTATCAGCGTTATCATCTTTTTACCACTTTTTATCAGCCAATAGCCTTGTACAGTAACGATGAATTAAAGAAGTTGTTACCCCAACTGCCGCAAATATTTGAGAAGATTGAACAGATGATTAAGAATCCTTATAGTGATCAACTAAGTCGCTTTGTAAAAAAACAACTGCCGCCCTTTTTAATCTTTTTTTCGGTAATTAAGGAACGTTTTAAAGAGATTGATAACTTAATTAACAATTCGGAATCGTTATGGAATGAGATTGAGTTAACCTGCCGCAAAAAATATCAGGCAATAAAGAAAAGAGTGGTTAACTTAGCTGTCCGCAGTTTTATCTATATCTTTTTAACCAAGATGCTTTTTGCTTTGATTTTAGAATTTCCATTGTCTAAGTATTTTTATGATGAGATTAATTGGATCTCAATTGGTATCAATACTCTTTTTCCACCGTTTTTAATGCTTTTTATTATTTCTTTTTTCCGAGTTCCGGGCGCGGATAACACTAAAAAAATTTATCAGCGAATTATAGAGATTATCGATGCCAAAAAAAACTATGAAACCGCAATTGCCTTTATAAGAAAAAAACCCAAAGAAAAAAAACCAATCTTAATCTTTGGTTTTACTGTTTTTTATTCTTTAACCTTTATTATTACCTTTTTATTAATCTATGAAGTTTTAACGCTTTTAAACTTTAATCTTATTAGTCAACTGATTTTTTTGTTTTTTGTTTCGGTGGTTACCTTTTTTTCATACAGGATTAAACAATTGGTTAATGAACTACATTTAGTAGAAAAGGAGTCGATTCTTAGTCCGTTAATTGACTTTTTCTTTATGCCGGTTCTGTCTGTAGGGAAGTTTTTTAGCCAGGAGATTGCTCGATTGAACTTTTTTATTTTTATCTTTGACTTTTTAATCGAAGCACCGTTTAAGTTTGTTTTTGAGATTGTTGAAGAGTGGATCTCATTTATTCGCAAAAGAAAGGAAGAGATTATTTGAGTGAATTTATCCATCGGTACTCTCCAAAAATTCTTTATCAAATTTAAATTATCTTAGTAAACCAACCCAAAAAGACTTAAATAATTAATAACTAATAAACAAATTTTTATTCAATTTTTACACCATTGTCATTCTGTTCTCCGAATCGGATGATCAGGATCTCCTTCGAGATTCCGAACCAAGTTCGGAATGACAAGTAGTGCTATTTTGTCATTCTGCCCTCCGAATCGGAGGATCAAAATTTCTATTACTGTCATCCCGAACTTGCCGTGCCTGACGGTAGGCAGGTTTCGGAATCCCTTTACAATTTCAAAAGAGATGCTGAAACGAGTTCAGTATGACAACTGTGTAAGTTTTAAATTGAAGTATTTAGTGTATTAAAAATTTCCTGTCTGCCGACAGGCAGGCAAATTAAAAATTAAAAATTACTTTTTAAACCATCTCAGCGACGGCCGCATGAAGATGGTAAAAAAACAAATCCTAAATTCTAAGTACCAAATACCAAACAAATCCTAAACCCCAAATCCTAAATTCTAAACGTTTCACGTTCCGCGTTATACGTTACACGTTAAATGTTACACGTTCTACGTTGATTTTTATTGAGGGATTTGGGAGAATAAAGGGTATAATATTCTTATGACTAAAGAAGAAAAATTTTATAAAGCATTAGAGGACGTTTTTATTGGTGCCAAAATTGAGGGTGAGGGTGGATTTATCAATTTAATGAGGATAAAATCAAATTATTACCGCAAGATTAAAACAATTCTTAAAGCCGATGTTGAAAAAGTATTAGAAAAATATCCCGATTTTAGGCAGGAACTTTTTGATAAGCTTTATTCATTTTTCAGCCGCTATTTTACCGAAAGCGGCTCAATTTATTTTAACTCAACGCCATTTCATAACAACATCTACGAAAAGGTTTATACCGATGAAAAAGATGTCATCCTTTTTTGGAAAACGCAGATGCTTTACTATGTCAAAACTGACCGTATTTTCAGGAGTTTGCCTATTGAGTTTGATGAATTTAAGTTTTACTTTGACGCCTCAAAGATAGAAAACAAAAAAGCCAATGAAAAACGCAGTTTAATCTACGAGTTAAAAGAGATTAAAGAAGATAAAACAATTGTTTTTAATGTTTATTATTCGGAAAAAGGAAGAGTAACAAAAATAGAAGAGATACTCAAAAAGTTAAAGAAAAAACAGATAAACATTAATGAGGAAACATTAAATCGCGCTTTTCGCATATTTGAAAAACAAAGCGAAGTTGACTTCTTTATCAACAAAAACGCCAAAGCATTTCTTCAAGAGCAGTTTAAACTTTGGAGTTATCAATATTTTTGGGAAGGGGCAAATGAATGGAGTGCGGATAGAGTAAATCAACTGCAAATTTTAAAAGAGATTGCTTTTAAAATCATTGATTTTATTTCTCAATTTGAAGATGAGTTGGTCAAAATCTGGAATAAACCAAAGTTTGTCAAAAACTCTAAC
>Ga0209101_1000113_pt1 | contig 65758 bp, 49 predicted proteins | sample ConPoolayeCmetaG_FD_185481 | JGI IMG/M metagenome (GOLD analysis project Ga0209101, IMG submission 185481) | Hot spring microbial mat communities from California, USA to study Microbial Dark Matter (Phase II) - Cone Pool mat layer C metaG... ... | reverse complement strand
TGTGGTCGGCCTACGGGATGTGGTCGGCCACGGGATGTGGTCGGCCTACGGGATGTGGTCGGCCTACGGAATGTGGTCGGCCACGGGATGTGGTCGGCCACGGGATGTGGTCGGCCACGGGATGTGGTCGGCCACGGGATGTGGTCGGCCACGGGATGTGGTCGGCCACGGGATGTGGTCGGCCACGGGATGTGGTCGGCCTACGGGATGTGGTCGGCCACGGGATGTGGTCGGCCTACGGGATGTGGTCGGCCTACGGGATGTGGTCACCTGGGGCAGGGAGAAGCCCTGCCCCTACGATGCGGTTGCCCCTATGCCGCCTGCAGGGATAACGTCGGCTACGTCCACCTCACGCCCGGTCGCCGCCGAACGCTGAACGGCATCCAGCACGGCCATCACGGTCAGGCACTCTTCGCCGGAAGCGATCATTGGCGCGTCGGGATGACGGATACAATCGATAAAGTGACGACGCGGGTTTAACCCTTCTCCGATTTCTTTGATCTCGACCGTGTCGGTGTGCAATTCGCCCCAACGCGGTTCGGAAAAAAGTTTGGGCGGATAGACCTGCAAGCCGGCCCGCGTGCCAAAAATGCGCACATTCATTTCGTTGTCCTGGTTGGCCGCCCAGCTCACGTCAAAAACGGCCGTAGCGCCATTTTCAAAGCGCACAAACGCCGACGACAGCTCATCGACATCATATTTGATGCCCCGGCGGGCAAATTCGTCCGTCCATAGGTTGCGATAGCTCACCGCCGAAACGGTCAACGGTTTGGGATTGCCCATCAGCCACCAGGTCAGATCGAACATGTGCACGCCGATGTCAAAAAGCGCGCCGGCGCCGGCCTTTTCGCGGTCGACAAACCACTCGCCCCGCCCCATCGAACCGGTCGCAGAAAAATGGATCACCGGCACCCCGCGACGGCGAATCCATGTGGCGCGCGCATAGTAAATCTCGCCTAACTCGCCTCGCTCAACCAACCCGTGCAGGGCCAGATTCTCCGCTTTGAAGCGTTGGCTCATGCCGATCATCAGCCGCTTGTGCTGCGCCCGGGCCGTTTCAACCATCTTGCGCGCATCGGCCAGGGTGGTTGCCATCGGCTTTTCACAATAGACGTGCAGGCCACGCTCCAGGGCCTCGATGGCGATTTGGGCATGCAAAAAGTTGGGTACGGCAATGCTGATCGCGTCCAGGTTGGCGATGCCCCACAGGTCGTGATAATCGGTCACCACCCGCTCGGCGCCGTATTCTTTGGCAAAGTGGATCGCTTCTTCCCTGTTCAAATCACACACTGCCGCCAATTTGACGTTGGGACAGGCGACAAAATCTTGCATGTGATAACGGCCCATACCGGTGCCGATCACAGCCACACGCAACGGAATGTCCATAAGTTTAGCCTCCTCGCTTCAATCTCGAAAATCCGGCGTCGAGCCTTTAGGTGACCCACAACCAGATATAGATTCGTCCAAGCATGTCAAGAGCCTATTCAGGCGCAGGCGCTGACCGGAAGTCAGCCTCGCTGGGCCTGCGGCCAATGGTCGGCCTGCGCCGACCAAATCCGTGTCGGCGGGCGCGTGTCGGCGGGCGCGTGTCGGCGCAGGCCGACGCACGGTGCAGAGCGCCCAAAGAGGCCGATTTCAATCGGCGTAAGGAAGTCAGCCTCGCTGGGCCTGCGGCCAATGGTCGGCCTGCACCGACCAAATCCGTGTCGGCGGGCGCGTGTCGGCGGGCGCGTGTCGGCGCAGGCCGCCACACGGCGCAGAGCGCCCAAAGAGGCCGATTTCAATCGGCGTAAGGAAGTCAGCCTCGCTGGGCCTGCGGCCAATGGTCGGCCTGCGCCGACCAAATCCGTGTCGGCGGGCGCGTGTCGGCGGGCGCGTGTCGGCGCAGGCCGACACACGGCGCAGAGCGCCCAAAGAGGCCGATTTCAATCGGCGTAAATAGCAGTTAATCAGTTAATCAAAAATGGGCAATTTTTCACCCAAAACCGGCGTGGGATGAAGAATGTTGAGATCGAGCCAGGCATTGGTCACCGCGGCCACTTCGCGCCACCACCAAAAGCGCGCCGCCTGATACGGTTGCCGATCGGCGACAACACCGACCACATCCATACCTAAACTATCGCAAATATACAAGGCGCGATCCAGGTGAAAGTGCTGGGTAACCAGAATGGCTTCTTGAACGCCAAAGATGTATCCGGCCCGATAGCAGGTGTCGTAGGTACGCCGACCGGCATAATCGAGTACAATGTCCTTGTCGGGCACACCGAGTTCAAGGGCATAGCGGCGCATCGCCCCCGGCTCGTTGTAATCGATAAAGCGGTTATCGCCGCTCATCAACAGCTTGCGCACCTTGCCGGCCTTGTACAATTCGGCAGCCGTCCACACCCGGTCGGCCAGCGCGGCCATCGGCCGGCCATCACGGGTGATGCCGGCGCCAAAGACAAGCGCCACCGGACGCGCCGGAACGTCTTGAAGCGTGTAAATACGTTCTCTGTATTTGAAATCGACCCACCAGCGCAATCCCAGCGGCGACAGCAGCCCCAAGCCGACGATCAGCCCGGCGATTGCTGCTGCCTTGCCGAGGGCACGCCGTCGGCTATTGTGCCGGACCCGCACGTGACGTCCAGAAAGTTTGTTTTCGGCGCTCATCGTTCGATCACGTTCAAATTTCCGGCCGCGTCGAACCACAACGATGCGCAACAATCCAAGGCGTAACGCACCTCGGGCGTCAACGGCGAGACCGGCTGGCGTGAGCGAGGGGTGATCGGCAGACCGCGCTTGCCCAACAGGTATTTGCTCCCCTGGGGATGCCCAACCCGTTGGGCCAATTCCAGTGCACAGAGCCGGGCGTGCAAACGGTCGGCGTCGGGATAACCGGCGCGACCGGCCGCAATGACGGCTTGCACCAGCTCGGGCAGCCAGATGGCGGCAATGCTCATCGTGCCCGGAGCGCCGGCCCGCACCGCTTCGAGCAAATAGGGTGTGTTGGCCTGGAGCAGGGCCAGGGGCGTGCCGGCCGTTGCCGTGAGCAACGCCTTGATCTTGGCCAGATCGCAGCTTGTCTCTTTGTAGGCCACAAAACGCCCGCTGTGGGCCAGCTTGCGTACCAACTCAACCCCCAAATGATAGGCCCGCGGCACGGGGCACTCGTACAAGCCTAACGGTGCGTCGATCTGCCCGGCCAGGGTCAGGTAATAGCGTTCCAAATCAACATCGTTCTCAAGAAAGGGAGGAACAACCAGCATCACCACATCGACACCGGTATCGGCCACCCGGCGACAAAAATCGAGCTGCTCGGCCACCGTCTCACCCAGGTTGCCCGTCGCCGCCACCGGCACACGTCCGTCGGCCGCACGAACGGCCTCGCGGATCAAAGTCAGTCGTTCGGCCTCGTCGAGCAGATACATCTCGCTGGAAAGGCAGTTGGCATACAGCCCTCCTACGCCATGCGCAATGTACCACTCGATCATTGCACGATAAATACCCGTTTCGATACGTAGATTTTCATCAAATGGCGTGACCATCGTTGGCCACGCCCCACCATATTGGCTCATTTCAGGCCTTTCCTCGCCGTCGGCGCGTCTGTGTTTTGAGCGGCTCACCCCGATACGCCGGAGCCAAAATGCTCCAAATCTGACACCGCGAACGATCGAGCAGGCGAGCGCGGATGCGCGGATCGATTTCTTCGAGCGTTTGGGCGGTGGTGATCACAGTAGGCAGGCGCGCGTTGTAGCGATAATTGAACAACTGGTAGAGTTTTTCGCGTGCCCAGGCGGTTGCGCTTTCGGTGCCCAGATCGTCGAGGATGAGCAATGGCGTGCGCCGCACCTGTTCAAAAAGTTTGTCATAAGAGACTGCGCTTTGAGGATTAAACGTGGCGCGCAAGTGGTCGAGCAGGTCTGGCACGACGATAAAGGTTACTGGTTGACGTTGGGCCATCCGGTAATTGCCGATCGCGGCGGCGAGATGAGTTTTGCCGCAGCCATAGGTGCCGGTCAGCAGCAGCCACCCTTCGGGAGCGCGGGCAAATTCCTGGGCGGCATGGTAGACATTGCGCAGATTTTCGCGTTCTTCGGCATCCACGTCTTCGCGATCGAGGTCAAAGGTGTTAAAAGTCTTGTCCAGGTGCAGCGCCAGGCTGCTCAACTCGGACTGTCCGTCACCGATCCCGCTGGCGCGATAATCGGGCGCAAAAATGGGCACCACATGAACCAGGTCGATCGAGTTGAGTCGTGAGCGAATGCGCTCGTCGATCTCTTCCAGCTCGCAGTTGGTGGTGATCACGGTTGGCAGGCGGGCGTTGTAGCGATAGTTAAAAATCTGAAAGAGCTTTTCATCGGCCCAGGGGGTATTGCTTTGCGTGCCCAGATCATCGAGGATCAACAAGGGGTGGGTGCGAATCTCTTCAAAGCGTTCATCATAGCCGATCGTGCTGCGCGGGCTGTAGGCCGCGCGCAGGTAATCGAGCAAATCGGGCACCACGACAAAAAGCGCCGGCAGCCCTGCGTTGAGCCGTTCATTGGCGATGGCAGCAGCCAGATGTGTCTTGCCGCAGCCATAGCCACCACGCAAGAGCAGCCAGCCCTGGGGATCGCGGGCAAATTGTCGGGCATAGCTAAAAGCGCGCCGCAAATTTTCTTGCTGGGCCGCGTTAAGGCCGGCCCCTTCGGGCACAAAGCTCTCAAAGGTCATGTGCGCGAGATGGTCGAGGTTGCTCATTTTGCGCAACCGCTCGGCACGTCGACGCTCAAACTCGGCTTGTTTGCACCGGCAAGGAAAGAGTTTGCCGAAATCGGGGTGATCGACGGGAACATCGCGGATCACAAAGCCGACCCCTTTGCACAGCGGACAAACCGTTTGTTGATTGTTCGATCCGTGTTCTTGGGACAAATTTCTCCAACCTGCCTCAAGAGTCTATCCTCCAAACCGTACAAGCGACATCCCGATGCCGTTTGTACCAACACATAGGGATGTGTCGATTACGTTTTTCAGATAGACCCTACATTATGCCCTGGGATAGAGACGCTCTGGGGAACAGGGACAAGCCCTGCCCTTACCTAATGTTCGACCGAATCGGCGTATTCGCCGCCGAGATACCGTCGCCGGTCGCGTTTGCCATCGGCCGGGAGCGCTGTATCACGGCCTTCACGCGCCCAGCGTTCTAAAATGCCGCGAATATAAGCCCAACGGCGCACGTTCTGTTCCACTGCGATACGAAAAGCATCTTCGATCCACTCAGACGGATAGGTACGCTCGGCGGCTTTGAGTTCTTCAACCAGCAATGGCTGCAACAGGCCGATGTTTTGTTCGTACAAGACAAAGATGTTCGGCCGACCGGGCATCAACCGTGTCGTCGGGCCGAGGTGTTCCGGCTGCCATTCACCGCGCTCTATTGCAGCCAACGTCGCCCGTCCGCTCTCGCTGTTCAACAGATAAAGCGTTTCGCCCTTTTCACCCATCGCATCGACCCGCAACAACGTTCCCCGCGCCACCGCCCGTTCAACCCCTTCGCGCAACAGCTCATGGGCATCCAGGTGGGCATCTTGGAGCGCAGATAATAAAATCCGATCTTCAGCCAGTTCCGCCCAGGTGATCACCTTGTGTGGCCCGGGTTTGTGCTGAAAAAGCCACAAACAGTGCAGGGTGACCTTGAGTTCGCACAAATCGTCGATCAAGGGCAGCAGGTCGCTGAAAAAGAGGTCGGGGACAGGTGTGACCTTGAGTTTGCCATCGGGAAAACCGACAAAAGGACGCATGCAACACATCGCTTTCAGTATTCCAGGTCTTGGTGAAAGACTTCGACTTCGCAGAACTTGGTCAATTCTCTTTGGAAAAAGAGTGGCACCATGCCGGTTGGCCCGTTGCGGTGCTTGGCGACAATGATCTCGGCAATGTTGGGCTGCTCGGTCTCCGGCGTATAATATTCGTCACGATAGATAAAAGCAACGATATCTGCGTCTTGTTCGATCGAACCACTTTCGCGCAGGTCCGACAAGATAGGACGCTTGTCGTTGCGTTGTTCGACGGCGCGGGAAAGCTGCGAGCCGACCAACACCGGCACGTTCAACTCACGGGCCAGGCCCTTGAGCGAGCGCGAAAGCTGCGAAATCTCTTGCACGCGGTTGTCGATGCGGCGGTCGGTTTGCATCAATTGCAAATAATCGACCACGATCAGGTCCAGCCCATGCTCGGCATACAACCGGCGTGCTTTGGTGCGCAATTGCATATCCGAAATCGACGGCGTATCGTCGATAAAGATCATCGTTTCCGACAGAACTCCTGTCGCATGGACAAACAAGGGCCATTCCTCGTCGCGCAGGTGTCCCAGGCGCAGTCGCTGGGCATCGATGCCGGTTTCGGCCGCGATCAACCGTTGCACCAACTGCTCGGCCGACATTTCCAGGCTGAAAATGGCCACCCGTTGGTCATACTTGCGCGCGGCGTTTTGGGCAATTGAAAGCATCAATGAAGTCTTGCCCATGCCGGGACGTGCAGCAATGATGATCAGATCCGACTTTTGCAGGCCCCCCAGCAGTTTGTCGAGCTGACGAAAGCCGGTCGGCACACCGATCGTCTCGCCTTTGTGCTCATACAAATAACTCACGCGATCATAATATTCATCGATCACGTCCCGGATCGGTAACAAATCACGTGCAATATGTCGCTGCGAAACGCCGAACAAAATCTGCTCGGCGCGGTCAACCACGGCATCGGCATCATCGGTGTCTTCGTAAGCCAGGGCCGCAATTTCGCCCGCCGCGCCGATCAGTTGTCGCAAAATGCTGGTGCGCTCGACGATGTGCCCGTAATACTCGACATTCAAAGCCGTCGGGGTGGCATTGATCAAACCGGTGATATAGGCCGCTCCGCCGATCTCGGCCAGCCGTTTGCGTCGTTCCAATTCGTCGCAAAGGGTCACGTAATCGACTGCTTCGCCGTGTTCGTGCAGGGCCAGCATGGCCTCATACATCCAGGCATGTTTGGTCACATAAAAGTCGTTCGGGCGCAAAAACGTGCTGACTCGATAATAGGCGTCCGGGTCGATCAACAAAGCGCCCAACACCGCCCGCTCGGCTTCGACGTTGTGCGGTACCATCTTGTCGGGCAGCGCCTCGTCGTCCTGTCGACGCCGCTTTTCCTCGGCCCGGCGGGCATAGGGCGATTTGCCCGTCGACGCGCGCGGAGACACAGCGTGATTGCCTCCTATGCTGCCTTCGACATCTTCTTCGGGCGGCACAGGAGGCTCTTCTTGATCCCAGTTGTATTCTTGATCGAATTCCGGTGAATCGCTCATCCTGGTCAAACGGTCACCATCACCGCATAAAAAGCCGCATCTTGGATGCGGCTTGAAAATCTATAGAGCGTAATGTTCATTCCTCGTTCAGCCCATCCATATCGAGAGTGTCTACAAAGTCTCGAAATTCGGATAAAGCCTCTTCATTGAGGGGCACATCCTCCGCCGGATAGATGCCGGCGCGTTCCATCACCGATTCGGCGACATAGATGGGCACTTTGGCGCGCACGGCCAGCGCAATGCTGTCACTGGGTCGGGCATCGATATCGATCTCGTGACCGCCCTGCAAGACGTGCAGCACCGCATAGAAAATGTCGTCGCGCAGATCGTTGACCTCCACATACTGCAGTTCGCCACCCAATTCTTCGATCACATTTTTGAGCAAATCATGCGTCAAGGGACGTGGATGTCGTGGATAGCCTTGAAGTTCGATCAAAATTGCGTCAGCTTCGGTGGCATGGATAAAAATGGGCAACTGACGTTCATCACCGACTTCTTTGAGTAAAATTGCCCGTTCAGGACTCATCAGGCTGACGCGAATGCTCTCGATCGTCACCTCGATCATGCTTTTTTCCTCCTCTTCCGAACCGGTCAACCGCCGGTGATTATATCACATTCCATTCGGCCGGACAAGAAAAGGTGGGTGAGCGCAACGAGTGTGAACGGTAGCGGTGCGTCAGATTAGAACCGAAACGGCGGCTCAACCGCGCCGTTATGCCTGCCGGATCGAAAAGGTCCACTCTCCTTGCAACGGTGGATTCTGCGCGGTGAACAAGACGCGATTCAGGTGATCGCCCCACACGCCGCCCATCCGCGTATCGGTAATCGGGATGACTTGTATGCTCACCGTAAAGCGCGCCGCGTCATAGGTAACCACCCCCGTGCCACTGCGACGTCCCTCGCCAAATGCAGCCTCCGAGAACACCACCTCGCCTTCGCGGACCTCGACCGTGCACGGTGTGAGCAGGCAAAGGGTGATCTCGTCGGCCGGTGCGGTCAAAGCGTAACGGTCGGTGACCTCGACGGCTTGCCCCCGCTTTAGCGTGATCGTCCGCAGATAGCGTTGCAGTTTGGCTTCCGGCCCGTAGGCTCCGGCGATGTCTAAGGAAAACCTGGAAAGTTCTTCGTTCACTTGATACCCGACCTCGCGTGCGGCGAATTCATGGCCCGGCAGTTGTACGGCCCCATCGACCGTCGGCAACAAGCTGTGATAGTCCGAACGCATCGTCCAAATGGTGTAGCGTTCGGGGCCAAAAGTTTGGCGGGTATATGTTCCCACACCCGCATCAACGATCAGCGGTCGGCCGTCCACATAGACGAGGAAACTGCCCACGTCGTTGTGGTTATGGCTTTCGGCATTGTGCCCTCCTTTGGCCGCCACATAAAGTCCCTCGCTTGACCCATCCCGGTCGCGCGCAACCATCACCTGAATTTCGGGCAGCCACACGTCACGTGGCAGCGGGGGATGGGGCGGCACAGTCAAGAGTTCGTCAAGCATAAAGAGGGTGGGCAATGTGCGGCCCAAGCTTTCCAGCCGTTCTGTCTTGGCTTGTTTGCTCGTCCGATAGAGCAGGTCTTGTTTGACTGCCCCCCACGCGCCCAGGCGCATCAATCCCTCATCGCCGATGCGCTGACCGTAACGGAAAACCACCCCCGGCGACGGCATCACGATGGCCGAGGCGTCGGCAAAGTCGACGAAATAATCGCCATCGATCTGCACGCGGTAGATGAAACGACCGATTTCCTGGATCAACGGCTCATCATAGACATCGATCTGCCCCTCCGACGCCGAGCGCAACAGTTCCAGACAATCGAGCAATGATGCGCCGGCACGCCCCCAATAACCGGGGCCTTCGTCGCAACCGCCATCTTTGGGGTAGGGGTCGACAAAGCAGTCGATGCTGCGCATTGCCTTGAACACCGTTGCTTTACGTCGTGCTTCGTCGGTTTCCATCAACAAAGTGGTCGCCAGGATGTTCGAGTTGATCCAGGGGTTCCAGTTGTTGACGCGGTTGCCGCCAAAGCCCATCCAGCTCCAGTCATCGCGCTGCAAATAGGGCGTGAGAATGCGCACGTCGATCTCGCGGGCAATGCGCGGACGCACCAACGGTGAAACCTCGTCCAGACGTTCGCCGAGTAAATAGTCGAGCCAGGCCAACAAGGCCGAAGTTTCGGCGGCAAAGAGGTCGATGATCGGCTCGGTCGTATCGGGCAGACCCATGCCGGCCCGCTGTGCGCGAATGTGGGCCGGCACGCACCAGCTCGATTCTTCACAGATCAGCCAGATGCCGTTGACGATGTCGTCGAGGAAACGGCCTTGGGCTTCCATACACTCGGCAATCGTCAATCCGATCAGCATACTGCGCCGTCGAAAATAAGGCTCTTCGTAGCGAACCCGGTTGCCGTCGCGGGCAAAGTCAAGGTAGCGCACGGCGAGAAGCAGCGGCCATTCCTCTTTTTGCAATGCTTCGCCCTGTGCCAGATAGGCTGCCCGCACCGTATCGGGCAACCCTTCCCATGCAGCGCGGTCGGCCAACGTAGGATAAGGGCGCCATTCGGCGCGGGGAACGAGTGTCCATGTGTCGAGAGGATACTTTTGATGAAGCATTTTTATCTCCTTGAATGATTTATCGAGCCGACGCATCCCTATGCGTCGGCGGCGGTTATGGTAATGCAGCCAATTCGCGATCGATGGCGTCAAGCGTCTCGGCGGTCAGCAGATCACCGGCATAGACGGCTGCTTCGCGCAACGACATCTGCGTCGCCATGCCGATTTCAGGCGACCCCGCCAGTGGGGCCAGGTATTTGAGCAACACGGCGCGTGCGGCTTCGTTGTTGATCAATTCGCCCAATGTGCTATGCGTAGACAACCTGGGCCGGCCCTTGGGATAGGTGACCCAAATCGGCGCGTGCGCAACAAACCGATAATCCCCCGATCCCACCTCGACGATCACCGCTTCATCCGCCTGTGCGACGCTCAAAACGCCCTGCGCCTGCGCCAACGGCACACCACTTTCGGTGACGGCATCCGGTTGGGCAAAGGGGATGCGCACCGTAGCTGTGCTGTTGGCCGGCACGATCACCCGCAGCACAAACGCCCCTTCGTCGCTCACTTCCCAGGCCACTTTGACCTTGCCATACGGTGAGAGCAGCCTGGCCTTGACCTTGCCCAATCGTCCACCCGGTTGCGGTTGCACCAAAATATGCTTATAACCCGGTCGGCGCGGATCGACTTCCAGGCCGGCAACCACACGCACCATCCACTCACCGATGGCTCCATAAGCATAGTGGTTAAACGAGTTCATCCCCGCGTCCTGGAATGTGCCGTCCGGCTTGATCCCATCCCAGCGCTCCCAAATCGTTGTGGCGCCCATTTTAACCGGGTACAGCCAAGACGGGTAGCTCTCCTGATTGAGCAGGTCATAGGCTACATCCAGATAGCCGTTTTGGCCGAGCACGTAGCACAGGTAAGGTGTGCCGACAAAGCCGGTAGAAAGGTGAGTGTTGCGCTTGCGCACGTCGGCGGCCAGACGGCGGGCGGCCTCGGCGCGCAGTTCGGCGGGAAGCAAATCAAACATCAAGGCCAGCGCGTAAGCGGTTTGGGTGTTGTTGCCCACCCGCCCGTTGGGGGTGACGAATTCGCGCACGAACGCAGCCTTGATATTTTTAAGCAATTCGGCGTAACGTTGTGCATCTTCGGTTTTGCCCAGAACCTCGGCCGCTTGCCTGACCAGACTTGTCGAGTAGGCGAAAAAGGCGGTAGCGATCAGGTCCTTGTCGGTGATCGCCGAAGAGCCGCCGGGGTCGGGTGAGTTGTAAGAAAGCCAGTCGCCAAAGTGAAAGCCGGTGTTCCACAGATAGCCATCGCCGGCCTGAGCCTCCATATACCCCACCCAGGCCTTCATACTCGCGTATTGTTCGGCCAACAAACGTGTGTCGCCGTAACAGAGGTAAATCGTCCACGGACAAATCGTTGCCGCGTCGGCCCAAGCCGCCGATCCACCGGCGTTCGGCCCCAGCACGTTGGGGATCACAAAAGGCACGCTGCCGTTTTCCGCCTGATCGGCGGCCAAATCGCGCAGCCATTTGGTGAAAAAGGCGGCCACGTCCATGTTGAAACAGGCAGTGCGAATGAACACCTGCGCATCGCCGGTCCAGCCCAATCGCTCATCGCGCTGCGGACAGTCGGTCGGCACATCGACAAAATTGCCCTTTTGTCCCCACACAATGTTGTGCCAGAGCCGATTGAGCAGCGGGTTGTCGCTCTCCCAATGGCCGATCGGCGCGATGGCCGAATGCACGACGATGCCGGTCAGGCTATCGAGCGTCAATTCGCCGGGGTAGCCGGCCACGGCCACATAACGAAAGCCATGAAAGGTAAAGCGCGGTTCCCAAATTTCGATCCCCTCGCCTTTGAGGGTGTAGGTATCGGTTTGTTTGGCCGAACGCAGGTTGGCAGTGTAGAAATTGCCTTCTTTGTCGAGCACTTCGGCGTGCCGCAACGTCACCGTTTGTCCGGCCGGGCCTTGCACCCGCAGCCGCACCCAGCCGACCATGTTCTGGCCCATGTCGACCACGGTATCTCCGGCCGGGGTGGTGAGAATTTTGACCGGCTTGATTTCTTCGATCTTGAGCACCGGCGGGCCGGCAGGCGCACAGAGAACTTCTTTGGGGTAATCGACTACCCGAACGCCGCTCCACCCGGCATCGTCGAATCCGGCACAGCTCCACCCCGGCATGTCCAGCCGCGCATCATAGCTCTCGCCGTTGTAAATGTCGGCGGCCCGGATGGGGCCGGTGCCGGCTTTCCACGTTTCATCCGAACAAACCGACTGCACACGGCCGTCGGTGTACTCGATCTTGAGCTGGAGCAGCAGAGCCAGCCTGTCGCCATAGACATTGCGCTGACCACGAAAGCCCAGATTGCCGCGATACCAGCCATCGGCCAGCGTGACGCCGAGAGCATTTTCTCCGCTCACCAACTGCCCACCGACATCGTAGGTCTGATAGTGCAGGCGTTTGGGGTAAACCGTCCAGCCGGGCGTCAACACCTGCTCACCCACCTTGCGTCCGTTCAACTCGGCCTCGTAGAGGCCATGCGCGGTCACATACAGCCGCGCAGCCTTGATCTGGCCGTCAATTGAAAATGTTTTACGCAACATAGGGCAAGGGTTCGATACAGAAGAGTCTTCGGGCCACTCGGGTTCGATCCACTGTGCTACCCAGTCGTCAGGGTTAAGCAGGCCCATTTCCCACCAGGCCGGCCCGCTCCAATCTGACACCTGGCCCTGATTGTCCCAGACGCGCACCCGCCATTCATAACGTTGACCGCTGGTCAGGGGCGGGCCTCCATAGGGAACCAGGTGTGAGCAATCGGATTCGACACGGCCCGAATCCCACACCGGCACGTCGCCGGAGGTAACGCGAATCTGGTAAGCGGTCTGGATCACGCCGCGCCGGTCGGTCTGGAGCTGCCAGCTCAGGCGAGGTTGGATGATATCGATACCGAGGGGATTGACCTTGTGTTCACACTTGAGGTTGATAAGAGACAGAGACATAGTATTCACTCCTTTGTGAGACGCTGAGGATGTACTGACCCCAGCCTGGCATTTTCGGGCGAGAAGGTAGAAGCGGTGTCCAGAAAACAGTCCAGGCGAACGATTGGAATTATAGCATTGTTTCGCGCAAAACAAAAACCCAACAGGCCAGAGTTCGCTGAAAAAGTCTACGTTTAGCGCCAAGGACACAGGTTTACGATGCTTTAGAGATACTAGAGAGGCTTTGCGTCTTGGCAGTGAGAGGGTTTTTTCAGCACGCTTCGAGTGAGTTCTGTACACCGGTGTTTGACAATCCTATCAGGCTATGCTATGCTAAGAGCCTACCCGAAAACTTTTCGGAGGCCAAGTCGACGCATAGGGATGCGTCGACCACGCATAGGGATGCGTCGACCACGCATAGGGATGCGTCGACCACGCATAGGATGTAAAAGCGGCATCCCGATGCCGCCGTAGAAACGCCATCCCGATGCCGCCATCCCGATGCCGCCATCCCGATGCCGCCGTAGAAGCGGCATCCCGATGCCGCCATCCCGATGCCGCCTATATCAGAGTGAGCAAATTCAAGATCCGGAGGTGAACAATGGAGTTCTCAGAGTTGATTCAGCGACGTTACAGCGTGCGGGCCTACAAACCCACGCCGGTGCCGGATGAGGTGTTGCAGCGGGTGCTGGAAGCGGCCCGTCTGGCCCCCACGGCAGCCAATCGACAACCTTTTGGACTGGTCGTCCTCCACACCGAGGGACGCCGGGAAGAGTTGAGCCGTGTCTATGGACGCGCATGGCTGGCCGATGCGCCGATCGTGATCGCCGTTTGTGGCATTCCGGCCGAAGCCTGGACACGCCGTGACGGCAAAAATTTCGTCGACGTAGACGCAGCGATTGTGATGGATCACCTGATCCTCGCTGCGGCCAACGAGGGATTGGGCACCTGCTGGATCGGCGCATTCGATCCCACTGCGGCGCGCCAGGTGTTCGGCCTGCCCGAAGGCGTTGAACCGATCGTCCTCACACCTTTGGGCTACCCGGCCGACGAGTGGCAACCCAAAAAGCGCAAAGCATTGACCGAACTGGTCCATCACGAACGCTGGTAAAAAAGACCGCCGACGGCAGTCGTCCGTCGGCGGTCAACCGGTGCAACCACCCTATCTCCACAGGAGGAGGATAATGTCCGAACGAGTTCCTTTGCGTAGCGAGATCGACGATCGCTACAAATGGAATGCGCCCAGTGTGTTTGCCTCAGATGAGGCGTGGCAGGCCGAATTTGAAGCCATCGCCGCCCAAGTGCCACAATTAGCCCGCTTCAAAGGGCACCTCGGTGACGGCCCGACCGCCCTCGCCGAAGCGTTGGAAACGATCGACGATTTGCTCATCCGCATGGGCAAAGTGTTTGTCTATGCCTCCATGAGCCAGTCCGTCGATATGACCGATCAGGCGGCGATCCGGCGTGCCGGTCAGGCGCAAAGCCTGTTCGGGCGTGTCCGCGCGGCGGTGTCTTTTGTCGATCCAGAGCTATTGACGATAGGACACGATACGTTGAAAAAATGGATGGCTGCCGAGCCGCGCCTGGCTTATTTGGAACATTACCTGGATGACCTCTTTCGCAAACAGGCCCACGTCCGCTCGGCCGAAGTCGAAGAAGTGCTGGGCATGCTCGCCGATCCCTTTCGCGGTTCATCCACCACCGCGGGCCTGCTGACCAACGCCGATTTCAAGTTCAAACCGGCGGTCAAAAGCGACGGCAGCACCCTGGATTTGACCCAGGGCACATACGGTAAAATTCTGTCCAATCCCGACCGCACGGCACGTCGCACGGCATGGGAAAACTATACCGACGAATATCTGGCCCACAAAAACACCCTGGCCGCCACCCTGACCACCTCGATCAAGCAGAGCGTCTTTGAGATGCGCGTGCGCCGACATTCCTCAACATTGGCGGCGACTCTATTCGAGCATAACGTGCCGGTGGAGGTCTTTTACAACCTGATCGAAACCTTTCGCCGCAACCTGCCTACCTGGCATCGCTATTGGGCCATCCGCCGCCGCGCGCTCGGCGTCGACCGACTCTATCCTTACGACATCTGGGCACCGCTGAGCCAGGCCCAACCAACCGTGCCCTTTGAACAGGCCGTCGAGTGGATTTGCGCCGGGTTGGCCCCGTTGGGCAGCGAATATGTCGACCAGGTGCGCCGTGGCTGTCTGCAAGAGCGTTGGGTGGATGTCTATCCCAACCAGGGCAAGCGCAACGGCGCCTTTTCGTCGGGCAGCTATGGCACCTATCCCTTTATTATGATGAGCTACAACGACGACCTGTTCAGTCTGAGCACCCTGGCCCACGAACTGGGCCATTCAATGCATTCGTGGCTGACCCGCAAAAATCAGCCCTTCCGCTACAGCCGTTATGCCCTTTTTGTCGCCGAAGTGGCTTCCAATTTTCATCAGGCCATGGTGCGCGCCCACCTGCTGGCGACCAACCCCGACCCGGCCTTTCAACTGACGTTGATCGAAGAAGCCATGTCCAATTTCCACCGCTATTTGTTCATCATGCCCACCCTGGCCCGTTTTGAATTGGAAACCCATGAGCGGGTTGAACGCGGCGCCGGCCTCACCGCCGACGACATGATCGCCTTGATGGCCGACCTCTTTGCCGAGGGCTATGGCAACGAAATAGAAGTTGACCGCGAACGGGTCGGCATCACCTGGGCGACATTTAACCATCTCTTTGTCGACTATTACGTTTACCAGTATGCCACCGGCATTTCCGGCGCGAACGCCCTGGCCCAAGGAATCCTGTCCGGACAGGCCGGCGCCGTCGAGCGCTATCTGAGCTTTCTCAAGGCCGGTGGCTCACTCTATCCGCTCGACGCGCTCAAACTGGCCGGCGTCGACCTGACCACTCCCCAACCGGTTGAAGTGGCCTTTGGCGTGCTGGCCGATCTGGTCGATCGTCTGGAAACACTGGTCAAAAACGATAAGGAGAACAATCAATGAAAATCACCGATTTGAAATGTACCGTTTTGGGACAAAATCCGGTTGTTCGCATCACCACCGATGAAGGGATCAACGGGTGGGGCGAGGCCGAATCGACCAAACCCTACCTCAAGCCGCACATTCTCTTTTACAAACAGTGGTTGATCGGCGAAGACCCCACCAACGTCGAGCGGGTGATGCTCAAAATCCGCCGTATGGGCAGCTTTAAGCCGTGGGGCAGCGCGGTCAGCGCAATTGAAATGGCCCTGTGGGACATTGCCGGCAAGGCCGCCGGCGTGCCGGTCTACAAACTGCTCGGCGGCAAGGTGCGCGATCAGGTGCGGGTGTACAACGGCGGGGTACGCTTTCCGATGGAGGGATACGAACCGGAGGATTACGCAGCCAACATGGCCAAAATGAAAGCCGCCCCCGAAGGGTTTACGATCATCAAACAGGCCATCGGCTTTCACAGCCCGCTGCTGCATCGCCGGCCCGACCTGTTTTACGGTCAGGTGTATAGTGGCCCGCCACACGGCAATCGCGGCCTGTTGACCGAACGCGGCCTCCAGCACCTCATCGCCTGTGTGGAGGCCATGAAAGCGGTGCTCGGCGATGAGATCGGCCTGGCTCTGGACTGCGGCCCCGGCATGGTCCCCACCGATACCATCCGTTTGGCCCGCGCGCTAGAGCCGCTGAACATCTTGTGGCTCGAAGACACCATCAACGGCGATTACAACCCTTACGTATTGGCCGATGTCTACCGCGACATCACCATGAGCACCAGCACACCGATCCACACCGGCGAGCAGATTTACCTGCGGCACAACTTTAAAGAATTGATCGAACGGCAAGCGGTCAACATCATCGGCCCCGACCCGGCCGACATCGGCGGGATTGCCGAGTTGAAATGGGTAGCCGAATACGCCGACCTGCACGGCATTCTGATCGCACCGCACGGCATCTTTGACGGATTGATCGGCCTGGCTGCGCTGGTTCAGGTTTGCGCAACCCTGCCGCAAAACTATATCGCCTTCGAGTATCCGTTGGGCAATCCGGCATGGTGGTATGACATTGTCGAGGGGTTACCCAGGCCCATCGTTCGGGAAGGCCTGATCGAGGTTTGGGATCGACCGGGGTTGGGCATCGAATTGAACGCCGAAGCCGCACGACCCTACCTTCCGGCCGGTGACGAAGACTTTTTCGATAACTGAGGCAGATCACGCTTTACGTTTCACGCTTCACGCTTTACGTTTTACGAGGCACAGACGGGACACACAACAGCCTGTTCAGCGTTTCCACCAGCAGCCGATGCTCGACCGCGTGAATGCGCGCTTCCAGGTCTGCCAGACTGTCCTGCGGATAGATCGGCACCACTTCTTGGGCAATCACCGGGCCGGCATCGACTGCTTCGTCGGGCACCAGATGGATCATCACGCCGGTATGATCGATCTCACCACGTTGAAAGGCCTGATAAGCATCCTGGATGCCATGCATGCCCGGAAAGGTGCCCGGCAGCGCCGGATGTAAATTGACGACACGAGACGGAAAATGACGTAAAAAATCCATCGTCCAAAGATGCATCCACCCGGCCTGCACTACCCACTCGACGCCAAAGACCTCCAAGATGCCGGCCAGCGCAGCATCATATTCACGCCGCGAACGGCCTGCTTTGGTATAGGGAAGCAAAGGAAAATAAATCACCGGCACCCCGTGACGGATGGCGCGCTTGATGCCCAACGCCTCGATGCGATTGGATACCACCACAGCCACCTCGACACCGGGCAGATTGCCCTTTTCGACGGCCTGCAAAATGGCTTCCAGGTTGGTACCGGTGCCGGAAATGAGCACGGCGATTCGTGTCATTCAAAACCTCGAGTTGACGATCAGAGCACCACGCGGGTGCTCGTTCCATTCCAGGACGTTGCTTCACCGATGACATATGCCCGACCGCCCAGCGCCGTCAGGGCTTTGTCGACCTGTTCCTTGCCCACTATCACGACCATCCCCACCCCCATGTTGAACACGTGGTACATTTCGGCCTCACTCACCGCACCGAGTTTTTGGATCAGCCTAAAGATGGGTGGCACGGGCCACGCCGCTCGATCGAGCCGCACGCCGATGTTCGCCGGCAAGACGCGGGGAATGTTGTCGACAAAGCCACCACCGGTGATGTGCGCCATCGCCTTGATCTGCACCCCGGCATCCACCAGTGCCTCGAAATCGGCCAGATAAGACTTGTGCGGCTCCAAAAGCACCTCGCCCAGCGGGCGGCCTAATTCGGGCAGCACGGTCTCCCAGCCGATATCGGCGCAGAGCTTGCGGGCCAACGAATAGCCGTTGGTGTGCAGCCCACTCGACGGCAGCCCCAGGCACACATCACCCGCCCGGACGGCGCGCCCGTCGATGATCTGAGCGCGTTCGACCCAGCCGATCAGCGTACCCACCAGGTCGAGACAGCCTTCGCGGTACACGCCGGGCATTTCGGCCGTTTCCCCGCCGATCAGCACGCAGCCGGCCGCCCGACATGCTTCGGCACAGCTTTCCACCAGGGCCACAACCACATCGGGGTCAAGCCGTCCGGAAGCGATATAATCCAGGAAAAAGAGCGGCCGTGCCCCCTGCACCAGCGCGTCGTTGATGCAATGGTTGACAATATCCAGGCCCAGCGTGCCGTAACGGCCCATCTGGGCCGCGATCATCGTCTTGGTGCCGACGCCATCGGTGGTGGCCACCAACACCGGCTCATGGGCGTGCGGCAACAGATCGCGCAGGGTGAACAGCCCGCCAAATGAGCCGACACCGGCCAGAACGGCGGCAGTATAGGTGCGCTCGACGGCCGTGCGCATACGCCGGAACGCACCGCTCTTGGCCTCAATATCCACTCCGGCAGCGGCATAGGCGCCGAAACCGCCCCCTGTGGACTGCCGGTCGGCCACTGTCGAATGTCGACCGGCGATCGCTGCAACGTCCGACCGGTAATGCATCCCCTCAAAGTGGATTTTGCCCACCGCCTGGTAGGCCATGTCGCGCGCCTCGGTCAGAGAAGGGGCAGTGGCCGTGACCGCCAACACCCGCCCGCCGGCGGTGACCAGTTGATCGCCTGCACGTCGGGTGCCGGCGTGAAAAACAACCGTGCCGGGCAACGCCGCAGCCGCGTCCACACCGTCGATCGGCCGGCCTTTGGAGTATGCGCCCGGATAACCGCCGGCAGCCAACACCACGGTGACGGCACATTCATTTTTCCAATGCACCGTTATTTTGTCTAAACATTCATCAAGACAAGCTTGAAAAACCTCGATCAGGTCACTTGCCAACAAGGGCAGCAACACCTGCGTTTCGGGGTCGCCAAAACGGCAGTTGAATTCCAGCACGCGCGGGCCGGCCTCGGTCAACATCAGCCCGGCATAGAGCACGCCAACATAAGGGGTACCGCGACGGCGCATCCCATCAACAACCGGCTGGAGTATCCGCCGCTGCACCTCGGCGATCAGGCCCGGCGTAAGATACGGTGACGGGGCATAGCCGCCCATACCGCCGGTGTTAGGCCCCCGGTCGTCGTCGAAAACGCGCTTGTAATCGCGCGCCGGCAACATCGGCAGCACCGTCTTGCCATCGCTGAAGGCGAGCAACGACGCCTCCTCACCGGTCAGACAATCCTCGATGATCACCTCATCGCCGGCCGCGCCGAACGCACGTTCGACCATGATCTGTTGCAAAGCGGCCTCGGCTTCGGCCATTGTGGTGCAAACAAACACCCCTTTACCGGCAGCCAGGCCACTGGCCTTGATCACAACCGGCAGTTTATGACTATATAAGTAACTTAACGCTGTCTGGTGATCAGAAAATATCGCCCCGACGGCGGTAGGGATACCTTCTTCGATCATCAGCCGTTTGGCAAAAGCCTTGGAGCTTTCCAACTGCGCTGCCGCCTGCGATGGGCCAAAAATGCGCAACCCTGCCGCGTGAAACGCATCGACGATCCCGGCGGCGAGTGGCGCTTCCGGGCCGACCACGGTCAGGCCGATTTGCTTCTGGTGGGCAAACTCGATCAGGCGGGGCAAGTCAGTTGCCTCAATCGGCACATTTTCGGCCGCTGCGACCGTGCCGCCGTTGCCCGGGGCAACGTATACGCGCCCAACCTGTGGCGATTGGGCCAGCTTCCATGCCAAAGCGTGTTCACGCCCACCGGAGCCGATGACCAGGACATTCATATTTTTCTCGAGATCGCAATAAACCATTCCGCTCCGCTACCCTTCAAACATTTCTTTTCCGCCGTCCACATGGGTCGAGACGGGATAATCACCGCAAAAGCAGGCCATACAGTGGCCGACACCGCCGCACGCTGCCCCTCCAACTACTTCTTGCAACCCTTCCAGCGACAAATAGCCCAACGAATCGGCGTCGATGTGGTGGGCAATTTCATCCACCGTTTTGTTGGCTGCGATCAATTCTTTTTTCGTTGCCATGTCCACTCCCATAAAGCATGGATAGCGGATCGGGGGGGAAGCGACGCGCACGTGTACCTCTCGGGCGCCGGCCTGGCGCAACAGGGCAACCAACGGCCCACTGGTGTTGCCGCGCACAATCGAGTCATCGACCATAATCACCCGTTTGCCTTTGAGATCGGGCAAGGTGTTGTACTTGAGAGCCACCCCCAATTTGCGCAAGCGGTCGTCGGGCTGGATAAAGGTGCGTCCGATGTAGCGATTTTTGATCAATCCTTCGCCAAAAGGGATGCCCGCCGCATGCGCGTAACCGATGGCGTGCGCCGTCGCCGAATCGGGCACGCCGAGCACCATGTCGGCTTCCACCGGATGCTCTTGGGCCAAACGCATGCCCAAACGTCGGCGCACCTGATGCACCGAACGCCCCTCCAGAAGCGAGTCGGGGCGAGCAAAATAGATGTATTCAAACACGCAAAGGGCCTGCCGCTCTGCCGGTTCAACCCCCTGCCATGAGGTCAGGCCATGCTCATCCAGGCGCACGATTTCGCCCGGACGCATTTCGCGCTCAAGCGTGGCCCCAATGGTTGACATTGCGCACGATTCCGAAGCCACCGCCCAGCCGACCCCGTCCAACCGACCGATGCACAACGGGCGAAAGCCCCACGGGTCACGCGCCGCATAGACAGCATCGCGGGTCAGCACGGCGAGCGAATACGCGCCCTGGGCCCAATTCATGAAATCGGCAATTCGTTCGTGCCATGTCGACCCGGCCGCTCCGGCCAGCATTTGGGTGATCACTTCACTGTCCGAAGAAGAGGCCAGCCCCACGCCCCGGTTGAGCAGGCTGGCCCGCAGCGAATGGGCATTGGTCAGGTTGCCGTTGTGCGCAACGCCCAGCGGTCCCAACGCCGTCTCGATCAGATAGGGTTGGGCATTGCGCAACAGCGGCGCACCGGTGGTTGAATAACGGGTATGCCCGATGCCCAAATGGCCGCGCAGATGATGCAGGTTTTCCTCCTTGAACACCTGCGCCACCAGGCCGACATCTTTGTGAATTTGCGCGATCCGTCCGTCTGAGGTGGCAATGCCGGCACTTTCCTGCCCACGATGTTGAAGCGCGTATAGGGCAAAAAAGGTCAATCGCGCAGCCTGCATTCCCGGCGCATAGATACCGAAAACGCCACATTCCTCATGCGGAGAGTCATTCCAAACAAACATAAAAATACCTCAAAAGTGTCAGCGATCAGCGGTCAGTGGTCAGCGATCAGCGGTCAGTGGTCAGCTTGCAATTCTCTGTCCGCCTCGATCAATGCCTGACGTTGTTTTTGTTGGGCATTTTGTACCCGCTCTTTCAGGCCGAGGACCTTGGCTGCCAACATAGCCGCATTTTGCGGTTCCAGCACCAGCGCCGGAGCCACCCCGGAAGGCATCCGCAGCGACGAATACACATCGACGCCGCCAAAGGCTTCCGAATAGGGCGGACAGGCAATGACCGGCGCGGTGACATGCGCATCGACCAGCCCGCTGAGGGCATTGCTGCGTCCGGCGACGGTGATGTAAACCCCCACCCGGCCGCTGGCCTCATAATCGGCCAACAGATCAAGCAAATAAGCTGCGCTTTTGTGTGCCGAGGCAATGCGCAGCTCATACGCAATGCCGAATTCATCCAGTGCGGCAGTAATGCGCTCCACAAAGGGCAAATCGGCTTTCGATCCCATCAAGATAACGACGATAGACATAAACCATTTTCCCTTGTAACCGTTCAGGCGGTGATTCAAGTCCCCCTTTTGGGCCTATGCCGACCGGCGCGCGTCGGCGCAGGCCGACCCCCGGCGCCGAACGCCCCAAGAGGCCGATTTCAATCGGGCTGAATAGATACTTTCCTTTACCATTTCAGCGTTGCCAGCCGCGCTTCAAGCGGGTATCTTCCCGGCACAAAAGATCGACCGGTTAACTTTTCATAACAGGCAATATACCGCTCACTGACCTGCGCGATCAACGCTTCGCTCGGCCGGGGCGGTTCGCCGTCGCCCCGATAGCCTCGTTCGGCATACCAAAGGCGCAAAAATTCCTTGTCGAAATTGTCCGGTTCTTCGCCGGCCGCCAGGCGTGCTGCATAGGTATCGGCAACCCAAAAGCGACTGCTGTCGGGCGTATGGACTTCATCGATCAGCATTACCCGGCCGTCGGGAGCGCGGCCGAATTCGTATTTGGTGTCCACCAGGATCAGCCCCCCCCGTTGGGCAATCTCCTGGCCGCGTTTGAACAGCGCCAACGCCGCTGCCTGCACGGCAGCCCAGGTGTCCGCATCGAGCAACCCGCGCGTGACCACCTCGGCGCAGGTGATGCGCTCATCGTGCTCACCGGCGCGGCCTTTGGTGGTGGGAGTAATGATCGGTTCGGGCAATGCCTGGTTTTTGACCAATCCATCGGGAAAATGATAGCCGTAAATGTGGCGCTCGCCCAGTGAATAGCGATACCACAAGGCCGTGCTGGTCACGCCGCTGATATAGCCGCGCACGATCACCTCCACCGGGAAAGGTTCGCAGGCGACAGCAATGGTGACGTTGGGATCGGGCACGGCAATAACGTGATTATCGACGATATCCTTTGTATTTTCAAACCAAAATGCGCTCAATTGATTGAGCACCTGTCCCTTGAACGGCACGGCAGTTAGAATGCGGTCAAAGGCCGACAACCGGTCGGTGGTCACCAGCGCCAGCCGTCCATCGAGTTGAAACACCTCGCGTACCTTGCCGCTGACGCGCGGATAAGGCCAGTCGAGGTTGAGCGATTTGCAAGCCAGAGGAATAAAAGGGCGAACGTCAAACATGGCCGATCTCCGTTTAGCCACTCAGATGGACAAATTTTCACAATTGAGCGGCATAGCGTATGCCGCATTCAAATAAACTCAACCCCGAGTTGCCACGCATAGCGCGCGTCCAGCGGGGGTGATGCTCGGCGATGAGGTGATCTTCGGGATGCGGCATCAGGCCCAGCACATTGCCGCGCGCATTACACACGCCGGCAATATCGGCAACCGAGCCGTTTGGATTAGCCGGGTAATCGGCCGGGCCGCCGTCGGCATTGACATAGGTCAGAGCGATTTGCCCTTGGGCCTGCAAACGGGCCAGCGTGCCGTCGTTGGCAGGAACAAACCGCCCTTCACCGTGTGCGACCGGGCAATAGATCGGCTCGTTCACCCCACGGATAAACACGCATGGACTGTCTGGGTTGGGAGCCAGCCACACCCAGCGACATTCAAAGCGGTTCGAGGTGTTGCGGGTCAGAGTGGCTGCCACACCATTGCCGGGCAGCCAGCCGCTTTTGACCAGTGCTTGAAAGCCGTTGCAAATGCCCAGCACCGGCCTGCCATCGTCGATGAAACGGGCCAGCGCATCCTGGAAAAGCCAGCGCAGATCGGCAGCCCATAGCCGTCCGGCGCCGAGCGCGTCGCCATAGGAAAAGCCGCCGGGCAAAACCAGCATGTGGAAACGGTGCAGGTAGGCCGGGTCGTCGCGCAGCCGGTTGACATGGACGATTTCAGGTTGCCCGCCGGCCCGTTCAATGGCCCAGGCCGCGTCGTGATCGCGGTTGGTGCCGGTGGCATGGAGGACAAGTACGCGAATGTTCACTTGACTCTTCCGAAACAAAATAGACTCAATAAACCCAAGATCAACCGGAGTAGATCCTTCAGGCGGAACACTCCGGCTAAAGCCTCAACTTCCCAACTTGTTAACCCACATTTTCAACCAATGTGATGTATCCTCACATCAGTTCGGCCGATTGCCACGCACGCAACAACTCGTCGATGGTCAGATCGATCGCCGTGCAACCGTCCAGACCGATTATGCGCACCCGTCCGTTGTCGGTGACACGGCCCAGACATGCCACGGGGCGACCATTCAGGATTTGCTCCAAGGCTGCGGCATCGGCGGGACGCACTTCGAGCAAAAAACGCGCGCTACTCTCGCTAAACAGCGCGGCGAGTGTACCGATCGCAGCCGGGCGAGGCAAGGCGCGCAGATCGAGTTCAACTCCCGTGCGCCCGGCAAAGGCCATCTCGGCGGCCGCGACCGCCAACCCGCCTTCCGAGAGGTCATGACAGGCGCGCACCAACCCGTTGTCGATGGCCCGGTACAGAGCACGCATGCTTTGAACGGCATCGGAGACAGGTTGCGGCGGCACACCGCCGGTATGACCGATCAGGCGGTTGTACAGCGATGCCCCCAACTCGTCGCGCGTTTGACCGATGATATACACCAAATTTCCTGCTTGTTTGAAATCCATCGTCACACACCGACGCACGTCGGGCACAATGCCCAGCGATGAGATGAGCAGTGTTGGCGGGATGGCCCGCTTGGCCCCTTGCGCGTCAACATATTCGTTGTTCAGACTGTCTTTGCCCGAAATAAAGGGCACACCATAGGCCAGAGCGGCATCGTAGCAGCCCTGGGCCGCGCGCACCAAGCTGCCCAGACGGTCGGGCAGAGCCGGGTTGCCCCAGCAAAAGTTGTCGAGCAGGGCCACGCGGTCGGGGTCGGCACCGACGGCAACCACATTGCGCAGTGCTTCGTCGATCACCGCCCAGGCCATCGCGTAAGGATCGAGGCGACCGTAATGTGGTGAAATGCCCACGCCCAGAGCCAGCCCACGCCATCCGGCAACGGCCAATGGCTTGATCACGGCCGCGTCGGAAGGGCCATCGTTTTCGGCGCCGACCAGCGGCTTGATCAACGTGCCGCCTTGAACCTCGTGGTCATATTGCCGAATCACCGCTTCTTTGCTGGCCACATCGGGATGGGCCAGCATGCGCAACAAAATGGCCGGGTAATCGGGCGGTTGGACGGTTGAAAGGTCGCGCAGAGCTTCACCCCCGACAGTAAACGCCTCTACGACCGGCTGCCACTCGGCTTTGAGTCTGGGCTGGGGCCAGCCATCGTGCAAGAAATCCATATCCAGATCGGCGGCCAGGCGCCCGGCATAATAGACGCGCAAACGACGATCATCGGTAAATCGGCCGATCACCGTCCATTCGACATCTAAAGCATCGCAAATTTTCTTTAATCGCTCCAAATTTTCGGGGGGCACGGCCAGCACCATGCGTTCCTGGGCCTCGGAGAGCCAGATTTCCCACGGACGCAGGCCCGGGTACTTGAGGCGCACATCGGCCAATTCGACCTCGACGCCGATCCGTTTGCCCATTTCACCGACGGCCGAGGAAAACCCTCCGGCGCCGCAATCGGTGATGGCGCTGTACAGCCCCTCGTCGCGGGCCTGAATGATTGCTTCTTGCACGGCCTTTTCGGTGATCGGGTCGCCAATCTGCACTACCGCGCCGACGGTCGTCCCCGTTTCGTGGGTCAATTCGGCAGAAGAAAAGGTAGCCCCGTGTATGCCGTCGCGTCCGGTGCGCCCGCCGAGGGCCACACAGAGGTCGCCGGGCCGTGCCTGGTTGCGGTGAACACCGGTAGGGGCCAGGCCCACGCAGCCGCAATAGACCAACGGATTGGCCGCATAGCCGGAGTCATAGAGCAACGCGCCGGAAAGGGTGGGAATGCCCATTTTGTTGCCGTAATCCTGGACACCGTCCACCACGCCGCGCGCAATCCGCCGGGGATGTAAACTGCCCTGGAGCACCTGGCTGCGTGGCAAGTCCAGCGGCCCAAAACAGAGCACGTCGGTGTTGGCAATCGGCCGTGCCGAAACGCCCAAAATGTCGCGGATCACCCCGCCGACGCCGGTATTGGCCCCGCCAAACGGCTCCAGCGCCGAGGGATGATTATGCGTTTCGACTTTGAAGGAAACCTCCCAACCGGGAGCAAAATCGATGATGCCGGCGTTGTCCACAAAGGCCGAACGCACCCAGGGCTTGTTGAGCCGTTCGGTCGCAGCGCGCAAATAGGTACGTAAAAGACCTTCGATTTGCTCAGATTGCGCCGGAACAACCTCGCCGTTGGGCAAGACGCGGACGGCATCCCGACAGATGAACTCGATGCGCGATTTGAAGGCCTTGTGCTGGCAATGCTCCGACCAGGTTTGGGCCAGCGTCTCCAATTCGACATCGGTCGGATCGCGGCCCAAACGGCGGAACTCGGCCTGGACGGCGCGCATTTCGTCGAGGGACAGAAAAAGCACGCGCTCAACGCTCAGCCGGGCCAGAGCCGGGTCATCCAGCGTGCGGATGGGGATGCTTTCGATTTGGGCGGAAGGGAGGGCCTGCGGCAGAAAAACCGGTTGCAACGGGCCGAGGGCATAGTGCTGGATCACCGCATTGCACAACAGCTCCTGAGCAATTTGATGGAGGTCCTCGACACTGAGCGGGCCTTCGACGAGGTAGCGCTTGGCGGTGGCAGCAGCTTCAACTTTGAGGCCGAGCAATTGGGCGCGCCGCAACAGATGCCCGGCGACGGGATCGGTCACCCCGGGGTGCAGGCCGACTTCGATCACCGCTACGCCGGGTGGAGGCTGAACGTCCGGCGGCTGAAGCGCATAGCCTTCCACCACCGGATCGCAGAGCAATTCGGCAGCCAGACGGTTTAGCTCGGCCTCGGTCAGCGTGCCGCGGATGAAATACAAATCGCTCACCTGGAGACCGGTCACGCGATCGATGCCCAAATGAGCGATTTGGGTGAGCAAGGCTGCCGCGCGTCCGTCCACAATGGCCTGACCGTTGGGCAACACTGCCCGCCAAAAAACGTTGATGCGATAGTCCATAAACTGTCTCGTGGTAGGGAATGGCTCTGATGTTACCATGAGGGGCGAGATTTGTCAAAAAAAATTCGCCAAACAGCCCGATTTATGGCATAATAACCGCAGTTGGTTGACATGAAGCAATTGTTGCTGCGGCCGGTCTCCGACCGATCCGCCGGACACGGTCTGGAGACCGGCCCAAGCCAGGAGCTGAGCATTTACCACAAGGCGGAGGACAACTGATGAAGTCGAACGTAAAACGAGGAAAACCGGTGTATCTGACGGTGATCGGCGTGGCGATTTTGCTGCTGGTGCTGGGCATCGAATTTGCTACGGCCAAAGGCGCGCCGATCGACTGGTTGATCCGCACGACGGCTTTGGCCGGTTACTTTTTGGTCTTGGCGGCCATTCTTTCGTCGGCCTATATGCGGCAAATGATGCAGTTCTTTGGCCGTTCTTTTATCAAGGTGCACCACCTGGCTTCCCTGATCGGCCTGGCGATGGTCACCATCCATCCGCTGGGGGTAGCGTGGAAGCAGCTCAGTTGGCGCGTCTTTATCCCCGATGTGAGTTCTGTGGAGCAATTTTTGCGCTTAGGGGGGCGCCCGGCGTGGTATCTGCTTGTCGTGGCTTCATGGGTGGCTGCCCTGCGGGGGGCTATCGGCAAGCGTTGGAAGCTGCTGCACTATTTGAATTACCTGGCTTTCTGGCTGGCCACAGCGCATGGCATCTTGATCGGCACCAATTTAAAAAGCATAACGATGCGGATTGTATTTATAGCGCTGGCTTTCATCGTCCTGCTGGTGATGATCCACAAGCGGTTTTTGTCGCCGCGCCCCAAGAAGCGCTGAGTTGTACGCCGGGGAATGCCTGCCGCCGCGCGCCGATTGGAAATCGGCCTTTTGGGGCGTCTGCGACACCAGGCGTCGGCCTGCGCCGACGCGGGTAGGCAGGCGCAGAATGTCTGGTCCACGCACCACGGCCTGCAATGTAATTGTTACCTGTCCGGCTACTTTGCCGTGCGCCGATTGGAAATCGGCCTTTTGGGGCGTCTGCGACACCAGGCGTCGGCCTGCGCCGACGCGGGTAGGCAGTGATGCCTGCACAAGATAGGATGTTCCGATGTCTGAACAGCCCGAATTTCAGTACGATGTCTTTGTTTCGTATGCCGAAGCCGACGCGGCCTGGGTCGAAGGTTACCTGATCGACGCTTTGGAAGAGGCACAGGTCAACGTGCACTCGGAAGCCGCTTTTGCCTTGGGCGCGCCGCGTTTGATCGAATTTGAACGGGCAATCCGCAGCAGTCGCCGCGTTTTGCTGATCCTCTCACCGGCCTACCTCTCGGATCAGTTCGCCCAGTTCACCGACCTGCTGGCGCAAAATTTCGGTCTGGAAACCGGCACCTGGCCGGTGGTGCCGGTCATTTTGCGGCCGGTTGAGCTGCCGGCCCGCCTGCACCTGCTCGGCGCGCTCGACGCGACCGACGCCGGGCAGTGGGATCGCGTCGTCGAGCGGCTCTGCCGCGAACTGCACAAGCCTTTGCCGGCCCCGCCACCCCTCCCGCCGTGCCCCTACCCCGGCATGGTCCCCTTTGGCGAAGCCGACAGCAAACGCTTTTTCGGCCGCGAAAGCGAGGTCAACGAACTGGTCGAGCAGTTACGCATGTACCCGTTCATCACCGTGATCGGCGCGTCGGGAAGTGGCAAATCTTCACTGGTATTTGCCGGGCTGGTGTCTGCACTGCGCACCAGCCGTTATTTTACCGGCGGCTGGCAGATTCGGGCAATGCGTCCCGGCAATGCGCCGATGACGCGGCTCAAACAGGCCCTCAGCAGCGGGCCGGTGACCGAATCGGGGATTTTTTCGCGGCAAGCGTTGCTCAAATCGACAGAACCCGTGCAGATAACCACCCCAACCGCCGCCGAAACGGGAGACCGGTTCGATCCGGCACAGGCCGTTCAAGAGCTGCTGGCCGTCCGCCCCGGCGACCGACAACTGTTGCTCATCATCGACCAACTTGAAGAGTTATTCACCCTCTCGGAAGAAGAGGTTGACGAGTTTCAGGCGGCATTGTTAAAACTGGTGCAGGTCGAGCATTGCTACGTTGTGCTCACCGTGCGCGCCGACTTTTACGCCGAGCTGATGTCCAGCTTGTTGTGGCCGGAGGTGCGCGCCCATCGGATGGAGATTTTGCCGATGAGCCGCGCCGGCCTGCGCCGTTGCATCCAGCAGCCGGCCCAAGATGTGGGCGTCTATATGGACACAGCCTTGCTGGATCGACTGGTCGAGGACGCCGCCGACGAGCCGGGAGCGCTGCCGTTGGTCCAGGAAACGCTGGTTTTACTGTGGGGATACATCAAACGTCGTTTTTTATCGTTGTCAGTTTATGAAAAGCTGGTATCGAGCCGCACCGACGATGGCGGAGCAGAGCACGTCACCGGTCTGCAAGTGGCCATCGCCCGCCGCGCCGACGCTGCGTTCGATCAATTGCTGCCCGAACAACAAGCCATCGCCCGCCGCATCTTTATTCGGCTGGTACAATTCGGCGAGGGGCGGGCCGACACCCGTCGCCAACAGCCGATGTCCAGGCTGTGCGGAGTCGGCGACAACGAACTGGCTTTTCGACAAACCATCGAACATCTGGTCGACAACCGCTTGCTGATCGTCGGCGCCGAAGAAGGGGAAAGCGACAAAAAGGTCGACATTGCGCACGAAGCCCTGATCCGTGGCTGGCCACGCCTGCGCGGCTGGCTCGACGAGCGCCGTGCAGCCGAGCAGACCCGCCGTCGCCTGGAAAGCAAGGCCGCCGAATGGCTGCGTCTGGGTGGCAAAGGCGGCCTGCTAGAAGAAATCGAGGTGTTGGAAGCCGAGCAGTGGCTGGCCAGCCCCGATGCAATCGATCTGGGATACGAACAGACCTTGCTCGACCTGATCGCCACCAGCCGGGAAGCCCTGCACACCGCCGAACGCGAACGCGAACAGGCCCGTCAACGCGAGTTGGAAGCCGCCCGTCGTCTGGCCGAAGAAGCCGCCGAACGAGAGCGCCTCCAGGCTGAGGCGGCCCGCCGTCTCCGTCGACGGGCCTGGATTCTGGCCGGTGTCGGCACGGCAGCGCTTGTCCTGGCCATCTTGAGCCTGTTCTTTTTTGTCCGCGCGCAAGAGGCCAGAGCCGATGCCGAATCTTATGCCCTGGCCGCCGAAGCAATCAACTTTCTCGATGCCGACGCCTCGTTCAGCCTGCAACTGGCCCTGACCGCGCTCGAAATCAAGCCCAATGTCCAGGCGCAAAATACGCTGCGCCGGGTATTGCTTTCGGCTTATCCATGGCAAGAACTGATCGACCCAACCCTGCAGCCGGCCGCCAGCCACCAACGCGCAGCTCGAGTGGTGGCCTGGAGTCATAACGGACGCTACCTGGCCTCGGCATCTTACGACGGCACGATCAAGATTTGGGACGAAGAAGGTCGCCTCTTGAGCACGCTGGTCGGTCACCGCAACCGGGTGCGCGGCATCGACTGGCGTCCCGACGACGCACAAATCGTCTCGGCCTCGTGGGATGGCACACTGCGCCTGTGGGATGTCGCCGACCTGACCCCGCGCTGGATCGGCCACACGGCCGTCTTGCAACAATGGGACGACGCCCACCCCAACACCGTCGCATGGAGCCCCGATGGCCGTCTGCTGCTGGTCTCCGGTTCGGACGGCACGGTGCGCATCGTCAGCGCAGCCGATGGTCAGACACTGGCCTGGGTCAGCGAAGCGCCGGGCAACGAAGTCAACAAAGCGGCCTGGAGCCCCGATGGTGCGCGTTTCGCCTATGCCTCCGACGACGCAACGATCAAGGTTTGGGTATTGAACGATGTGCTGACCCGTCCGGCCGGAGCGATCACCGGCACGGTGGTGTTGACCGGTCATATCGGCTATGTGCTCGACGTGGATTGGAGTCCCGACGGGACCCGCCTGGCCTCGGCGGCCTATGACGGCATTCGCCTGTGGAACGCGGCCGGCGGGCCGAGCACCGATATTTTGGTCGGCCACGAGGTCGGCGAAGTGCGCAGCGTCGACTGGAGCCCCGATGGGACGCGCCTGCTCTCGGCCTCGGTAGATAAAAGCATTCGCGTATGGCGGGTGAGCAGCGGAACCAGCACGGCCAAACTGACCGGGCACAAAGACTGGGTGTTCGACGCACGCTGGCATCCCGATGGCATACGGATCGCCTCGGCATCTCAAGACAACACGGTGCGCATCTGGAAGTTGGTTCGCCCCAGCGTAGAAGTGCTGACCGGCCATCAAGGCGAGGTGCGCCGCCTGGCCTGGAGTCCCGACGGTCAATGGCTGGCCTCCGGCGCCGACGACGGCACATTGCGGCTGTGGGACACCCGCCATTTTGAACTGCATCGCACATACACCCTCGGCGAGGCGATCTATGGACTGGCCTGGCCTACCCGGGACCCACCACTCACCTTGGTCACCCGGCTGGGCACCGCCGGATGCCAGCAAAAAGAACGGTTGCTCACCTTTGCAGTGACGCACGGGCCAGAACGCATCGCCAACCTGGTGTGGAGCGCCGATGGCGCGCGCGTGGCCCTGGTCTCGGCCGATGGCGGCATTCGCTTGTGGCCGCGCACGGCGTGGGAATCGGCCTGCCAGGGAGATAATCTGCTTACGCTGGCCGAAGGAGAACTGCTGCCGCCCGCCGGCGACAGCTTTATCAATGCCGCGTGGAGTCCCGACGGACAACAAATCGCCACCACCTCACGCATGGGGTTTGTCCAGATATGGGATGCACAAACGCTGATCAACACACAAGTGCTCACCGGCCACACCGGCATCGTCTGGGCGGTGGCCTGGCATCCCCACGGCGATCGCCTGGTTTCGGTAGGACAAGACAAGCTGGTTATCGGATGGCAAATCGGGCAAAAGGTCGATCCCCTGGTATTGCAAGCGCACACCGGCGCAGTCAACGACATTCGCACCAGCCCAGACGGACAACGCTTTGCCACCGCTTCCGATGACGGCACGGTGCGGATATGGGATTGGAATCTGGACACCGGCGAAAGCGTGGCCACGCTGTACGGCCCAGAACAGGGTATCTGGAGCATCACCTGGTCACCGGACGGACGACGTATCGCCGCGGCGATTGTCGACGGCACGGTATGGGTCTTTTATGCCGATTTCAAGGACGTGTTGGACATCGCCCAGGCCCAACAAGTTGCCCCGTTGACCCAAAAAGAGATCAAACGATACTTTGAATAACCGTCCAGATCACACCCTCCCGCAGATGTACACCATACGGAAGGAGAGTTCTGCACAAGCCAGAGTTGGGTGACCGATTTCCATAATGTGTTGAGGAGACAAGATGATCGAGTCCTGGAAGCAACGCGCCCATCAACTCAAGAGCGAAACCTATGCGCTTTACCTGGCCTACCGCGACCGGCGCACGCCGTGGTACGCCCGGCTGTTCGCCGCGCTGGTCGTCGGGTACGCCTTCAGCCCGATTGATCTGATCCCGGATTTCATCCCCATCCTCGGCTACCTGGACGACTTGATGCTGGTGCCGCTGGGGATGCCCCTGGCACTCAAGATGATCCCGCCCGACGTGTGGGCCGAGAGCCGTGAGCGGGCACGCGAAGCGATGGCGAAGGGCCAACCGGTGAGTTGGACGGCGGCAGCAGTGATTGTCTTGATATGGCTGCTGATTGCGGCGGTATTTGTTGGGGTCGTGGTGAGGGTGTTACGGCAATGAGGTGGAACAAGCCGGAGATGCCGACCGTCGGCGACGACCCGTGAGTGAGATTTTGCAGGAGGAATGACCAATGTGCGATACCCTGGTTGCCGTTGGCGACGCCACCGCCGACGGGAGCGTGATTCTGGCCAAGAACAGCGACCGTGAGCCTAACGAGGCACAGGTCCTGACACACGTACCACGCACCCACCATGCGCCTGGCTCAACGGTTCAATGCACCTACATCGAAATCCCCCAGGTCCAGGAAACATACGAGGTGATCCTTTCCCGACCTTTCTGGATGTGGGGATGCGAAATGGGAGGCAATGAATGGGGCGTGGCGATCGGAAATGAGGCGGTCTTTACCCGGGAACCGTATCACAAGTCGCCGGCTCTGACCGGGATGGATCTGGCCCGCCTGGCGCTGGAACGCGCCCGCACGGCCCGCCAGGCGGTAGAGATCATCACAACGCTGCTGGAAGAATACGGTCAGGGTGGAAACTGCGGATTCAAACACCCGCTTTACTACTATAACTCTTTCATCGTCGCCGACCCTCAGGAAGCCTGGGTATTGGAAACCGTCGGCCGCCTGTGGGCTGCCGAGCAGGTGCGCGATGTACGCACCATCTCCAACGGCCTGACCATCGGCAAGCGATGGGATATGGCCTCGCCCGGCCTGGTCGAGCACGCCATCAAAAAGGGATGGTGCAGGTCGACAGAAGAGTTCGACCTGGCGCGGTGCTATTCCGACCCACTGATGACACGACTCGACGGCTGCCGCGCTCGCCAATGCCGCTCGACGGCGCTGCTGGAAGCGCAACAGGGGCATATCACCGTGGAAACGATGATGGCGGCCCTGCGTGACCACAACAGTGACGATCCATCCTGGCGCCCCAGCCGCGGCTGGTTGATGGAAACGCTCTGCGCGCACGCCGGCGCCGGCCCGACTCGCCCCACCCAGTCCGTCGCCTCTATGGTCGCCCATCTGCGACCTGACCGGCCGGTCTGGTGGATGACGGGAACGTCCGCCCCCTGCACGGGCCTGTTCAAGCCAATTTACCTGAACGGAGGCGGCCTGCCCGACCTGGGGCCGCAGCCAGGCGGCAACCATAACCCCGCGACATTGTGGTGGCAGCACGAACGTCTCCATCGCGCCGTGCTCCGCGACTATCCCACCCGGTTGGCGCTCTACCGCGCCGAACGCGATGCGCTGGAGGCCACCTTCCTGCTCGAAGAAGCCGAAATGCTGGCCGCTACGCGCGGAAAGCACCACGTAGACCTGGCAGCGTTCACCGCTTCATGCTTCAATCGCGCAGCCGAGGCCACAACAAGGTGGACAGAAATCGTCTCTGCTACACCTCTGCCACGTTCGCCGTTGACGCGCGTGGAGACGCTGGCGTTCACACGGGCGTGGGACAGATTCAACAAACAGGCCAACTTTGAACACGTCTGAAACAAGCGCGAAACCTCCGGTTGATATGATACCAAAGCACTTGGGGTGTATTTCGGAATGGAGGCGACTTGTCCGTCCGGGCGATGCTCAGGCCCTGCGCATCGCCTGATCCTACAGGGTGGCGCGGTCTGGAGACCGGCCACAACGAGCTTGCCCCCAAGTTGAAATGCACCCAGCAGTTGTGCGCAGCACTTGTGCGCAGCACTTGTGCGTCTTTGACAAATTTTCGTTTTGTGTGCTATAATCACTCCTCGTGGATGAACAAGAAAAAGGGGCGACACCCCGCCGGGGAAGGCATTTCTCCGTGACGTGGGCCATATTGCTGGCGGTGATCTGCCTGGGCGCAGTGTTGCGCTTTTGCAGGCTTGGAGAGATACCGCCCGGCCTTTATCACGACGAAGCCTTTAATGGGTTGGACGCATATCGCGTTCTGGCGGGTGAGCGACCCATTTTTTTTGCTGCTAACAACGGGCGCGAACCGCTTTTTCTGTACATGATGGCCTGGTCAATACGCACCCTGGGGCGAACACCGCTTGCGGTACGCCTGCCGGCCGCCATCTTGGGCACGCTGCTCATCCCGGCGACCTATCTGATGGCCCGCGCGCTGTTTAACAAATGGGTTGGTTTGTGGAGCGCGTTCTTGATCGCCATACTGCCCTGGCCGGTCAACCTGAGCCGAATCGGATTGCGCGCCATCAGCCTGCCGCTGGTACTGGCTCTGGCCGTCTGGCTTTGGTGGCCGGCCCGCGCCGATCAAACCCGGCAGGGGCGGGCGCGCAAAATGCTCGGCGGCACGTTCTTTGGGCTATCGCTGTACACCTACACGGCGGCACGATTTATCGTTGTTGTTGCCTTGATATATGTCCTTTATCAATGGTGGACAGAGCGGAAACCGTTCAAGGCCGCAATTGGGCCGATGATCTGGCCGGCACTGGTGGCATTTTTGGTGACCATTCCGCTTCTCGGATACGGCATCGCCCACCGGGATGTCTTTGTGCAGCGTCCCGGTCAGGTATCGATCCTGAACCCGGCGATCAACGGCGGTGACCTGTGGGGCACCCTGGTCGGCAACCTGTTCCGCGCCGGCGGAATGTTTTTCTATCGTGGTGATTTCATTCCCCGCCATAATGTCCCGTTACGGCCTGTGTTTGACCCTCTGATGAGCGCCTTTTTTCTCCTGGGGTCAGGGCTGACGCTGATACGAGCCAGGCAAGACCACGCAGCCGGCCTGTTGCCGATTTGGATCGCCACCATGCTCATTCCCACCATCATGGCCGAAGATTGTCCACATTTTTTGCGCGCGGTGGGCGTGTTACCGGCAGCAACGCTCCTGCCGGCATTGGGCCTGGAATGGACGCGCGCACAACTCGAACGCCGTACCCGCGCCTGGATCGGCTGGGTGGTGGTGGCGCTGACCCTGCTCATATCGGGCGTCTGGAGTTTTGTGGATTATTTTGTGCGCTATGGGCAAAACCCCGACCTGAGCTATGCCTTTGAGGCCGAACAGGTGCAAGAAGCGGTCGAGATCAACCGCTTTCTGGGCACAGGCTGGCAAGGTGAGGGCATCACCGAACCACATGGGACGCCGATCGCCGGTCGCCGGGTGTATCTGCACCCGCGCATGTGGGAAAATCGCCACACGGTCAATTTTCTGGTCGCCTCACCGGAGCGAATTGCCATTTTGGGCCGCGACGCACCGACCCAGGCCGACGAGGTACTGGTGCTAACTTGGCCGTATGAAACAATGCACGACGTGCGCCAGGTCTTTCCTCAACCGGCACAGATTTCGGCCTGGCCCGGCCCGCTGGAACGCGGTGACCTGGACACACAGGCTCGACGGCTGTATGTGGCTTTTCAAGCCAAACGCATTGATACAACCGATAACGCTGTTATTGCTCGTTTTGAACAAAATATCGAACTGTTAGATTGGGAAATCACAGCTCTTTCGCCTACCCAAACGCAGTTGACCATGCTCTGGCGGGCCAACACGCCCATCGACACCGACTATAACGTCTTTGTGCACATCCTGCGCAATGGTCAACCCATCGCCCAAGACGACGGATTCCCCGGTCAGGGATATTTGCCGACCACCTGGTGGCGCCCCGGTGACCGGATTCTCGATCTGCATGTGCTATCAACCCCCATCGATCGGCAAAGCGATCGGATTGTAGTGGGGTGGTATGAATGGCGTTCAATGCAGCACCTGAACGTGCTCGATGAACATCTTGTGCCGGTGAGCACCAATCTGGTACTGAACTGGCCTTGATCGTCCGGCAACGGTCAAGTTGGGAAATAAACGCCAAGACCAGAAGGCTCACAGCACTCATCTCGGGAGGACAGGAGGTAATTTTTCATGCGTTCTTTACGTTTTTTTGTGGCAATGGCAATCATCGCCGTTTTGGTGGTTGCATTGTTGCCCAAGGGGACACAGGCGCAACAAAATTTGCTGCGCAACCCAGACTTTGAAGAAGGCTTTTCGCAGTTTGCACACTATGGAACCGCGATCATGGCCGCCCATTGGTTGCCATGGTGGACACCTCAGACCGGCAGCGACCCGGCCTGGAAAAACCGTATGCCGGAATACAAGCAGGCGCGCAGCAGCGACAAGCCGGAAGGACGGCGCGTTCACAACGGCGGAAGCGCCCAGCAATTGTTCACCTTTTACGGCACCCACATCGGCGGCATTTATCAGACGGTCGAAGGGATTGCACCGGGCAGCAAGGTGACCTTTTCTATTTGGGGGCACGCCTGGGCCGGCCAGAGTGATAATCCGGCCAAATCCGAAGGAGGCGGGCCGATGCATATGCGCGTTGGCATTGACCCCTACGGCGGCACCGACCCATGGAGCGGCAACATTGTCTGGTCGGGTGAAAAGAACCCGCTGGACGTTTGGGAACTTTTTGTGGTCGAAACAACGGCCCGCGCCAACAAGGTGACCGTCTTTACCTGGTCGGCGCCGGATTATCCCACCCACCACAACGACGTGTATTGGGATGAAGCCCGGCTGATCGCCACGGCCCCGCAGCCGACCAAAGCGCCGACCAACACGCCACGCACGTATGTGCCGGCGCGGGCAACCAACACGCCGGCGCCACCGACCGAAACGCCAACGGTCACCCCGACGCCGACCAACACGGCAACGCCGACGCCGGTCAACACGCCGACGCCGACGGTAACCCCAACGCCGACCTGGACGCCAACGCCGGTTTCCGGCGAGATTTGCGTGCTCTCTTATGACGACCGCAACGGGAACCGCTTCCGCGACCCGGGTGAGCCGCTGTTGCCGTATGCCGTGTTTACCCTGTCGGATGCCACGCATGTGGTCACCACGTATTCGACCAACGGCCTCAACGAACCGTATTGCTTCCGCGATCTGAGGCCGGGCGTTTATTTCATCTCTGAAATGAACCCGCCGGGGTACGAGTCGACCACTTTTGACAGTTGGGCCGTTTCGCTGCTCAACGGTGCGACGATCAATTTCGAGTTCGGCAACCGCACCGCACGCGAGCCGACACCGACACCCACCGCAACCCCACAACCCAGCCCGACGCCGGTGGCACTGCTGTCGGCCATCGGCAGCGCGGTGTATGATTACAGCGGGATCATCTTGATCGTGCTGGCGGTTGGCGTGCTGATCGCCTTTAACGCCGCACGGCGCGGATCGTAAAAACCTGTCGATCAAAGAGGGATCGGCCAGACAATGAAATCGTGGAGCGTCAAGGGAGCGTCTTTGACGCTCCTTTTTCTTTTTATTGTTATTTTACCTTTGTTCATCGGACCAGGGCCGGTCAACACGCGCGGCGGCGGCGATAGCCCCTTTTTGTACTGGCGACTGGAGCAGTTGGTCAAGGGGCTGCGCGCCGGGCAGTTTCCGGTGCGTTGGATGCCCGATGCCGCCTATGGTTTGGGGTATCCTTTTTTCAATTTTTATGCCGCATTGCCCTATTACCTGGCCGCAACCTGGCGCTTGTTGGGCTGCGGGCCGATCCTCTCCATTCAGCTCACCCAGGCCCTTGGTTTTTTGCTGGCCGCCGCGACGATGGCCCTGTTGGCCCGGCGCGTCTTCACCCACCCGGCAGCGCAGATGTTGACCGTCATCGCTTATACGGTGGCCCCCTTTCACCTGGTCAACGTCTATGTGCGCGGTGATTCCCTCTCGGAATTTTACGCCTTTGTCTTTTATCCGCTGATCGTTTGGGCATTGTTCACCCTGCTCGACCAGCCGACCTGGGCGCATATCGGCTTGTTCGGCTTGAGCTATGGCGGGCTGATCCTCACCCACAACCTCTCGGCAATTATGTTTTCGCCTTTTGTGGCCGCGTTGGCCCTCTATGCGCTGGCTTGGGCAAACCGCGCCCGTCGTGTGGCGATGCTGTTCAAATTGCTTGTCGGCGGAGTGCTTGGCCTGGCCCTTTCGGCTGCCTTGTGGCTGGTCGCCGTCGCCGACCTGCCGGCCGTGCGGATGAGCGCGCAAGCGATTCAGACCAGCGGCTATTTCAACCCGATCGGACATTTGCGCGGCGCCGACCTGGTACAGCCACAATTTTTCTTCGACTATGAAGTGACTACCGACAACACCCCTTTTGCGATGGGGGCCGTACAGGCCGCCGTGCTGGTGCCGGCAATCGGCCTGATCGTCTGGCCGTGGTTGCGCCGGAAAAAGCAAGGAGATGTTTTGGCCCGGCATTCCGGCCTGGACGGCCTGATCTGGATCGCCGGGCTGCTGACGGCAACCTGGTTGATGACCACATGTTCCAAAGTGCTGTGGCAACATATGCCCATCCTGCCGATCGTCCAGTTTCCGTGGCGTTTCCTCTCGGTACAGGCCTTTTTCGGCGCCCTGGTGCTGGGCAAGGCGACATGCCACATCCCCAGGCCGTGGTGGGGGGCATGTGTGGTCGCAACCTTGCTGCTGGTGGCCTCGGTCGGTGCGTTACGGCCCGAATACCTTCCCATCGGCGAGGCCGATGTCAACGATCGGCAATTGGCCCTGTTCGAGCTTGTTTCCACCAACATCGGCACCACCATCCGCGGTGAGTATTTGCCGGTGACCGTCGAGCCACGCCCTTACACAGGGGCCGCTCTCTTGCACGATGAGGTGGCCCAACCCCGCGCACTGAGGGGAGAATTGACGCACGCCACGTTGATCGCGCGCGATGCCGGCCGCGAGTGCTGGGACGTTCAGATTACGTCGGAATACGCCGAGCTTGTCTTTTATACGTATTACTTCCCAGGCTGGACGGCTCGCGTTGATGGTCAGGCCAGCCCGATCGATGCCCGGCCGAACAGCGGGCTGATTTCGCTGACCGTTCCGCACGGCACACATCGCGTTGAATTGCGCTTTGAACGCACGCCACTGCGTTGGCTGGCCGACGGACTGTCGCTGACCGGGGCAGTGCTCTGCCTGCTGTTGATCCAACCCTGGGTGGCGCTGCGCCGGCTCGGCCGACGAGATATGTTGGTCGGTATGTTGACCTTTATCGCCCTCGCCGTCGTCGTGGCGGGGCTTGTCCGGCTCAAACGCCCGGTTGATATGGTGGCCCCCAGTTTCGATTTTGACCGTATGCCATTTTTGCACTCTAACCCGCACGGCATCGATTTCGGCCATGTACGCCTGGGTCAATACGCCTACAACGCCCAGGTCCTTGCCGGCGGCGACCGGCTTGACGTGCAGCTTGACTGGACACCGGTCGATCCGACGTGGCGCGCACGGCTGGACCTGCTCACCCCGGCACTCGACACCTACCCCGCTTTTGCGCCGGTTCCCGCACCACTGGCTTTTGTCGAGGCGCCGATCACCAACCCGATGACCCTTTCGCTGACGGTGCCCGCCGATGCGGCAACCGGAATCTACTATGTCAGTTTAAGGGTATTTTACGATGAACAAGAAATCAGGGCGATCACAGCGCAAGGACATACGCTGGGGATAACCTATTTGCGTCCGGTGTGGATCGCCAACCGTCGGATGGCATCGGCTCAAGATTCCATTCGTGCCCGTTTTGGCGACGAGATCGTGCTTCGGGATGACCTGCGTGTGCAAAGCACGGAAGGGGTATGGGACATTCGCCTGACCTGGCAGGCACTCAAGCCGCTCGACAAAAACTACACCCTTTCGCTGCGCATGCTCGCCGCCGACGGCACACCCCTTCCCGGCGCCCAACGTGACCTGGAAGGTGGCCCCGGCTATGGCTTTTGGCCAACCACCACCTGGTTGCCCGGCGAATGGCTGACCGACCACGTGCGCATGGCTGTGCCGGAGGGAATCAAACCCGATCAGGCAGCGGCGTTGATGGCTGTGCTTTACGATCGTGCGCAGCCCGGCTTTCCCGCCCTGGGTTCGGCAGTGATCCCGCTGATCGAACGGACGCATCAATTCACTGTACCGCCTGTACAGCATCCACTTGCGGTTGCCTTTGGCGAAAAAATCGTACTTTTGGGATACGATACAGAACAAAACGATGTACTACGTTTAACTTTGTACTGGCAGGCCACACAGTCAATAGCAACCGATTACACCGTCTTTGTCCACCTCTTTGATCCGACAACCGAAACCATCGTCCGCCAGATCGACGCACGCCCGCTCAACGGGCTGTATCCTACCAACGGCTGGCTGCCCGGTGAAGTGGTTGCCGACACGTATGTGCTGCCCATATCCGGCGTTGCGCCGGGTGAGTATGCCCTTGCCGTCGGCCTGTACGACGCCCGCGATTGGACGCGCCTGCTTCCCGTCGATGCCAACGGTTCAAGCTGGCCCGACGGACGGCTCATTTTGCAGCGTATAACCCTGGAAAAAAGATAAAAGCGGTAAAATCACTCAGCCCTTGGCCCGGTCAGATACTGAGTGAGCGACGACAATGCCGTCGCTCACCCTCCACCGAGGGCTTTGACAGAGCAAGGTGGTTTTGATATAATGGGTGCAACCAAATGCCGCCGTCAAGAAAGAAGGTGAGTTATGAGCGGAAAAATGATCATCAGTATCGTTCAGATCGAAGATGCGCAAAAGGTGATCGAGGCGCTTAACCGGGCCGGTTTTGGGGTAACGAAATTGTCCTCATCGGGAGGATTTTTGCGACGCGGCAATGCAACTTTGATGATCGGCGTCCAGGAAGAGCAGGTAGACGAGGTGTTGAAGATCATCAAGGCCAATACCCAGCCACGTGCCCAAAAAGGACGACGGCGGCAAGCCGAGCCGTATCAGATGGCTGCAGCAACCGTATTCGTGGTCGATATGGAGCGTGCACGCATCCCATGATTCGTCCAGGTCAATAACCAACCCCCTTTCAGATATCCTGTATCCCCTTGTGCCGACGGGTGACCGTCGGCACAGCTTTTCCTTGGTTACGAACGCTGACGAATCTGGTCGTGGAGTGAAGGCTTGAGCCGCCACTCCACAAAACGCAAATTCGGTTAGTTACCTGGCCTGTTGGACTCTGGCCCCGCATTCGGGACAAAATTTGGCGCCCGGCGACAACTTGGCGCCGCACTCGGCACAATGTTGGCTTGCTTTGATCTTGGCCCCGCATTCGGGGCAAAACTTGGCATTGGTCGCCAACGGCACGCCGCAGTTAGGACAAGTCGCGCGAATCGTCTCCCGCCACTCCTTTTCACCCAACTTTTTGTCTTCCTCGGCCATCGCCGCATGGGCCCAAACTTCTTCGACGGAACGGCTGGCCTGTGCCGCCGACATCTCGACGCCTAAATCGGGTGCGCAGCTTTTACACAGACCGCGCTTGGTATTCCAGCAACTTTTGCGGCATACCCAGGTAGAGCAATGAGGACATTGCACAAACTGCGGGCGGATCGCCTTGAGGGCCTCGGCAAAGGCCTCATCGTGCGCCTTTTGCCACCCGGCCGAACGAACCCGCTCACCGACATTGGCCGCTGCGCCGAACACGCCGCCAAAAAGGCTGCTGGCGGTATCCAACACCGTAGCCGCCGTGCCCACTGCCCATGCTTTGAACGGCGTGCGATAGCCACTGCCGCAACGGTTGCAGAAAAACTCGAACTGAAACCCCTTGTCGGTGCTCAAATCGCTATAATTGGACACGAACTCGATATTCTCATTCATTATTTGCTCCTAAAAAAATTGGACCTGCATTTGAAACATCAAGGCTTTAGCCGGTTCGGCTAAAGCCTTGATGCCATTCTGAAGATTTGCCAGGCCCGGTAGAAAGGTGGATTAATCTGCTCTGACCTTCTCAGGTCACAAGTTCATTATACGCTTTTCGAAGCACAATGCAAACGGTGTCCGGCTCCCGGTTTAAGCTGGACAACAGCCGTATCTTGGATGACTGCCCCCACCCTACTTCGAATACCTGCTCCTGACCACCGGTTAGCCCAACCGCTCGATCCGCCGTTGCAAATAGGGTGAAAAATAACCGGCATAACGCGCGATCAATTCGGGACGCTGCCAATCGTTGCCGGTCACGCGGCCGCGACATTCCGGCGCGCCGCAGGCACACTCGAATTCGTCATAGGGCGTGCCGTCGCACATCGCATAATCGATGCATATCTCTTCGCCGGGCGCAATATCGCGCATGGCAACCAAGACATTGCACCCTCTCAACCCGGCGTTGGGTGCACAGCTGTGGTTGACATAATCGCCCGGATCGGGATCGCCAACGGTGAGTAGATATTGATTTTCTTCGATTTGCACTGTTTTACGTGACTGTACATCAGGCGGCAGTTGTTGCAGCGTAGCCCAGTCGATAACGACGCCTCCCCAGGTAACCAGATGCTCGCCGGCCGGTATGGGATATCGCGCAAAGACGCCGTAACCGCCCTTTTCATCAACCGGACGGACCTCCAGCAAGGGCGAAAAGTAGGGAACAACCGATTGGTTCATTTTTCTCCTTATTCAGTTGGCCAATGCGCGCGCGTCGGAACTGGCCCAAATCACCTTGACCGGGTCGCCAACCCGAAATTCGCCCAACCCTTTGCCGGCGATGTTTTGCAAACGCGCAACCACACTTTCACCGGTAGGCAAAGCAACGATAAAGCGCGTATCGGTGCCGATGTACACCGTTTCGCGCACCACACCGTTGAGGGCAATGCCGTTGGCCATTGCCGGCGGCACCAGATTGAGCTTTTCCGGACGCACCGTCAGCAGCACCGTTTGTCCCGCTGTCAGCGTCACGTCGCCCACCTCGGCATAGACGCGATCTGGCCCTACGGCGACCAGCACCCGGCCTTGCTCTACGGCAATGACCGTGCCCTTGATAAAGTTGCTCTCGCCGATGAAATCGGCGACAAAGCGTGTGGCCGGCTTTTCGTAGAGCGTCACCGGATCGTCCACCTGCAAGACCCGGCCCTCATTCATCACCGCGATGCGATCCGACATGGTGAGCGCCTCTTCCTGGTCGTGGGTGACATAGATAAAGGTAATCCCCACCTGCTGTTGGATATGTTTCAGCTCAATTTGCATCTCTTTACGTAGTTTTAGATCAAGTGCGCCCAGCGGCTCGTCAAGCAAAAGCACCGATGGCGCGTTGATCAACGCGCGGGCCAGCGCCACCCGTTGCTGTTGTCCGCCGGAAAGCTGTGATGGCTTGCGGCTGCCCATTCCGGGCAGGCGAACCATTTCTAACGCTTCTGCGACGCGACGTTCACGTTCGGCACGCGGCACGCGCTTGACCGACAGCTCAAAGCCCACATTTTGGGCCACGGTCAGATGCGGAAAAAGAGCATAGTTTTGAAAAACGATGTTCACCGGACGATTATAGGGGGGCACATCACGCATCGATCGACCCTGGATGAAAATCTCGCCACGGGTCGGCGTTTCAAAGCCGGCGATCATACGCAGCGTGGTCGTTTTGCCGCATCCACTTGGGCCCAACAAGGTAAAGAATTCGCCAGAACGGATGCCCAGGTTCATATCGTAGACGGCAGCCACATCGCATGTCGCCATACGGCGATCGCCTGGAAAAATTTTACTGACATTGGATAGTTCAACCGATAATCCTGACACTTTAGACCATCCTTTTTCCAGTTTGTGATTGGCCTTTGGCACGCAGCCATTCCGAAAAAACCAGCAACGCCATTGAAACGATCATTACCACCGCCGCCAGCGTGACCACAATCGGCAAGCGGCTGGGAAAACGAAGCTGAGAATACAAATAGATCGGCAGCGTCGTTTGGGTTCCGGTCAGAAAAAAGCTGACCGCAAATTCGTCGAACGAGGTGGTAAACGACGACAAAAAGCCGGACAAAATGGCCGGTGCGCAGATGGGCAACGTCACCCGAAAAAGGGTTTCCCAATAAGTCGCACCCAGGTCCATTGCTGCCTCTTCCAGGCTGGACGGAAAGCCGGCCAGCCGCGCGGCAACGATCAAGATCACATAGGGCACATCGATGATCACATGCCCGATTCCGACCGTCCACAACGAAAGGGGAATGCCCAGGCTGCCGAAAAGGATGAGCAGAGCAACGCCCAGCACGACGTAAGGAATAACCATCGGCATCGAAGCCACGGCCAAAAACAGACCACGGCCGGGAAAATTAAAGCGTACCAGCCCGATAGCGGCCATTGTTCCCAATGTGGTCGAGACGGCAGCGGCCATCAAACCGACGATGAGGCTGTTGCGCAAAGCCTTGAGCAATTCTTTGGCTTCGAACAAGGCCTTGTACCATTTGAGCGTGAACCCCTTGAGCGGCAAGATCATCAATGACGAATCGTTAAACGAAAAAACGATCAACACGATGATCGGCAGATACAAAAAGAGCACCAACAAGATAAAGTATAGACCGCCAGGTGAAAGCAAGGTTCTGAGTTTCATCTAGAGGTCCTCCAGGGGCAACAAGGTGACAAAACGGCTCAAGATGCCGATCAGCAGCAGCATCGTGGCCAGCATCACCAGGCTCATCAACGCCCCCATCGGCCAGTTGAGCGATTGTCCAAACTGGCTCTGGATGATGTTGCCGTACATGATCCCATCAACGCCGCCCAGCAACGAGGGAGTGACCCACTCACCCAGGGTAGGAATAAACACAAAGAAAAACCCGGCCACCACCCCCGGCATGCTCAAAGGCAAGGTAACCCGCAAAAAGGCCTGCCATGGCGGACATCCCAGATCGGCGGCGGCCTCCAATAGTTTGCGATCAATACGTTCCAAAGCGGCAAAAATGGGCAGAGCCACAAAAGGAATCCACGAGTAAACCAGCGTGACGATCACCGCTGTGCGGCTGTAAAGCAGGATCGGCCTGGGTTCATTGAGCAGTCCTACCCATTGCAAAAAGGAGCTGATTATCCCCTCGGAACCCAGGAGCAATTTCCAGGCCAGCACGCGCAGCAAAAAACTCGTCCAGGCCGGCACCAGAATCAGCGTCAACAGAGCAGTGCGATGCTCGCCGGCCCGAAAAGCCAGAAAATAAGCGACCGGATACGACAGGATCACACAATAAATCGAGGTTTCCAGAGACATCAGCACCGACCGCCACAGCAGGCGTTGAAATGTTGCATTTTGAAAGAACTCGCGATAATGTTCAAGTGTCCACATCTGACGCTGTGGGCCGAAACTGCCTGCCCGAAACGAAAAACTGGCCATCACCAGCATGGGCAGGATGAAAAAAAGCACCAACAACAATGTCGGCGGCGTCATCAGCACAAGAATTCGTGTGCGCACCTTCATGCCGGCAGATCAGTCCTTTCTACTACCCATATCAGACCAGACTCGGCCAAGCCAATGGAATCGCGGCTTTAGCCAGACCGGCTGAAGCCGCGACGCCTCCTGACAAGAGCCCGGCACCAAGTATAACACCCTCCCCAGGCCCAAGCCTGGAGGAGGGTGTTTGATCAACGTAACCTTGATCGGCAATGGATGGTTGACAGGTTGTGACCTGAGCCACAAAAGCAGCCAGACTACCCGCGTGATGGCAGCATTGATCGAAAGCATCGACAATGTCGCCGACGTTGTCGGCAATGCCCCAAGGCCGTCTCACGCCACTGCGCATGATCGGCATGTAATTTAATTGAAGAACATCCTGGTTTTTCATTCTGCGCTGCTTTTATACCTGTAATCGGATTTGCGCTTTCGGGAGCTGAGGCTTCAACCGGTCCGGCTAAAGCCTCAATTTCATACTAGAGACAGACTCGCCAGAACCAGTCTGTAACGCCGGACACAATTGCCCTACTGCGCCGCTACTGCGCCGCTACTGCGCCGCTACTGCGCCGCCTTGACCTCATCCCACAGTGAAGTCCAGGCTTTACGTTGGGCGTCGGTCAGCGGCCTGAAAAAGAACATTTTGGAAAAAATCTCTGGATCGTTGAGTTGCATCACCTCGATCCACTTGGGATCGGTTCTTTCGATGACCTGAGCATTGGCCGCACCATAGGCATATTGGTTGGCCATTTCGGTCATAGCGTCTACATCGATCATCGCATCAATGTATTCCAGCGCCAGGTCGGGATTCTGGCTGCTTTTGGGAATGCACAAACCATAAACCCACACCAGTCGCCCTTCTTTGGGGACAATAAATTCAACCGGAATGCCTTCAGCAGTAGCGGCTACGTAAGCATCGGGCCATGCATTGGCCACCCAGACTTCGCCGGAGGCAATTTGCTGGTTGAGTTCGGTGTAATCGGTCCAATAGCCGAGCAAGTTGGGTTTAAGGTCAATCAGCTTTTGTTTGACCTCTTGCAACTGTGCATCGGTCAACGTGTAGGGATCATACCCCAGCGCCAGCGACGTATAAACGACCGCCACTTCGGCCGAGTCAAAGACCGAAACGCGCCCGGCGTATTGCGGATCCCACAGATCGGCCCAGGAATCGGGGATTTCTTTGACCTTGTCGGTGCGCACGATGATCGAATCATAGCCCCACTCCCAGGGCACCAGGTATTGCTTGCCGTTATATTGCCCCAGTTTGGCCAGCTCGGGGATAATCTCCGGCCAGTTGCTCAATTTGCCGGTGTCGATCTCGCGCAAGAGGTCGTTTTCCACGTAGAGCTTGAGCCAACTGGTGTTCGGGTGAACCAGGTCGGCCTTGAACCCGCTTTGCAGTTTGGCAAACGCCTCCGGGTCGTCGGCAAAAAAGGTGTACTCGACCTCCACATCGGGATGTTTTTCAGCAAATTTGGCCCAAAAGACCTCTTGCTCGTAGCCGGCCCATTCGAGCACGATAAGCTTTTTGGCCTTTTTGCCCCCGCAGGCCACCAGACCGATTACCACGATCAGGCCAAGCAAGCCCCACAGAACACGTCTATTTCGTAAATTCACCGTTAATCTTCTCCTTTCGAATAAAATCGTAGCTGGGCTGAAAAAAGGCCGATACCGCACTAAATCGTCTTCAGGACATCGTTGGTTATCAAAATCCGGCGAAAATGAGCACTGTTTCTTGATTAGCACGCAAGCAAAAGCATAGGCGATCGAATTCGCCCGCTAAAAGGCCATGATCGCGGCCATGCGGCATAGCCATATCAAAATGGTTCGGCCATTGAGAAAAATTGCGGTATCACGAATACCTGATGTGTCCGCCGGAAGGAGAGCTGCAATTTGGTGCGCCTAATGCTCCCAGGTGAGGATACCTGGCAATGGCACACCTTGCAAGCTCCAGACGAAGGATGGGCTGTAGTGCGCGTTTAATACTGCCGCGCAATCAATAAACAGTATACTACAAAAAACGAGAATTGCAAGTATGAATCGGTTAAAATTTGCGAGCTGAGGGCTGAGAACCGCGAGACCTCACCTTAGATGTAGACCGGCTGAAGCCTCAACTCCCCCAGTGCCAAAGTCCAGTCATCGTGTTCAATCCTGTCGAAAAATGACAGACGTGTATCCACCGTCAATAAACCACCCCGGCGCCTTCTTCGGCCTGACAAACATACAGGCTGGGGGTCAGTCCGGTGCGCTGTTGATAGGCCGGAGCTACCTGGGCCACAAAGGCTTCGGCTTGGGCCTTTTCGACCAGGGCCACGGCGCAGCCGCCAAAGCCGGCCCCGGTCATTCGCGCGCCGACGACCCCCGGCGCCTGCCAGGCCGCTTCAACTATGGCATCCAATTCAGGGCAGCTCACCTCATAGTCGTCGCGCAGGCTGATGTGTGAGGCGTTGAGCAAGACACCGAGCGCCTGAATATCCCCACTGCTGGCAGCCAGAATGAAATCGAGCACGCGCTGATTTTCGCCGATCACGTGACGACAGCGCATACGCACATCGGTCGGCAACTGATCGGCGTACAATTCAAACTGGGGCACCGACACGTCACGCAAGGCGGTGATGCCGGGCAGGTAACTTTGGAGCAGGCGCACGCCATGCTCACATTCGGCGCGGCGGGTATTGTAAGCCGAATCGGTCAGGCCACGCCGTTTGGCCGTATCCATCACCACCACGGCCAGGTGAGCAGGCAGCGAAACCGGCTTGTAATCGAGGGTTCGACAGTCGATGAACAGCGCGGCATTTTGTTGCCCCAATGCTGAGATAAATTGATCCATAATCCCACAGTTGACGCCGACAAATTTGTTTTCGGCACGCTGACAGAGCAAAGCCAGTTCCGAGCGCGATAACTCGAACCCGGCCAGCGTTTGCCACATCACCGCTGTCCCCACTTCAAGGGCTGCCGACGAAGAAAGCCCGGAAGCAATGGGGACGTCGCTGCTAAAAGCCACGTCGACGCCGGGCAGATCAAAGCCGCGTTCCACCAGCACGCTGGCCACCCCGCGTTGATAGTTGCTCCACTTTTGCGTCTCGGCGTGGTCGATGTGGGTGAGTGAAAAGACATCTTGGGCATCAAAATCGACGGCACGCAAGCGCACGGTGCGATCGGCGCGTACCGCAGCGGCAATCAGCACACTGCGGTCGATGGCAATCGGCAGCACATATCCGTCGTTATAATCGGTATGTTCGCCGATCAGGTTAACGCGGCCCGGTGCACGGACGATCAGCTCCGGTTCGGCATTGTAGGTGCGCACAAATTCGCGCTTGAGTCGGGCAATACGTTCGTGAAGGGGCAGCTTGTTTTCCATAGACCCTCCTCAGTGATCGATGATTTCAGGCAAATAACCGGCGCGTTCCAGTTCCTGGAGCAGTACATCCCAGTCGCTGAGACGAACCAGTGTGGCAGTCGGGCTGATCGGTTGACGTAGATATGGGCTGATGCGCACATGCGCTCTCAAGTCGAGCATCGTTTTGGGCGTGCGCGTTTCCAAGATCGCAGCCCGACGCAGGCGTACATGCCCATACTGATTGGCCAGGGCACGGATGCGGTCAATGGTAGCCGACGGCAATTGTCCCTGAGCAATGCGATTCATAAAGTTTTCGAGCATATCAACCTGTATATTTTCGCCAAAAGCGCGGCGCAACGACTCGGCGGTGATCTGAAAGACGTAATCGGGCCTGGAAGCGCGCCATTCGCCGATGCGGGCCAATTGGAAGCGGTCGTACAAAGAAGCTTCACGGGGCAGAACAACCTCCCCTTCTGGAGAAACCTGGGCCGGCTGGATGGGCAATTGCTCGTCGGTGAGTTCGCGCAGGCCCAAAAAGGCAGTTCCGGCAGCGGTCAAACGAAAAGCGGTGGCTTTTTGCCAGCCTTCGCGGTAACCTGACGAGACGATGCCCAGCCAATGCAGTGGCCCTTCGAGCATGTAGGCCAGCAACGCACCTTCAATTTTATCCCAATGCTCCAAACCGGTCAAATATCGGCCGGTACGGCGGTCGCGGATGTACCAGCTATCAAAATCGCCATCAGGACGCAGGTAATCGGGCCAGTGGCGTTTGACGGCCTGGACAAAACCCGGAATGGATAGCCAGGCATCGCTGCGACAACGTTTGAGCAGTCCCAACACGGCCTGTCGGGCAAGCAAGGGGTCATTTCGCCAGCCGGTTTCTTCGCAGATGAGGGTGGGCACATGCCAGAGTTCGTTCCAGCCTGGATCATCGCGCCAGGTCAGTTGCAATCGGTAGAGCTGTCGGGCGCGTGTCCCCTTGAGCCAGTTGCGCGCCGCGTCGCGGTGCAGACGCACCCGCCGCCCTTCGATCGCGATCAGTTCGGCCGCCTGAGCCAGATGAAAAAGAAATTCCAACCGGTCCGGGTCGTCGTCAAGAAATTGCCGCTGCAAAGTGGCGACGGTTTCGGCGGTGAGCCGGCCGGCCTGGAGCTGGACCTCGGCAGTCCGCACCAGAGCGAGAAGCATACACATGTCGTCAATCAAAGCATCGTCGCCCGGCACAATGTGGTACGGACGTTCGACCTCGGGCACTTCAAAAGGGGTTTCTTTGCTTTGCGGTGGCGGCAGATGAGGAACGAGATCGGAAGGAATGAACACAAATTCAGTTGAAATACCGTCCTGTTCCTTAAAACCTCGGCCGATCAGCCCTTGATACCACAGACCTTCGGCAGCGCCGATCGGCGCAAGCCAAGGGGCCTCACGGGCCAGGCTGGCCGGGCCAAAGCGGCGGATCTCGCCGAATTGCTGGATGAAACGCAACATCGGCAGGCGGCCGTCATTCAAAAGCAGGAGGTCCAAAGCGCGACGTTCGTCCCTGGTCAGCCAACGCAATGCCTCATTCAAAGAAGCCGGATCGCAGAGTGCTTCGGCCAGTTCAATCGCCATTTGGGGTTGGTGCGAGGCAGTCAGCTCGACGCCACGCCGTCGGGCGATGGCGCGCAGAAGGGTGGTATCGTATTCGAGCAGGCACTCGCGCAGCGTTTTCACGGTTAAATCCTTGTCCGATCCCGATCATGGAAAAAGCCGACGCGCCTTGACCTCGGCAACGGCATCGGCTTTGAAGCGGTACAATTTGGCCGGTCGATGATCGCCGCTGCGGATCAACGTCGTCTCTTCCAGGACGCCGGCGGCCAGGACTTTGCGCCGGAAATTGCGCTTGTCCAGCTTTTCGTCGAGAATGTGTTCGTAGGCTTCTTGCAACTCGGTCAAGGTAAATGTTTCAGGCAAAAGCTGGAAGGCCAAGGCGGTGTATTCGAGCTTGTAGCGCAGACGTTGAATGGCATAGCGCAGGATGCGCGCGTGATCAAAGGCCAGTTCGGGTGGATGATAAGCAGGAAACCAGTCGGCGATGGCGGCATCCGCGTCGGCGTGCAGGCAAAGGTGATCGGACGAGATCAGCGCAAAGTAGGCCACCGTGATCACCCGCATGCGCGGATCGCGACCGGGATCGCCAAAGGTGTAAAGTTGCTCCAGGTAGATATCCGGATCGTCAATGCCGGTTTCTTCGGCCAATTCACGGCGCGCCGCATCCTCAAGCGATTCGTCCATCCGAACAAAGCCGCCGGGGATGGCCCACATGCCTTCAAAGGGCCAGTGTTTGCGCTGCACAAGCAGCACATGCAACTGACGCCGACGCAACGTAAAAATGACCACATCCACCGTCACCGAGGGGCGCTCGTATTGGGAGGGATCATAAACCTGGTTGCTCATCATACCTCTGCCTGGAACCTGTCTGAAAAGCCGTACCGGCGGCACCGCGCCGCACTTGGTTGCCTGGCCTATACGAAAACTGTAACCGACGCATCCCTATGCGTCGGTACAAGCGGCATAGGGATGCCGCTTGTGCGGTTTTTCGGATAGGCTCTTAGTGTTTTTAATACACTTTATGATACAATAAAGCGACAAGGTTGTCAAGTTGTAGTTTTCCCTCCACCTTGCGAGGGGGGTGGATCGCGACTTTCCAGGCTGCGCCATTCCGGATGCATTTCAGTTTTGGCATGCCTGCGGCGTTGCTGTAGAGCAGGCAACGACAGTCTATGGATTGACGACGGTGTTGCCGTTGCCACCCAGATAATCTTGTTTTTTTAAGCCGAGATATGATATAATTCTCGCTCATCGTGCTCACCTGTCAACATGGCGCAGGCCGGTAATAATAGCCTGTGCACCAGTTTGATCTCGCCCATTCGTGGGCACGTTCAGGAGGAATGCTTATCTATGAACCGTCGTTGGCTGGTAATCATCGGGGCTATTCTGGGCATGCTGGGCCTGTCGGCTATCTGGTGGATTCCTCGCCTGGGAACCCCCAAAAAAATCGCTGAGCCAACCCAGGCCGCCGTCGCACCTACGCCGCCTGCCTGGGTGCAAGTGCGGGTGCAGGTACGCGATGCAGAGACGTTAACCACCGTCGCCGGTGCGCAGGTGCGCGCCGGTCAGGTGACGGCCACCACCGATTCAGGCGGAGTTTGTGTGCTCAACCTGAGCAACGGGATGACACACACCCTGTCGATCCAGGCCTTGCGCTACCAGGAGCATGTCCAACCGGTGAGGATTGACCTTGCACAACCGCAAATGCCGGATGTTACGGTCGCGCTCCGTCCCAACAGCGCAATCGGTCGGGTGATCGGACATCAGGGACGGCCGCTGGTCGACGCACAGGTGACCCTGAACGGACAGGCCGTGCCGGTCAATGCCGACGGTGGATTCGTACTGCAACGGGTTGCTCAAGGCGACGTGATCGCAGTCTCACACCCTGGCTATGCGCCTTCTGAAACGACGTTTGAGCAATCGCCGGTACAGATTGCTCTTGCGCCGTTCACCGCCACGGTACAGGTGCTCGACCGGATAACCGGAGCGGCCGTCAAGGGAGCCCAGGTATGTAAGGGACGAGATTGTGTCTCCACCGATGACTATGGCAAGGCCGTGGTCGCCGAAGTGAACGCCGACCTGGCCCTGTCGATCTCTCGGCCGGGCTACCAGAGCCAAAAGGTGAACTATGGCGAGAATCCGCTGCACATCGAGCTGGCCCCGCGTACCCTGACCGGCGTGGTGCGCAATGTCGAAACCGGCAAGCCGTTGACCAACACCGTGTTGCTGGTCAACGGCCAGATCACGCCCATCGATGCCAACGGGCGCTACACCCTGTCCGACGTAAGTCAGGTGTACACCTTGTTTGTCAAAACGCCGGGGTTCAAACGGGTGACCATTCCCTTTGCCCCCGAGTTACCGCGCACCCGCCGCTACGACGCGCTCGATCCATGCCTGGAGCCGGGCGACATGCCATGCGCCGACATTAACCTGACCCCCTTTGCCGTCCATGGCATCTATATCAACTTTAACCTGCTGGTTTGGGATCGCAATCGCATTCTCGAACTGATCGACATGGTCGACCGCAGCCCGATTTTGAATGCCATCGTGATCGACGTCAAGAGCGACCGCGGTTATGTGGCCCTCGATTCAGAACATCTGCCGGAAAACGTCCGCGTCAAGCCGCGAATGCCGTTGAGCGAGTTTATCAAACTATGTAAAGAAAGACATATTTACACCATTGCACGAATGGTTATATTCAAAGATAACGAGCTGATCAAAGCGCGGCCCGAACTGGCCGTGCGCCATCCCAACGGCGAAATTTTCTATGACCGTGAGGGAATGGCCTGGGGCGACCCAACACGCACCGAAGTGTGGGATTACAACATCATGATCAGCAAAGAAATGATCGCCCTCGGTTTCGACGAGATTCAGTACGATTATTTGCGCTACCCATCGGACAGCACCAGTCTGGCCGTGGTTCGGGCATTGGTGTACTCGATCCCCTACTCGCTCGAGTCGCGGGTGGGAGCCATTTCGGGGTTTGTTCAGGCCGCCCAGCGAGCCATCGACGAGACCCCGGCCTTTCTTTCTGCCGACATCTTTGGCTACGCGCTGGTGGTCAATCCCGAATTTGACATGCGCATCGGTCAGCGGTTGATCGACATCGGCCCGGTTGTCGATTATGTCTGCCCGATGGTTTATCCTTCGACTTTTGAACCGGGCAACCTGGGATTGGCCGAACCCTCTAAAGAGCCGTACAAGGCAATTGATATCAGCCTGCGTCAGGGCCTTGCGCGTGCGCCGACGGCGATCATCCGTCCCTGGTTGCAGCATTACTGGTATGACCGTTTCCAGATCGCCGAACAACGCCGTGCCGCCGAGGCGCTCAACAACTGGGGCTGGTGTTACTGGAATGCCGGAGCCAAATACGACGAACTGTTTTTCGTCCCTCCACGTGGCCTCGAACCGTGATCGTGTAGTGGGACGGACGACGGCAGTGCCATCGCCCATCCAGGCACTACCATTGCCCGGTTTGCTTCGTTCTGCTTCGAAAACCCGACCACGGGTGTTCGAAGCAGAAGCGATTTGGGCTACGCCGACGCCGCTTTTTACGCCCGGAGTCGGGTAGGTAGGGGTACCTACCCCTTCAGCCGGTTTGTGCCACGTTTGTGCCACGTTTGTGCCGGCTAAAGCCTCGATTCCCTCCCCCGATTGGGATTTGCTTCGAAATCCCATTTTCGCCGCCCCTTGCATTTACATCTATGATCGTGTACAATTTAATACAAGAATGTGCGGCTCCCACGAAACCCCATTCCATCAAGGTCTTAGGACCGACAAGGCCACTACAGAGCATAGAGGGCGCTTAACACAACATAGTCATTGCACTATTATGCTTTGACCTTGGAACATTGCAAAGAAACAAAGGAGGCTATTATGGAAGTCATCAAAGTATCGGCCAAGTCCAGGTCTACGTCAGTTGCGGGCGCGATCGCCGGGGTTATCAGGGAAAGTGGACGGGCTGAGGTACAGGCCATCGGCGCGGGAGCGGTCAATCAGGCGGTCAAGGCCGTCGCTATTGCGCGGGGCTATTTGGAGCTTGACGGGATCGATGTGGTCTGCGTGCCATCTTTTGTCGAAGTCGAAATCGACAGCCAGGAACGAACGGCGGTCAAGCTCACCGTTGAAAAAAGATGAATGAAACCCAGGTTGAACCGACACGTGTAGACTTGCATCTGCACAGCACAGCCTCGGATGGGCAGTTTACGCCGACCGACCTTGTGCAAATGTGCCGGGCCAAAGGGCTGCGAGTCATTGCCCTGACCGACCATGATACGACCGACGGCGTCGCAGAAGCAATGGCTGCGGCAGCTCGGGCGGATGCAGTGCCACCGCTGACGGTCATCCCGGGGGTCGAGATCAGCACGGACGTGCCGGGGCAGTACGAAATCCACATCATCGGCTACTATATCGATCTGGAAAATGCGGCCTTGCAACGGCGACTGACGGGAATGCGCGAGTCGAGGTTAAGTCGTGCCCGTGCAATTTGGGAACGTCTGAACGAACTGGGACATTCGGTTTCGTGGGAGCGGGTTTTGGTTTTGGCCGGTGACGGATCGGTGGGGCGTCCGCACATCGCGCAGGCGTTGGTTGAAGCCGGATACGCCGAATCGATCGCCGATGCTTTTCAAAAATATATCGGCAAGACAGGCCAGGCCTATGTGCCGCGCCCCAAGTTGCGCCCTGAAGAAGCGATCCAGCTGATCCGCGATGCAGGCGGCGTGCCGGTTTTGGCCCACCCCGACCACGTGATCGAACACATTCCGGCTTTGGTACAGGCCGGGCTGATGGGGCTGGAAGCGTACTATAACGGCTACCCGGTGGTCGAAGTTGAATTTTTGAAACGGTTGGCCCACAAACATGGGCTGATCGTGACCGGGGGCAGCGATTTTCATGGGCCCGACGTAACCGAATCGATCGAATTGGGCAGCACGTTTGTGCCGTGGGAAGTTGTCGAGTCGTTGCAACGGGCTGCCGGAAAAGCGTAACCGGGCAGGTAAAAAATGACTCGCCTTGATCGGCGAGTCATTTTTTGTTTGCCCCTGAGCGGGTTTGTGCTTCCGGCGGCAATTCGTCCAATTCCTCCAGGCTAAATGTCTTCTGAATTTCTTCGGGAAACTCGACCACCACCGTATTTTGCAGCACATTGACCGAAACCACTTTGCCTTCGCCGGATGGTGTTTGAACCATGCGCCCGACTTTGGGCATGCCACGTTTGGCTTCTTCATAAAACTCGTTTTCGTAAGCCAGACAGCACAAGAGCCGTCCGCAAGTGCCCGAAATCTCCATCGGGCTGAGGGGCAAGTCTTGTTGCTTGGCCATGCGGATGGAAATCGGCTCAAAATCGCTCAACCAGGTTGCACAACAATGCGGACGTCCGCAACGGCCATAGCCGCCCAACAGCCGGACATCGTCGCGCACGCCAACCTGCCGCAGTTCGATGCGCGTTTGAAATTCATGAACCAGGTCTTTGACCAGCTCACGAAAATCGACCCGCTGCTCGGCGGTGAAATAAAAGGTGAGGTGTGAACCGTCAAAGTTGTATTCGGCGCGGATCACTTTCATGGGCAGGTTTTGAGCTTTGGCCAGCGCCTGGCAACGACGGCGCGCTTCGCTTTCATGTTGGTGATATTTTTCCATCAGGGTGAGATCGGCGGCGGTGGCCCGGCGAATGACCGGTTTGAGTGCACTATGAATCTCTTCTTCGGCAATCTCACGCTCGGTAAAGGCGATCTGTCCGGCTTCGCGCCCGCGCGCAGTTTCAACGATCACAAATTCATCAACTTGGAGATCGTGGAGGTCACCGGGTGAAAAATAATAGGCTTTGGCCGAGTTTCTGAACTTGACTCCCACAACATTTACCATAGACATCCTTGTTTTATCCGTTTTCAAGCTGATTTTGCCAACAAAGGCATATCCAGCATCAAAACTTCAAGAGCTAAACGCAAATTGACGTTGTTTTCCAACAACCATGCAGTGCGATGGATGCTCCGGAGCATAGTGACCACAGTTGCGACACTCAGCCGGGCCGCCCAACTTTCGAGCTGGGTGCGGCGGTCGATGTTACAGATCGGCACGCCGCTGCCGGCGGTGAGGGTCAAGAGGTCATGCCACCAACTGGCGAAAATTTCGAGCACTTGCGGCACCTGCTCCGGCTTTTTGCTGAGCTGTTCGGCATAAACAAAGCGTTCGCCGTACGTTGCCGTGCTCAACTCGATCACCTTGTCCAGAATGCGTTCGCGCTGTTGCACAAACTGCGTGTCGGCGGCAGCGGTCAATGCCCAGCCGATGCGCCCCTGTGACAGATGTCCCAGCAGACGTGCCCGGGTCAGGTCGACACCGCGTTCTGCCAAAGTGTGCACCACCTGCGCTGCCGGCAAAGGCCGCAAATTGAGCACCTGACAGCGCGAAACAATGGTCGGCAACACGGCCTCGATGCGATCGGCGGTGAGCACAAAACGTGCACACCCGGGCGGTTCCTCCAGCATCTTGAGCAGGCAATTGGCCGCCGCAGGGGTGGCCATGTCGATCCGGCTGAGCACAAAGACGCGATGTTGCCCTTCGACCGGCGACAAGGCAGCGGTATTTTGCCAGGCGCGCAGCACATCGATGCGAATGTGGCCCTGTACCGGCTCGACGAGCTGAATGTCGGGGTGTTTGTCGGCCTGCGCCAGTCGGCAGTTTCGACAACGGCCACATGGCCGTGTAGCGCCGTCGGCCGGCCGACAGTTGAGCGCCTGGGCCAGCTCTTTGGCCAGGGTGGTTTTACCGATGTGCGCCGGACCGGTCAACAGGTAGGCATGGCCGAGCCGCCCGCTTGCAAGGCTGCGGCTCAGCAATTCAACCGCCCATTCATGCCCGATCACCGACCACACCGTACCCTCCGTGAGAGAAAACATTCTATCACAGAACAGCATTGGATTCAAGTTGGTGATTTTTGAGCCTTGTGTTATAATCTGCCCGCACCCGGTACAGACCGGGCCAAGGTCTGCCTTACAGAGGTGTGGTAACGATGGCGATCAAGCGTTTGGAAGCTCTTGTTCATGGATACGTGCAAGGCGTGGGGTTCCGCTGGTGGGTGCGTGAGCAGGCACGTCGACTGAACCTCAAGGGCTATGTACGTAACCGCCCGGACCGCACGGTCGAAGTGGTTGCCGAAGGAGAAGAAGCGGTGTTGAATACCTTGCTTGCGCTATTGCGCCAGGGGCCACCGGCAGCATCCGTCCAAGACGTTGAACAGGCATGGAGTGCCGCCCAGGGAACATTTTCGGGTTTTGAGGTGCGTTTCTAAATGTGGAATACTCCCGAGCGACGAGCATGGGCCATCGTGCTGAGCGGCTTTGCCATTTTTTGTGCGTTGGTCGTGACGGTGCCCTTGTCGGTACGCTGGTATGTGATCAACGATACCGTGACCCCTAACATTGCGCTCAAGCCGATCGAGGCGGCCGTGCGTGTGCGCACACTCCACGAACGCGAGTTTTGGGTGGTGACTCAAGACCGCAATGACTTGAACGAAGGCACGGTGATCGCTACCGACGGATATTCACGGGGTTTTGTACGATTCTTTGAAAACAGCACGCTCACCATGTACAACGAAACCGAGATCGTGCTGTTGCGGGTGCGCACACCTCGTTTTGCAATCAGTCCGCGCAGCAACGAAATTGTCATCCAGGTGAACCGCGGGCGTGTGGCAATCGGCGTGGCGCCACCTGCACCGCCCCAAGAGCGGCCGTTGAACATGGTCATCCAGACGCCCCACGCCCGGATCACTCTGGAGGAAGGCAGCTATTCTCTGCTGGTCGGCGCGACCGAAACGCAGATCACCAGCCGGGTGGGCAAGGCAACGGTGAACACTGCCGACGAAAAGGCAAGCTGTCGGAATGGGCGCTGCCGGGTGGTGCCCGGTCAGCCCATCGAAGGGCCGCTGCCGCCGGAGCAAAACCTGATCGTCAACGGCACCTTTACCTCGGTGCTGGGCAGCGGGTGGGAAAAGGTGGTGACAACCCGTGTGGACGAAAACGATCCCTTTGGGGAAGCCAAAATCGTTTCCGTTGATGAACGAATGGCTTTGCGCTTTGAGCGCCTCGGCGCGCGCACCCACGGCGAGCTGAGCACAACTCAGCACATTGAAAAGGATGTGCGCGATTTCACCTCGTTGAAATTTGCCTGTGAGGTGCGTGTCGATCACCAAAGTTTGCCCGGCGGCGGGTTCGAGAGCACCGAATTTCCGATCATGATCGAACTGGTCTACAAAGACGTTTCTGGTAACACCCGCACCCGCTATTGGGGTTTTTATTACCTGCCACCGGGCACAGGCCCGGAATGGCGGCCACTGGTGAACGGCATCAAGGTCGTCCAGAGCGAATGGTACTTGTTTGAAAGCCCCAACCTGATGGAACAACTCGGCGAATATGCACCGGTGTACATCGACCGGGTGCGTATTTATGCCTCAGGGTGGGATTTTGCGAGCGCGATCAGCAACGTCTCACTGCTGGTAACCGAGTGATGATGATAATGATGAGAATCCGGCACGCCGACAATGCTGCCTATACTCCACACAGGTTAAAACATGATCGATCCTAAATTGCTCGAGATTTTGGTTTGTCCGGCCTGCCACGGCGATTTGCGCGTCGATGGCGGCCTTTTACATTGCCTGGCATGTGGCAACGCCTATGCCGTTGAGGGACAAATTCCGGTGATGATCAGCGCGCCCTCCAATGACGGGTTTGGACATGACCTGTATCATGCTCAACTGGAGGGCAATTTCTTTGAAAAAGTCTTTCACAACAACCGCATCGACACTTTGATGCGACTGATCACCGACGAGTTAAAGATCAAGCGGGGCAGCCGAATGCTGGATGTGGGCTGTAACACCGGGCCGCTGCTTGTGCCGCTGCGCCGGGCCGGCTATCAAGTGGTCGGCATCGACATCGGTGTGCACGACGTACAGCAGGCCGAACGTTACCTTGAACAGGCAGGTCTGCCAAGCGGGTTGCTCTCGGTGGCCGATGGCACACAACTGCCCTTTCGAGATGCCAGTTTCGACCTGGTTTTGTTGATCGATATTCTGGAGCATACCGAACATGCCGATCGCGTGGTCGCCGAAACGGGTCGACTGCTCGCGCCCGGCGGCATCGTGATCGCCACCGTACCCTGGGCCTATCATCCCCTGGTGCGCTACGATTGGATTCGCAAGGCACTCAGCAGCCGCAAAACCATCGATGAACACCCAGATGCGCCGTTTACGCTCAACATGTTGCAAGGGCTTTTCCCTGCCGATTTCGAACCGTTGTTTTTCCGGCTGGTCTTTCACTGGGTGTGCATTTTGGGCGTGTATCGCAACGCCAGGTTGGAGGTCAGAACAAGCGGATGAACAAAGGCAAGTCAAAGTGGACATGGGGCCGGGGCCTGGAATTGCTGACCGTCGGCCTGGCCTTGTGCACGTTCTGTATCCTCACCTTTTACCAGATTTCACTCCCCGGTTTGCATACCGACGAGGCCCTGGAGGTGATCCCGGCCGTTCAACTGGTGCGCGGGCAACCGGTCGAGTGTTTCAAAGGTGTGTGCCTGAATCTGTTTGGTCTGCGCCTGCCGGTGATGATTTACGAGTACATCGCTACCGTCAATACCTATCTGGCCATCCCCTTTTTTCTTCTTTTCGGCATCAATGTGCCTGCGCTGCGCAGTATGCCGATCGTTCAGTCCATGGTGGCGATGCTCTTTTTGTACATGCTATTGCGCGAGACGTTCAACCGCCGCACGGCTTTGATCGCGCTTTTGTTGCTGGCCGTTAACCCCTCTTTTGTCTTTTGGAGTCGTCAAGGCGTCTTTGTGACCTCGGTGACCATCCCCATCTCGACCGCTGCGGTTTGGGCATGGCAACGTTGGCTCAAATGCGGCCGGACAGGCTATCTGTATGTCGGTGCGTTTCTGTTGGGTTTGGGAATCAGCGCCAAATTTTTGTTCGGCTGGTTGGTTGCCGGGCTGGTGGGTGCATTTGTGCTGCTCAACCTCGATCGGCTATGGGCCTGCCTGCGCGCGCGCTCACTTGCCCCCCTGGGAGTGTGCCTCCGTCGGCGCGACGTGTTTGTGGCGATGATCCTCTTTTTGCTCGGCCTGGCTCCGCTGATTATCTTTAACATTCAAACTGGATCGACGATTAAATACATTCAATCCAACGTCTCGCAGTCATCCTATTGGGGTGTCGACAACACCAACATCGGCGAAAATCTGCGTGAACGAATCAAACAACTCCGCTCGGTGCTGAACGGGGAGACCTTTTGGTATCTGTCGATCAATCCCTATGCCAGTTGGCGTTATCCGTCGGTCTTTTTGCTGGCAGTGGGCATTGCCACCTTTGCCCTGCTGGGTCGCCGAGAGGCCTCTGCACGCCCACGATTCTCGCTTGGGCTGACGTCGGCCCTGGTGGTCGCATTGGGATATCTGGTCGTCTTGCGCGCCGATCTCGACCGTGCTCCCTGGCCCTGGCAAATCTTGGGGCTGGGGGTGCTGGTGCCGCTCATCGTCGTGCTGTTTGGAGCGCGCCGCGAGGGGTGGCGTGTGTGGGCAGAACATGCCGGCGTCGGGCTGGGCGCCGCGCTGTTCTGGATGATTTATGTGTATCTGGCATGGAAACTGGCCCAATGGCAGCCGCCGTTCAAGGTCTATCTGTTGGGCATGATGACGTGTGTCTTGTCCCCATGGGTGTGCATCCGCGCCGACGCGCGCAAGGCCATGTTTCCGGTGTTGCTCATCGCGGTGATGCTTACGCTGAGCGTGATCACCCCGACGGCGCTGTGGTTTACCCATCTGGCCATCATCACCCCATGGCCGGCAGCGACTATTGCCGCCGCTGCCGATATGATCGCCCGCAATAGCGGACTGGATCGGCTCAATCTGGGGCGTCGAATCGGGCGTCAATGGGCTTGGGGAGTGAGCGCAGGGTTGATCGGTATGCTGGCCCTGGCCGGAATGTTGATCTATGATGACCTGGAAGTGGACATTGCCTATCATCGCGAGCTCAAGATCATCGGCGGCAAAGTTGACCACACCCCGGCCATTTATACGCTGGTCGAGTATTTACAACGCGAAGGATTGGACAATGTGGTCGCCGTTGACATGGGCATCCAGGACCCGGTGCAGTTTTTGACGGCCGGTGCGATCAATCCGGTGGAAATTTTCGGCTACGAAAACCGCCAGGATGTCGATGCTGCCTTTGCGATCCGCGTGCATGAGCAGTTGAAAAACCCGGCCAACGTTTACGTGTTTCGCGTCACCTACCCGATCTTTCACCGTCGATGGGAAACATTTCAGAGCCTGGTTGAGGAAGCGGGGTTGCATTGGGAAGAAATCTATATTGCCTACGACTGGTCGGCAATCCCCATTTTTCGGGTGGTAAAGGTCAAATAACCAAACGGTCCGGGCAAGCCTTTGGTTCGAGCCGGTCTCCAGACCGCGCCCGAACCAATTTTAACTCGGTACGTAACACGACAAGTTTCGGGCTCTGACCTCTCCTAACCCCTCCCGCAGTGGGGATGGGTAAGATCAACCCGGCAAGGCAAACTTGACAAAGTAATTACCTGCCCGGCTGCCCGCCGCCTTGCGCCGATTAGAAATCGGCCTTTGTGGGCGCATGCGGCGCCAGGCGTCGGCCTGCGCCGACGCAGGTCGAAGGCCTCAAAAGGGCGACTTGAGAAAGTTACCTCAGTACAGATAATCTGCCCAGTTGAACATTTCGGGCATTTTCATAAAAATGTCCTGAACGGTGATCAGCACAAACAGCAAGAGCAGGACCATCAGGCCGATGCCATGAACCAGGCCTTCCTTTTCCGGCGGCACCGGCTTGCCACGGATCGCTTCCAGCAGGATAAAGACAATCCGCCCGCCATCGAGGGCGGGAATGGGCAGCAGGTTGGTGATGGCAATAGCCACATTAAGCAGCCCGGCCAGATTGAGGATGGGAAAAGCCCAGCCGGTGTCAATGCTCTGCTGGGTGGCATCGCCGGTCATCCGGGCAATGCCAACCGGCCCGACCGGACGGGCAACGGCGGGCGAAACCAACCCTTGAATGACCTGCACCGGCAGGCTGATCGTCGTGCGTACCACATAGACGATCTCGGCCACGCCATACTGGATTCCTTCCCACAATGAGGCATGCACCCGACGCACACGCACCGGCACCGGCGAGATCAGTACCCCCATTTTCCCCTTGCCCTCTTGATCTGGCTGGGGAACGATCTCGATTTCGAATTGTTGGGCGTCCTGGCCGATGCCCCGTTGAACTTGAACGGTCAGGGTACGACCGGGATTCTCGGCGGTGTAATCGACCATTTGTTTGATCAACGTGTTATAGACATAATCAACGTCTTCTGAGGGTGTAAAAGAAAGGTCGTTGATGCCGAGTATGATGTCGTTGGCCTGAAGGCCGATTGCAGCAGCGGGAGAGCCTTCAACCACTTCACCGATGCCGATGCCCCAAATGACCTGCGGATAGCCCAGCATAGCTGTCGCCACAAAAATGACAAAAGCGGCTACAACATTCATCAACGGGCCGGCCAGCAACGTGGCCAGCCGCACACGCTTGGGAAAATTGGCCAGGCTGGTCGGATCGTTGGGGTCGTTTTCGCCCAGGTTGACAAACCCGCCAAAAGGGATCAGATTCCAGGTGTAGGCCGTGCCGCTTTTGTCCTTCCAAAACATCCAGGTCAGCGGACGCTCGCTCGGCGGCTTTTCGGCGCCCAGGGGAAGGCCAAAACCGAATTCGCGCACCCGCACCCCGGCCAGCTTGCCGACGATATAGTGCCCAAATTCGTGGACAAAGACCATTGCGCTGAAAACGATCAAAAACGAGAAAAAAGAAGTCAGGATAGTCACTTTTTAATCCTTTTATGCTTCGATTATCGTTCCCTCGACGGCTTGCGGATCGGTCAGAACACGTTCCAATGCACCGACCTCAAGCCCGGAAATCAAGTGCACACGTTCGACATCGCCCCGCCCGACCAGATTGAGCATCAATTTGACCTTGGTCAACATGCCGCCGGTCACGTCGATCCCGTGTGAATGGCCGAGTTGAGCCATCATTTGGTCGAACGTGGCCGGTGAAATCTTACCGATCCGCCGGGCGTCGGGATGTTGTAACGGATCGCGGTCGAACACCCCGTTAACCAGGCCGACCATCACGATACGGTCGGGCTTGAGGCGTGCGGCCAGGTAAGCAAATTCAATCTCGGTCGAGATGATCGTGCACCCTTGCGCTTCGTCAAAGGCCACGTCGCCATAGATCAGCGGTACCAGGCGATGGCGCAAAGCCTCAAGAATGGCCCATGTTGACATAGAAAGCAGTTCACCATTTCGACAGTGCGCCGATGCGGAAGGTTGAATCGAAACCACCGGCACGCCGACATCGAGCAGGATATCGGTCACAATGCGATTGAGTTGCGCTGCCGCCGCACCCGTCGCCGCATAGCCCCACCAGTCCTCATCGGCGGCAAGGCCCTGACGCAGCCGGTAACGAGCACCGACCACGTGTCCGAATGAGCCGCTGCCATGGCCGAGCAGCAGGTTCAGTTCAGGACGCACCGTGCGCGCAGCTCGAATTTCTTGGGCCAGCCGACGGATCACCGCCGGGCAGGGCGTTGAGGGTGTACGCTTGTCGGTGATCACCGAGCCGCCCAGTTTGACCATCACCAATTCACTCAACGGTCACCACCCCATTATCAACCACCACATGCTGCCCGGTGGAAATCTGCGTCACATCGATTTGATCAACCATCGGGATGTCGGCTATGATGGCCCCGACGGCGACAATGGCCTCACTTTGGGCGTTGACGATGGCCGCCGGCGCAAGGCCATTGCGGGCCAATCGGTAGAGGGTATACGAGCCGACCGTGCTCCCCTTACCGGTCGGAAAGACGAGCACCCGCCCGACAACGCTCATGCCATAAAGAGGATGTCCGGGTTCGATCACCAGGCCGGTATCCGGATCGACGCCGCCCAAAAAGCCGACCGGCTCCGGTGAGACGAGCGCGACCCCTTCGCCGCGTCCCCCTTTGATCGTCCGCCCGTGCAAAACGAGCACGCTAATCCTCCGGTAACAGGCTGACGTTGATCGCTTCCGGGCCTTTGGCCGTTTGTTCAATTTGAAATTCGACCTGATCCCCCTCGTGCAGCCGCGCGTTGCGGTCTTCAAGGCTGGCACGGTGGAAAAAGATTTCCCGGTTGTTGGCCGTGGTCACAAAGCCATATCCCTTTTCACGGCTGTACCATTTGACGCGGCCGATCAACTTGATCTTGACCCCTTCGACTTCGAGCGGAAACCCTTCCAACCCGCTGAGGTCGGCCTGGGTTTCTCGAATCGGTTCCTGGACTTCGGTTGCCTTGGGTTTGCCCCTGGTTCGTGCCGGGCCTTGTGCGCTAGCCTTGTGAGGCCGAGATCGGCTACCGGTCGGTGCTGTTTCCGGCATAGCCATAACTTGAGCTTGCTCTCGAGATGGAAGCCGTTTGTTTCGACATGTCGGGCACAGCTCCGGCGGGACGATGGCATCAGCACCCACCTGAGCGGCCATCTGACGCTGCTCGGTTACGGTGAAAAAGAACGTTTGGCCACACCCCCGGCAGGTCAGCTTTTGATCGCGAAAAGCCATATCCACTCCTCTATGAAAAAATTTTGCTCGGCCCATCTCCGCGATGAGGAGCAAAATCGATGAGTATGCGCCCTTTGTTGACATTGTACCCTAAAACGAGGGTTCATGCAAACAAAAATCCCGCCGCCGGCCGTTTTTGCAGCCATTTTGCAGCAGGACTTGAATAGACCCTAAAGGTTTTAGAAACCTTTAGGGTCTCTTTTGATAAAAACCATCCGTGTTCATCCGTCAAATCCGTGAAAATCGGTGTCCCCGCAGAGACCCTAAAGGTTTTAGAAACCTTTAGGGTCTCTTTTGATAAAAACTATCGTGTTCATCCGTCAAATCCGTGAAAATCGGTGTCCCCGCAGAGACCCTAAAGGTTTTAGAAACCTTTAGGGTCTCTTTTGATAAAAACCATTCGTGTTCATCCGTCAAATCCGTGAAAATCGGTGTCCCATTTGTATGGTCATCAGCAC
>Ga0209101_1000112_pt1 | contig 65940 bp, 56 predicted proteins | sample ConPoolayeCmetaG_FD_185481 | JGI IMG/M metagenome (GOLD analysis project Ga0209101, IMG submission 185481) | Hot spring microbial mat communities from California, USA to study Microbial Dark Matter (Phase II) - Cone Pool mat layer C metaG... ... | reverse complement strand
GCATGGTACTACCCATGCCCGTATTTGACGGATTTTCATACCCACAGAGGTGAGTGTTTCATCTACCGCCAAGCGGTCGTCGGCGTGTCCTCGGAGGAGAGTAGACCGGAAATTAGGGAGTTGTTGGGCTTTTTTTAGCCGGTGGAGTGCCGCTCGAGGCGAAACTCTCGGCACTCGTGCCGTAGGGCGTAGGCTCTGCCGCTTTCGGTAGAGGCGTTCGGCCGGCGCCCTATCTCCCGTGCGACCGGGTTGTTTGCTCTGCACTGCGCGGTAGCCGCCACAGTCCTTGCATGGGTATGTTTGCGAGCCCGCACGGTTTTTACCGTTTTTCACGATGTTGATGGCTCTTGCAACAATCGCAATGACGAGGTGCTACTATCATGTAACAAATTAATCAGTTACGAATTTACACTACCTCTTCAATTTTTTAACTTGCGAATAACCAATCTTTTGAGCAAAGCGGTTTACTTGGCCTTTCAACCGATAAGAAGTACTCCAAAAGCTTTGATTTCTCCAATATAATTTAGAGATAGATCAAGTCCTAAACAAAAAGTATGACAAAGGAAAAACTATGGCAACGCAGTAAACAGAAAATTCGTTTTCGCAATGAAGATATGGATTTCTATTTTGCTTAGATTTTGGCCCACCAGAGCGAAAACGGTGCATCGTTTGGTGAGTGTTTTTACGCTGCCGCTCAGATTAAAGACGGCGACCCCGAGAGTTGGTACACGGCATGGGTAGAAATTGCCCGTCGTGTCGAATCCCAGGCAACACAAGTACAAGAAAAAGGACATCGTGTAAGCGCGCGCGAGGCGTATTTGCGTGCCTTTACCTACTATCAGATGGGCTCCATTTTCGTTCGCCCACGAGACCAACGGCTGCGGGATACTTGGCAAAAAGCGCAACGGTGTTTCCGGCAAGCAGCGGCTCTGTTTAGCCCGTCTATAGAACCGGTTCAAGTTCCCTTCGAAGGTAAATTCCTCCCGGGTTACTTTTTGCGCGGCGAACAGGAGAATGAAAGGATGCCGACACTGATCATGGTAGGCGGAGGTGAAACTTGTGCAGAGGAACTTTATTTTTGGATAGGCCCGGCGGGAGCACGCCGCGGGTATCGGGTTTTGATGGTGGATTTGCCCGGTCAAGGAGGGACGCCTTTCAATGGTCTATTCTTTCGGACCGACTCTGAAGTGCCGATTAAGGCCGTAGTAGATTATGCCCTTTCCCGGCCGGAGGTGGACGCGGAACGACTGGCCATATTCGGCATAAGTGGCGGTGGATACATGGTGTCGCGTGCTGTGGCATTTGAGAAACGCATCAAAGCGTGTATTGCCCGTGCGCCCATTGTCGATGTTTACCGCCTTGCTACGGCCGAAGTGCCGTCGGTACTGCTGAGAACTTCCGGCTTTTTTAAAGATATACTTATCCGACTGGCCGGTATCAGAAGTCCACTGCCCGTTATTGCGTTAGAGAAATTCTGTTGGCAAGCCGGGGTAAGCAATCTTTCCGAGGCGTTGGAAATGGCGCGGCGAGCAAGAGTAGAAAAGGCAGGTGAGATTACTTGTCCCGTGTTGTGCATGGTGGGCGAAGGCGAATCAGAAGAGCAGATGACTCAGGCTCGCGAGTTTTACGATGCACTCAAATGTCCTAAAGAACTTCGCATTTTCACCGCATCCGATGGTGCGGATGCCCATTGTCAAATCAATAACCTGAGCCTTATGCAACAAGTTGTATTTGATTGGCTAGATGATGTCTTCGAACATAAGAGAACGACCTGACCTTGCAGGGTAGCCGGTGCTACCTCGCTGCGCCTCACGTCGCGGGTGGGCAGCGGGGCGTTTTCGGTTTTCGCAGGAAGCGCGGTGTATTCGTACACGGCCCTGCATCGGTTGCTGTGATCACGGCAAGGGCGGACTTCTATCTTTTTGAGAGGTGTAAACATCTCAGCGTTCGGGGTGTTAGGGTATCGAAAAGTTTCTTTTATGCTCCAGGTCAAAGACCTCACCCAGACGTATACATTGGCCTTCGGCCGGCGGCTAACGGTGTTGGAAAACATTGCCTTTGAGGTGGATGCCGGCGAGAGCATAGCCATTGTAGGGCCTTCCGGGAGCGGCAAGACGACCCTTTTAGGGCTGTGTGCAGGTCTGGATCGACCGGTTAGAGGCTCTATTGTGCTCAACGGGGTAGCGTTGGAAGCGCTTTCGGAAGACGAGCGCGCTGCTTTGCGCAATCGGTGGGTGGGCTTTATTTTCCAGAATTTTCAGCTGTTGCCCACGCTGACGGCATTGGAGAACGTGATGACGCCGCTCGAACTGCGCGGCGAGCGTCAGGCCGAGTCCATTGCTGCTCGGTGGTTAGAGCGCGTGGGCCTAGGTGAGCGCTTGTATCATTACCCGGCCCAGCTGTCGGGTGGTGAGCAGCAGCGCGTCAGCATTGCGCGCGCTTTTGTCCACCAGCCTAAGATCTTATTTGCCGACGAGCCCACCGGCAATCTGGACGCCGAAAACGCCGCCGGTATCATCGACCTCCTCTTTGAACTCAACCGCACGGCGGGCACTACCTTGCTGCTCGTCACCCACGACCTTGAGTTGGCCCGCCGGACGCGTCGGATTATCTATTTAAAGGGTGGGCGTGTGTGGGGCGAAGAGCACTTGGCAGCGGCCAATTAGTGCCCTTTAGCGTCCGGGTAAGCTGCCGATATCGATAGCAGAATGCGATCGCATACCTCGTCAATGGTGCGATGAGTCGTATCTAAAACCAAATCGAACCGGCTCAGGTCAGAGCAGTCGGCTCCGTACAGGCGCAGGTAGCGCGCATTTTCGCTGGCCTTTCGAGCGGTTAGCCGTTTTATGGCGTCCTCCAGGTCGGCATAGTGTTCGCTGGAGCGGTCTTTGTCGTTCAAAATGCGCTCCGCGGCCACGCGCACTTCAACGGTGAGGTAGACCTTATAGGCCTCGGGAATGAAGAACCACGCCAGGCGGCTATCTATCACATATTGACCGGAAGCGTGGCGCAGCGCCTGAATGGCGCTGTCGATGCGATGGTCGATGGTAGGATCGACCTCGGCCATGCGGTTGAGCGTCAGGGTGTCTACCCCCAAATCCTCTGCCAGTTGGCGCTGGATAAGACCGGTAGAAAAGTACTCAAAGCCCGTCAGCTGGCATAGCCGACGGGCGACGGTGCTTTTGCCGCTGCCTAAGTCGCCGGTGAGGGCGATTTTCAAGTCGGGAGGAAAGCTGTACGGCATACGTCGATCTCGGAGCGTCGAGCGTCCAAAGCGGCTGCAATGTTAGGCATTTAAGTCCTAACGGGGCATCTGATGCTTGACGATCGGTTCATTTTTGGGTAAATAGATATTGACAACTGCTAAATACGAGAGCGTAACGCCGAAGAAAGCGGCAATTTGGAGCGATGCGGTTATTTTCGCAGCCGGTAAAACCGATCTTTTATCGAAAAATGACGCTACAAATTCGCTCTTTAGAGGAATATCGCTCGGTTTATGAGCGCTCGGTGCGCGACCCTGAAGGCTTTTGGGCCGAGCAGGCCGCTGCGTTTCGGTGGAGAAAGCCCTGGCAACGCGTGTTGGAGTGGAATTTTCGCGAGCCGCGCGTAAAGTGGTTCGTCGGCGGGCGGCTCAACATAACGGAAAACTGTCTGGATCGGCACCTAGAAGCGCGTCCCGATCAGGTGGCTTTGCTGTGGGAGCCCAACGACCCGCGGCGGCAGCCGCGGCGCATCACGTATCGCCAGTTGTACGGTTTAGTGTGCCAATTTGCTCAAGCGCTGAAGGCTCAAGGGGTGCGCAAGGGCGACCGCGTGTGTATATACATGCCTATGGTGCCTGAGTTGGCCATAGCGGTGTTGGCCTGCGCGCGCATCGGCGCCGTGCATTCTGTAGTTTTTGCCGGTTTTAGCGCTGTAGCCCTGGCCGACCGCATCAAAGATGCCCAGGCGAAGATGGTCATCACGGCCGACGCGAACGCCCGAGGCCCCAAAAATATACCTGTCAAGGCCGTGGTGGATGAGGCCCTCGCCTTAGGCTGTGACAGCGTAGAGCGCGTCATCGTGTTCCGAAATACCGGCGACCCTGTGGCTATGAACCCGCAGCGCGATATTTGGTGGCACGAGGCCGTCAAGGGAAGACGCCGCACCTGCCCGGCCACGGAGGTAGACAGCGAAGATATGCTCTTCATTCTCTACACCTCCGGCTCCACCGGAAAGCCCAAGGGCGTAGTCCATACGCACGGCGGCTACATGGTGTATACGGAGTTTACGTTTCGCAACGTCTTCCAGTACCGGCCCGGCGATATCTATTGGTGCACGGCAGATATCGGCTGGATAACCGGGCACTCTTACATCGTGTACGGGCCTTTGCTGGCCGGGGCTACTACGCTGATGTTTGAGGGTATCCCTACGTATCCCAATCCGGGGCGTTTTTGGGATGTCGTGCAGCGCCACCGAGTGAACATTTTCTATACTGCTCCCACGGCTATACGCGCTCTCATGGCGGCCGGCGATGAGTGGGTCAAGGGACGCCGGCTGCCCTCTCTGCGCGTATTGGGCACGGTGGGCGAGCCCATCAACGAGGAGGCCTGGCGTTGGTATTACGAGCGCGTAGGCAAGAAGCGCTGTCCTATTGTAGATACCTGGTGGCAAACCGAAACCGGCGGCATCCTCATCAGCCCGCTGGCCGGCATCACCCCGCTAAAGCCCTGCTATGCTACACTGCCTCTGCCCGGAGTGCAGCCCTGCCTCGTGGACGCTCAAGGCAACGAGTTACAAGGCAACAATGTGGAGGGTTTTCTTTGCATTAAATTTCCCTGGCCGAGCATCTTGCGCACTACCTTTGGCGACCACGAGCGCTGCCGCCAAACCTATTTTGCCGCTTTTCAGGACAAATATTTCACCGGCGACGGTGCTCGCCGCGATGCCGACGGCATGTATCGCATCATAGGTCGGGTAGACGACGTCATCAATGTATCCGGTCACCGCATCGGCACGGCAGAGGTGGAAGACGCCATCAACAAGGCACCTCAGGTTGTCGAGTCGGCCGTCGTGGGCTATCCGCATCCCATAAAAGGGCAGGGCATATACGCTTATGTCATTACCGCAGGCCCTGTGGGCGATCTGGAGGCTTTTCGTCAGACCGTGCTCGATACCGTTGCCCGTCAAATTGGACCGATCGCCAAGCCTGACAAAATACAGGTTGTGCCGGGCCTGCCCAAGACACGCTCGGGCAAGATCATGCGCCGTATCCTGCGCAAGATTGCCGAGGGCGACACTTCCGACTTAGGCGACACGACCACGCTGCTCAATCCCGAGGTAGTAGAAGAAATTAAGGCCGGCGCATTAAAGTAGCTTTTCCTCGGCGCTCTACCACACTTCAAACTCGGTGCGCCGGTTTTGCGCCCTGCCTTCCGGCGTATCGTTGGGTTGGATGGGTCGGCTTTCCCCGAAACCGCGGTAGCGCAAGCGCTCGGCGGAAATGCCTTTTTGCAGTAGGTACTCGTACACGGCTTTGGCGCGCCGCTCCGAAAGGAGCTGGTTGCTGAGCTCATCGCCCACGTCGTCGGTGTGGCCGTTTATTTGAATACGCAAATGGGGATGTTCCTGGAGCAAGCTGACCAGCTGGTCGAGTTCGGCGGCAGAGACGGGCAGCAGTTCGGCCGAGCCGCTCGGGAAGAAGACGTTTCGCAATACTACCGGACGAGACGGCAAGGGTGCGGCCTCGTCGGCAGGGCGGATGGGTTGTAGCGGGATATCGAGCAGGAAAGGCTTCTCGAAGGTAGCCGTACCGGCCAGGTTGAAATGCTCGGAATGGAACAGGTAATCTTCTTTGGATACGTTCAGGGCGTAGTCCTTCCCGGCGGTTAGGCAAATGAGAAACGTACCGTCGGCTTGTGTGCGCGCGCTGACATACTCTCGGCCGGTAGACAGGTCTAGGCAAGCAGCTTGGGCCACGAGTGGCTGGCCGGTTACAGCGTCGAAAACGCGCGCTTTTACGTATGTGGCCGGTAGAGGGCGAGCGTGCTGAGGCAGATCAAAAGCATACAGGTCTAAGCCTCCGGCTCCGCCCGGCAACTTGGCGGCAAAATAGGCCGTTTGGCCGTCGAGGCTGACGACAAGCGTCCCCTCGTCTCCTCGGGTATTGATCGGATAGCCCAAGTTCTGCGGCTTGCTCCAAGTGCCGTCGGGTTTGCGACGGCTAAAGTAGAGGTCATTGCGCCCCATGCCGGGCAAGCCATCGGAGGTGAAGTACAGCGTCTGGCCGTCGGGGTGAATAAACGGAGCCTGCTCGTCACCCGGCGTGTTGATGTCGGGCCCGAGGTTTTGCGGTTCGGTAAAGCGTCCGTTGGGTAGCCGAGTAGTGAACCACAAATCTTTGCCGCCTATACCGCCGGGGCGGTTGCTGCTGAAGTAAATAGTTTTGTTATCCGGGCTGATGGTGGGCTGGGCGTCCCAGTCGGGTGAGTTCACGGTGGCACTGAAGGGGACGGGTTTAGTCCAATTGCCGTCCTTTAGCTGCGACCAGTACAGGTCACAGCTGCCTTGCGAGCCGTCGTTGCGCCGGTTGCAGGCCGTGAAGACCAACCAACGCCCGTCCGCATTGATGGCCTGAGCGCCTTCGTTCAGCGTAGTATTGACGCCGCTGAGGTACTCCGAGCGCCCCCACGAGCCGTCGGGCTGACGCGTGCTTTTGTAAAAATTTTCATCGTACCCGTCTCGACGCGTGAAAATCAACGTGTTCCCGTCGGCCGTAAGTGAAGGCAAATACTCATCGTTGGGCGTGTTGATCGTAGGTCCTAAGGGCCTCGGAGCAAACGGCACGGGATGCTTGACCGCCTCAGAGGCAAAACGACTGTTCTCCAACAGGCGCTGCGCGCGGTAGAGCAGGCGGGCGTCTTTAATGCCTTGTTGCAAAAATACTTCGAGATAGGCGGTAGCCTCTTCGTAGCGTTCCGTGTTCCACTTACACAGGGCTAATTGGAAAGGCACGGAAAAATGAAACGTCGGGTTGAGTCGCAGCACCGTCTCGTAGGCCCGCGCGGCGCTGTCCCATTGCTCGTTGTCAAAATGCACCTCTGCCCACAACAGGTGGGCCTCGATAAACACCGAGTCCTCCCGGATGGCGTCTTCTAAGAAGCGCAGCCCGCGGAATACATCGCCCTCTCGAAGATAACGGCGCCCCTCTAAATAGGCCGAGCGCGCTTTAGGAGAGGTGCTCTCTGCTGTAGTGTATTTCTGAGAAAAGACAGAAAAACTAAGAGTGCCGTACAACACCACCAAAAGGAGGGCTCTCATACGAAAAAAGGTCTGATGAGACATAACGAGGGGCGGTCTATTTGGCTTTAAAAACGCTAAAAATAGGCGTGTGTTTTCCCTGTTAAGTTGTATCTGCCGAAGCTCATTTTTCCGCATAAAAGACTAACCGGGCTTTTTAGCCCTTGAGAGGCCGAATTTGCTTCCGAGAAGGTGAGGGCGTGGTCGAAGTAAGGCCGACGGTAGCGTTTTTGATGTTGCGAAAAGAAAAAGAGCGGGGCAGCCGCTAATTGCCGCTGCCCCGACGACGGGCGCATTGTTCGCCTTAATAAATTATTCGGTCTTTACCAACCGCCAGGTGCGCAGCGCCTCGCCCTGTAGGACCTGCAGCATGTACATGCCGGCCGGCAAGTGATCGAGGAGTAGGAGCGTTTCCGCATCTGTTAGCGGTTGCTCCGCTACGAGGCGCCCCGCCGCGTTGACCAGACGAGCAAAGGTGCCGGCCTTCACCGGTTGGTCGAAGCGCACGCGCACGTAGTGTTGGAAGGGATTAGGCATAACTTGCACGCCGGGTAAATCCTTGTCCGGCGCACTGCTGGTACATTGGATGACCGTTACCGATAGAGAGCTTTCTCCCGGGCAGGCATTGGCGCCCCAAGTGTAAGTGACCCTTATGGTACCCTGGCCGCCGCTTATCCAATCTACGAGGATGCGATGGGTGCCTTGACCGCTTATAAGGGTTCCGTTGGGCGACACCGTCCAGAAGAAAGGTCCTTTTACGGCAGTAGTGTCCAAAATGTAGACCCACTCGGCACTATCCCAACAAGCCGTGAGAGAGCCTCCGATAGCAGCAACGATGGGTGCCGGTTCTGTGACAACGGCCGTCACCGTCTTGGAGCAGCCGTTGGCATCTACGACGGTGAGCGTGTAGGTTACCGGCCCCAGGTTGATTATCGGAGGGGCAATTGGAATATTGTTCAAAAAATACAGGTACGGCGGAGTACCGCCCTCTACATTGAGGTCTATCGATCCGTCGCTTCGACCCGGGCAGCTCACATTCTGAACCACCGGCACGATGCCGATGGGTGCGGGCTCTTCCAGGGTGACCACTAAAAGAGCCGTACAGCCCACGGCATCGGTGACCGTCAGCACATAAGAGCCTGCCGATACGTTGAAAAGGTCGCGTGTGGTGCTGCCGTTCGACCACAGGAAGCTGTAGGGTGATGTAGCGCCGCTGACGTTGACCAGCACGCTACCGTCGTTGCCTCCGTGGCAGGAGATCGGTGTTCCTCCGGCTACATTAATGCCCCACTCCTGGATGAGCGAAGGAATTATCTCGTCATTGGTGTGCGTGCATCCTGCAGCGTCGATGACGGTAAGGGTGTACGTTCCAAAAGGCACATTTGTTTGAGTGGCCGCACTGGCTCCGTTTGACCATTGGAAAGTATAGTTCGGCGTGCCGCCGCTAACGGTGGCTTCGAGTGTACCCAATACCGGCAAGATACCCGGGCAAGAGGTCTGTGTAAAAGTCAGGCTTGACCTAAGGGGTGGGGCGGGCTGGACAACGGTAGCGGACACCTGGGCCGTGCAGCCGTTGGCGTCCGTGATCTCAACCTGATAGGCGTCGGGTGGCACGTTTTGCAAATCCGGTGTAGTGGCGCCGTTAGACCATAGGAAGCTGTAGAATGGAGTGCCGCCGCTGACGGTGAGCGATACGTTTCCTACGTCTTGCAAACAGGGCAGTGCCCGCCATTCCGCGGCGGCTACGATGGCGTCGGGCTGGGTAACGACGGCCGTGGCCGTTTGGGTGCAGCCGGCGGCATCGGTTACTACCACGGTGTAGGTGCCCGCCACCAGGCCATCTGCCGTTTGCCCGGTAGCGCCGTTTGACCACAAGAAGTTGTAGTCCGGCGTTCCTCCGTCAACTTGTGCGCTGGCACTGCCGTCGGCGTTGCCGAAGCAACGCACCGGGCTGCTCGTCGCCGTCACTTGCAGCGTAGTTGCCTGACCTACTACAAAGGTTTCAGAACGCGAACATCCCTCTGTGTCGGTTACTACGACGGTGTACGTGCCCGCGGGAATTCCGATAAGGTCCGGGTCAGTAGCGCCATTCGACCAGTTGAACGTATAGGGCGTTGTGCCGCCGCTTACCTGCAGCCGGACACTACCGGTGGGAGCTCCCGCACAACCCGCATCGCTCACCTCACCTACTATCTCGATGGCTATTTCTTCGTTTACCGTAGCCTCCGCCTCTGCCAAACATCCGTTCGCGTCTTGTACCGAAACGGTGTAAGTGCCGGCAGGAAGATTGTCCAGGTTGGGAGTCTCGCTTCCATCGGACCACCGATAACTATACGGAGGCGTGCCGCCGCTGACGGTAGTGGTAATACGACCCAAGCTACCCGAGCCACAGACAAAATCGAACGCCGTCAGCTCCAGCACAATGGGCGCAGGTTCCGTTAACGTTATCTCCTCCACCGACGTACAACCGTTGGTATCCGTCACGCTAAGGACGTAAGTACCGGCCTTTGCCACAGGCAACTCCGAGTCTGTACTGCCGTTTGACCAATTAAAGGTATAAGGAAGTGTTCCACCGGAGACCAGGGCAAAGATGCTGCCGTCATCGGCACCTGCACAGCTAGGGTCGTTGGCAAAAAGTACAATTTCGACGGGCTCGGGCTCTACCAAAGTTATCTCCTCTACAGCGATACAGCCGTTGGCGTCCGTGAGGCTAAGCGTATACGTTCCGGCCGTTGCTGCGGTCAATTGCGGGGCGGTAGTGCCGTTTGACCACTCAAACGTATAGTCGGGTGTTCCGCCGGAGACTGAGGCAGAAATGCTGCCGTCGTTGGCACCTGCGCAGCTAGGATTGTCGGCTAAGAGTTCCACTTCTATGGGAGTGGGCTCTTGAATAAGCACCGTGGCTTCTGCGCTACAGCCGAATTCATTGGTTACCGATACCGTGTACGTTCCCGGTGCCAAATTGTCTACGGAAGGGGTACCGGCGCCGTTTGACCAGGCAAAGGCAAAGGACGCACCGCCTGAGGCCACGGCAGTGGCAGAGCCGTCGGCATTGCCTGCACAAGAGACATCGCTATAGCTAATGTCCAGGCTTACTTCCTCCACTCCGTTGTAAAGGGCCGAGGTAAACACGCCGGTACTCTGGTTGAAATACGAGCCGCTGGGCACTTCTTCCAATCGCACGGCCCGAACCATGTAGTAGTTCTGGCCTAAGACGGGGAAAGAGTCTACAAAAGAGGTGCCGTTCACCAAAGAGCTGATTAACGCAAAAGCGCTGTCGGGATGCTCTGCCCAGTAAACCAGATAGCCCAGGACGCTGTCTGCCGAGGCTTCCCAGTCTACTCGGATGGTGCCACAAGCCGCGGCTGCAGTGGCGTTCTGCGGGGGGGGCACAGCATGAGCGCGGAGGGTGGGATCGCCCAACAGCCCTACGTGGATGAGGTCGGCACCGAAGTTAGGCGGATAGACCGGAAACTGTAAGAAGCTGTTGAGCCATACCCAATAGGTGCTGGTCATGATGGGTTCGCCAAGGGCCATATGGTGCAAATGCCAATTCGGACGACCGGCCCAGGAGCACGTCAAGATACCGCCCTTGGAGGCCAATGCGCTGGGCATGAGTGGATTGTTCTCGAAGTCCCAGTCGCCGAAATAGCTGCCGAAGAGCATGGAAAAGACGAGGTTGACGCTGTCGGTCTGAAAGTTGGCCGACGAGCCTACGCCGTTGGCACTGGTATAGGTGCCGGCTCCACATCCGTAGCCGATGAGGAAGCTGTTGCTTTTGGTGTCGTTGAAGAAATCGAGCTCTTGTACCGAGGTCGGGCCGGTGATGGCATAGCCGTTTCGATAGCCGTTTTGAGCGAAAGCTTCGCCGCCGAAGAAACCGAAGTTGTCGTCCACCAGCGTTTTACGAGTCGGTTTGTAGGCGCCCGTGCGGAAGGCGTGGTTCTTGTTCAGGTAGCGGCGATACAGCTCAACCTGAGGCACATTCCAGCCGGTGGTTAGGTTGGAGAAATCGACCCGGCCGACGACGATTTCCGGTAGCGTTGGTGTCTGGCTTTGGTCGAACTTACCGTCTCCGGGTACGTTGCGATTGGCCGGTCGGGCGGCCGAGGTCGTGTTAACCGTGTTGTCTGTCCAGGCGCTTTCGTCCATATCGCCGTAGTAGTAATCGGTAGGCCATGCACCCTGGTGGTCGGGATGACCATCCGGAGCGATGTTGCCGGAGTACGGTACCGGGATGTCGCCTAACAGCAAAGCCGCCACCACCCTTTCGGGGTCCTTTACGTATTCGCTGCGCAGCAGCGCTTTTACTGAGGCCACCGTGCTGGTTGCCGTGTTGATGTCGCGTCGGATGACCTGCCAGCCGTCGCCGCGCAGGTCTTGTACTAAGCGGTCTAATTCGACACTTAGCGGATTAGACAATGCGTCGTCTACAACAAGGATGAGCTTACCGCGATAAATCGTCGGCAATACCTGAATGCCGGCATATACCAGACCTACCCGCTGCGGCGGGAGAGCGGTGCCCCGTTTGATGACGATGTATTCATAACCCGTACCTGCAGACACGTTGACGTCGGTAAAAGTGGTAGCGTTGTTGGCCAAACGGATGGCTTGCCATTGCGTATCGTCGATAAGTTTTCGCCCTACGATGGTCAATGTGTCGGTGGGCAGTGTGGGAAACGTCAGCGTAATGGAAGGCGGATTAGTACTCGTGCTGATGGTGATGGGCACCACTACATCTGCTGCCGATTGCCCCCAGAGGACACTTGCAGCAGCCACCCAAGCAAGGGTCAAAAACAGGCGTTTTTTCATAGGAAGATATTTTATTGTGAACGGTAAAGGGAATGAATCCGGCCGTAAAGTAAAACTTTTTCCGTAGTTTCTTCATAAGCGTCTTTTAACATATATTAGGCCCGTTGATTCGAGGGCTGCCTTGTATACCGGTTTCTTCTGCAACTTTTTCTCGCGCCGCCGAGCGATTTTGACGAGCAGTAGTCGAAGGAATAGGGCCGATAGGAAGGGGCCGTCTGGGCTTTTTTTTTCAAATTATTGCCGCAGACTTTCCGCTGCGTCTCCTTATGATGAAGACGGCAGAGGTGTGATAATGCACACGAGCGGCCACCTCGCATACCCTCTTAATTTGCCTTCGGCTAACCAACGACTTGTGAATGCTCATGGAAGTAGAACTGGGGCTTAGAAAAAATTGGAAACAATTCGTCCTTTTGGTTATAGTCAATGCCTTTGTGGGCGGCATGGTGGGAATGGAGCGAACAATCTTGCCGCAGTTGGCCGAACAGCAATTTGGCATTGCTTCAAAGACGGCCATCCTTTCTTTCATAGCTGTGTTTGGGTTTACTAAGGCTGTTGCGAACTATTACACCGGTCGCTTTTCCGACCGGTTTGGAAGAAGAAATCTGCTCCTGGTAGGTTGGCTGATTGCCATTCCCATTCCTCTTATGCTCATATATGCCCCTACCTGGCAATGGGTGATCGCTGCAAATGCGCTTTTAGGGATTAACCAAGGATTGACTTGGAGCACTACGGTGGTGATGAAGATCGACCTTGTAGGAGAGCGTGCGCGCGGATTGGCCATGGGACTGAATGAGTTTGCGGGTTATTTAGCAGTAGGCATGCTGACCTTCTTGACGGCCTATTTATCAGAGCTTTACGGCCCGACTCCTTATCCTTTTTATACGGGTATTTTTATTTCTGTTGGGGGATTTCTGTTAACGGCCTTTTTAATCAAAGATACCAGCCCCTTTGTCCGTATAGAGAGCGCTGTGAATAAGGGTACACCGTTGAAGAACGTGTTTTGGGAAACCACGTTTAAAAACAAGACCCTTAGTGCCGTCACTCAGGCCGGCCTAGTAAATAACCTGAACGACGGTATGATTTGGGGACTACTGCATGTGTTCTTATCGGCGCTAGATTACAACAACGAAGACATAGGGGTAATTACCGCTATATATCCGACGATATGGGCAGTAGGACAGCTCTTTACCGGCAAAATGTCGGACCATTACTCGAAGAAGGCCATGCTTTTTTGGGGGATGCTCCTACAGGGAATGGCTATTATGCTTATTCCGTCGAGTGTCGATCTTTATATTTTCATTTTTCTTTCCGCCGCATTAGGTGTAGGAACAGCATTAGTCTATCCTACTTTTTTAACTGCAATTGCGCAGGTGACTACCCCTATGTAACGAGCAGAAAGCATAGGTACCTTTCGCCTGTGGCGAGATTGGGGCTACGTCTTCGGTGCTATTACCTCTGGTACTGTCGCCGATATCTTCGGCATAGAGAGCGCCATTCGGTTCGTGGGATTATTGACCATTTTTTCCGCACTGGTCATCCAAATCCGCGTGCCTGAGCGATTGACGACGAACGGTGAAGTAAAAAAATAGGCAGTGAATATTCTTAACCGATGGCCTTGACATGACGGTAGTGAGCGAACCGTTTAACGGGCAGACGAAACGGCTCCATTTTTGAGGAAAGAGAAGATGCTTCGCGCGAACACCGGCCAAAGTGTTGCTAAAAGGTCGTCCAGGTGCTCTCTGGTGACAGCCATGCCCGAGGGCTACTGTCGTATGGATAAGATATAAAACCAGTTGCGAATTTCCACTACCTAAAAAATGCTTTGAGGCCTGTGCAGAAGCGACAGGGCCTTTCCCTTATTATCGCAAAAAAAGGAGGGCGAGGCCCGATAGTACGAGTGTCAGAGCGGTAATGAGCCCTGCGTTGTGCTCCCAGGTGTGCCAGTTGAGTTGCCGTAGGCCATACAACACCAACCCCACCCAAACGAGCATACCGGCAATAGTTAGCGAGGCGTACAATAGGGCCAACAAGCCGACAAAAGCCCACCCGTATCGGCCGGCTGCCAGAAAATAGGCCTCAATTTCCAGGCAGGGAGAAAAAAACATCGCCACCATCAGCGTGCCAACTAAGCCCCAGCGTGCGTGTTGGGCCTGCAGGTGAAAATGGTGGTGATGGTGATGCCGATAAAAATAGAACACTCCTAAAGCCACGAGCAAAGCAGAGGCCACCCATTGAATGTATTCGTTCAGCGCCAGCGCCAGCCACCAACCCATGGAAGACAAAAGCAGACCGATGAGCAAGGTGCTCGTTACGTGCGATAAACCGGCGAGCAGCGTAACCCACAGCATTTGTCGGGCCGACCAGCCGTTGTGCCGACCGAGGACGACAATAGGCAGCCAATGGCTGGGGATTAAGGCGTGGAGTAGGCTTAAGGTTAGCCCTCCCAACAAAATGGCGTTCATGAAGCAGGCAAAAAGAGACGCTAAGGTTTAAATCCTCAAAATTGTGGCATTTCCCAAATAAAGCGGAGCGCTTTGGGCTGTTTTTCGGCCCCTATCTTTACGGCATCAAATAGAGGTCATTAAACCACGCGCATGTTGTTGAGCATCTTTTGGGTTATAGGAGGTCTGGTGTTGCTGGGCGCCGGAGCGAATTACTTGGTAGAAGGCGCTTCTAACATTGCCAAGCGGATAGGAGTTTCGGATTTAATCATCGGCATGACGGTGGTGTCCTTTGGCACATCTGCTCCGGAGTTGGTCGTATCGGTCATGGCCGCCCTCAATGGGGCGGGTGAAATAGCCCTGGGCAACGTTATCGGCAGCAACACGGCCAATGTCGGTCTTATTTTGGGAGTGACGGCCATCGTTCAGCCACTGCGCATCCGCCACAATACCATTTGGAAAGATATTCCCTTCAGTTTTATCGGTATTATCGTCGTCATGCTTATGGCGGGCGATCATCAACTGGATCGCTCTTCCTCGGCGGTCATTTCGCGCTCGGATGGGCTGGTGCTGCTGTGCTTCTTTGCCGTATACCTGTATTACACGTTTAACATCGCCCTGAAGGAGCGGCCATCGTTGGGAGAGGAATGGAAAGAGCGGCCGCTATGGCTGGCTACTTTTTGGGTTGTAGGTGGTTTGGTGGCGCTGTCGTATGGAGGACGGCTGACGGTAGATGGGGCCGTAGGCATAGCGCGCTCCCTGGGGGTAAGTGAGGCGATTATCGGGCTGACGTTGGTGGCCGTGGGTACCTCGCTGCCGGAGCTGGCTACTTCGGTTGCCGCTGCGTTGCGCGGACGGGCGGACATGGCCATGGGCAATGTCGTGGGGTCGAATATTTTCAATACCTTTTTCATCCTGGGCGTGAGCGCCGTGGTGGCACCTTTGCCCATCGGAAAAATCTCCCTAATCGATTTTTTGGTGTGTTTGACCGCCACCTTTCTAATGTTTGCCGGAGGTCTTGTGCTCAAAAGGCAAATCATGTACCGCCCTAAAGGGTGGATATTACTAACGTTATATGTGATGTACTTGCTGTGGTTGGCTTGGGAGGCTTTTGCAGGAGCCGCAGGTTCAGGCATTTAGCTCCTTCCAGCGCACGAAGGCTTCCATGGCTTCGTACTCGGCCAGGCCCAGTTGGCGATAAGTGTTGGCCGTGGCGCGGTTTCGGTCTTCGGCTCGCTGCCAGAATTCGCGCGTATCGTCGCCGGGAAAAGGCGGGCGGTCTTTTTGGCTTTGGTGCATGAAGATGGCTTGGCGCTTCTTGCGCAGTTGCACAGGGCTCATCGGGACGGCCATTTCGATCTCGTGCACGGCCCATTCATGCCAGGCCCCTCGATAGAGCCACAGCCAGCACTCTTTCATCCAGGGGCGGTCTTTTAGGCGGCGGAAGGCTTCAAAGATAGCGTCCAAGCAGATGCGATGGGTGCCGTGAGGGTCTGCCAGGTCGCCGGCGGCATACACTTGGTGCGGCTGGATGCGCTCGAGCAGATCGACGATAAGCGAGATGTCGGCTTCGCTCAGCGGCATCTTACGCGTGGTGCCCGTTTCATAAAAGGGCATGTCCAAAAAATGGATATGGCTATCGCTCAGACCTATGAAGCGGGCGGCAGCGCGGGCTTCGCCGCGGCGGATGAGGCCTTTAATGGCGCGTACCTCTGGTGGGTCGAGTTGAGAAGCCTGCTTGTGGCGCAGAAAGCGTATGATCTCTTCGTAAAGCGCGCGGCTTTGCTCAGTGAGCACTTGCTGCATCTGGCCGAACTCGAGCATGAGTTCGGCGTAGCGCAGGGCGTCGTGGTCGTGCACGGCGATATTGCCCGAGGTTTGGTAGGCCACATGGACGTCGTGCCCTTGGTCTACGAGGCGTTGAAAGGTGCCGCCCATAGAGATGACGTCGTCGTCGGGGTGCGGGCTAAAGATGATGACGCGTTTGCGGGCCGGGCGGGCGCGCTCGGGCCGATTGGTGTCGTCGGCATGAGGTTTTCCGCCGGGCCAGCCGGTGATGGTACGTTGCAGGCGATTGAAAATGCGGATGTTGAGTTCGTAATAGTTGGCTTCTTCGATGAGCAGCTCGCTCAGGCCGTGCTCGTTGTAATCCTCATCGGTGAGTTTTAGAATGGGTTTGCCGGTTTTTTGGGACAGCCACACGACGGCTTTGCAGATGAGGTCATCCGTCCAATTGCAGATACCCACCAGCCAGGGGGCCTTCATGCGGGTGAGTTCCTCGGCAGCGCTGCGGTCGAGTATGACCCGTGTGTTAGGGTGTTTTTGCAAAAAAGAGGCCGGCACCGAGTGCGTGATTTCACCCTCTACGGCCTGGCGGATAATACCGGCTTTGTGTTGGCCAAAAGCCATCAGGTAAATGGTGCGCGCCTTGAAGATGCTGGCGATACCCATGGTAATAGCGCGGTAAGGCACTTCGTCTTCGCTTTGAAAGTCTTTGAGGGCGTCGTGGCGCGTCAGGTGGTCGAGGCGTACCATGCGGGTCAGCGAGGTCTCCCAAGAGCCGGGCTCGTTGAAGCCGATGTGGCCCGTTCGGCCGATGCCCAGTATTTGGATGTCGATGCCACCGGCCAGGTCGATCATTTTTTCGTACCACTCGCAGTGGGCGGCCACTTCTTCGATAGGGAGGGTTCCGTCGGGGATGTGGATGTTTTCCGGCAAGATGTCGATGTGGTCGAACAGGTACTCGTGCATGAAGCGCCAGTAGCTCTGGCGCGCCTCCTTGGGCATGGGGTAATACTCGTCCAAGTTGAACGTGATGACGTTGCGAAAGCTCAACCCTTCTTCGCGATGCATCCGCACCAGTTCCTCATACACCCTTATAGGTGTGCTGCCTGTGGCCAGCCCTAAGACGATCTTTTCGCCGTCCTGCTGCTTTTGTCGAATGGCGAGAGCGATGCTCTGGGCGACGTATCGAGAGGCTTCGCGAGCATCTTCCCAAATGCGCACCGGGATTTTTTCAAAAGTCTTTAATTCGTATTTGAGATAGCCGGAGGCTTCTTTGCCTTTGAAATTATTCGTCATGGCACTGTTTTTTTCCCGAGTAGCAAAGGTAGCCTCCGGCACATACTGCCTTTTTGGAAAAATAGAATATCTGAGGCACTTACCTTTAAGCGATTGGGAAGAGTGAGCGCAATGCTGAGAACCCTGCGCTGCCTTTCCTCGTAAATATCGGTATCATGCATCTGTCCATCGTCATCCCTACGCTGAATGAGGCCGACAACCTGCGTCGTCTCTTGCCTTATTTGCGCTCTTGCGCTCAAGGTTGGCATGTCGAGACGATTGTAGTAGATGCCCACAGCACAGACGACACGGCGGCAGTAGCCCGTCAAGAGGGCGCGCAATTGCTCCTTTGTCCGCAGCGCCACCGGGCGGTTCAGATGAACTTGGGCGCGCGTGTTGCTCGAGGCGAAGTGCTGTACTTCGTCCACGCCGATACCCTGCCTCCGCCCTCTTTTGCCGACGATATTGCCGAAGAGATGTCTGCCGGCCGGGTCATGGGCTGTTATCGCTATCGCTTCGACTCGCCCAGTCGCCTGTTGAAGATAAACGCCTATTTCACCCGCTTTCATCGGCTCTGGTGCCAGGGAGGAGACAAGACGTTTTTTATCCGCCGCGAAGTGTTCGAGGCGCTGGGCGGTTACGACGAGCGTTTTGTCGTTATGGAGGAATACGATTTTTTGCGCAGGGCCATGAAGCGGTACCCTTTGCGCATTTTGTCTAAAGAGGTGGTTGTTTCGGCGCGCAAATACGAGCACAACAGCTGGCTGCGGGTGCAACTGGCCAACGCCGGTGCTTTTTTTCTCTTTCGCTGTGGGGTACCCTCGGCTCATATTAAGCGCTTCTACTACGCTTGCCTTCGTCATCCTAAGGCAGCTGCCGAAGCGGCATTGCCGCATACACCTCCGTCGTGACTCATCCGGATGTCTTCTATGAAAAAGGTATTTTTATTGCTTTTGCTCTCGCTTCTCGTTTTAGTGCTGTGGTTTACCTGTGCCAATTGCCGCGCCATACGGCGGCAGGTAGACTCGCGCCCGGTTACACACGAAAGATGGGATGCGCTGCTGAAAAAATACGTCACTTCGGAGGGCTTGGTGCGCTATGCCGATTTCTTGCGCGATAGTGCAGAACTAAACGCTTATTTACGACTTTTGGAAAGCGCTCACCCTTCGGATAAGGGCTGGACGCGCGCCGAGCAAATGGCCTATTGGATAAACGCGTACAACGCTTACACGATTCAACTGGTGCTGAGGCATTACCCTGTTGGCAGCATTAAAGATATCAAGAGCGGCCTCGCCTTTGTCAACTCCGTCTGGGACCTCAAGTTTATCCGCATACAGGGCTACACTTACGACTTGAACAACATCGAGCACAATATTTTGCGCCCGGTGTTTAAGGATGCCCGCATCCATGCGGCTATTAACTGCGCCTCTTACTCTTGCCCCCCGCTGCGCAACGAGGCATACGTGCCCGAGCGCCTGGATGAGCAACTGGAAGACGCCATGCGCCGCTTTGTCAACGACACCCTTCGCAACCGCATAACCGCCCGGCGGGCCGAGGTTTCGAGAATTTTTAGCTGGTTTAGTGGCGATTTCGAGCGCGAGGCCGGCTCGGTGCGGGCCTACCTCAATCGCTATGCGCGGGTGAGCCTGGAACCCCATGCGCCCATCTCGTATTTAGACTACGATTGGTCGCTCAACGAGGCGAAGTGACCGCTCCTGGCTCGGTTGCGCAGGAGGCCTCTGTCGGTGCGGCGATTTTTTGCCGGCGCAGACGGAACCGCTGCCATTCTCTTCGGGCATATGTCGCAACTATCGGTGCCAGTGCCACCAAAATATTGCTCCAGCGCCGGCTTACACCGGCTGCCTGTATGAGGCCGCGCAGGATGGTCGTTGCCGTCGATTGCTGTGCTTCCTCCTGAAACATCTGGCCGATCTGACGGGGAATTTCCATTTTTTGCTCTACGTAGTTCTCCAGGGCAGAACGGGTACGCGCTACACTGGCCAACAGCTCCTCCTCCGCTGTACGGATGCGGGCGCTTAGGCGGGCCTTTTCGGCGTTCAGCTCGTGCAGATTACGGATGGGTCGCATCATGGTCGTCGCTTTTGATGTCGCGGTGAAGAAAAGCCTGCAGCAGTTGGCTCAGCAGGGGATTGGTCACAATGCGGTCTTTGAACACCGACAGAAAAAGGGCCAATAGTAGATACAGCCCCGCTATAGCTGCAAATCCCAGGGCGTAAGAGCTCCACATTTGCCCCAGCAAGAGAGCTAAAGCAACCGTGGCCATAAACAAAGCAAGGAGCACAAGAGCCCCGATGACCAGGAAGGCCACCAGCGCAGAAGCCGCCTTAGCGGTGCGCTCGGCCAAGTCCAGGCGAAAGTAGTCCAGCTGCAGCTGCAAGTACTCGCGCAGGTAGGTAAACGTCTCTGCTGCCGATTGCACAAGGGTGTCGGTATCTTTTGTGGTTTTCGTCATAATCAATAAACGTGTGCGCTCAAGTGAAAGTCATCGAGTTGGGTGTTGTTTTTCCTCAGCCGCTTACCCCTCTCGAAGGCACCGGCGGGTAGCCGGTCGGCACGGCGGTGTTGGTTTTTGGAGTGAGACCCAATAAGCACCTAAAGCCATGTCCGGGGCTACGGCGATTATTGCCGTCCTGGGCAGAGGACCTTCTTGTTCTACCATGGCGATAGCGGTGTGCAGGATGGGCAAAAATATCGCATAGCGCCCGGTATACGCGGCATTCTCTGCAGGGGAATGCTTGCCCTGGCACAACACAAAAAAAAAAACCGCAGGGAACGGCCCCTGCGGTTTTACTTCGAGTAAACGGTTATGGGTAAGGTCGGTCAATGGCAATGGCAGGGGGTCTCTCGTCATCGAACGAGGAGCTTTCCGGAGGCGATAAGCTGTCCCTGGTCGGTAGTAATGCGGAAGAACAGCATGCCGGCCGGCAGTTGTTGTCTGTGCACTCGGAAGATGGGTTGGTCGTAGGACTGATTAAAGAGTTTTCTGCCTTGTACATCAAAGATCTCCAACCCATACCTCTTGGCCTCAACACCTGAAATTTCAAATTGGGCACTATCCTCGAAAGGATTGGGATAGATTTTTACCTCTGTACCCGGCCATTCGATGCGCTTCGTTTGGACAATGACGAAAGTGTCCAATGGGCACACGGTGTGCAGGGTTTGATTAGTTAGGAGAGGGGGAGAGTAGTCGAAGTATACGGCGGCAGTGTTGCGCACTTCCGTCCTGCACGGGACGCCTTTAGCAAAGGCTACGCGGAACTTGACAAAGCCCTCATTAGCTCCGCTCTGCGGCGGCAGGGCGGCGTTAGGAAGGGTAAACTGCACAATACCGTTGCCGTACACTTCGAACTCGTACGGATGACTGGCCGTTCCCGGACGCACGGTGGCCGGGTCGAGGAACGGCGACAGCGTATCGCGTACGATAATTTGAAACACGGTATCGGTACCCGTGTTCTGAAACTGGATTAAGTATTCCAGGTCGGTTTCGGGGCGGACGTAGAAAGCTACGCCATAGCCTTTGGGATGGCCTCTTTTAAGATATGTAGGATTAAAGTCAGGTTCGTAACTTTCCTGACAATCAAAAGAGCGGAAGGGCTCTAAGTCGTCCTCCGCAAACATGGTGTAAAAGCCTGTGCTAAACGATGCACTCGTGTCGGAGCGGCAACCTTCTACAGCTGCCGTGGGATAGCTCGTGCCCGGGTAGCCCGAGGTTTGCTCAGATATGACGCGATACGTGCGCCCGTTGGCCTGAGTAGTCCACACGAGGGACTCCTCCCCGGCTTTTAACTGGCGCCGATACAACGGGTCGCCGGGCTGGGTGAGCATAATGACATCTTCGGCAATCACAAAGCCCACCGGCTCTTGCATATCGCCGATGCCCACATTGGCCAGGCTCAATCGGACTACTCCCTGGTCGCACACGGCGCGCGCTTCCACGATAGAGCGATCCCAGCCGCTCACGTTGCAAAAAGAGTCGGGATAAATACGAGCGCGCACACAGTGAGTCTGCCCGGTAATCGTGTTGTCGCAGGCCAAGGAGGCTGTGAACGTGAAGCTCCCGCATTCTCCGTTGGGTAACAGTCCGATATCGAACGAATATGTGTTGCCCTGAACCAGAGTCGCCGGTATGGAACTGCTCGTCAGCGTTAGATAGGGGTCTAGTTCAATTTCCACGCGTGTGTCGAGCGAGGGCAAGGTGCCGGAGTTGCAGTAGCGGACGGTGTACACGTTCTCTTCGCACCGGCGCAGAATGGGCGTTGCCACATCTATCTCGTTGCGAGGGCATAAAGACAACGCTCGCACGGGCACTTCTACCGAAAAAGTATCTAAAAAGCCCGTTACCTTGAGAGGTATTTCCGCTTGGCACGATTGCCAAGAGTCATTGGGCGGGAAAAGCCGAATCTTATAACTTCCGGTGTCTACCAGCAGAAGGAACTCTCCGCCCGCCTTGGCCACCGCATAGCGTGTGAAATTGGGACTTTCTATGCGGACGATCCAGTTTTCCAGACCCGGCTCATTGGCATCCTGTGAGCAGTTGCCGTTGATATCGAAGAAAATTTTACCCGAGATGTAGCTCGAGAACGACACGCAGTTGCGGTCCATCTTGACCAGGTAGGGGTTGGACTCGGTGCCGATGGTGGGAAAGAAAAACTCTCCTACTCCTGCCGCTATGGCGCCTCCGTCGGGCGTGATCACCACGCTCATGCCCTGGTCGAAGCCCGGGCGTCCTACTGCGATGTCGCAGATTTTTTCCCCTTTCGCATTGGTGCGGACGATATATACGTCTTCCGACTGGTTGGTGGCCCGGGTGCCGGTGGCGTAAATGTCGCCCGAAGGTGATTTCGCCACGCCATACAGATCGGCGCGGGCAAAGCCCGTACGCCACAGAATCTGTCCGCTCCCGCTGTTATGGACCTTCAGCAGTAGGCCTACTCCGTTCTCTTCGTAGGTGCTGCGCCCGCCGATGAGGAGGTGGCCGTCCGAATCGATAGCTACAGCGCGCCCAACGTCATCGGCAGGTACCCCTGTGGACACTTCAAAGAAATTGAAAGCATTCTCCCATAGTAGATCCCCGTTGCTCGCATCGATCCGCACTACCCAAATATCGCGAGGGACCACTCTCTTCTCGCCCACTATCACCACGGAACCGTCGGGCAATACGGCCAGCGCATTGGCTTTCTCCACCGTATTGGGCTCACCGTACAGTTTGCTCCACAGTATGGCTCCTTCGCTCGATACCCGGTACACGAGGGCGTCCTCAATGTTGGCATTGTTCTTCCGGTATCCGCACACCACGTAACTGCCGTCGCCCAGCGCAGCGATACCCTTGGCTTCTGTATCGAAAGAGCCGGGAAGGAAAGACGTCCACAGTGCCTTACCTGTTGCGTCGGTCTTGACGACAAATGAGCGTCGCGGTGCCGTCCCGGTCTTGGAAGACCCGGCGATAGCATAGCTGCCGTCAGGGCCTATGGCGATGCCTTCTCCTGTTGTTTGCGTGCCTAAAGAAAAATCCCGCGTAAATTGCAACTGACCGTCGGCGTCTAACTTGAACAACCGCGCGCGGTTTAAGCTGGCGTAATAGCCTACAGCTACATATCCTCCATCGGCAGCCGGTTTGATATCGTTGATCTGACCCTGACCACCGCCGTCAAAGACGCGTTCCCATCCCTGTGCGGAAAGCGTTGTTGCCAACAACAGCGAGAGAATACATACGAGAAAATTTCTTTGCATACACGGGAGGATTAGAGGCAGCTGTTTTTTAACACTACAAAAATGCAGGTCGCACATACCTCGAATAAGGACAAAATTTTTACTTTGTTGAAACGTTTTTCGGGCCAATTACTCGTATTTTCTGGCTTTGCGGTGTTTTTTATAACTATAAAAAATTCATATTCAATGTTTTAATGCCATATCGGACCGATGCCTTCTTCCGTTTCTACGGGATTTTTGTTATGAGAATGAAGGGCGGCGACCCGACAGAAGTTGTGCATCTCTCTCAGGAACGTGCGGTGGGCAATAGGTCGTTTAAGATCGGAGAGCAGCTCTTTTACTTGTTGAAACGTGTATTTTCGCACCGATGGTACGCGCTTTTGCACCGGCCTTTTTGTGGTTAATGGCCATTGTGTTTTTGTCCACAATGGGAGGCGTCGCGATGCCGGAGGTAGATTGGCTCCAGACCGACAAGCTGGCTCATGCGGGTGCCTATGCCCTGCTGGCTTGGTTGGCGCTATGGGGCTTCGCTCGCTGGAAGGGAGAAGCAGAGATGCACCATGGCATACTGACGGTGGGTATAGCCGGAGCCGTCGGGGCGTTGTTAGAGTACGTACAATTTCGTTACTTTCCCGACCGGCATTTTGAATACGACGACATGGCGGCCAATGTGGTAGGAGCGCTTACCGGCTGGTGGGTTTTTGCGCGCCTTTTTTCGGCGCGGCATTTGGAGGCGTTATTGGAACATTGGGCTTGATCTAAATCCATACCGAGCAGCCCTCGGCGCAATTGGTGCATATGTCGATTTCTTTTCGCCCTTTCAGCAGGCGTCGGCGGAAGTGGCGGTATGCGGCTCCTTGCCAGACATCGGCAAAGGGCGTCGTTTTGAGGTCGCCCAGTCGGTGGGCAGCGTCTTTGTCAAAACAGCAGGGCACGACGATGCCGTCCCAGGTGATGACACAGCTGTACCAAAGGCGCCAGCAATGGTTGAGCAGCGGGTGCCGAGGGCTCCAGGAGCCATCGGGGTGCTGTAGGTATCGCGAGTAGTGCGGCCGGGTAGGGAGCAGCGGATGTCCTCGGTGGTAGTCGTACACTTGGGCGCGTTTAAAGCACACCTCGTCGGCGCCCCACCGGCGGGCAAGCCGCTTGACCTCTGCCAGCTGATGCTCATTGGAGCGCCATACGATGCACTGGGCAATGAGGTGAGGGCGGCGCGAACGCAGGCGGCGCTTCCAGTAAGCCAGCTCTTGAAGGCCCTGTTGCACGCGGGCCAGCCGGCCACCCACCCGGTATTGCGCATACGCTTCCTGGGTGATGCCGTCCAAAGAAACGATAAGGCGGTCAAGTCCCGCTTCTACCGTGCGGCGAGCCCGCTCTGCGTCTAAAAAGTGGCCGTTCGTACTGGTTGTCGTGAATAGACCACGCCGGTGAGCGTAGTGTACCAGCTCGAAAAAGTCCGGATGGAGATAAGGTTCGCCCTGAAAGTAAAGGTAGAGCGAAAACGTGTCGCGGTAAAGCTGGTCTATTGTCTTTTGGAAAAGGGATAGGCTCAGATGGCCCGTAGCCCGACTAAAGGCGCGCCGTCCGCTGGGGCACTCCGGGCAGCGCAGGTTGCAGGCTGTGGTTGGCTCGATACTGACGGCTATCGGCAGGCCCCATTGGATGGGGCGGCCGGTGAGTCGAGTTAAGCCGTAAGAGGCCCCGACCTTTGCAGCATTCCACAGCCGCCGAAGCGAGATTTTCTCGGCCATGTTCCACGCGTCCGCCCGGTGAAAGCCCATGAGAGGTGGTGCAGAGCATTAAAACTTCGGGCAGAGGATTCGCTCGTTTTCGTATTCGCCCAAATAGGCTACCGAAAACTCAAGGGCTCCCTGACGGCTGCCGAAACTGAGCGCCTGGGGATTGATGTCGTAGCTGATGCCGAAGAGGACATTGCTGACTTCAAAGCCGATTAGGCCCACGAGCGCATCTAAGGAGAAGCCATTTGTATTGCGGACGGGGCGCACCCAGCCACCCAGGTGAACGGCCGAGGTGCCGTATCGCCCTACCGGAAAGCGCAGGTTGGTACCGGTGTTGATTTGCGCATGAGGGCCCTGTAGGGCAAAGAGGAAGCGCGGCAGCAGTGCCGTTCGCGAAGGACCTAAGGAGATGTTGGCCGCCAGCTGCCCAGAAATTTTCCGGTAAAATCGATCTCCGGGTATCCCCTGGTTGTAGAACGTAGCCCGAGGCTCTAAGAGGTGGTGAACGGCTGCTCCGGCAAACAGCGCTCCACTGCGCCCTATGCGTAGCGAATAGTTTAGCCCGATGTTCAGGTCGGGGTAGGCGAAATTGTTCTCCGGAAACTGCTCCCCTGTCGGCAAGACAAAGCCCGTGAAGCCGTCGAATTCGTCGGAGAAGTTCAAGTAAGCATAATTAATGTTCCGCTGGGTTAGCCCGCCCTGAAAGCCCAGGGTCAGGTATTGGCGGCCATCGGCGTCCAAGGCTTTGTGATAGGCAAGCGCCAAGGCGATCTGTGTAGTGCTGAAATCCACTACGCTCACCTGGTCGGTAAAGAACATTATTCCCAGCCCAACGGCGTCTTGAGAGAAGCGGCTGAAGGGCGGGTCGAAACGCAAATCGCCGGCTACGGCAAAGGTGCGAATAGGGTTGTCCAACACTCGGCGCCACTGGTCGCGATAAATGGCGCTGACGCGATAGCGCCCTTCAAAGGCCCCGGTCAAGGCCGGATTGAGCATTTGCGGCGAGGCGTAGAACTGCGTAAATTGTTGATCTTGAGCCCTGAGGCTCGTTCCCAGACACAAGAGGCCGTAAATCAGCAATCGGGCGTATACAGGCATAAAACGCAAATAGGTTTGGGCAAAAGTACAACAGCCGTAGCCCTTGCGGGCTGCTCTTGAGGCAAAGGAACGGCGCGGTTGGGGAAAAATTTTAGGCGCCGCGTACCTTTGTTGGCGCGATATGCCTTTGTTATTTATCCGGCAACTCCCCGTCTTACACCGACAAACGCCCCTGTTCGGGGTGTGGCAAATCGCTGAGGAGGAAGTTTTTTTTCGCCGGCATCTTACCCTTACTCCTGAGGAGGAGGCCGATGTGGCGGGTTGCAAGGGGCTGCGCCGCTTAGAATGGCTGGCAGTGCGCTATTTGTTACATGTGCTCACCGGCAACGGTCTGCGTTGGCCTTTGGGCAAAGACGCCTTTGCTAAACCTTTCTTTCTGCAAAACAACGGGCAACATTGTTCGCTGAGTCATTCCAAGGGCCTGGTCGGGGCGTTGTTGGCCGATGTGCCGGCAGGCTGCGACATACAAGTGCTTACCGATAAAATGCCGCATCTGGCGCCGCGATTTCTGCACCCAGAAGAACAGGCTTTTCTGGCCACCTTTGCTGCTGATGTACAATTTGACTTACAGCACGTCTTTTGGACGGCCAAGGAAAGCCTATACAAGGCCTACGGGCTCAAAGCGCTCGATTTTCGCCGACACCTGCGGATAGAGCCGTTCGACTGGGCCGGAGGCTGCGGTGAAAGCACCGGATGGGTGTGCAAAGCGTCGCCTTTTGAGTCTTACGGGCTTTATATGGAGAAGCCCGCCTTACGCGCCGGCATACCGCCGTTTGTGTGGTCTGCGGCCCTGCGTGCCGAAGCTAACTCCGACGGGGAGAGGCGGCCGCGATAGCGTTAGCCTAAAATTTCCTTTTTTGCGGCGTTTTTTTCGACGAAAGGTCTTTACCTTTGCAGCCCGTTTTTTTGTACCACCTTTTAGCAAGAGCGATGAAACGTACTTATCAACCGTCCCGCCGCGCGCGCAAAAACAAGCACGGATTCCGCAGCCGCATGGCCACTAAAAACGGCCGCCGCGTGCTGGCCCGCCGGAGAAGGCAAGGTCGCTATAAACTTACCGTTTCGGACGAAAAGCGTTTGAAATAGATGGCTCGGCTGCTTGATTGCGCCGTTTATTTGCCTAAGCCGTCAGGGCTATGCTGCACCCTGGCGGCTTAGCTATTATGTGCTTGCCTACCTATGCCGACCTTTCACCGCAGCGAGCGCCTCAGGAGCCGCAAATTGATAGAGCGCCTTTTTCGAGAAGGACAGTCGTTTGTGGCCTTTCCTCTTCGAGTGGTCTGGATTGCGCTTACCGAAAAGGAACGCGTGGCCGCCGGCCTTGAGGCTTCGCCCGCCCAGGTGGCGTTTAGTGTGCCTAAACGTGCATACAAAAGTGCCGTGACACGCAACCGCATCCGCCGACAAATGCGCGAGGCATACCGCCAGCACAAAGCCCTGCTTTACGAACACTTGTACAGTCGGTCACTACACATTGCGTTGCTAATCATTTTCATAGCAAAAGAAGAGCCTTCCTCTTCCCAGCTCGTCAAGAGTATGCTCAAAGTGGCGCGCTTCTTCTCTACGGCTTCCCATCCGCTTTCGGCCGGAGTAGACGCTCAGGCCAACCACGATTTGTAATAGTCCGGGTCTTCGATGCCGGCTGCATATTCGGTCATCAACAGGGGACGAAAGGTATCGACCATGACGGCCAGCTCGCGCGTCTCTTTGGCTCCGATGCTGCGCTCTACCGCTCCCGGGTGCGGGCCGTGTGGAATGCCGCCGGGGTGTAGCGTGATCATGCCGCGCTCTACATGTTTGCGGCTCATGAAGTCGCCGTCTACATAGTAGAGCACTTCGTCGGAGTCGATATTGGAGTGGTTGTAAGGGGCCGGTATGGCCAGCGGGTGGTAGTCATACAGGCGAGGCACGAACGAACAGACTACGAACTGGTGTCCTTCAAAAGTCTGATGAATAGGAGGCGGTAGATGAATGCGCCCGGTTATGGGCTCGAAGTTGTGGATGGAGAAAGCGTAAGGGTATAGATAACCGTCCCAGCCGATGAGGTCGAAGGGGTGGTTGAGGTAATGATACGGGTAGATAGTATCTTGCTTTTTGATGAAGAAGAGGAAATCGCCGCGCTCGTCATGCGTTTCCAAGTCGGTGGGTTTTCGGATATCTCGTTCGCAAAAGGGAGAGTGCTCGAGCAACTGACCGAACTCGTTCCGATAGCGCCTAGGAGTCCTCACCGGACCGGCACTTTCGACGATGAAGAGGCGGTTGTCGGGCGTATCGAAGTGGATTTGGTAGACTGTTCCTCGAGGCACTACCAAGTAGTCTCCGTACTCGAAGCGCAGCTTGCCGTACATGGTGTGCAGGGTTCCGCTGCCTTCGTGGACGAAGATAATCTCGTCCGCATCGGCATTTTTGAAAAAGTAGTCGCTCATGCTCTTTCGCGGAGCGGCCAAGATGATCTTGCAGTCGTTGTTGACCAGCACAGGTTTGCGCGCCTGCAAATAGTCGTCCTCGGGTTGGATGTAGAAGCCTTTTAAGCACCGATGCTTGAGCTGGCGGTCATGCACGGTGCGCGGCGCGATGTTGAAAGGTTCCCCCACCTGCACGATTTGCGTGGGCGGGTTGCAGTGGTAAAGCAAGGAGTATACGTCGCTAAAGCCCTCCGTACTGAATAGTTCTTCACAATATAGCCCGCCTCCGGGCTTGCGAAACTGGGTATGGCGTTTGGGCGGTATTTGTCCGAGGCTGTAGTAGTGCATACGGTGGTCGTTTTTTAGTATCAAGTAGATTGCCTCATCGCGAAGAGACGGGCAAATTTAGGGCGTACGCTACCGGTGAGAGCTGATAATCATCAGCCCATTGTTGACACAAGCGGGCTGTCTCTTCGGGCTCGGCGCAGGACACCTCTAAGGAATAGACGAGGGAGAGTTCTCGACTTTGGCGCTCGTGCTCATAGGTCTTGTCGTAATAGGCCAGCGCCATTTCCGCAGCGGTGGCAAAGTCGCCGGCATGCAGGGCCTCAAGGGCGGTTTTCAGGCGCAGCCCTCCTAACTTCTTTTCGATGCGCCGAAAAGCGGCCTCGAGCTCCGCTATAGGAGCAGTGGCGTAATCTGCTATCAGGTTTTGCAGGCGGTATTTATGCGGCACTTCGATGTGGAGCAGCGGTGCCCGCTTCATCTGCTCCCACAGTCCCTGAGGAATGTAGACGCGTCCGATGGTGCGGCTTTCGTTTTCTATCCACACCCGCCGCCTGGGGTCGAGTTGGCAGAGGGCATCGCAAAGTTCGTTTTCAAACTGTTCGGAGGTTGGCTGAGGAGCCTCTCCAATACTGCCAAAAGCAGAGCCTTTGTGATGGGCCAAGCCCTCTAGGTCGATCACCTGTTCGCCCAACCGGCGCAGGGCATGCAGTATTTTGGTTTTGCCTGCTCCCGTTTTTCCGCCCAGGATGAGGATAGGCCACCGGCCTTGCTCGAAGGTGCTCAGGACGTGTTGGCGGTAGTTTTTGTAGCCATTGGCCAGCAGAGCCACTTCAAAGCCCGCTTGTTCCAGCAACCACGCCAAGCTTTGGCTGCGCTGTCCGCCGCGCCAGCAGTGGAGGGCAACGCGCCGGTGAGGAGCCCACTTGTGCGCTTGGCGTACAAGGCCCTCCAGTTTGGGGCCTACTATGCGCAAGCCCAACAAGAAGGCCGCCCATTGACCTTGCTGTTTGTACAGCGTGCCCACGCGCGCCCGCTCTTCGTCGGTGAACAGCGGCCAATTGACGGCTCCCGGGATGTGCCCCTGGGTGTATTCGGCCGGAGAGCGTACATCCAGCACAGGGCGTTCGGCGCGCAGCGCCAAGAAGTCCGCAGGTGATAACGCGCGAGGCATGACCATTTACGGTAGGTGTTGAGCAAAGGCGATGAAAAACTCCATGGCCTCGGGGTTGCGCATAGCGTCGGGGTTGTAGGCCTTTTCCGGAGATTTTTTTTGGAGAATTTTTTTGACCGGCGTTTCCATTTTTTTGCCCGATATGGTGTAAGGAATGTCGGGCACGGCGATGACGGCATCGGGCACATGGCGCGGGCTACATTCGGTGCGCAAGACCTCTCGGATGCGCTGCTGCAGGGCGTCGTCTAAGGCCACTCCCGGCTCCGGCAGCACAAACAGCGGCATCCAGTCGGAGCCGTCGGGGCGCTCTATGTTCAGCACCAGTGCGTCGCGGATGCCGGCAATCTTGTCCAGCGCGCGGTAAATCTCTGCCGTTCCGATGCGCACCCCCTGGCGGTTGAGTGTGGCATCGGAACGGCCCAAGATGACCAAAGTTTGGCGAGGAGTGATGCACAGCCAATCGCCGTGGCGCCATACGCCGGGGTAGTGCTCAAAATAGCTGGAGCGATACTTCGCTCCGTCGGGGTCATTCCAAAAGAAAACCGGCATAGAGGGCATTGGTCGGGTAACCACCATTTCGCCCACTTCTCCGGGCGGTACGGGGTGCCCGTCTTCGTCCCAGCTTTCCATGGCGCAGCCCAGGCAGCGGCACTGAATTTCGCCGGCATAAACGGGCAGCAGCGGATTGCCTCCTACCCAGGCCGTGCACACATCGGTGCCGCCCGACATGGAGGAAAGCCAAACGTCGGCTTTTACCCCCTCGTATACCCATCGAAAACCCTCCGGAGGCAGAGGCGAGCCCGTCGAGCCGATGCTGCGCAACGCGGAGAGGTTGTGCGTGTCTTTGGGCGACAAGCTGGCCTTCAGACAACTCATAATGAAAGGTGCACTGGTGCCGAAGTGCGCAATATTCACTTTTTCGGCCAACGACCAGAGGGCATTTAGAGAGGGATACCCTGGACTACCGTCGTACAAGACGGCAGTAGCACCGGCCAATAAAGAGGCGATGGTGAAATTCCACATCATCCAACCGGTGGTTGAGTACCAGAAGAAACGCTCCCCGGGATGGACATCGTTGTGAAAGTGCAGGTACTTGAGGTGCTCCAAGAGGTTGCCGCCGTGGCTGTGTACGATGGCCTTTGGCACGCCCGTCGTACCGGAGGAGTACAAAATCCACAGCGGATGCTCGAAAGGGAGCGGCTCGAAGGTGAGCGGCCCGGCGGGAGTATGCAGGGCCGCTTCCCAGAGCACGGCCCTAGGCAGCTCTTCGGGCTGCGCCCGTTCGTCCAGATAAGGAATAAAGACCACGCACTGCAAAGAGGGCAGTTGGCGGCAGATATCGCGTACTTCTCGGCGTCGGTCAAAAGGGCGACCGTTATAAGTGTAGCCGTCCACGGCGAGCAATATTTTGGGCGCAATTTGCGAAAACCGGTCTACCACGCTGCTCACGCCGAAATCGGGAGAGCAGCTCGACCAGACGGCTCCTATGCTCATGGCAGCGAGTGCTGCTACGGCTGCGTGATGGGTGTTGGGTAAATAGGCTGCCACTCGATCGCCGCGCTGCACCCCGATGTCGCGAAAGAATTGCGCCAAGGTGGCTACCCGGCGCTCTAAATCGGCCCAGCCGAGTTGCATCTCCTGCCCGCGCTCGTTTTGAAACACGATGGCCGGCCGAGTGGGGTGTTTGTGCCGGAAAATGTGCTCGGCGTAGTTTAGCGTAGCACCCTCGAACCAGCGCGCTCCGGGCATGTCGTAACCCGAAAGCACGCGTCCGTAGGGCGTGTAACTCCGAACGGCAAAGTACTCCCACAACGTCTCCCAGAAGCGCTCGGGCTGCTCGACAGACCACTTCCAAAGGGCGAAGTAATCGGAAAAGGAGTATCCTTCTCGCTCTTCCAGCCAGCGCAAGTAATGCGTCAGATGCGCTTTTTGGCGCGTGGCGTCATCGGGTTGCCACAGCACATCGGGTTTGCTTTCCAGCATGCCGGAGTGTTTTTTGTTTAAAAAAATAGCCGTACCAGAGCTCGGCACCGCCCAACCCTACTCGGCGAGGGCGTATTTCACGCAAAGATAACGGCGTCGAGCACCGCAAAGGTGCAGGCGTCGTCGGGGCTCCTCGACGGAAAAAATCCGCTGCCGCACCGTACGTGGCCACAATTTTAGTGTCTTGCTCTCGTTGAGCCGCGTTGCCTCGGCGCTTCCTCGAGCGTTTTTAGCGGGCGACAGCCCTCGCTATAGGGCGCGGCCGATAGACCAATACCGCCGCATTTTCCCGCCGAAACAGATGCCGCGCTACGCGCTGCATATCCTCGGCGCTCACTTGTTCGTAAATGGCCGGCTCTTCGTTGAGCAGCTCGGCCCTTTGGAGCAGCTCGTAAAAACCCAAGTACTGGGCTTTGTTCAGAACGCTGGTTTCCGAGTAAATCACGGTGCTCTCAAAGCGGTGGCGAATTTTGGCCAACTCCCTTTCGCCTATGGGTGCGGTAGCCAATTCCTCTAAGACGGTCCAAAGGGCGTCGATGACCTCCTGGAGCGGATACTTTCCGCTCAGTTTGGCTTCGATGAGCAACATTCCTGGGTCGAAGTTGGCCGTTGTGGAGGCATCTACCGAGATCAGCATGGGCTGCTCCTTGACCAGGCGCCGATACAATCGGGACGATTGCCCCAAGGTCAACACGTCGCACAGCAGGTCGGCGGCGTAAAAGTCGGGGTGAAGGCGTGGCGGAGTGCGGAAGGCCATGAAAACGGCCGGAACCGGTACGTCTGCTGCTATCCAGCGCTCCCGGGGTTCCGTCTGGGGCGGCTCGGCCGGCAGCGCGCGTTCGGGAGGGAGGCCCGGAGGAATGCTGCCGAACCATCTCTCTGCCAGAGCAAATCCTTCCTCGGCCTTTAAAGGTCCGCAAATGCTTAAAACCGCGTTGTTGGGCGTGTACCAACGCCGGTAAAAGGCGCGCACTTCCTCTAGGGTGGCCTCTAAGATGTGCTCAGGGCGCAGTCCGATGACCGGCCAGCGATAAGGGTGCTTCTGAAACAACAGGTCGGACAGATGGTGAAATGCATCACCGTAAGGTTCGCTTAGGCACGTCTCCTTAAACTCTTCTACTACGACGCGTCGCTGAGTGTCTAATGCTCGGCGTGTAATGCGCAAGTCCAGCATTCGGTCGCTTTCCAAGAAGAGCGCGGTCTCCACATTTTGCGCCGGCAGGATTTCGTAAAAAGTGGTATAGTCGTTCGTTGTGTAGGCGTTGTTTTCGCCGCCGGCGTGCTGGAGTACATCGTCAAACTGAGGAGCGTTTCGACTACCCGAAAACATGAGGTGCTCGAACAGATGCGCGAACCCCGTGCGCTCTGGGTGCTCATCGCGCGAGCCTACCAAGTAGGCCACGTTAACGGCGGCCAGCGGGGTGTGCGGATCCTCGTGCACCAACACACGCAGCCCGTTGGATAGTACCCTGCGCTCAAAAGAAACCACGCTATAGGCCTCCTTGCTCTTTTATTCTCTGTGCAAAGAAACGCTTTAATGAGCAGCCGTTAAAACATGCCCTTCGCCGCGCGGTTCGCCTTCCTCCCTTCTCGACAAACGATACATGAGGGAACTCAACGGTATACCCTCGGGCGTTCGAGGTGGCCTGTTTGGGCGGGGAAGGACGAAAAAGGCCGCCTGTGTTGTAGCGCTGCAAAAGTAGCTTTTACCTTTACGCCCACTATCGTAACCGTATGTCCAACAGAGCGTTATCCCATGAAAAAGATTGTTTGCCTCCTATTGTTTGTAGGCCCCTTGGCCTTATTAGGCCAGAGTGCAGCTGACTCTTTGCCCGGTGAGCGGCTCAAAGAGGTATCTATTCGCGCCCGTCGAGTGGAGTTCGGGCATTTGGAAGCCATTCAAGGTACTTATCTGTGGTCGGGCAAAAAGAGCGAAGTGATGTCGCTTGCCCAATCGCCCGTAAACATCGCGGCCAAGATACCTCGTCAGGTTTTCGCGCGGGTGCCGGGGCTTTTCGTGTATGACATAGAGGGTACGGCCAACCAGGTGAATATTTCCACCCGCGGGCTCGACCCCCATCGGGGTTGGGAGTATAACGTGCGCACCAATGGGTGGCTGACCAACTCGGACTTGTACGGATATCCGGCCAGCCATTTTACCCTGCCTTTCGAGGCTGTAGAGCGCATCGAGCTGGTGCGCGGCACAGGTGCCCTGCAGTACGGCGCCCAGTTTGGCGGTATGCTCAACTACATCATCAAACGCCCCGATACCTCGCGCGTCCTTTCGGCCGAGAGCATCAACTCCATCGGCTCTTTTGGCTGGGTAAGCACCTTCAATGCCGTAGGTGGGCGAAAGGGCCGCTGGGAGTACTACGCCTACTACAGCCGCCGTTTTTCCAACGGCTATCGAGAGAACAGCCGCTCCGAGTTCGACGGGCAAGGGCTGCTGGTGCGTTTTCAGGCCTCTGAACGGCTCTCCCTTCGAACGGAGGTGTTCCGTTCTTATTACTTCCATACGCCGCCTGGGCCGCTGACCGATGCCCAGTTTGCCGAAAACCCGCGCCAGGCTACCCGTCGGCGCAACTATTTCAGCCCCGAGCTCTTCCTCCCGGCCTTTGGCGTAGATTGGAAGATAGGGCCTCATACGCGCCTGTCGTGGACGACCTCTGGGGTTTTTGGCCCTCGAAATAGCTTGCTCTTTGACCGCCCGGCTACGATTCGAGATACTATTAATCCTAACACCCTTGAGTACGATCATCGTTTAGTGCACATCGACAATTTTAACAGCCGCACCTCCGAGCTGCGCTTACTGCACGAGTATGCCTTGGGCAGCCGGATGGGCTCCGCCCTGGTGGTCGGGGTACAGTACATCCACAACGACATGCGTCGTCGCCAGTTAGGGCGGGGCACCACCGGCACGGATTACAGTTTAAGTATAGGCCCTGAAGGCTGGGGACGCGATATGTGGATGCGCACGCGTAACCTGGCTCTTTTTGCAGAGAACAGGTTCCAACTGACCTCTCGCCTCTTCGTAACTCCCGGCGCGCGCCTGGAGTTGGGCGCTTCAAGGCTTGAGGGCAATGTCGCTTATCTGCCGCCGGAAGATATCCGCATAAACGTCCGGCGCAATTTCCCTTTGTTGGGCATCAATGCCGGCTATGAACTGAATTCGCAGCAAACGCTTTATGCGGGCTGGTCTCAAGCCTATAGGCCGGTATTGTTTCAAGATATCGTACCGGCCAACCCCTACGAGCGCGCCGACCCTAATATCCGAGACGGCTACGGCTTCAATGCCGAGTTAGGCTGGCGCGGCCGAAGCGGTCCGTTTCGCTGGGACGTATCGGCTTTCCGCTTGGACAACAATCGCCGTGTCGGCAATCTCGCCTTGTACTACGAGCGCCTCGACACGGTCATCCTTTGGCGCACGAACATCGGCAACTCCCGCACCTACGGGCTCGAGCTCCTGGTGGAATACGTGCTACAGCTGGGAGAAAACGCTTACCTAAGCGCTTTCACGGCGACCAGTTGGATGCAGGCCAGGTACTTGGGAGACTCTATACGGGTCAGCGCGAAAGAAAATCGCAGCATTGCGGGCAAGCGCGTCGAGTCCGTTCCGGAGTGGATCTCGCGCAACGGCCTCTCTTTCCACTACAAAGAAGCAGCCCTCTCGCTTTTGTATAGCTATACGGCCTCCAGCTTTGCCGACCCGCTCAATACCGTTCAGCCCAACGCTACCGGTTCCGTCGGTTTGGTTCCCGCTTATGGCCTGCTCGACCTCAACATCAACTGGCAAGTGATGCCTCAGCTGACCCTGCGGCTGAGTGTTAACAACCTCACCGACAAGCAGTATTTCACCAAACGCCCTCTCTTTTACCCCGGTCCCGGAATATGGCCTTCCGACGGGCGCAACTTTACCCTCATGGCACAGCTTCGCTGGTAGCCCTTCTCAAAATTTAAAACCCTTATCGGGAAGCGCCTTTCGGCGGTGCCGGCTGCCAGCGGAGCGTTTCGACCAAGCGGTCGATGTCTTGGCGCACAAAGGCCACTATTGGAGCTAGCGAGTCCGGGCGCGCCTGGGTCTTGAAGTACAGAGCGCCTCGAAGGAAGTGTTGGGTCGAGTCGGTCAGGAAGAACTGATAGGAGGAGGCCGTAGGGCCTTCCAGAGCGAAAACGACGCCGTGCACGCGCTCTGCTGTTCGGTGGATGGGGATTTCTTCGATATAGTTGGCTTTGATGTTGTGTTTTAGGGCCATAGTGAAGGCATCCTGCACCAGCTCATCGAATCGCGCGCGGCTGTGGATGGGGTAGTAGCTGCAGTGCAGCTGGGCATTGAGCGAGCGCACGTGCAGGGTGAACCAGCAGCTGCTCTTTGGCCCTTCGTCGAAGAAGGAAACGTCCTGCTCGATTTCCGCATAGGCAGGCATGTCAAACGTGAACGGGCAACCTCCGGATTGAAAGGGTACGTACGCCCTTTTGGGATAGATGACGCGCGGATAGGCGCGCGGTTTGGGCGTAGGTACGGACTCGGTACACCCGGTGAGGGTCAGGAAGACGGTGCACAGAACGGAAGCTGCAATTGGCAGACGCATAGAGGGCAGAGAGGAGGCTATGAGTGGGTTTGCAGCAGGTTGATGCTAATGGTAGCCAACTCGGCGTTAGGGAAGAGCGCTTGGTACTGAGGCTGTGGGTGCAGGCCGGCTTCTGCCGCCAGCCGATGAAAGATGTCGCTTTCTAAGATATACTGGTCGGAAAAGCCGTGTGTAGCGTCGTAGGCCGTGGCCGGCGTTCGACCCAGATTGGCGGCGGTGCGTTCAGGCGGCAGGGTATGGAGTTCGAGAACGAGCAAACCGAAGCGCCCTACGTAAGGTGCCCAGCGCTGTAGATGCTCCAGCAAGCCGGCTTCTACTTCGTTATTGCTCAGGCGGCGCCCCCGGTAGGCGTATGCACCTGTGGAGGAGCTTACCCGCTCGTAAGGGTGCAGAGGCGCCTGCCAAGGGCGGTTGTGGTCCAAGAACGCGCGTACGTGGAGCAGATCCCCTACGTCAATGCCGTACTCGTCGCGCAGGTCACGGGCCAGCCGGTCGGGCCGACTAACGTCGCCCCACATCACCTTAGCCCAAATATCGGCTTTGGAGAGGTTGGCGCGCGTCACCCGCAGCGCTACCTCGTTGTAATCGGCCCCTACCAAGAAGAGAGGATACTCGTCGAGCATCTCGCCGCGCAAGGTGCGCCGCGAGATGACGTCAAAGAGATGCTCCAACAGAGCGCCGTTGCCGCAACCCATGTCGGCAATACCGCGCGGCTGCTCTTCTATGGGGCGATTGAACAGCTCGATGACGATTTCGTCCAACTTCCTAAAATAGGTGGCGTGTGCCCCGCCGCTTCCCCACACGTTCATCTCGCGGTCAACGTGCAGCTCTGGCCCACCCGGCGCGGTGTTCCAAAGGACTTCCGCGTCGCCGAAAATGAGCTCGTCCATAAGCCGAAATGTGGGTACATAGGAGACGGTAACGCCATAAGCACTGGCGCGTTGCGCCAAGAAAAGGCCTTTTTCGGTGAAGCGATACGTCGCCCCGCGCTTTTCAAACCAGCCTAAAAAAGTGAAGAAGTCTAAGATTTTAGAGAAGCTGTCCGCATCGTCGTGGAACTCTTCTGGTTTGAAGGAGGCCTCCATGAAGTACTTATGGAACATGCCGGCCATGCCGAGGGCGACGATCGTAGGGCCGATGGCCAGGCCTTCGATGTGCTGCAGCACCTGCTGCTGGATGCGTCGCTCTTTTTCGGAGAGGGCCGGGGGTAGGTCGTAGCCGTTTTGGTATTTTTTGAAAATGCGCTCCAAGGCGTTAAAGGGAGCGCGCTCGAATTTGCGGCGGTGGAAACGCCCAGAAAAGCGCAACAGTGCCACGACGTCCCTGTATAATGGGCAAAGAGAAAAGGCCCACGCGCTGTTATCGTTGGTGCGACAGTGCACCGTGTTGGCGGCATTGTCCACAGCGTAATCGAGCCAACCCTGCGAGGCCAATACGCGCAGAGCTACGTTTAGGTAGCCCTCATTGGCGCGAAAATGACCTGCCAGCTCCGCCAGATCGACGGCTTGGCGTTTTATAAGGTAATCCAGCACACCTTTTTCCAGCAGTGCGTACGCCGTAGGGGCGGTAGCAATGCCGTCCAGGTGGCGAAAGATGGCTCCTCGCAGAGCCGATTTTTCCGAATGCGTCATTCACCAGGAGAGGTCATCCTGTTCTTCCGGTGTTTTTCTGCTCTTAGCGGAAGAGGTTCGTCGGGTTTGTTCCTCGTCGGAGTCCTCGTCGAAATCCTCCTCTAAGTCGTCGAAATCTTCAAGGCGTTCTTCGTCGAAGGGTTGGCCTTGTTGACGGGCTTCCCATTCGGCTTGGCGGCGGTCGAATTCTTCGTAGTCGAAGTCCGGCAGCAGGTTGCTTTTTACGTGCTCGACCACTTCGTTGAGCGAGGCGACGAAGCGGTTGAAATCTTCTTTGTAGAGGAAGATTTTGTGCCGGCGGTAGCCGGAGCCGTCGTCGCGGCGGGTGCTTTCGGTGATGGTGATGAAGTAGTCGTTCCCTCGCGTTTTGCGCACGTCGAAGAAGTAGGTGCGCCGTTTGCCTGCGCGCACGCGTTTGGAGAAGACGCTCTCTTCACCGTCGTAGGAGCGATCGTTGTCTGCGCGCTCTCTGGGGGTACCTCGGTCGCGATAGTCGCTTCTATCCGTATAACCGCCTCGTTCGCGGCGCTCAGCGGGGCGCTGGTTGTTGTTCGAATTTCGCCGCTTAAAAAACCCGTATTCCACTTCGTAATGTTTTGTGAGAGAAAAAAGTTGCTCCGTAGACTCGGGCAAAGGTAGGTGTTTTGGGTAATCTTCGCTCTTTTTTCTCCGGCGCTCTTGACCGGTGGCCGAAGGTTTACAGAGCCGACCAGGCGCGGCGCCCGGCAACGATGGTGTGCAGTACGCGGGCCTGCAGGATTTTTTCCGGCGGGCAGTGCAGTAAATCTTCCGATAAGACCACCACGTCGGCGCGCTTGCCCGGGGTTAAGGAGCCCTTTTCACCTTCCTCGAAGGCCGCATAAGCGTTCCAGAGGGTATAGGAGAGCAGAGCCTCTTGGCGCGTCATGGCCTGTTGGGGGAAGAAGGCCTCTCCGGTGTCCGGCCGTTTGCGCGTGACGGCGGCGTAGATGCAGGCCAGGGGATTGATGTCCTCCACCGGTGTATCGGTGCCGTTGGCCAGGCGGGCGCCGCTGTCTAGCAGGCTGCGCCAGGCGTAGGCGCCCGAACGGGCGCGTTCGGTGCCCAGGCGCTTGACTACAAAGGGCGCGTCGCTGGTGCAATGTACGGCCTGAATGGAAGCGATCACGCCCAGCCGACCGAAGCGCGGGATGTCCTCAGGGTCGAGGTGTTGGGCGTGTTCGACACGCCAGCGCCTGTCTTCATCGGCACCGACAAAAGCGCCGTACAGGTTGAGGATTTCGCGGTTGGCTCGGTCGCCGATGGCATGCACACACAGCTGCAGCCCGTACTTTTGGCAGGCCTCTGCTATACGGCGCAGCGTGTCGAGCGGCGTGACCTCTTGGCCGATATGTCCGGGTTTGTCGGCATAAGGCGCCAGCAGCCAGGCGCCGTAAGAGCCCAAAGCGCCGTCCAGGTAGCTCTTCACCGCGCGCACCGTCAAGAAACCTCGGCCGATGTTGGTTTGCGGAAAGTCGGCCAGGCGCGGCAATTCCGAGGGCCGAGGTTGGGCGATCATCACCCATAGCCGCACGGGTAGGCGCCCCTCGTCGGCCAGGCGGCGAAACTGCTCGATTTCCCACCAGCTACTGCCTGCATCCTGAAAGCTGGTGACACCATGACGCAAGCACGCTTCGGAAGCAAGCCGGACGCTGCGTTCAAACGCCGCTGCTTTCTCCGCCTCATTGCGTAGATTCTTCCACGCGGCCAGCGGGTGTAAGATGAAGTCCATGGCGTTTTCTTCAAAAACGCCGGTGAGGTTCCCTGACGCGTCGCGCACGATGCGCCCACCTACCGGGTCGGGCGTTTCCCGGCTGATACCGGCCAGCTCCATTGCCCGAGCGTTGGCCAGTAGGGCATGGCCGCTGGCGTGCCGCAGCACCACGGGGTGTTGCGGCGTGCGCGCGCTCAGCTCGTGGTGATAGGGGTAGCCGTTGACCGAGCGACTCAAAGGCTCGGTCCATTTCTCCTGGTGCCAGCCGCGGCCCTCTATCCAATCGCCTGGCGGAGTGTGCTGTGTCTGCCGAGCCACGCGCTCGACAACTTCCGACCAAGTGGCCGCACCGCTTAGCGAGACAATCTGCAGGCTCTGTCCTAAACCCCAAAAATGCCCATGCCCTTCTATAAAGCCCGGCATGGCAAAGGCGCCTTGTAGGTCTATCTGCTCCGTGCTCGGCCCGGCCAAGGCGCGCGCGCCGGCGTCGTCGCCCACGTACAAGATGGTGTCGCCCCGCATCGCAATGGCCGTCGCCTCCGGCCGGGTGCTGTCGGCCGTAAATAGCCGGCCGTTGTACAAAACGAGGGTCGCTGCGTTCTTCCGGGCGCCATCTCCGCAGCCGAGCAAAAGCAACAGATGCGATAACACAAAGGCAAAAAGAGGTGCGATTCTTCTCATGCAAAAAGCCCTTTTTTGGATGGCAAGTATAGGGCTTCTTGCTTCGTTATCGGTCCTCTCAAAAATCCTTTGCCGTTATGTGGCACCATCGCCGTGCCGAAAAGCAGCCTCTCACTTCAGTCGGCTTGCGGTTTTTCGGAACAGTTAAACATCCATCGTATACCGAATTTATCGGTACAGGTGCCGTAATAATCACCCCAGAACATATCCTGCAAGGGCTGTTCCACTTTGCCCCTCTCAGAAAGCGCTCTGAATAGTCGGCGGGTTTCCGATCGAGTATCGGGCATTAGGTTGATATAAATATGGTTGCCAAACTGTACACGAAATCCCATTTCCTCAGGAGCATCGCTCGCCATCAGGACGAGGGCCCCGTTCATGATAGGCAAAGAAGCGTGTAGCGCCATATTCCGGCAAGTTTCCGGCAAGGGCGGCATGTCTTCGTGAGGTGGCATTTCGTTAAAGCGCGTTATGTGTAGATCACCGCCGAAGATCGACCGATAAAAGGTCAGGGCTTCTTCACAGTTACCCGGAAAATTTAAGTAAATACTCGCTTGTGCCATAGTTTAAAGGGTGAATTTTATCCGGCTTATTCGGCCGATGTTTTTACTTTTTGCAAGGCTTTGGCGGAGAGTTCCTGAAACGTTTCTACACACTCGGCCTAGAGGTTTGTTTTAACTCGAAGAAGCATTTCTTTTCCGCCCGAAACGAGGGCGAGCGCTCGAGAGAACCTGCCCGATTGCCGTATGGTTTAAAGTCAAAATTTAACAATTCGCTTGACCAATCCTCGGCCTTTACCGCAAAAGAAATAGGCTTTACTGCCTTCTTGCAGGTGCTCTGAGCTTGCAAGATTTCAGAAAAGACAGACGTCTATTTTCGGTAAGTCGCCTCTGACCACAAAATTTGCCAAATTTGCTCCCGTGAGGCGTAGATAGAGAAGGAGGATGGCCCTGTCATGGCTGTAATCTTGGGTTTATGTGAGAAAATAAAAGGACAGGCAAAAGTAAAACATTTTTTATTAAAAAAATTTTTTGTTTTAAATTTTGCCTTCCTGTGGCGGTGGGCATGGAGGAAGCGACGGAGCCTTGCGCGGCGAATCGAGTATACTACCGCACCACCTCATACCGCTTTCCGGGCAGCGTTCGGACGATTCCCCTGAATTCCAAGTTGAGGAGCAGGGCGGCCAGTTGCCCGGGCGAATAGGCGGTGGCGGCAGAGAGCTCATCTATAGGTATTTGAGGGTGTTGTCGGATAATGTTGACCACGTTCTCTTCGTCGGGCGAGAGGTTGGGGAAGATTTCGGGCTGGTGGGCATTTGTTTGGCCGGGGGGCGACCAGTGGAGGCTCTCCGCTATGTCGGCGGCGGACTCGAGGAGGGTAGCTTTTTGAGTTCGGATGAGGTAGTTACAGCCGGCACTTTTGGGGTCGTTTAGGCGGCCGGGCACGGCGAAGATTTCGCGTCCGTATTGGGCTGCCAGGTTGGCGGTGATCATGGAGCCACCGGAGGTGGCGGTTTCGGCGATGACGAGCGCGTCGCACAGGGCGGCGATGATGCGGTTGCGCATGGGAAAGTGTTCGCGCTCCGGGCCGGCTTGGAAGGGGAACTCGGTGAGCAAGCCGCCGTTTTCACCAATGCGCAGGGCCAACTGCCGATGCTCGGCCGGATAGATGCACCCCAGGCCGTGTCCTAAGACGGCGACATTAGGCATATTTGCGGAGAGGGCCTTTCGGTGGGCAGTGGCGTCGATGCCGAAGGCTAAGCCGCTGACGATAACTACCTGGTAGGCCTGCAAGGCCTCGACGAGCGATTCGCATACCGCACGGCCGTAGTCGGTAGGTTGGCGCGTGCCCACGATCGACACGATACGCGGGGCGTGGAGCACGTCGATAGAAGAGCCCTTGAAGTACAGCAGAATGGGGCTATCGGCGAATTGCTTTAAGCGGGCGGGATAACGGCTATCGGTGTAAAAAACGGCCGATATGCCGTTCTTTTCTATGAAGTGCAGCTCTGCTTCCGCCTGCTTCATGAGGTCGCCTGCGCGCCGGATGTTTTCGACGATGACCGGGCCAATGCCGGGTATGCGAAGCAGCTCTCGGCGCGGGGCGCGAAATACCTCCTCTGCGCCGCCGCAGTAGCCGACCAACGTGCGGGCGGTAACGGCGCCTACTTGGGGCAAAAGCGTTAGGGCAATTTGGTAGAGCAGGGAATTTCCCATATACGGTCGGCTGTGGCTACTTTTGGCCGTTAAAGTTAGCATTTCTGCATGCGCAGCGGTGCGATGCGCCGTTGTTTTGTGTAAAGTCCGCGTTTTTTATGGCCAAAAAAATACCTCGACTGGAAGCACTCATCGTAGTGGTGTTCCTCTTCAGCGTGGCGTTATGGTCTATTTCTAAGTGCTCCGAAACGCGCCGAGAGCGCGTGCGGTCGCTGCAGACAGAGTTAGAAGAAAAGCAGCAGAGCGAAGGGCCCAAGTACAAGCGCGACACCGTCTACCTGCCTCAGCCTGCAGTTTCCGGGCCATCTCCCGCACCTTTGACCATCACTCCTGCAGCTCCTGCCGCTCCGCCTAAGCGTCCCGTACTCCTTCAAGAGCCGCCCTCCGCTGCACCGGAGGCCGCCGCTTATAGCACCCTCTACGTTACTATAGACGGCCTCAACTTGCGCAAAGAGCCCAACCGCCGCAGTCCGGTATTGGGCCGGCTTAAGCTGTACGAGGCGGTGCTTTACCTGAACAAAAAGAGCGAGCAACCCGAGGAAATTAACCTGGGCCGAGAGAAAGTCGCCGACTACTGGGTCTATGTACGCACGCAATCGGGAAAAGAGGGCTGGGTGTTCGGCGCCGGGCTTCACTATTACCCGACAAAGCGCCCAGGCGTAGACTGATGTGGGCGCTCGAGTGCGAAAGGGAGTAATTTTTTGCCTAAACCAAATGATGGCAGGGCTTTTGTTCAATTTATTCTACTTTTGTTGCTAAAAAAAGCACGCCGCCCCAAGCACGTGCGCAAACCGTTCATCATGGGTGCTATTGTTTCCTTTCTTAATCACAAAGGAGGGGTGGGCAAAACCACCAGTACCATCAACCTCGGCGCTGGTCTGGTGGTGCTGGGTAAAAAGGTGCTGCTGGTAGACTTGGACCCTCAAGCCAACTTGACCATCTCGCTGGGTATTCCGCGCCAACGCTACACCATTTACGAAGCGCTGCGCGGCGAAGGCGAGCTCATACCGGTAACCCACAAGCCGAATTTGGATGTCGTCACCTCTTCGTTAGACCTGTCGGGAGCCGAAATGGAACTCATCAACGAGGCCGGTCGCGAATTCATCCTGCGCGAAGTGCTCGCTCCCGTACAACCTAACTACGACTATATTCTCATCGACTGCCCGCCGTCGCTGGGCCTGCTCACGCTAAATGCCCTAACGAGCAGCCGCTACGTGCTCATCCCTTTGCAGACCGAGTTCCTCGCCGTGCAGGGTTTGGCGAAAATCAAGCAGGTCATCGACAAAGTGCGCTTGCGCTTGAACACGCATTTGGAAATGGCTGGCGTCATCGCCACCATGTACGACAGCCGGAGGGTGCTCAACCGCGACGTGGTGGACATCATACACAAGTACTTCGGCGACAAAGTGTTTAATACTTATATCCGCGACAATATTGCCTTGGCCGAAGCGCCGGCCCAGCGAAAGGACATTTTCGAGTACAGCCCCAAGTCCACAGGGGCGCAGGACTATCTGGACTTGGCGAATGAGTTTTTGGCCCGCGTGGAGAACACCGCTGCCGTGCCCGTCAAACAAGAGCAAACTGCTTAAGGCCATGAGCAAGAAGCGCTTTTCCACCGGATTGGACGAACTGTTGCAGCAGCCGGGCGATACGTCTGCAGCGGCCCTCTCTGCCGCCCAAGAAGCCGCTCGCGATCGCCGCAGCGGTGCGCACAAAAACTTCACGGACAACTTGGTGGCGCTTTTTGAAGAGGCGTTCGGCACTGCAGACGAGGCGTATCAAAATCAGGGTGCGTCGGCCGACACCCCCGCCCAAGAGCCGGCACTTGCCGAGCGAGGCGCGGGCCTGGATGCGCTTATTCGTCCGACCCAAACCTTTTCCTCTGCAGAGGGCGGTCCTCCGCTCAAGCGCCTGACCCTGATCCTCGAGGCGACCACGGTGGAAAAGTTGCGCCGCCTGGCACGCATTGAAAATCTTTATATGAAAGACCTTTTGCAGCGCGCTATTGACGAATACCTGGAAAAGCACTTACGATAGACACTCTCGACAAGGCGCACCTCATGTCCGCGTCTGTTCCGCGCCGGTATGGATCCTTACCACGACTTTAGGGTCTTTTACAATCAAAACATCTATCCCGAATTGGTTAACCTCGAGCGCCGGCGCCGGCGGCTTATTCGCCTCATCGGCCTGTCGGCGCTGCTGCTGTCGGCCGTTGTCGCTTTTCAGGCCTATGTGGGCATCTTCCTGGTCACCCTGCTGGTGCTCATTCCCGCTGGGATAGGGGTAACCTATCTGGCGCACCAGGTGGGCGTATATTACTTGGAGTTCAAGCCGCGCATCGTCGAGCTCATCTTGGATTTTCTCGACAACGATGTCAACTACCGAGAGCTGCGCTACAAGCCCAAGGGCGGCATACCCAAGAAAACGTTTTTAGCCAGCAAAATTTTTACCCGCGCCGATGTTTATCACGCCGAAGATCTGATCACCGGCTGGGTGCGCGAATTGCCCTTTGAAATGTGCGAAGTGGACGCGCGCGAGTTCTCGCCCTCGCGCAATCGCCTCGACCGCGTCTTTCGCGGGGTCTTTGTGCGCGGCGATTTTTATCGGGCGGACATGCTGGGTAGTGTGCTGATCTTGCCCGATGCCTATCGCAAATACTTGAGCCGTAGTGAGCGCGCTTTCCATCGCCTGGGTGGGCGGCGCGTCACCAAGCAGCTGCTCGGCGAGTTCGAGGCCGTCTTCGACACGTACGCTACTCCCAACGTGCGCGTGAGAGACATTCTCTCCGAGGACCTACAGCGGGCCATTCTCCGCTTTCGAGAGCGCTTCCTGAAGGTCAACAAACAAAAAGACATCTATTTGTCTATCATCGAAGACAACGTCTATTTAGCGCTTTCCCACCCTAAGAATTTGCTCGAGCCGTCGCTGTGGCGCAGCACCGTGAGTTTTGAAGTCGTGCAGGAATTCCACGACGACATCCGCCTTTTGCTGGAGATTCTGAGCGAACTGGACGTGCTCAACTGAGGGCCGCTGCGTGCCGGCGGTGTGAGAGGCGCTCGAGTTCTTCGCGCAAAAAGCGGCTTGTCCAGCCGACGTTGCTTTGGGCCACTTCCTCCGGGGTGCCGCAGCACACAACGGTTCCCCCGCGCTCGCCGCCTTCCGGGCCCATGTCTACGAGGTAATCGGCTGTTTTGATGACGTCCAAGTTGTGTTCGATGACCACCACAGTGTTGCCTTTGTCCACCAGTTTGTTCAACACGGCCAACAGTTGGCGAATGTCCTCAAAATGCAGACCGGTGGTAGGTTCGTCCAAGATATACAGGGTGCGGCCGGTGTCCTTTTTGCTCAGTTCTTCGGCCAGCTTTACGCGCTGAGCCTCGCCGCCGCTCAGGGTAGTGGCCGGCTGTCCCAGGGTAACGTAGCCCAGGCCGACATCCTGTAGGGTCTTCAGCTTCCGATAAATGTTGGGAATGGACTGGAAGAAGCTCACGGCCTCGTCGATGGTCATGTTGAGCACGTCGCTGATGCTTTTGCCCTTGTACAGGATTTCGAGCGTCTCTCGGTTGTAGCGCCGTCCCCTGCAGCGCTCGCAAGGCACGGAGACATCGGGCAGGAAGTTCATTTCGATGACGCGCATGCCGGCGCCCTCGCACACCTCGCAGCGCCCGCCCTTGACGTTGAAAGAGAAGCGCCCGGGTGCATAGCCGCGAATTTTGGCCTCGGGCGTGTCGGCAAAGAGCTTGCGGATGTCGCCAAAGACGTTGGTGTAGGTAACCGGATTGGAGCGCGGTGTACGACCGATGGGGCTCTGGTCGATTTCGATGACCTTATCGATGTGCTCTACGCCTTCTACACTGTCATAGGGCAGGGGACGCTTTAGGCTTCGGTAAAAGTGTTGGCGCAGGATGGGGTACAGCGTTTCGTTAATGAGGCTGGATTTGCCGGAGCCGCTAACACCGGTTACGCAGATAAAGGTCCCCAAGGGCAGTTTCAGGGTGACGTTTTTGAGGTTGTTTCCGCGGGCGCCGCGCAGTACGAGCCATTTGCCGGAGCCCGCTCGCCGTTGGTTGGGCACCTCGATGTGCCTTCGGCCGCTCAGGTAATCGGAGGTGAGACTTCGTTTCTGGAGGTAGACCTCCGGGGGGCCTTCGTCTACCACGCATCCGCCGAGACGGCCTGCTCCCGGCCCCAGGTCGATGAGGTAGTCCGAGTGAAGCATGATGTCGCGGTCGTGCTCGACGACGATGACGGAGTTCCCTAAATCGCGCAGGTTTTTGAGCGCGGCGATGAGGCGGTGGTTATCGCGCTGGTGCAAGCCGATGCTGGGTTCGTCTAAGATGTAAGTGACACCGGTGAGCTGGGAGCCGATCTGGGTGGCCAGGCGGATGCGCTGGCTTTCTCCGCCCGATAAGGTGCGGGCAGGCCGGTTCAGCACCAAATAGTCTAAACCGACCTGAAGCAGGAAATGCAGGCGGAAGCGAATTTCCTTGAGCACGTCGCGCGCAATGGCGCGTTGACGCTCGTCCAATTTGCCCTCTATGTGCTGCGACCACTCGTAAAGGGAAGCCAAGTCCATTTCGGCCAGTTCGGCGATGTTTTTTCCGCCAATCTTAAACCACAGGCTTTCCTTTTTCAATCGGGTGCCCTTGCACTCCGGGCAAGACACAATGGCCAGGAACTCCTCGGCCCATTGGCGAATTTTTTCGCTGGTGCTCTCGGCATACCAGCGCTTGAGCATATTGACGATGCCCTCTGCAGCCAGGTTGTAGCTCCACTCGTCGCCGCCCCAGGTGATATTGACTTCAAAGGTCTCATCGCCTCCGTACAGGATGAGCTGCAGGGCCTCGGGCGGAATATCGCGCACCGGCGTGGCGAAGGAAAAGCGGTATTTTTGGGCAATGGCCCGCAGTTGTTTAAAGATAAAGTTTTCGCGAACCTCTCCCAGGGGAGTGATGCCGCCTTCGTTGATGCTTTTACTGTCGTCGGGTATAATGCGCGCTAAATCCGGCTCATACACCTCACCCAGGCCCTTGCAATGCGGGCACATGCCGTAAGGAGAGTTGAAAGAGAAGGTGTTGGGTGAGGGCTCTTCGTATGAAATGCCCGATACCGGGCACATGAGCCTAAGCGAATAGGTACCGGATATTTGAGGTTGCTTCTCCTCCAAGGAGGCCACTAAGATCACGCCCTCGCCCAGCTTGAGAGCCGTGCGAAGGGACTCACCCAGTCGCTCGACGCGACCTTCGCCTATTTCCAGGCGGTCAACTACGACCTCTATATCGTGAATTTTGTAGCGGTCCAGCTGCATGCCGGGTGTGATGTCGCGGATATGACCGTCTACACGCACCTTCGTGTAGCCCTGTTTGCGCACCTGCTCGAACAGCTCGCGATAATGGCCCTTTCGCGCCCGCACCAGAGGAGCCAAGAGGGCCACCTTTTGTCCGGCATATTGCTTCAGCACATGCTGGACGATTTGCTCTTCGCTGAAGCGCACCATTTTTTCACCCGTTACCCACGAATAGGCTTCGCCGGCTCGGGCGAAGAGCAAGCGCAAAAAGTCGTACACCTCCGTCACCGTGCCTACCGTAGAGCGCGGATTGCGGCCGGTGGTTTTCTGTTCGATGCTGACCACGGGGCTGAGACCCGAAATCTGCTCTACCTCCGGGCGTTCCAGCTCGCCTATGAACTGCCGGGCGTAGCTGGACATGGTCTCCATGAAGCGGCGTTGCCCCTCGGCGTAAAGGGTATCGAAGGCCAAGGAACTCTTTCCCGATCCACTCACGCCGGTGAGGACTACCAGTCGATTGCGCGGGATGCGCACCGTGACGTCTTTCAGGTTGTGCACGCGCGCACCGATGATTTCGATATACGCATCGTCTGCCGCGGTGGCCGGCGGTATGCCGTTCGTGCCCTGCTCTGCCGCTACGGCAGGTGTCGGTTTCTTTTTTGCCATACGCTCCGAAAAACAGCAAGCGGCTTTTTTGGTTGGAAGGTGTGAAGATACTTTCCTTTCTTGTCGTCGCCGTCTTGGTTTAAGGCCGGCTCCATTCCGCGGGTGGAGGTGTGCTGAGGCAGAGCGGGTGGCCATGCACGGGATGTTTTATCCATAGTTCCAGGGCATGCAAGCGGATGGCGTTTGCCTTCCAAGGCGGCCCACCGTAGAGCACGTCACCTATTATGGGAAAGCCGGCATATGCCAATTGGGCCCGCAGCTGGTGGAAGCGGCCGGTAGAAGGGTACAGCATTAGCTGCGTTTTGCCCGATGCGACTGCTACCCGGCGATACGCGCATTGGGCTACTTGCCAACCCGCTGCCGGTTTATCGCTTGCGCAGGCGGTGCGACCGTCTGCCGCACGGGTCAAGTAGTGCACCAGCTCTCCCTCTACCTCTGGCCATTCGCCGACCACCTCAGCCAGGTAAACCTTGCGGACGGTCCGCGCGGCAAACTGCTCCATGAGATGCTGCAGTACGGATTTGCTTTTGGCCAGTAACAGTACACCGCTGCTAACCCTGTCCAGTCGGTGCACGGCCCGCACGTAAACCCGCCGCCTCCTGCTGTGGCGCTGCACGTGTTCCGCCGCCCACGCTTCGGCCGACGGGTGGGTGGCTGCTCCGCTTTCCGACGATAGGCCGGCAGGTTTGTCAATGGCCAGCAAGACCTCGTCTTCGTACACGATCGAGATGGCTTGGGCGGGCGTCATCGCTCGTCTAACAGTGTCACGCTCTTCGTTTCGGTGAAAAAGTGCAGGGCCTCCCAGCCGCCCTCTCGCCCTACGCCCGAGTGCTTCATTCCGCCAAAAGGCGTGCGCAGGTCGCGCACCAGCCAGCAGTTGACCCAGACGATGCCCGCATGTAGGCGCCGACACAGGGAGTGAGCCCGCCCCAAGTGGTTGGTCCAAAGGGTAGCGCTCAAGCCGTAAGGCACGCCGTTGGCCAGCGCGACCACTTCATCCTCCGTGTTGAAGGGAGCGATGGTGACGACCGGGCCGAAAATCTCTTCCTGGTTGGTGCGGCATTGCAGCGGCAACCCCTCTATGACCGTCGGCGCCAGGTAGTAGCCACCCGATAACCGACCGGGCAATTTTATCGGATGGCCGCCACACAGAACACGCCCGCCCTCCTTTGTCGCCAACTCGATGTAAGAGAGGATTTTCTCCAGGTGTGCCTTCGACACCACCGCGCCCAGTTGCGTCTGAGGGTCGGTTGGGTCGCCTACGCGCAGGGCCTTGACCCGCTCCACAAAATCGCGGCGAAAACGCTCGTAAAGGTCGGCCTCTACGTAAAGGCGCGAGCTACACAGGCATATCTGGCCCTGATTGCTGAAAGAGGAGAGCAGGGTGCTCTCCATCATGCGCTCGTAGTCGCAGTCAGAGAAAATTAGGCTTGGGTTTTTGCCGCCGAGCTCGAGGGACAGCTTTTTGAACATAGGGGCGGCTATGCGCGCGATGTCGGCCCCAGCTCGCGTGCTGCCGGTAAACGAGATGGCCCGCACCTTGGGGTGACGTACGATGGCTTCGCCCGCCTTCGGTCCTCGGCCGTGAATAATATTGAGCACGCCCGGCGGCAATCCGGCCTCCTGACAAATTTGACCCAATAGATAGGCCGTGTAAGGAGTAACTTCCGAGGGCTTGCCCACTACGCAATTGCCGGCAGCCAAGGCGGGAGCGACCTTCCAGCTGAACAAATAGAGGGGTAAATTCCAAGGAGAAATAGCTCCTACCACCCCTATCGGCTGTCGCAGGGTGTAGCTCAGCACTCCGGGCATCTGGTAACTTTCCGAGGAAAAATGCAGCAAGGCTGTGGCGAAAAATTTAAAGTTCAGTGCTGCCCGCGGAATGTCTATGCGGCGCGCTGCCGCAATGGTTTTTCCCGAGTCCAAGCATTCTGCAGCGGCCAACCGCTCCAGATTAGCCGTTATGCCGTCGCTAATAGCGCGCAGTATGTCGTGACGCTTCTCCAGAGGCATGGCCGACCACGCCGGAAAAGCCGCCTCCGCGGCCATCACCGCTGCTTCCACGTCCTCAGGGCCAGAGTCGGGCACCTTGCCGTACACCTCCCCTGTAGCGGGTGTCACGTTTTCCAGAAAACCTCCCCCTATTGGGGGCACATAGCATCCATCGATGTAGTTTTGTAAAATTTCCATACTTCTCCTGTTTGGCTCGCCTTGTGGATGGCGAAGGTAGGCATTTCGCCCTCCTGCTCCACTTTGGCGCCGCCTCATCTGCTACCGGCATAAAAAATCTATTTTCCCCTTTTATAGCGGAAATGCCGGAACTTTCGCCCTTAAATGGATACTCCTTCTGCTTCTGCCATTCTCTCCGTTCGAGGCGTCGTAAAACGCTACGACAAACAAGTTGCCGTAGACCACGTTAGCTTCGATGTGCCTCGTGGCAGCATTTTCGGCCTCTTAGGGCCCAACGGCGCCGGCAAGACCTCTCTCATCCGTATGATTACCACCATCACCGGACCGGATGAAGGCTCCATCCTCCTGGACGGCCGACCCTTGAGCGCCGAGTCGCCTGCCCACATCGGTTACCTGCCCGAAGAGCGCGGCCTGTACAAGAAGATGAAAGTGGGCGAACACCTTCTCTACCTGGCTCGGCTCAAAGGGCTTCCTCGCGCCGAGGCCCAGCGCGAAATCGACTACTGGTTGGACAAGTTCGACATTCGCAGCTGGTGGAACAAAACGATAGAGGAGCTTTCCAAAGGCATGCAGCAGAAGATTCAGTTCATCGCCACCGTCGTGCATCGCCCCAAACTGCTCATCTTAGACGAACCTTTCACCGGCTTGGACCCCATCAACACCACCCTTATTAAAGACGAAATCCGCCAAATCAACGCCGGCGGGACGAGCATCATTTTCAGCACCCACCGCATGGAGCAGGTGGAGGAAATGTGCGACCACATCGTGCTCATCAACCGCGGCCGCAATGTGCTGTACGGAGAAGTGAAGGCCATCAAAAATGCCTATAAGCAAAACCTCTTTCGCATCGAAACGGCAGACGCCTTACCGGCTAACTTCCAGGAGCGTTTTCGCGTGGTCAGTCGGCCCGACGGTGCCGTAGTCGTTCAACTCAATGCGGAGGAGAGCCGAAACAACCTGCTGCTGCGTTACCTGATCGAACACGGCGTGCACATCACCCGCTTTGAGGAGATTTTGCCCACCTTTAACGAAATTTTTATCCGACGCGTCGAAGAAACTCAAGGAGAAGGCCATGACGAGCGTTATCCGGAACACTTCACCTCGACGTAACTCCTACCCGACTATGACACGCAAAAAGACCCTTTTGGTATTTGTCGGCTTTGCCGCCCTATGTCTGTTGGCGTTTAAGCGCTTTGAGGAAAACAGATACTTTGAGATCATCAAAAATCTCGAAATTTTCGCCAATGCTTATAAAGAGATCAACCATTCCTACGTAGACGAGTTGGAGCCGGGTAAGCTCATGCGCGTTTGCCTGGACGCCATGGTCGGCAGCCTCGACCCCTTCACCAACTACATTTCCGAGACCGACATCGAAGGCTACCGCTACCTGTACGACGGCCGCTACAACGCCGCCGGCCTGGAGGCTCGAAAGATGGGAGAGTGGGTGGTCGTCACCGAAATCTTAGAGGACAGCCCGGCCCATAAAGCCGGCTTAAAGGTAGGGGATGCCATCACGGCCATCAGCGGCCAGAGCGCTAAGGGCCGAAGCGCGGAGGACGTCATGGCCTTTTTGCGCGGTGTCCAAGGCACCAAGGTGGACGTGACCGTACGCCGCCCAGGAGAAGAGAAAGAGCTGCGCCTGACCATCGAGCGCGCGGAAATAGAGGCCAAAAACGTCCCCCACAGCGGCTTTGTGGCCGAAGATATCGGATACATCCACCTCACCACCTTTACCCAACATGCCGGCCGAAACGTGGCCGATGCCCTTAGCCGACTGAAAGACCAAAATCCCAATCTAAGGGGAGTCATCTTCGACCTGCGCGACAACGGTGGCGGTCTGCTCAACGAGGCGGTCAACGTGGCTAACGTCTTCTTACCTCGAGGAGAGTTCATCGTCTCTATGCGCGGAAAAGTACCCGAGTGGGATCGCAGCTTCAACACCAACCTCGCCCCTGTGGACGATAAAATACCCCTGGTAGTGCTCATCAACAAGCGAAGCGCTTCCGCCAGTGAAATTGTCTCCGGTGCCCTTCAAGACCTCGACCGCGCCGTCGTCGTGGGGCAGCGCAGCTACGGCAAAGGTTTGGTTCAAAATACGCGCGATATCGGCTACAACGCCAAGCTTAAGCTCACTACGGCCAAATATTACATCCCTTCCGGCCGCTGTATCCAAGCCGTCCGCTATCGCAACGGAGAGCCTGTAGACATTCCCGACGCCGAACGCGCCGTTTTCCGCACCCGAAACGGCCGACCGGTACTCGACGGAGGAGGAATCACCCCCGACGTTATTCTGCCTCCCGACACGGCAGGCGGACCGGTGCGCGCCCTGCTGGAGCAAAACATTATCTTCGATTACGTCACCGAGTGGATGCGCAAAAACCCCAACGTCGTGGATTCCATCGAAACCTTCTCCTTTAAGGATTGGGACGACTTTTTGCGCTTCGTGCAGCGGTCATCTTTCTCCTACGAACCGGAGACGGAAAAAAAATTGCGCGAATTGACTACTGCTGCTGCTGTCGAAGGCTTTGCTCTGCAATCCGAGCTACAAAACATCGAGCGAAAGATAAAGGCCGAGCGCCTCAACGAAATGTCGCGCCACCGCCGGCGCATCGTCCGCGAAATCGAGGAGGAAATCGTCGGGCGCTTGTACTTTCAGGGCGGGAAGGTGCGCAAACGCCTGAAAAACGACCCAGAGGTAGAAAAATCCATCCAGCTTTTGCGCGACCCGGAGCGCTACAGAGCCATCCTCAAAGGGTAACCGCTCCGGCCTCTTCCCGCTATGGTTCTCGCACGCATACAGGAGGCGGTCGAACGCTATGCCCGATGGTTAGAGGCCATGACTTACCACCCTTACGACTACGAGTGGGAGCTCATCTTGCATTTTCAGGCGCACTGGAATCCTCAAGACCCGCAGCCCGCGCAGATGTTCGACCGCTGTCTTCAAAATAGCCAGACGCGTCGCCTCTGGCGACAGGGCAACTGGCAGCCCAAGCGCATCATGCTCCTCTTTTGGCAAACCGACCCGCCGACCACAAAGGCCCTGTTCGACGATCTCTTCGACGAAACGCGCGACATAGAGGCGCGTATCGGCCGCTTTTGCTTCGGATGCGACACTCTGCTGGCCGATTACAAACACCGGCACCCTACCAGCATAGAAAACCACCACTACCACGACGACTACCGCATGATAGCCCTTTACCTGGGCTGCCGTTACCCAGAGCGATATGCCTTCTACACTTTTGAAGCTTTCGTAGGAGCGCTGCGCGCCTTCCAAGCACGCGATATTCCCGCTCATCACGACCTGCCCCGATACTTCAAGATGTTGCGCACCCTGATGACTTTTATAGACAAGGAGCCGCGCATAGCCGTCCGCTTGCGGGAGCTGTTGCCTTCAAAGCGCTGTTACACAGGGCCCGCCCTTGCGACGGCAGCCGACCTTTGCCGCTTTGTCGCTACTCGCTAACGCGCCCATATGTTGTATTTGACAATGCAGTAAATCGCGCGAAAGCCGTCGCGCCACCCAATCTTTTTCCCCTCCGCATACGAGCGCCCGTAATAAGAGATGCCCACCTCGTAAATGCGCACGTTCGGCACCCGACTCACCTTGGCCGTCACCTCAGGCTCAAAGCCGAAGCGCTTCTCCTTCAGGTCCAGGCTCTTTAAGATGTCTGCCCGAAACAGCTTGTAGCACGTTTCCATGTCGGTGAGGTTGAGGTTGGTGAACATGTTGGACAGAAAGGTCAAAAACTTATTGCCGATGCTGTGCCAGAAAAACAAGATGCGGTGCGGCCTACCGCCCATGAAACGCGAGCCGTACACTACGTCGGCGTGGCCCTCCAAGGCCGGCCTTAGCAGCAGCACGTACTCGGCCGGGTCGTACTCCAGGTCGGCGTCTTGTATGACGATGTAGTCTCCCGTGGCCTCGCGGATGCCGGTGTGCAGCGCCGCTCCCTTGCCTTGGTTGACTTTGTGCTCGAAATAGCGAATATTTAATTCGGGGTTCGCTTCCATGTAGCGGCGGATGGCTCCACCGGTGTCGTCTTGCGAGCAGTCGTTGGTGATGAGTATTTCCTTTTGCATGCCCTCGGGCAGTTCGGCTTGCTTGATTTTGTCTAAAATGAGGTGAATGGTTCGCTCCTCGTTGTACGCCGGAATGACGATAGAGAGGGTCTTAGCCATGAGGTGAAAGAATTTTTTCGTCAGCGTGAAAGACGGCAAAGATAGGCGGAACTTTTCGGCGACCCGATAAGCCTCTTAAAGTGTTAAAAAAGGGAAAATTTAACGCATAAGAAACACATTTGGAAGACTTTTTGTCGCCATTTCTCGTTCAAGCACCGTCGTTTCAGCGTATACAATAACCCACTTAATACACACAAAACTATGGCAAAGCGCATCTCCACCTTCCTTCGTCTTTGGCGCCTGTCTCCCCGCCTGGCGCTGGCCTACCTCAACCGTCGGATGAAACGCCAGGCCACCCAATTGCTCCCTAAGGACGACTGGAATCGCAATTGGCTGGGAGAGGAGATGCGGCCGTTCAACAGCCTGCACTGAGTGCGGGAGAGCCGCTCGCGCCACTTAAAGCCAGGTGATTGAAAGTCGTAGGGCCAACTTAGAGAGCCGACCGGTGTTTGGTCGTAAAAAATTGCCGCCGTTGGCCGAAGCTGTCGAAGTTTGCGGGCGGAAAGCGATGAAAAAACGCTTTTCGTAAGTGCACTCATGAGGCAGATGCGGCATTCTCGTTTACCGGGCCAGGGAATTCTTCTCTTGTTTTTGTTCATAACTGCTTGCCGCTCTTCGACGAAAGACCAAGAGCAGCCGGCTCGCGCGTCTTACGAAATGGCGGCAGTGGATGGCTACGTGGTCAAGCCCGGCCCACTCGACGAGGAGCTGACGGCCGCAGGTACCCTGCTGGCGGCAGAGGAAACGGTGCTTTACCCGGAGATTTCCGGGCGTGTTGTTCACCTGAATATTCCGGAGGGCAAGCCCGTGCGGCAGGGAGAGTTGTTGGTCAAGCTTTTCGACGATGACCTCAAAGCCCAGCTGAAAAAGGCAGAAACCCAGCTGCAACAGGCGCGTTTGACCGAGCAGCGCCTGGCCGAGTTGCTCGGTGTGAAGGGAGTTAGCCGGCAAGAGTACGATGCGGCGGCCCTTCAGGTGCGCGTGTTGGAGAGCGAGCTGGAACTGGTACACGCCCAGTTGCGCAAAACAGAGGTGCGCGCGCCCTTTAGCGGGGTGGTCGGGTTGCGACAGATCAGTTTGGGTACTTACGCAACGCCCTTGGTGCCCATCACCACCCTTCGCGCCACCCATCCGCTTCGCTTGGACTTTTCGGTGCCCGAGCAGTTTGCCGTGCACATCCGGCCAGGCCAGCGCTTATTCTTTCAGGTGCGCGGCTCGTCCGCTTCCTATGCGGCCACGGTGGTGGCCTGCGAGCCTGCCATCAACGCCGACGAGCGCACCTTGAAAGTGCGCGCTCGAGTGGTAGATTCCGCCCAGACACCGCTATCACCCGGCATGTTTGCAGAAGTACGCCTTAACCTGCGAACCAAAAACAACGCCCTCCTCATACCCAATCAGGCCATCGTGCCTCGATCGCGCGACAAAATCGTCTTCGTCAGCCGCAACGGCCGAGCCGTACCTGCGCTCGTCAAAACGGGCACGCGTAAGGCCGATAAAATCGAAATCCTCGAAGGGCTCCGCATAGGCGACACCATTGCCGTCAGCGGTACCCTCTTTTTACGCCCCGATGCCCGGCTGACCTTCGGCCGACTGCTGGATTGACCCACCCGATTATTTTTTAAAATTTTTTGTTTTAAATAAAAAACACCCTACCTTTGCTATCGCGCGCAGAGGAGGGAGAGGAGAAGCAGTTTTTTCGCAAAAAATCCGTTTTCGCTCGAAGTCTCATCTCACTCCACTTTGCTGAAGATATTTTTTGTTTTAAAATGTGGGCGCAGCATGGGCAAGACAAAATGGTATGCCGCCTCGGAAGAAGGCCTTTCGCCGGGCGGCCGGTCGAGCAAGGGTCGGAGCACACGTCGTCGGGTCGGTGTGCCGAGCCGGACGCGGGTGTCTACTTCGGATGACATAGGTACGGAAGAGCTGCTTCGCATCTTGCAAGTGCGTCTCCGACGGCTGTGGGTAGCGTTGAAATTTCGCGCTCATTCCCTTCGCCTTTTACTGTTTCAAAGCCGCCTGCTTTTCAAACTGGGCCTCGTCGGCGCGTTGGGGTATTTCGTCTTGTACTCCGACACGCGTCAGGAGGCGACGCCTACCCCAGAGCCGTCGAGCCGGCCGATAAGTTGGAAAAACGAGAGCCCGGCGCCGGAAGAGACCGCTCCCTCCAGCACCTCAGAGGTGCCCGCACCTCAAGAAACGCCCGTAACCAAGGGCGTTACCGTCGAACATCCGCAAGTAGCCACGGACCCGACACCGGCTTGGATACGTCCGGGCGACGAAGAGAAGGTCAATCGCTACGTAGAGCGCTTTCACAAAATTGCCGTGCAAGAAATGCGCCGCTACGGCATCCCTGCGAGCATCTCGTTGGCCCAGGGGCTCATCGAGAGCCGATTCGGCACGAGCACCCTGGCGGTCAAGAACAACAACCACTTCGGTATCAAATGCTTCTCCAAAAAATGCCGTCCGGGCCACTGCACCAACTTGGAAGATGACCACCACAAGGACTTCTTCCGCAAGTACGCCACGGCCTGGGAGAGCTGGCGCGCTCACAGCATCCTCATCTCTACCGGCCGCTACGCGCGTCTAAAGAAACACGGCAGAGATTATCGCGCCTGGGCGAGAGGTCTAGAAGAACTCGGTTACGCCACCGACCGCGCCTATGCTGCTAAGCTGATCGGCGTGATCGAGCGATTCAACTTACATCGCTTCGACCATCAATCGACGGAAAAATGAGCCGAGAGAGTAGACCTCAATTCCTCGGGAGGCGGAATGGAAAAGATGAGGGTAAAACGCGGAAGGTCGCCCAACAGCTCGGCAGGCCGAACGAAGGCCCGCTCTTTCAGCAAAGCACTCACCTCCTCCGGCGCCAGGATGCTTAATTGCGCGGCGTATCGCTCGGCGGCCTCGAAGCAGTGCAGCAGGCGGTCGAGCAAGAACTGCAGGTCCTCTATCCAGATAATCGCGCCCTCCGGAAGCGCCTGTAAGAGCGACGATTTTTCCGTTTTGCTCGAGAGCGTTTCCCAGTTGGGCACGACACCCACCCGCTCGACGGCTTGGCGCGACAGCTGGGTCAGTGGGTCGAAAAGGCGAATGCTCTCTACCTCCTCGTCCATCAGCTCAATGCGGTAGGGATACTCGTTGCCGAAGGAGAACAAGTCTACGATGCCGCCGCGCACGCTGAACTGTCCGGGCTCATAGACGAAATCCGAGCGCTCAAACCCGTACTCTACCAACACCTGAAGGAGAAAGTCCAAGTCGAGCCGCTCCCCTTTGCCAATCTCGATGCGGCTTTGGACCAGCACGTCGGGAGCAATCACCCGCTCGAAGAGGGCTTCCGGATAGGTTACGGTGACCCAACCTCTCCTTTCGCCGAGGGTCAAACGGTTGACCACCTCCGAACGCTGGAGCACCTGAGTGGTGTTCAGATGCTCAAAGGCAGCCGGACTGCGGAAGCTGTCGGGAAAGAAGCACACGTCGTTTGGCCCCATGAGGCCCTGCAAGTCGTTGTACAGATAGGCGCTTTCCTCTTTGCTGTTGCCGACCCACAGGACTAACCGCCCGCTTCGGCGCGTCAGAGCAGCCGCGACCAGCGCCTTCTGGGCGCCGACCACTCCTCGCACGAGCACCCTGCCGCGAGGTGCGCCCACAGCCTCCGCCAACGCCAGCGTCTGAGGATGCTCGCCATAGCGCTCCAACAAGTAGCCAACGTTACCGCTCATCGCACAAAGATAACGGGAAATAGCCGATTGCCGCTGCCACCGCTGAACTGCGACACCGCCCGCAGCGTTTCTCCTTTGCGCGTCGGTATCATGAGAAAGAATTTTTGCGTTTAATAATGCGCTTTTGCCCTATCGATTGGCCTTAGCCCCTTACTTTCCTTGTTCAGTACCTTTCTCTTTCTACAGCATAACGTTTTTTCACTATGAAGAAATCCCTCATTTGGGCCGTGCTCACCTGTACCTTTTTCACTCCCGTTTTTGCTCAGAAGAGCAACCGGCAGCCCGAGGAAAAATCAGACCCCGAGGCGCAAAAAGTACTCGAGCGCGTTCGGAAGAAGTACGAAAAATACAAGAGCATGGAAGCGGAGTTTGCCCTGACCTTGGAAATTCCCGACCAACCTAAGGAAACTCAGAAAGGAACTATTGCCCAGCAAGGGCAGAAATTTCGTCTGGAGACCGACCGTCAGCTCATTGCCAGCGACGGTAAGACGACTTGGGTCTATTTGAAAGACAACAAAGAAATCCAAATCACCAATTCCGACCCCAACGGCGAAAGCGGCTTCATGACGCCGAGAGAACTGCTCGGGCGCTACCAAAAGGGCGACTACCTTTATGCTATTACGGAAAAAACGCGGGAAAACAACAAGACGCTGACGCAAATAGAATTCAAACCCGTCAGCCGGCGCTCCGAATACGCCAAGCTGCGCGTGAGCATCGACGAACGAGCGCAACTCATTGAGCGCATAACGGCGTTTGGTCGCGACGGCTCGCGCATTACTTTCCAAATAACCCGCTTCACTCCCGACAAATCTTTCAAGGCAACCCATTTTCAGATTAATCCCAAAGATTACCCCGGCGTACGGGTGGAGGACTTGCGCTGAGCCTATTGCCCAGGCCGAAGTTCCCGAAAATCGGCCCTAAGCGGGAAGATAAAAACGGGTCGGGATGATGCCTTTATTTCAGGCAGCGGGGCTACCTTTTTACCGACCCTCTCTGAACAAGGTCATGTGCCAAATGCCGGACGGCCGCTTACCTTTGCCGATGAATTAGCGCGCACGTCCATGCACGACATCGAGCCTCACTATCGCTGGAGAGACCTGTATGTGTCGGCCGAAGACCGGCGATCCCCCTTTTACGGGCGGGAGTATAGCGAGTTTTATTTAACCAACTTGCTGTACAACTTCTACTTGCACCCTCAATGGGATGCCTTTGGCTCGCCGACGCTATACGCCAAGATACTGTACGCCGATTACGATGAGGGATATACTCTCATCGAGCTGATAGGGGAGTGGAACGATACCTTGCATAACGACATCATGTATCTCAAGCGCGAGATTGCCGATGTCATGCTCCGCCACGGTATTTACAGATTTGTGTTCTTCTGCGAGAATGTGCTCAATTTTCACGCCGGCGACGAGGACTATTACGCCGAGTGGGCGGAGGAGGTGCGCGAAGAGGGCGGTTGGATAGTCCTGCTCAACACCCGCCCTCACGTCTGCGAGGAGCTTATGGATGCTCATCTGGATAATTACGTCCATTTCGGCGAGGTGTATAACACCATTCCCTGGCGTACTCAAAAGCCGCAAACCGTATATGAAATGGTCGGCGCCCTTGTCGCCAGAGGCGAACGCCGCTTGGTCGGCTAAACTGCCTATGAAAGAAATCTCTCCTACAGTTTTCCACTCCGGTTTTGTCAACATCGTGGGACATCCTAACGCCGGCAAGTCTACCCTCCTCAACGCGCTTGTAGGCGAGCGCATGAGCATCATAACTCCTAAGCCTCAGACTACTCGCCATCGCATCTTGGCCATTCTCAACGGAGAAAACTACCAAATCGTCTTTTCCGATACGCCCGGCTACGTCCGGCGGCCTGCTTACGCCATGCACCGCGTCATGAACCGCTACGTAGAGAGTACCCTAGAGGATGCCGACCTTTTCCTGTTGGTAGTAGACCTGACCGAACCGCTCCTGGAGGATGACCCTCTCATTCCTCTGTTGCGCCGAGCGACCTCTCCCATAATGCTGGTGCTTAACAAAAGCGACCTGGTACAGGCTTCGCGCACAGAGGAAGCGGCGCTATGGTGGTCTAAGCAGCTCAACATCGCCGACAGTCTGGCCGTCTCTGCCCTCAGAGGCGAAAACTTGGGCCTGCTGTTGGAAAAAATTTTGTCCTACCTGCCTGAGGGACCGGCCTATTACCCTCCCGACCAGTTGAGCGACCGCCCCGAGCGTTTCTTCGTGGCCGAAATCATTCGCGAAAAAATTTTTCTCCTCTACGAGGAAGAGGTTCCGTACGCCTGTGAGGTAGGCATCGAGTCTTTCCAAGAGACGACCACGAAGGAAGGGGAGCCGCTGGCGCGTATACACGCCGTTATTTACGTCTTGCGCGAGTCACAAAAGCCTATTCTCTTAGGCAAGGGCGGCAGCGCAATAAAAAAACTGGGCACTCTGGCGCGCGAAGAGATGGAGCACTTCTTAGGGCGAAAAGTCTACCTGGAGCTGACCGTCAAGGTGCGCGAAAACTGGCGCGACGATGAAAAACTGCTCAAACGCTTTGGATACGAATAAAAAAAGACGGCAGGATATTTCCACATATCCCACCGTCAGAAATATAACCCCAAAAAACCTGCATCAAAGGTATACAGTTGTTGGGGTATTTCCAACGGGCGACGATATTTTTTGAGGTTTTCTCTTTTTACAGGCGAGGATGTCGGCACGCTAATTCGCGGCGAAGGCGGGTTCAAGAGCGCTTTATATCGAGGTGCTCTCTCGCTCTCTTAGCCTTTGGCCGTTTTCCCGAACTTCTGCTGCCGATATCTATCTTCGCCCGAGAAAAAGGAGGCTAAGCAACTGCTCATGCGTGCGAAAGGATGGGTCAATGCCGCCATTAAGCAATATCTGCGGTGGCGAATGCGGCGGGTGGAGCACTTTATGCGCGACCCAGAGCCCGTCCAAATGCGGTGGTTTCACCGCCTGGTCGAGAGCGCCCGCTACACGGAGTTCGGTCGCCGATACGGATTTAGCCGCCTGCGCAGTTTAGAGACCTTCCGCTCCGTCGTGCCGGTTCACGACTACGAGGCGCTCAAGGCCGACATCTATCGAATGATGCACGGCCAACGCGATGTGCTCTGGCCGGGAGAGGTGCGGTGGTTTAGCAAGAGCAGCGGCACCACCAGCGAGCGCAGCAAGTACATCCCCGTGCCGCGCGCCAACCTCATCCACGGGCACCTGGCGGGTATTTGGGATACCTTGGCCCTGCTGTATGCCAACTGCCCGCACCTGGAGCTCTTCCGATACCGCAACCTCTCCATGCCCGGTAGCTTTAGCCCGCTGCCGGACTACCCTAAAACGCGCGTGGGCGACGTCAGCGCGGTGTTGGCCTATCACGCACCCTTTATCGGGCGTCTTTTTCAAGTGCCCGACCTCGAAACGGCCTTGATGCCGGACTTTGAGCAAAAAATCGAGCGCATCGCCGACATCGTCGCCCGGCGAGATGATATCGTCTCCTTCAACGGCGTGCCCACCTGGTTGCTGGTACTCTTTAGGCGGGTACTGGAGAAGGCCGGCAAGAACAACCTCCTGGAGGTATGGCCCCGCCTACAGGCTTACCTGCACGGCGGGGTGGGCTTTGAGCCCTATCGCCGTACCTTTCAGGAGCTCATCCCCAACGAGACCTTTGTCTACCAAGAAGTGTACAATGCCTCAGAGGGCTATTTTGGAGCGCAAAGTGACCTCAGGCGCAGCGATATGCTGTTGTTGCTGGACAACGGCGTCTTTTACGAGTTTGTACCTATGGCAGAGTGGGACAAGCCACAGCCTCGGACGGTGCTGCTGCCGGAGGTCGAGTTGGGTAAGGATTACGCTATTGTTATCACCTCCAATAACGGCTTGTGGCGATACATGCCGGGTGATACTGTGGTTTTTACCTCGAAGTATCCCTTCTGCTTTCAAATATCGGGGCGCACCAAGCAGTACATCAACGCCTTTGGCGAAGAGGTCATGGTGGGCGACACCGACAAGGCGCTTGCCGAGGCCTGCAGACAAACCGGAGCGCAGGTGGCCGAGTACACGGCCGCACCGATGTTTTTCACCCACGAGCGCAGCCGAGGCGGACACGAGTGGGTAATTGAATTTGAGAAAGCACCGGCCGACCTGTCGCACTTCAACCGCCTGCTGGACGAGTCGCTGCAACGCATCAATTCCGACTACGAGGCCAAGCGCTTTCGCAACATGGCGCTGGAGTGCCTTCGCTTGCACCTCGTGCCTCGCGGCACCTTTCACCGCTGGATGAAGGCGCGCGGCAAATACGGCGGGCAAAACAAGGTGCCCCGACTGGCCAACCACCGCCGGTACGTGGAGGAGATTCTCCGTTTCGCCAACCAGGTAGAAGACTGATGCCTAAGAGATGCCTCTCCTCCGTGCGCGAAAGCCCCGGGCGGCTCAGTTTTCGGTCAGGCGTTGCGCCGAGCGGCATACCTTTGCGCCGCTTATTCACGTGTAAAAAACTCATCCTATGCGCAACTACAGTCCGACGATAGTTTCTGTTTGGGTTAGCCTATTGCTGCTCTTTTCGTGCAACCGAATCGACACTGCCTTTGTAGAGCAAATGCAAGCCGGCATCCGCCAGGCGGGCGAAAACCGCGAGGCCCTGGAAGCCGGCCGGCAAAAAGCGCGCGAGCTGTTCGAGCGCATGGAAAAGGCCCCCGAAGGCTTGAAGAACAACCCCGCCTTTGGCTATGCCGACCTCTATGCGCGCGTGGTTCAGCTGCACGACGGGTGCTTGTCTTCCGTGGTCAATCAAGACCAGATGGTTCAAAAAGTGGAGAGTGTGCAGGCCGATTACGTAGACGGCAAAATCGACAAGAAACAGGCCCAACAAGAGGTGGAGATCAATTTGAAAAACTTTCAGGGCTACCGCGAGCGCGTCGGCTACATGAACACGCTCATAGAAGACGCTACCAAGGCCTACGACGACATGCTGGCCCGGTGGGAGGCGCTGCCCGAGGCGGAGAAGATAGCTTCGGCTAAGATGCCTGCGCCAAAGCTCCCCGAGGCCGTCAACCTCAAAGGCGGCAGCACGCTGTTCTCTACAGGTGCCGCGCCGGCATCACCGGCAGAGAGCGCCCAATCTGCCGCACCCGGAGCGCTCTCGCCCAATGCGGCTCCGGCGCCAACGGGTGCAGGGCCCAGTCTCGGCGGACAGCAACCCGGCACGCTCGTCCGCCCCTCCCAACAACAGCAGCAGACGCAAAGCCCGGCGCCCGCTCCCTCAGGCCCGGCATCTTTGGTGCCACCCAAGCGCGAACAGTAGCGCCCTCGGTGCGCGCCGAAGTTTGACCGTTCGCCTCTTCGGCAGGCGCGGGGCCTTTTAGCCGAGCAAGGGCGGGCTCGTAACACCTGCACTACCCTCCCTTGCTCCCGCATAGGGCAATACGGTGCAGGAAGCCTACCTTAGCGCGCATAACCGGCTATTGCCACCCGACCTCACGCGAACACCATGCGCGCCCTCTTCTTGCCCGACCGCTTCTTTTGGCTCTTCGGCGCCGTCGCTGCCCTCTTCGCCCTCTCCTATGGCTTTGCTTTTCTCTTGCCTATCGCCCAGATGGCCCTCGGCTTGGGCGTGACCTTGGTCGCCGTGGATGCCGCCCTGCTTTACCACAAAGGTCACTACCTGCGAGCCGTGCGTCATACGGCCTCCGTCTGGTCGTTGGGCGACGAAAACACCGTTACCCTCTCCTTGCACAACGCCGGCCCTCTGCGCCTCTTCGTCGAGGTGGTCGATGAACTGCCCATTCCGCTCCAGGTGCGCCGCTTCGCCTTGAAAACTACTCTGGCGCCCGCCGAGCGAAAAAAACTCACCTACACCGTGCGCCCCGTAGAGCGAGGCGCTTACGCCTTTGGGAAGGTACACCTCTTCGCCCAGACGCCGCTGGGCCTGCTCGAGCGCCGCTTCGCCTGCGCCCAGGACAAGGAGGTGGCCGTATATCCCTCCATCCTCCAAATGAGGCGCTACGAACGCATCACCGCCGACCGACTGTTCTCCTCCGAAGGAGCCAAGAAGGCCCGACGCCTGAGCCACAGCTACGAGTTCGACCAGATCAAACCTTACGTAGAGGGCGACGATTACCGCGACATCAACTGGAAAGCCACCGGCCGAAGAGGAGCGCTCATGGTCAATCAATACCAAGAGGAGCGCAGCCAGCAAGTGTTCTGCCTGATAGATAAAAGCCGAGCGATGAACATGCCCTTCGACGGGCTCAGCCTGCTCGACTACGCCGTTAACGCGGCGCTGGCCCTTAGCAATGTCGCCCTGAAAAAGCAGGATCGCGTCGGCATCCTCTCCTTTTCGGATGTGCTGGGCACCACTCTGCCCGCCGAGCGCGGCGCACGACAGCTGCACCGCATCTTGGAGGCCCTCTACCGAGAGCAAGAGCGCACCACCGAAGCCAACTACGAACTGCTCTACGAAGCCGTGCGCCGCCTCATCCCCGCCCGTTCGCTCTTGATACTGTTCACCAACCTCGAGAGTCCCTACGCCCTGGAGCGCGTCCTACCCCACCTGCGGCGCCTCGGCCGCCTGCACCTGCTCGTGGTGGTCTTCTTCGAGAACACCGAAGTCCGCGCACTGGCCGAAAGCAAACCGAAAAACCTCCTGCAACATTTCCAAAAAACCGTAGCCGCCCAATGGCTGGAGGAAAAAAAGGATATTCGCCGCCACCTGAACCGCTACGGCATCCACGCCCTGCTGACCCCGCCGCAGTCGCTGTCGCTAAACACCCTCAACAAGTACCTCGAACTCAAGGCGCGCGGCCTCATATAGTGATGAACAAGTGAAAGAAAGAATTTTGGTAGTCTTTAGTTTTGAGTGACCGGTTTTTAGTTTAAAATTTTCATTATCAGCATTTTGAAAATAATTGACATCACCCAAAATTTGACACTACCTGTTCCGCGGTACAACCCCTTTCGCAGAGGTAAGAACGCCCATCTGAAATGTTAAATTTTTGTTAAAGTTCTCAATTGGCTTGCTTATGTGCGTGGGGGAGAAATT